>LNFM01000657.1_pt1 | contig 83076 bp, 70 predicted proteins | sample 596031 | NCBI WGS metagenome assembly LNFM01 (sample SAMN04254537, study PRJNA301005) | activated carbon metagenome | isolation source: dual media filters at the Ann Arbor, Michigan drinking water treatment plant | place: USA: Ann Arbor | reverse complement strand
CTCGTTCAATAATACTTTGTCTTTTCCCAAATCATTTAAAAGAAAAGGGAAGAGTCTAAGTTTTGTTTTTGATAGCGAAAATTCTAACACAAAAGAAGATGAAATTGTTAGATCAACAACTATTTTTTATCAAGGAGCCGATCCAGATGATGTCAGGAATCAGACCAATAATTCTAAAAACATAAGTTCCAATTACAGGGCAGAACTAGAGTTTTATCAACCAATTACAGATTCACTTCAAATAAAATTGGGTGTAGAATATAAAATTGATAAAAACAGAGATAGAAGAAATTCTTTTGATTTTGATGCAACAAATGAAACTTATTCGATTGCAAATGATGAATTATCTAATGTTTTCAATTCGTTAGAGCGAACAATTACCCCAAACACAGGTTTAGCCTACAATAGCAAAAAAATGAATTTCAATTTGAATGTTGGAACAACTTTAATCAATTTTGATAATGATTCAGAATATTTAAATGTAAAAACTAGTTTAGAAAAAGAATTTGTTTTACCCTATATAAACACTTATGCTAGTTATCGTTTTTCAAAAAGTAAAAACTTATGGATTAACTACAATTACTCTTACACGCTTCCAACTGCAAGACAAATTTTGCCAGTAGAAGATTTAGCCAATCCATTGAATACTATAATTGGTAATCCAAATTTAGATTTGAATCAAAATCATGGTATCTATTTTTCTTATAGAGATTTCGATTACGCAACACGTTCTGGATATGGAGTTTATACAGGAGGAAATTTTTACGATAATCAAATCGTTTCCTCAACAACATTTGATGCCAATAGAAAACGAACAACTTCATACGAAAATGTATCTGGTACATATAACTCGTGGTTTGGGTTATATTGGAATAAATCCATCAAAAAAGACGGACACAAATATAGATTTGAACTTAGAGCAAACAATAATTTTGGTTTGTCTAAAGGATATACCGATGGAGAATTGTTTAGTGCAAAAACATTTACATTCAATCCAAGAGTTAATTTTACATATGAATATGGTGAACTGTTAACGATTAATCCATCGTATACTTATTCTTATAACAAAACTAATTTTTCAAATTATGTGATTGAATCGGCATCCAATTTTATACATCGATTAAACATACAAGTAACAAGTTTTTGGCCAAAAAACTGGACTTTCGGAAACGACTTTGGATACACGTACAACTCAAACATAGCAAGCGGATTCAAGAAAGATTTCTACTTATGGAATACCAGTTTGTCTTATAGTTTTTATCAAAAGAAATTAATGGCAAAAGTAAAAGTGTATGATATGTTGAATCAAAATCAAAACGCAACAAGAAGCATCACAGCAACGTCAATTAGAGATGAAGAAAACGTAGTGCTAAGACGTTACGTAATGTTTTCATTAACCTACAAGCTAGAAAAATTCGCAGGAAAAGAGAAGAAATCAGGCGGAATGATGTGGTTTTAATTCAGAAATAAATTAGATAAAAATATACCCCAAAAGCAATTCACTTTTGGGGTATTTATTTTTATATATAGAAGATTTTGATTTTACCAATCACCACTTGCGCCTCCACCGCCAAAACCGCCTCCGCCGCCAAAACCGCCGAAACCGCCTCCGCCAGACGAGCCGCCAAATCCACCACCAAATCCACCACCAGAGCTTCGTCCCATATTACTCAATATGATAATATCAAGTAAGCTTGGTCCTCCAGATGAATTTCCAGAGTTTCCGCCGCCTTTATTTCTTGATGCTAAAATCATGATAACAACGAAAATTACTATGAATAAGAGAATAGGAGCAAAGCCATCATTTGATGATTTTTTGTCATTTTTATACTCGCCTTTCATAACTTTGAAAATAGCATTTACGCCATTGTCAATGCCCTCGTAATATCGACTTTCTTTAAAGAATGGTTTTACATCTTGTTCAATGATTCTCCTAGAAAGAGCATCAGTAAGCAAATGTTCGGTTCCATATCCTGTTTGAATAGTCATCTTTCTATCGTCTTTAGCGATTAGAAATACGATTCCGTTATCTTTTCCTTTCTGACCAATTTTCCATTTATCAGCAATGTCAAAACCATATTTAGAAACATCTTGTCCTTGCGTTGTAGAAACAATCATAACAAAAATTTCTGTCGATGTACTATCTGAATATACTCTTAATTTTTCGTATAGATTTTTTATTTCAGAATCAGATAGTGTTTTCGTACTATCGATTATTGGTGGAATAAACGAAGGTTTTTTAGGAATTTCATACTGAGAAAATCCAAGTTGATGTAGCAACAACAATGATACAATCAAGAGAAATTTTACGATTCTAAAAACTAGTTGTATCATCCTTTTGATATTTCGTTAGAAAGTTCGTCAGTATCATTATCCACAAAAGGAAAATGTTTTTTAAGTTGTTCGCCTGCATTGTTAATTCCGTCAACCAATGCTTGTTTGTTGTTGCCGTTTTTAAAATGGTTTAGCATGATGTCTTTGGTACAATTCCAAAAATCATCAGCCACTTTTTCATTAATACCTTTGTCTCCATAAATTGCAAATTGTTTGCTTTTTACAGCCACATAAATAATGACACCATTTCGATCTTTAGTATTGTCCATTTTTAATAGATTAAAAACCTCCACAGCTCTTTCAATTGGAGCTATGGATGTTTCTTTTTCTATATGAACACGAAGTTCACCTGAAGTATTTTTTTCAGCCAAACGAATAGCTTCAACTACTTCTTCCTCTTCGGCTTTAGTTAAAAAATCTTCTACTTTTGACATTATTTTGCTTCAGCTTTTTTATCAAAGTTAAATTCTACTTCTGGTGCTTTTTCAGCCCCAGCTTCTGCTTTAAATCTTGCTATTTCATTAAAACCAAAAAGTTTAGCAAAAATAACACTTGGAAAACTTCTTATTTTCTTGTCATAAAGATTTGCAGCATCGTTAAAACGATCTCTTTCAACATTAATTCTGTTTTCTGTTCCTTCAAGTTGAGATTGCAATTCAAGAAAGTTTTGATTAGCTTTTAAGTTTGGATATTGTTCCACAGAAACTAACAATCTTGATAAAGAAGAGGTTAATCCAGATTGAGCTTGTTGAAATTGAGCTAACTGTTCAGGTGAAATGTTTGCAGGATCAATTGTTACAGCAGTTGCTTTTGCACGAGCTTCAATAACCGCTGTCAATGTTCCTTTTTCAAAATCTGCAGCACCTTGAACGGTTTTTACTAAATTACCAATAAGGTCATTTCTTCTTTGATAAGCACTTTCTACTTTTGACCAAGCAGTTTTTGTATCGGCTTCAATGCCTACTAATCCGTTGTACGATGATACTGCCAAAAGTAGTAAAACTACAATTATACCAACAGGTATTAACCATTTTCTCATAATTTCTAATTGTTTAAAGTTTATTTATTGTTTTTGTTTATTGATTTATAAATTGTTTTTAATGTTTGTCAACTCCGCTTTAATTCCTTCAAGTTTTGAAATGATATCAAATTTGTCTAAGGTTTTTTTCTGACCTTCTTTTAAATGCGTTTTTGCTCCTTCCAAAGTAAATCCACGTTCTTTTACTAAATGATAAATTAGTTGCAAATTCTTCACATCTTCTTGTGTGAACATTCTATTTCCTTTGGCATTTTTCTTTGGTTTTAAGATGTCAAATTCTTTATCCCAAAACCTTATAAGTGATGCGTTTACATCAAAAGCTTCGGCAATTTCACCAATACTAAAGTATAATTTGTCTTTTGATAATTCTATGTGCATTTTTTTCTATTTATTTAATTTTGAACACTCAACACTAGTCTAAAGACTGATTCTCTTGATTAGCAATTTTTGAAATTGCTACGTATTCTGCTGCCGAAATATTTCCGTAATAAAAATTAATCGGATTTGTTACTTTTCCGTCTTTGTGAACTTCATAATGTAAATGTGGCGCCTGACTTCTTCCTGTGCTTCCTACATATCCTATTATGTCACCGCGTTTTACTCGTTGTCCTGGTCTTACTTTGTACTTGCTTAAATGGGCATACAATGTTAAATAGCCAAAACCATGATTAATCTCAATATGATTTCCATAACCCGAAAGTGAATTATCTGCACTTTTCACAACACCATCACCAGTAGCATAGATTGGAGTTCCGGTTTTAGCTGTAAAATCCATTCCTTCATGCATTTTTCTTGCTTTTGTAAACGGATCAGTTCTGTATCCAAATCCAGATGCCATATGCTTCAAATCCTCATTTTTTACTGGTTGAATTGCTGGAACAGCACTCAATAATTTGTCTTTTGCTTTTGCCAATTTCAAAATTTCGTCCAATGATTTTGATTGAACTGTCAATGCTTTTGAAATCGCATCCACTTTTTCGGATGTATTAATAACTAACTCAGAATTATTAAATCCTTCTAATTCTTTATATCTTTTTCTGTCGATAATTCCTCTTCTTTTTTCGTTTGAAATGGGCGAGGAGTTAAAATAAACACGATATAAATTATTATCTCGTTCTTCCAAATCGGAAGCTACTTGATCGATATCTTCAATTTTCTTATTTAAAAGAGCGTAACTCAACTTCAAATTTTCAATTTCTCTGGCTTGAATCTTATCTTTTGGTGTTTCAAAATAGGGTATATTCATTAAAACCACAAAACAAAGAAATCCAAATAAAGCCGATGCAACCAAGAATAACAAGGCATAACCAAATTTTTTCCTTTTCTTCGGACTAATAATTCGGTAAGCTAAACTTTCTGGGTCGTAATAATACTTAACTTTCTTCGACATTTCTTAAATTATACTATTTTTGTAATCGTTTTAAGAATAACAATGGTTATACGAACAAATTTAAGAAATGTTTCAAACTAAACTATTATTTATTTTTAAATCGTACTAATTTCGTGCATTAATATTTAAGTCATGGGTGTAATAAAAGTAGAAGCTGTTTTCGATGCTACTAAATCGAAAGTTTGGGAAGCATTAACAAATTCAGAAATTATGAAAATTTGGTATTTTGATATAACAAATTTCAATTTGAATATTGGAAATAAATTCTCCTTTTATGAAGGTGAGAAAAAAGAATATCTTCACGAAGGTGAAATTTTGCAAGTGGAAGAAAATAAATTATTGCAACACACTTGGACACACCCAGAACAATCTAGTGGAACTTCTGTTTTAACTTGGAATATTGATGAGATTGATGGAAAAACAAAAGTAACATTGACTCACGAAGGTGTTGAAAGTTTTGCAGATGCTGGACCAAATTTCACACCAGCAAATTACGAAATGGGTTGGAATGCCCTAGTAAAAACCAATTTGAGAAACTACCTTTACGGAATTAAAAAAATAGTTTTTACTCAAGAAATCAATGCTTCTGCAGAAACAGTTTGGAATAAAATGTGGGATAAAAAATCTTATACTGAATGGACAACGCCATTTTGTGCTGGAACTTATTTTACAGGCGAAATAGAGCTAGGAAGTAGAATTCATTTTATTGCGCCAAGTTTTGAAGGAATGTATAGCGATGTCTTTTATCTTATTCCAAATAAATTAATCATTTTTAAACACATTGGAAATTTAAAAGATTTAAAAGAATTACCAATTGACGCAGAAGCTGAAAAATGGACAGGAAGTTTTGAAACTTACAAACTAAATGAAGTTGATGGGATTACAACAGTAACTGCCGAAATTGACTGCGTTCCAGAATACATTGATTATATGAACGAAAAGTTTCCGTTAGCATTACAAGAATTAAAAAAAATATCAGAAAATAAATAAAAACCAAATAATGAAATCGCAAGACATTAGAAAAGCTTATCTCAATTTCTTTGAATCAAAAGGACATTTAATTGTTCCATCGGCACCAATTGTGCTTAAAGACGATCCAACCTTGATGTTTAACAACTCAGGAATGGCGCAATTCAAAGAATACTTTTTAGGAAACGGAACTCCAAAAAGTCCAAGAATTGCCGATACGCAAAAATGTCTTCGTGTTTCAGGAAAGCACAATGATCTTGAAGATGTAGGTTTTGATACTTATCATCACACTATGTTCGAAATGCTTGGAAATTGGTCTTTTGGAGATTATTTCAAGAAAGAAGCATTGGATTGGGCTTGGGAATTTCTTACAGAAGTTTTAAAATTGGATAAAGACCGTTTGTATGTTTCTGTATTTGAAGGAAATCCTGCAGAAAATGTTGCTTTCGACCAAGAAGCTTGGGATATTTGGAAACAATACGTTCCAGAAGATCGTATCATTCTTGGAAATAAAAAAGATAACTTCTGGGAAATGGGCGATCAAGGTCCGTGTGGTCCATGTTCAGAAATTCATATCGATTTAAGAACCGACGCGGAAAGAGCTACAGTTTCTGGAAGAAGTTTAGTAAATGCCGATCATCCGCAAGTGGTTGAAATTTGGAACAACGTTTTCATGGAATTCAATCGAAAAGCGGATGGAAGTTTAGAAAAATTACCAGCGCAACACGTTGATACAGGAATGGGATTTGAGCGTTTGTGTATGGCAATGCAAAATGTAACTTCCAATTATGATACGGATGTTTTCACTCCTCTAATCGAAAAAATTGAACAAATTACAGGATTAAAATATACTTCAAACGAAGTTAAAAACGTTTCAGAAGAACAAAATAAAACCAACATAGCTATTCGTGTAATTGTTGATCACGTTCGTGCCGTTGCGTTTGCAATTGCTGACGGACAATTACCATCTAACACTGGTGCAGGTTATGTAATTCGTAGAATTTTACGTCGTGCCATTCGTTACGGATTTACATTTTTGAATACAAAAGAACCTTTCATCAATAAATTAGTTGAAGTTTTAGCTAATCAAATGGGTGAATTTTTCCCAGAAATTAAATCACAACAACAATTGGTTACTAACGTAATTCGTGAAGAAGAAGCTTCGTTTTTAAGAACTTTAGATCAAGGATTACAATTATTGGATAAAGTAGTTGCTGAAACTAGTGGAAAAGAAGTTTCAGGTGCAAAAGTTTTTGAATTGTACGATACTTTCGGATTTCCAAAAGATTTAACAGCTTTAATTTTAAAAGAAAAAGGATTTTCATATAACGAATCAGATTTCGAATCTGAATTACAAAAGCAAAAAGCGCGTTCTCGTGCAGCATCAGAAGTTTCAACTGAAGATTGGTCGGTTTTAATTCCAGGAAATGTGGAAACATTCGTTGGTTATGACCAAACCAAAAACGAAGTAAAAATCACTAGAATTCGTAAAGTAGATTCTAAAAAAGATGGAGTTTTATATCAAATAGTTTTAGACAACACACCTTTTTATCCTGAAGGTGGAGGACAAGTTGGTGATAAAGGAACTTTAGTTTCTGCAAACGAAACCATTGATATCATTGATACCAAGAAAGAGAACAACTTAATATTACATTTTGCAAAACAACTTCCTGAGAATCTTGAAGCTGGATTTGTAGCAAAAGTAAACACAGATTTAAGAACATCAACTTCCAAAAATCATTCGGCTACGCATTTGATGCATTTGGCTTTGAGAAATATTCTTGGAACTCATGTCGAGCAAAAAGGTTCGTTGGTAAATCCAAATTACTTGCGTTTCGACTTTTCGCATTTCTCTAAAGTTTCGGATGAAGAATTACGTCAGGTTGAAGCAAGTGTAAATGAGCAAATCGAGGCACAATTGCAATTGCAAGAATATAGAAATATTCCAATTCAAGAAGCGTTAGATAAAGGCGCAATGGCTTTGTTTGGAGAAAAATATGGTGATTCAGTAAGAATGATTGAATTTGGCGAAAGCAAAGAACTTTGTGGTGGAATTCACGTAAAAAATACTGCAGATATTTGGCATTTCAAAATCATTTCAGAAGGTGCCGTTGCTGCCGGAATTCGTCGTATTGAAGCAATTACTGGTGATGCTGTGAAAGATTTCTACAAAAATCAAGAAAGTACTTTGGCAGAGATTAAAGAAACATTGAAAAACCCACAAGATATTTTGAAATCGGTTGCTTCATTGCAAGATGATAATGTGAAGTTGAAAAAACAAATTGAGCAGTTATTAAAAGAAAAAGTGGATGGATTAAAAGACAATTTACTTGCAGATTTTCAAGAAATAAACGGAATTAACTTTTTAGCAAAACAAGTTGATTTGTCAATGAGTTCCACTAAAGATTTAGCTCAAGCTATTGGAACATCTAAACCAAATTCATTCGTGTTTTTAGCTTCGGTTGAAGATGACGCTCCTAATATTCACTGCTACATTTCAAAAGAATTGGTTGCAGAAAAATCATTAAATGCAGGAAATGTAATCAGAGAATTAGGTAAGTACATCGATGGAAATGGTGGAGGACAACCGTTCTTCGCATCTGGAAAAGGGAAAAATGTAAACGGAATTAAGGAAGCTTTGGAGAAAGTGGTTACTTTTTTAGTCTAAAAAACTAACAAAATAAAAATCACTTATAATTAAATAAAAATGAAAAATATACTAAGAATAGCATTGTTTTTTTTATTTGTAAATGCTGCTTTTTCACAAGGCAACAACAATTTTCATATGCAGAATAACATGCGTAATATGCAACAAAATCAGCAAATTATGAGGCAGCAAGATCAAATGAGAATGCAGCAACAAAATCAAATGAGAATGCAACAACGACAAATGCAAATGCAGCAACAACAAATGAGAATGATGATGCAAATGCAAAGAAATCAGATATCAGCAGAGGATTTATTAAAAAAAGAAATTCTAAAAAAAGATAAAAAAGTAGCCAAAAATGCCGAAATGGCTCAAGAGGTTGCGCAGTTAAAAAATGATTTAAGTCAAAGCCAAGATAAAGAGGCATCTGAAAAAATTGAAAAAAAGATTGAAAAATTAAATGCTAAGATTGCTAAAAACAATAAAAAAATTGAATCATCTTCTCAAACTATTACTGGTTTAAATGTTTCAATTCAAAAAAGAAATGCAGAAATAGAAAAAAAGAAATTGGAAATTGCCGCTAAGAAAGAAGAAAAAAAATTAGAAAAAGAAAGCAAAAAGAAAAGCAAAAAAGAAAAAAAAGCGACTAATTAATTTTTTTTTCACACGTAAATGAATTTCACTACCAAAGTTCCAATCAATAAATATCAAAATCCTATAGATTATAACTCTAAAATTATTTCTATTGGTTCGTGTTTTGCTGAGAATATGGGAGAAAAATTCGAGTATTTTAAGTTTCAGAATTCTGTAAATCCTTTTGGAATAATTTTCAATCCAATATCTATTGAAAATCTTATAAACAGAGCTGTAAATAAAATTGAGTTTACAGAAAATGACATTTTTTTTCATAATGATTTATGGCATTGTTATGAGGTTCATTCCCTTTTAAGTGATACATCTTCAGAGTTAATAGTACAAAATTTGAATAGAGTTCTACATCTTTTTAGAACTCAAATTATAGAAGCATCTCATTTTATTATTACTTACGGAACGTCTTGGGTTTATAGACATAAAGCGTCAAATAAAATTGTAGCAAACTGCCATAAAGTACCACAAAATCAATTTGACAAAGAAATTTTATCTGTAGAAATTATTGAAAAATCAATTGAGAATTCAATCAATTTAATTCAGAAAATTAATCCAAATTGTAATTTTATTTTTACGATTTCGCCTGTGCGACATATCAAAGATGGATTTGTTGAAAACCAAAGAAGCAAAGCGCATTTGATTACTGCTTTACAATCTGCAATCTGCAATCTGCAATCTGCAATCTATTTTCCTTCCTACGAAATTATGATGGACGAACTTCGTGATTATCGTTTTTATGCCGATGATATGCTACATCCAAGTCAATTGGCTATCGATTATATTTGGATAAAATTCTTCGAAAATTACGTTTCTGAAAGTGAATTCGGATTAATGAATCAAGTTTGTGAAATTCAAAGAGCTTTAAAACACAGACCATTCAATCCAAATTCTGAAAGTCATCAAAAATTTTTAGCCAACCTTGAAGCTAAAATAGAACAACTTCAGCAAAAATTGCCATTCTTGCATTTTAGTTAAAATACGTATTTTTTCGTATTTCCCTCGATTTGTTTAAGTTATAAGTTTGCCTTGTAACATTAAACAAATTAGTCATGCGTATAATCAGACTTGTTTTCGGATTAACATTCTTACTATTAATTTCTCCTGCAATCAATGCTCAAAAACCAGTTTTAACTGATGAAGAAGTCGTTGCAGAAACTGTAACAAAGGAAATTGATGAAGTATTTCAATCACAAGAATTTACAAAAAAGAAAAACAAAAAATTTGCCGACGTAAAAGGAACTATGGTAATTGATATTAGTGTAGTTCAAAATGGTAAAGTTGCTACTTTCTTCAAAGTTGATAGCGATATAAAGAATATTGACTTTATCAATTTTATGTCATCTTACATTTTAGATCACAAATTTCAATTCAAACTTCAAAAACAACAACGATATAAAATTCGTTACACAGTAACCTTTTAACAACAACCTCTAAACATTATTTAACAATGAAAAAATTATCAATTTTAATGCTTTCCATTTGTATGATGGGAACATTGCAATCCAATGCACAATTTGGAAAATTATTAGGCAAAGTAACTGGCGGTGGAAAATCGGCTGGTAAAAAATCAGGAAATTTCTCTACAGTTTGGGAATCAGAATTTGATAACAAAGCTAGTAGATTGGCAGTAAATGATGGTGATGGTTCTTATATTCTTGGTACAGATGACAATTCTGCTACAGTATTAGATGCCAACGGAAAAATGTTATGGAGCGGTGATTATAAAAAACTTACCACAAATAAAACTAATAAAAGTGAATACCAATATGTTATTTGGAAACAGAAAGGTGGTTACTTGTTTTTATTTGACGAAAGAAAAATGGGAACTGATAGAGTAGCTGTTTTAGATATTGCAACTGGAAAAGAGTTATGGAATTCTGAAGAATATCAAAACTTGATGCCTAAAGGAACAAAATCAGAAGATGGAGCAGATCAAGGTGAGTTGGAAACTGTAAAATACATTTCAGAGTTGGACGCTTTTTTAATTTCTCAAAAGGCTTCAGTAATATTAGTAAAAGCCAATACTGGTGAAAAAGTTTGGGAAACTAATCGTTTTAAAGGTGGTGTTGGAAAATATATTTACGATGCTAAAAGAAACGAAATTATCATGGTGAACTTCAAACCAACAGCTTTAGGAGCTTTATTCGCTGGATTCAAAAATCAGTTAGTGAAAATTAATGCTGTAAATGGTGAAGTCCTTTGGGATGCAACTTTCTTGGGAACAGTTGAGAAAGAATTGGTTACAAGAAGAGCTATTCTAGATTTATGGATAAAAGGCGATAAAATTTATATGTATCTAAATGGTCTTCAGGTTTATAATATCAATAATGGTCAAAAACTTTGGGAAGCTATCTATGAAAACGATATGGATGGTGGAAAAGGTTTGTTCTCAAATTCAACAAACAAAAAATATTACAGAACTATTGCTGATCCAGTATTTGAAGAAAATGCAGTTTATTTAGTGATGTTAGGTACAAGAGATAGAACTAAATATGTTGAAAAACACGATTTAGAATCTGGTAAATTATTATGGGCATCAGAAAAAATTACAGGAGCTTTTAGTATGCCAAACTTATACAAAACTGGAGATAAAATCATGCTTCAAATTGGAGGTAAAGTTCAAGTTCAAGAATATAGAATGGAAACAAGATCATCTCCAATGGGTGGAACTTACAGAGAAAGCGTACCATACATCTACTGGGATTATAAAGCTCAAAAAAATGGAGTTTTGGCAATCGATGATAAAACAGGTTTAACGTCATGGCGTTCTGAAAAATTCGATAAGAGAATTACTGATATAATTATTGATCAAGATAAAACAGCTTTTGTTGGTGATGGTGATGAGTTTTACGGATATGATATCGCTTCAGGAAAACAATTATTTGATGTAAAACACAATGATGCAGGAGTAGGAAAAGCATCTGATGTAATTGATTTTGGTGATAAAGTAGTTGTGCTTTCTGAAAAAGGATTAGCTTCTTACAACAAAAAAGATGGTTCAAGAGCTTATGCAACAGACAAAATTAGAGGTGTTGATTTCTTCTATGAAATTGAAGGTAATTATTATCTAAGAGATCAAAGAAATAGCAAAAACATTATTTACGGAATTGATATGACTAATGGAGAAACCAAAGGGTCTGTTCAATCTAAAGGTAAAGGAGGAAGCCCAAAATATGGTAGCGGAATCGACATTACTTCTGATGGTGAATTCATCTTCGCTTTCAAAGGTAAAAAAGTAGAAAAAATCAAAGTAAATAATTAGAGGTTATTACACTTTGTTGCTTGGGCTGTGACTTTGTTGCAGCCCATTTTTTAAATGAAATAATTATGAAATCGCCACTAACAAAAAGTTTGTTGCAAACAAACACCAATGATTAAATAGGCGATACCATATGTTACCTCTAAAAAAATAAAATTTAAACATATGAAAAAATATCTATATCTATCCGCTATTTTGTTTACTTTATTTTCTGTTAATGCTCAACAGGTTCAATGGGCATCTAAGTTGATAAAATTTTCTTCTGATTTAGGCGGAAAACAATTCGGAATCAAAAGGATTTTAGGAAAACCAGATGTATTTCCGCAAGGAGGTTACAGCGGAAATGCATGGACACCCAAAAATGCTTTAGATGGAAGAGAAACCGTTATTGTTGGTTTTGAAAAAGCACAAACAGTAAAGCAAGTTGCTGTATTTGAAAATCTTAATGCGGGTTGTGTTGTTGCTGTTGCAGTTTCTACAGATGGCGAAAAGTTTCAATACGTTTGGTCAAGAAAACCCAATTATAAAACACCATTATACAGAACTACTTTAAATACAGACAGAGCTTATTATTTTGGAAGAAAAAGAAGAAAAATTCAAGAAGTTCCCAACGTTTTTAATCCAGGAGTTGAATATGCAATATTAGAAAGTTCAGTTTCGGGAGTAATTGCTGTTAAAGTAGAATTTAATTTCGCACTATTACCTGGTCAAAAACAAATTGACGCTATAGGAATTTCAGATTCTGAAACTCCAATTGAAGTTAGCATAAATTCAAAACCTGATTTTGAAAATTTACCTAATGTTCGAAAAGTTGATTTAGCAGAGGTTATTCCTTCAACAGTTTGTATTTCTGAAGACGGAAATAAATTGTATGCATCAATAAATATATCAGATAAAGAGGAAATTATATCTTATTCAAAAAAAGGAGATTCGTGGACGAATAAACAAGTAGAATCCCAATTAAATTCTGGTGATTATTATAATTTTGTTGATGTTGTTAATTCAAGTTTTGTTTTAAAAGGTGGTTCAACCTATACTCCAGGTTCAAATAGTACTGGATTTGAAATTTTTAATTTGGTAGATGGGAAACCTCAATCTCAAGGACAAATAAAAGTAGCTGCTTACAACAGTTATGGAGATTTTGCAGATGCAACTATGACTAATGATAGTAAAACATTGATAATAGCTGTTGAAACCGATTTTACTCAAGGCGGTGTCGATCTTTATTTTGCCAATAAAAAAGAAGACGGAACTTATGGCATGTTGCAAAATATGGGTAAAGTCATAAATAGTGCAAATGATGATTTTACACCTCAATTATTATCTGATGGAAAAACATTATTATTTGCTTCCAATGGATTTAGCACGCTAGGGAATCACGATATTTTTGTATCGTATAGACAAGATGATACTTGGAAAAACTGGAGTGAACCAATAAATTTAGGAAGCAAAATCAACTCAGCCGAATTTGATGGACAACCTTTTTATGATGAAAAAAATGAAATATTATATTACATATCAGCAGTAGAAGGCAAAAACCAAATCAATCAAGTTAAAATTTCTAAAGATGTTCTATTAAAGAAGAATTGATTTTATATCTTCGTTGTCAAATATATAATTCATGGCACGACAAACATCTACCGAGACCGATATTAAAAATGTAATGACTCCTTTGGTTCAAGCATTAATTCGCTCTGGAAAGATTATTTACCTAATTCTCTTTGCAATTATTGGTTTTTTAATCTACCAATTGGTTACTGTAAAAAAAGATTCATCTTCAGTAGAATACGATACCAATCTCATTCAAGAGCAAATTAAAAACGTAGGTAAATTAGTAGTTACCGAAGGACATTTCTCTCAAGTGATGACCTATAAAGACCAAAATAAGTACCTTGGAGATTTAATTTCATTTGACAAAAAAGCACTTGTAGTTATCAATGCAGATGTAACAGTAAGTTTTGATTTAAGTAAAGTGCAATATGACATCGATGCTCCAAACAAAACATTGACTATTACAAGTATTCCAAAAGAGGAAATAAAAATCAGTCCAGATATTAAATATTACAATGTAGATCAAAGTACATTTAATGAATTTACAGGAGACGATTACAATAAGATTAATAAAATTGCCAAAGAAAATTTAGCAAAAAAAATAGAAAAATCTTCTTTAAAATCGAATGCAAAAAATCGTTTGATAAGCGAATTGTCAAAAATATTAGTTGTAACTAATTCAATGGGTTGGAAATTGCAATATAACGGAGAAGTAGTTAATTCTGATAAAGAATTTACTCAAAAAATAAAAGGATAAATACGCATTTATACGTATTGTTTTTTTAAAGCCATTAAGTCAAATTTGTATTGATTTAATGGCTTTTTTTATGATTTATATTCTCACTTTCTTTATACTTGTTTTGATGGTAGTACTCGTGTTTTTGATTTTTCAAAATTCAAAAATTGAGCAAAATCACCTATCTAATATCCGAAAATTAGAAGAAATAATATCTTCTCTACATAAAAAGCAACTTTACCTGAATGAAAAAGTAGCTATCTCTTCTGATTATGATTTGAATTACAAAAATAAATTGAAGAACCTTTCAGAGGAAATCGTCGAGCTACAAAATGTGTTTATTAGCATTATTAATAAAAAAAATTAATAGTAATATTGATATGGTTATCATATATGTTAATTTTTTTGTTAATTTTAATCAATGCAAAATAAAATTTATGAATAAAATAAGCTTTGTAATTCTTCTTCTAATAACTTCAACTTGTTTTGCCCAAAACAAAAATGAAAAAGATAGTTTGTTGATTCTTGCTAGAAATTCAAAATATGACACAGTAAAAGTAGATTGCTATAATAAACTTTTTTTTGGCGAAGTATTCTCTGATGTAAAAATGTCCAAAAAATATTTTGAAGCTATGTTTTTGATTGCAAAGCAGAAAAAATTAAACTATGCTTATGCAAAAGCATTCAATGCCAAAGGTGTTTATTTTGATATGATAGGAAAACTAGATAGTGCCTACATTAGTTATAACACTGCAATTCATTATTCCAAAAAAGCCAAGCTACTTTCCACTGAAGGTTCGGCATATAATAACTTAGGATTGTTAGATTGGAATAAAGGAGATTTCTACAAAGCACTTAAAAATTACAACAAATCATTAGAGTTATTTGAAAAAATAGAAAACATAAATTATCAAGGAAATACGTTAAGTAATATCGGTTTGATTTATGATGAAATAGATGAACCTAAAAAAGCCGAATTCTATTTAAAGAAAGCTTTAAATATCAGAAAAAAAGCCAATGATGATTATGGTCTTTCTGTTTCTTACGTCAATCTTGGAAAACTTTATGAAAAGCAAGGTAAATATCATATTGCAATTCAGAATTATGAAAAAGCGATTGTAATTAAGAAAAAAATTAATGATGACTTAGGAATCGCTATCGCAAAATATAACATGTCAACTTCTTTAATGAAGTTAAATAAATTAGATGAAGCACTTGCTGTATTGAATGATGCTGAGAAAATTTGCAAAGAAAATGAAGCAGAATCTAATATAGTTGAAAATGTTTATTCAGGATTATGTCAAGTTTATTTGGGTAAAAATGATTTGAAGAAAGCTAAAGAATATAGTAGCAAATTGTATGTTATAACTCAAAAGAATAAAGATTTAGAACGACTTTCTGTTTATTATAAAATTGAGTCTGAAATAGCATTAAAAGAGAAAAATTTTCAAAAAGCTTATTTTTGTTTAAGTTCAAAAGATTCACTAGATAAAATTACAAGCGGATTAGAAATAAAAAAAGCCATAAATCTTTATGAAGCTAAATACCAATCTGAAAAGAAAGAAAAGCAATTATTATTGGCCAAAAATGAGTTAATAAAAAAAGAACTTTTAATAAAAAAGAAGAATACTCAATTCCAAATTTTGATTCTTATTTCCTTGGCATTAATAACGATTGGATATCTTATTTATCGTCAGCAAAAACTTAAAAACAAGCAGCAAGAACAAGAGTTTCAGCTAAAATCGGCTATAAAAGAAATTGAAGCACAAAATAATTTACACGAGCAGCGACTTTCAATCTCAAGAGATTTACACGATAATATTGGAGCACAATTGACTTTTGTCATTTCGTCTGTAGATAATTTAAAATTCGGTAATCAAATAAATGATAATAAAGTTCTAAATCAATTAACTAAGATTAGTGATTTTACAAAAGCTACAATAATTGAACTTCGAGATACCATTTGGGCAATGAACAAGGATGAATTTTCTTTTGAAGATTTGCGTTCACGAATTTTTAATTTCATAGAAAAAGCCAAAATGGCTAAAGAAGACATTGGTTTTGAATTTAAAATTGATGAGAAGCTTGCCGAAATAAAACTATCATCAATTGTAGGAATTAATATTTATAGAACCATTCAAGAAGCAATTAACAATGCAATTAAATATTCTAAAGGTGATAAAATCATAGTTGATGTAAAAAGTTTTCATGATAAAATTCAAATTGAAATTAAAGATAATGGAAAAGGTTTCGAAATAGAAAATATCGATTTTGGAAATGGTTTAAATAATATGAAAAAACGAATTGAAGAAATTGATGGAACATTCGAAATCAATACCTTAGTCAATAAAGGAACAATAATCTCAATATTGATATGAAAGGACTCAAAAAGATTTTAACGTTAGTATTTTTTATAGTATCAATTATTGGTTATTCACAAAATACTCAAGAAATAATAAATGATTTAAAAAAGGATTTACAATCAAATCCAGACGAGAAAAAACGAGCAATCATTTATTCTGATTTAACTTGGTATTACTCGAATATATCAATAGATTCGGCACTAGTTTATGGACAAAAAGCTATTAATCAATCTTTAAAACTTGGTGATTCAACAATTATTGCGCAAGCATATGGAGATGTAAGTACCGTTTACTTAAAAAAAGGTGATTACAATCAATCATTAAAATATTTGAAAAATGTATTGGCTATAAGGAAAGCAAAAAATGATGTTTTAGGATTAGCAAAAGTTTACTCAGGAATAGGACTTTTATACTACAATCAAAATGAATCTGATTTATCAATGAAAAATTATTTGATTGGTCTTGAGTATGCAAATAGAGCAAATGATGAAAAAGTTATACACAATATCAAAAATGCAATGTCTGGATTACTAGTTGATTTAAAAGACTATAAAAAAGCATTAGTATATAGCCAAAGTGCCATTAATTATTATGAAAAAATTAATGCAACTGCTACACTCTGTCCAATGTATATAAACAAAGGGAATATTTACTTAGGATTGAAAGATACATTAAACGCCTTAAAAATGTTTGAAAAAGGAAAACAAATTTGCAATGAAACAGGCAATAAGTTATTTCTTGCAAAAGCATTAAATAATATTGGTGTAATTCGAGTAGCTCAGAAAAAATTTGAAGAATCAAAAAAAGTATTTGATGAGTCCAAGAAAAGTACTGAAAATTTGAATTCTGATTTTATGGATTTTAAAATGAAACTCAATGATGTTGAAGTTTTAAATAGAGCTGAAAAATTCAAAGAATCTAAAGTTTTGTTGTTACAATTAAAAAAATATTTTGAAAAACAAAATGGCTTAGATAATCTTCTTCTAACCTATCAATATTTTATTCCTGTTTGCTCTTATCTGTCTGAAAAAGATAGTGTTGCTTTTTATCAAGAAAAATATTTGAAATTAAATCAAAAAATAAATGACTCAGAAGTACTAAAAAAAACAATTGAACTCGAAACCAAATATCAAACTGCAAAAAAAGAAAAACAATTACTTGAAAAAGATATTCAGGTAAAAAATAAAAATAATTTAATATTCTCATTAGTAGGTATTTCAATTTTTTTATTCCTTTTAGGGTTATTGATTTATAGACAACAAAAATTAAAAAACAAACAGCAAGAACAAGAGTTTCAATTGAAATCAGCGATTGCTCAAATTGAAACTCAAAATCAATTACAAGAACAACGACTTTCAATTTCTAGAGATTTACATGATAATATTGGAGCACAATTAACCTTTGTAATTTCATCAGTAGATAATTTAAAGTTCGGAAATCAAATTAGTGATAACAAAATTGTAAATCAACTTACAAAAATTAGCGATTTCACAAAATCAACCATTATTGAATTGCGTGACACTATTTGGGCAATGAACAACAACGAATTTTCATTTGAAGATTTACGTTCAAGAATTTTTAATTTCATAGAAAAAGCAAAATCTGCTAAAGAAAATATTGATTTTAAATTCAATGTTGATGAATCGTTACAAGATATAAAATTTTCTTCAATTGTAGGAATAAATCTTTACAGAACTATTCAAGAATCGGTAAATAACGCTGTTAAATATGCTGATGCAAATGAAATAATCGTTGATGTTAAAAATGGTTCCAATAAAATTCAAATCGAAATTCAAGATAACGGAAAAGGATTTGACATTGAAAATACCGAATTCGGAAACGGACTTTACAATATGAAAAAACGAGTAGAAGAGATTGATGGAACTTTTGAAATCAATTCTTTAATCGATAGAGGAACAAAAATAAGATTTGACATTCCTAAAATTTAAAATTATGATAAAAATAGCTATAGTTGATGATAATACCTTTCTTCAAAAAGCAATTCAAGATAAACTTGCTTTTTTTGATGATATTGATATAAAATTCAAAGCCAATCACGGTCAAGATTTACTAGAAAAATTAGAAAAAAACCACAACATAGATTTAATTCTAATGGATATTGAAATGCCTAAAATGAACGGCATCGAAGCTACAGAAGCAGTAAAAAATAAGTATCCGCAAATCAAAATCATAATGCTTACCGTTTTTGATAATGATGAAAATATTTTCAAATCAATAAAAGCTGGTGCAGACGGCTATTTTCTTAAAGAAGTAAATCCACAAGATTTATACAATGCAATTATTGAAACTCTAAATGGTGGAGCAGCAATGACGCCATCAATTGCACTAAAAACTTTGAAATTATTAAGAGAACCAATGGTTTTTGATAATTGTGAACCTTGTGAAGAAATCAATCTAACCAATAGAGAAGTTGAGGTTTTAGAACAATTAAGCAAAGGATTAAAATATAATGCAATTGCTGATAATTTATTCCTATCTGTTGGAACTATTCGCAAGCATGTGGAGAATATATATACCAAACTTCAGGTTCATAATAAATTAGAAGCTATTCAAAAAGCAAAAACCAATAAACTGATATAAAATTATTGATAATCATTTTTCTAAATTTATAAAAAAATACGTATTAATACGTATTTTTTGATTTTAATTATAAATCTAATTTTGAAATATTAAATTTATAAAAAATGAAAAAATTCTACTCTTTATTTTTATTATTATCAGGACTAATAATATTTGCACAAAATCCTCTTGTGGTAAAAGATGTTACATCTTCATTAAAGCCAACTGGTAATTCAGATAAAGCCGATTTGAATTATGCCAAATGGAATGGTAAAATATTTTACGCTGGTACAGGAAGCAACATGCTTTGCGTAACCGATGGAACAACGGCAGGGACAATAGGTATTTCTAATTTAGGAGGAACAACTAATATATCAGCGATAATACCAGCACAAGATTTTGTTTATATTATTACTAGTGACGTAACATTTACACCAACAATTGGATCTACTGATAAAATATGGAAATCCAATGGAACTATTTCAGGGACTTCATTAGTTTACACTTTTGAAACATCCTCAGGTTTTTCAAATGTTGGTGTATATTATAGTGTTTCTGCACACAATAAAAATTATTCGGTTGATGGAAACACACTTTACTTTTCAGCTTATGATAGTATTAATGGGAAAGAGCTATGGAAAACAGATGGTACTACAGCAGGAACTATAATGCTAAAAGATATTAAAGTAGGAACTGGGAGCAGCCAATCATCTGGGTTCTGTAAAATACCAAGCACTACATTGTTTATTGCACAAAGCGTTGGTCTTGAAAGTAAATTGTGGAAAACAAATGGTACTACAGCCGGTACAGAACAAATTCCGGTAGCAGAACCTTTCTATATTGTAAATCAAGATATGGCAAAGTTGGGCGATAAAGTGATTTTCTTTGCTCATAATACCGTTGATGGTTACGAACCATATGTTAGTGATGGAACAGCAGTGGGTACTTTTATGTTGAAAAATATAAATCTATCTGGGAATTCATTGACTACTCAAGCAATGGGATTACATTTAAAAATAGCGGGTCAATATTGCTATTTCATTGCGAATAACGGAACAACTAATGGGCTGTGGAGAACAGATGGAACAATTGCTGGAACAATAGAAGTTATTCCAAATGTTACTAACGGAATTAGCGATACGGGTTACTCAACAACAGATGCAGAAAATATATGGTTTGTAAATTTTACAGGTAGTAATGCAAATCAACAATTGTATAAATCTAATGGAACTGTTGAAGGAAGTTCTCAAGTTTTTTCTAACCTGAGTTATGCACAAAATTTAACTACCTATAAAGGAGCTTTATGGTTTAGATCGGCAAATATTGGAACGCCTGCAAATGCCGAAGTTTGGAGAAGTGATGGATTAACAGTAAATACAGAATTAGCATTGGATTTAGAACCAGCAGTTATATCTGGAACGCCTTTTAGTAGTAATCCAAATGCTTTCTTTGAGTTAAATGATAAATTATATTTTTTTGGAAAAGGAAACAATAATAATTCACACTATTTATACCAATATACAGGAGATTTTACTTTTAATGGAAGTGTTAGTAACGATTGGAATAACAAAAACAATTGGAATAGCACGTTGAAGCCAGGAATAACAGATGAAGTAACAATTCCAGTAGGTCAAAATGTAAATGTGAGTTCTAATGCCTATGCTAAAAATGCAATGATAAATGGAAATGTGAATTTAATAACAGGAAATTTAGATTTGTATGGCTATGCATTAATAAACAACAATGCTAAAATAACTCTAAATACAAATAATTTGAATTTAAAAGGAGCTAATTCATCTTTAGTGGGTTCAATCACAAGTCATGTTGTTACTAATGGAACTGGTAAAGTTACTATTGAAAAAATGAATGCTTCCAGAGGAACTGTTTTGTTACCAATTGGAACAGGAACTTCATTTCATGAAACAGGAATTTTAAATAATGGCACTTCAGATACGTTTAGTGTAAGAGTTGAAAATGGAGTTGCTTCAAATTACACCGGCGAAACACAAGTAACAGCAATAACTGAAAAAGCAGTAAATACTACTTGGCATATTAGTGAAACAACACCAGGAGGAAGTAATGTGGCTTTAACTTTTAGATGGAATGCATCTCAAGAATTACCAAATTTTAATAGAAATACTGCAAAAATTGGTCACTACAATGGTTCTGGTTGGGACATGCTAACAAGCACTTTTTCAGGTAGTGGGCCCTATACATTGCAAACTTACAATGTTTCAAGTTTTTCACCTTTCATTGTAGTAAATGAAGAATTATTATCGAGCAAGCAATTTGAAAACTCGAATGATTTTATAGTTTATCCAAATCCATCAAATGGTAATTTCATCATTCAAGTTCCAGATAGTTTTATTGGAAGTAAAGCCATAATCTATAATTTGTTAGGTCAGGCTATCAAAGAGTTTTCTATTGATGAGGTAAATCAAAATGCCAATCTTGATAAAGGGGTTTATCTACTTCAAATTCAAAAAGTGAATGAAGTTAGTACTAAAAAAATCATAATTCAATAAGTATAAAAAAAGCGTTTTATTTGATAATGATTAAAATACAACTCAATTGCTGATAATTTATTCCTTTCTGTTGGAACTATTAGAAAGCACATAGAAAATATTTATAACAAACTACAAGTCCATAATAAGCTGGGAGCAATACAAAAATAAAAAACCAATAAATTAATATAGATTTCTGATATTCAGAATATTGAATTCATAAAAATACGCATTTTAGCGTATTTTTTTATGTTTTGTTGTAAGGTAAGTTTGTCCTATAACTTTTAACAATCAATACGATGAAATCAAAAAATTATTTTTCAAAAATTGCTTCGGCACTATTTTTATTATTTGCAATTAATACAAATGCAAATAACGTAGAAATTACAGGAACATCTGTTTCTGGAAACGATATTACTTTCAATATTTCTTGGGAAAACAGTTGGAATGCCAATGTTGCTCCTGCTAATTGGGATGCCGTTTGGATATTCGTAAAATTTCAAGATTGTAACACACGTTTATGGGCACACACTAGTTTAAGTACAGTAGCTGGAGATCATTCTGCTGCTTCTCCATTACAAGTAGACCCAGTTGCAGATGGTAGAGGTGTTTTTATCAGAAGAAGTGCTCTTGGTGGCGGAAATATTTCGGCAACATCAATTACATTAAGAATGACAGGTCTTGGTGCTGGACCATATAATTTCAAAGTTTTCGGAATTGAAATGGTAAATGTTCCTCAAGGAAATTTTGAAATTGGTGATGCTACAAGTGCTTCAACCTTCAATAGCATAAATGTGACAGCAACTTCTCAATCAAGTGGAATAACATCTGCATCAATAGGTGGTGGAGGACCAACTGTACCAGCTACTTTCCCAATGGGATACAATTCATTTTATTGTATGAAATACGAAATTTCTCAATTACAATATGTTGAATTTTTAAACTCATTAACTTTTGCACAACAACAAACAAGAATAACTACTGATCCAACATCTGCTTCAGGAACTTATGTGACTTTTGGGGCAAATTACTATAGAAATGGTATTGTTATTGAAACACCTGGGAATAATGCGGCAATACCTGCTGTTTTTGGATGCGATGCAACTAATGGAGTTTTCAACAATGTGAATGATGGACAAAGTGGAGCTATGAATAATTTATCATGGGCAGATTTAGCAGCTTATTTAGATTGGGCAGCTTTAAGACCAATGACTGAATTAGAATTTGAAAAAGTATGTCGTGGAACAATGCCAAGAGTTGCAGGAGAATATCCTTGGGGTGATACTACAATTAATGCATTTTACAGCACTACAGTTGTAAATCCATTACAGCCAACTGAAGCAGCCAACGCTGTAGTAAATGGTAGATGTGCTGTAGCAATTGGTACATCAAATCCAGCTTACGGACCATTAAAAGTTGGTGTTTTTGCAACTGCTACATCAGGTAGATCTTCAGCTGGAGCTTCTTATTATGGAGCTATGGAAATGGGTGGAAATGTTGTTGAAAGAACGATTACTGTAGCAAATGCATCAGGAGTTGCCTTTAATGGAACTTTAGGTGACGGAACTTTAACAGCAATAGGAAATGCAAACCAAGCTACTTGGCCATCAATTTCTACAGCTACAGGAGTTGGTCAAAGAGGTGGAGATTACGTAAATCCTGCTTCATATGCTAGAACATCAGATAGAACAGTTGCTGGTTCAACTGATGCAGCAAGAAATTACACTTATGGAGGAAGAGGTGTAAGATAGTAATCCAATTTGATTTGCAAGTAACTTCTTGCTTGTAATACAATGAATTATAATAATTTAAAAAATCAAATTAGATGAAAACAACAAAAATATATTTAGTTGTTTGCTTAACATTTATTTTGACACAATTTACCGCATTTGCTCAATATAATGGTGGAGCTTCAGATGGAGCTACATTAAATCAATTAAGTGCAACAAGTTGTTCAACTCCAGCGCATTTTTATGCCTATTTTGGAGGAAACAACGATGGTTCAAGTGTCGAAGAGTTAAGTACAACAACCTGTGGAACAGCACCGTTTCAGTTTGCCTATATGGGAGGAACGGCTGATGGTGCAGCTACAGAAGAGCTAAGTGCTACTGTCTGTGGTATTCCGCCTTCTTTCTTTGCCTATATGGGAGGAAATAATGATGGTGCAGCCGTAGAAACTTTTGAGGCAAATGTTTGCGCATTTCCACCTCAGTTTTATGCTTACTTTGGTGGTGATGGAGATGGTTTTACATTAGATAAAACGGCTCCAATTTGCCCAACAGAACCACCAGTAGCAAGTTTTACAGCTTCAGTTACCCAAATTTGTGTAGGTCAAACAGTGACATTTACAGATACTTCAACCAATATTCCATCAGCTTGGACATGGACATTTGAAGGAGGAACTCCAGCTACGTCAACAGATCAAAACCCTGTAATTACATATAATACGCCAGGTGTTTATGATGTAACTTTAATGGCAGCAAATTACAACGGAACAAATACTGTAGTTGCAACAGACCAAATAATAGTTTATGCTTATCCAGTTATTACTTCAACAATTCCAGCGAGTAGATGTGATTCAGGAACTGTAACTTTACAAGCTTCAACAAATGTTGGAACTTTAAATTGGTACAATGCAGCAACAGGTGGAACTTTAGTTGGAACTGGAACAAGTTTTACAACTCCAAGTTTGACTTCAACTACAACTTATTATGTTGAATCATTAAATGGAGTATGTTCTTCGTCAAGAAGCGCAGTTGTGGCAACAGTAAATACTACGCCAACAATAACATCAACAACACCAGCAACACGTTGTGGTTCAGGTTCTGTTACAATTTCTGCAACAGCAAGCGCAGGAACAATTTGGTGGTATGATGCTCCAACAGCAGGAACTTTACTTGCTTCAGGAACTAGTTTTTCTCCAAATGTTAATGCAACAACAACTTATTATGTTGAAACAACTTTAAATGGTTGTACTTCAGCAAGAACAGCTGTAGTTGTAACGGTAAATACTACACCAACAATAACATCAACAACTCCAGCGAGTAGATGTGATGCTGGAACGGTAACATTACAAGCAACAGCTTCTAGTGGAACTTTAAATTGGTATGACGCACCAACTGGAGGAAATTTAGTGGGAACAGGAACAAGTTTTACAACTCCTAGTATATCATCAACTACAACTTATTATGTTGAAGCAGTTTTGGCAACTTGTACAACATCAAGAACACCGGTAACTGCAACAATTAACGTTACTCCGAGTATAACATCTACAACACCGGGAAGTAGATGCGATTCAGGTAGTGTTACTCTTTTTGCATCCGCAAATGCTGGAACGTTAAATTGGTATGACTTACCAACAGGTGGAACACTTTTAGGAACAGGAACAAGTTTTGTAACTCCAAGTATTTCAACAACTACAATTTATTATGTAGAGGCAGTAAATGGTTCTTGTATATCTACAAGATCATCAGTTGTGGCAACAGTAAATGTTAGCCCAACTATTACTTCAACAACTCCAGCGAGCATTTGTAGTAACGATTCATTTACTATTTCTGCAACGGCTAGTTCAGGAACAATTAACTGGTATAATATACCAACTGGTGGAATTTTGCTTGCAACAGGAAGTAATTATTCACTTTCAAGTTTGAGTGCAACAACAACTTTTTATGCTCAAGCAACTGATGGAAGTTGTTCATCAGTAAGAACTCCAGTTGAAGTTACAGTAACCAATAGGCCAACAAATACATCAGCAATACCAGCTTCACGTTGCGGAAATGGTTCGGTTACTTTATCGGCAACTTTTTCATCTGGTACCGTAAATTGGTATGATGCTCCAGTTGGAGGAAATTTAGTTGCAACAGGAACAAGTTTTACAACACCAAGTTTGTCTTCTACAACATCTTATTATGTTGAAGCTGCAAATGGAACTTGTATTTCAGCATCTAGAACGGCAATAACGGCAACAATTAATGCAATTCCAGTTATAACTTCAACAACTCCAGCTAGTAGATGTGGTGATGGAAGTGTAACATTACAAGCAACAGCAAGTATCGGAACTATTAATTGGTACAACACTCCAACAGGTGGAACTTTAGTTGCCACAGGTGGAACTTTTACAACTCCTGTTTTAGGAACAACAACAATTTATTACGTTGAGGTTGTTAATGGAGGTTGTAATTCAGCTAGAACTGCTGTTAATGCAACTGTATTTGCAGTAGCAACAATCACTTCAACAACTCCAGCGAGTAGATGTGATGCAGGTAGTTTAACAATAAATGCAACTTCAAATGTTGGAACTCTAAGTTGGTATGATGCACCATCTGGAGGAACTTTGTTAGGTTCTGGAACTAGTTTTACAACACCTAGTATTTCAGTTTCTACAACTTATTATGTTGAAGCAACAAATGGTTCTTGTACTTCTGCTAGAGTTGCAGTAACTGCTTCAATAAATCCAACAGCTGCACCAACAGGATTTGCAAATCAAACGTTTTGCGCAGGAGAAACTGTCGGATTAATATCTGTCACAGGTTCAAACATAATTTGGTATGATGCACCGTCAAGCGGAAATATAATTCCAGTAGGAACGCCTTTAGTTTCAGGAACAACATACTATGCTTCTCAAACAATTACAAGTTGTGAAAGTCCTACAAGATTGGCAGTTACAATGACGTTAGGTGGATGTTTAGGAACTGAGGAATTTGTAGCAAATGTTATCAAATTGTATCCAAATCCAGTTGTTGATATTGTGACTATTTCTTCAACAGAAATGATGACAAATTTAGAAGTTGTGAATATACTTGGTCAGATTGTCTTTTCAAAATCGGTAAACGAAAATGAAACAACAATAGATATGTCAAGATATTCTTCGGGTTCTTATATTGTTAGAGTTTTAGTTGATGAAAAGGTTAAAATCTTTAAAGTAATTAAAAAGTAGTAAGTAGTTTTTATAGTTTAGTTTTTTTGAAACCATCTCGTTAATTCGGGATGGTTTTTTAATATACGAAATTTTACGTATTTTTTTAACTTTGTTCTGATGATAAATTTGTGTATCAATTTTTAAATTTTTTAAGATGAAAAGTTCACTCATTGCTGTTTTTTTTCTTTTTTCATTGATTGGTTTCGGACAAAATACAGCAACCACTGTAGTTACTAAAGAACTTTTTCCTGAATTATTTCAATTGAAATTACCGATTGAAATCCCTAAAATTCAATTCGTTCCTGAAAAAGAATTGTATATAAAAAAAAGCAAATTAAAAGGAGATCAATACACAGACACTTTTATATTAAATTTTAAAGATAAAAGTGTTTTCAAAGGAAGGGTAAGTAGCAATTATGGCGGACATGAAAACACGGTTTCCATTAATTTTGGCGAGATGAGTTTTTCCAACGGAGATACTTATAAAGGACATTTTTATGAAGGAAACCCTATTGAAGGTCAATATGTTTTTGGCAATGGAGATAGTCTCGAAATAACTTCCGCTAACCGAAATGGCTGCTGTAATTTTACTGGAAAATCAATCAATCAATTGTATAAATTCAAAGATGGAACAACACTGAAAATGCATGGTTACGAAGGCAAGACAAAGTTCTATTTTGAAAAGCCAGATGGAACAAAAATTGTTTCACTTCTAAATCCAGACAAAAGTTTGGATGGTTATACTGAATACTTCACCAAAGATGGTTTTTTTTACAAAGGCGAATTGTCCAAAAACAGACCAATACAAAAATGGGAAATTCAAAATGACAAAGGTGCTTTTATTGCCATATTTAATATGGATGGGATAACGGGTTATGTTCCCTACAAAGACGAATCAAATACTATTAAGTGGGGCAAATTTTATTTGGAAAAATTAGTTCAACCTATAACTTATTTAGCACCTTACACTTTTTGCGTTAAAGGCGATTGTCAAAACGGCGAAGCTACTATTTATGTTGCTAAAAATCCAGACACAGGTTTCGGTTTTGAAATGGTTGGAAATTTTGCAAACGGAAAGCCAATTGACGACTTTGTAATGAATGATGAAGACATAAATAAAAATAAGTACACCATTATTGGTCCAATAAAAAACTATAAATTTCATGGAAAATGCGCAAAAGCATATCTTGATAAGAAAATTGTATTTACAGGTGAATTCCAAAACGGATTACCTCAAAACGGAAACCTTACTGTTGATGAAAAATTAATAGAAGTTAAGGGTTTTAAAGAAGGTAAGTACATTGGTAAACAAACTTTTCCTCGTACAGAAAAACGTATGTACAGCCGATACTATGAAGGTGAGTTTAATCAATATGGACAGATGGAAGGTACTGGAACCGTCTATATTACCGATAATAATCATTGGGGTTATGAAGGTTGTAAAGTGTCCGCTACAGATTGGAAAGATGGGTATTCATCACATTGTTGTTTCGTGAGAAAAAATGGAGAGGAAGATTGTCAACGTGTCTATTTTGTAAATCGTTCTGATTTTCCAGATTTTAGTTTTGAACATCCTGTTTCCCTAAGAAATTTAGCTGCATATCAGCAACAAAAAGAGCAAGAACGAATAGCCCAGGAAGCTGCTAATACTAAACTCCAAAACGAATACCAATGCAATCAATGCAATGGTTTAGGTGTAATTAAAACCCAATGTCCAATGTGTAAAGGCGCTGGATACCGAAAAGATATGGTTACTTACGATAGACATACCGGTAACACAGGTGGTTTGGCTAAATGCAGTCATTGTGCAGGAACAGGTCAATATACCGTAATGGGTTGCTCCAAATGCGACGGAAAAGGTTTTGTAAAAAAATAAAAAAAGACTCTGAATTTCAGAGCCTTTTTTACAAAAACCAATAACTATTTAATCAATAAACTATAATTTATTTTTCAAACTTTGCCATCCACCACCATTCATCACATCAATACCACTGTTTTTCAAAATCGATGCGGCTTGAGCACTTCTCATTCCGCTTCTGCAACATACAATTACAGGTTTTTCTAACCTTTTAATTTCATTAACTTTTGAAAAAATGTTGTCTAATGGAATATTCTTAGAGTTCTTAATATGACCTTCTCTAAACTCACCAACTGTTCTTACATCAATAATAACAGCTCCTTTGTCCATGTATTCTTTTACGCTCTCCGATTTTCCACCTAAACCTAACATACTTAATAATCCCATGTTTTATATTTTTAATTTATTTTCTATTTCAGATTTCTACAGCAAAATTAATGGTATACATCTTACAAAGTTGTAACAAAAGTTACCCAACTAAAAATATTCTATATATTTGACATCGATGAAGATTACCGACCGCAAAACCGAAATTGTAAATGTATCCGCAAAACTTTTTAAAGAAAAGGGATATAGTGCCGTAACTATGCGCGACATCGCTCAAGCTATGGACATCAAAGCCGCAAGTTTGTATAATCACATCAAGTCTAAGCAAGAAATTCTAGTTTTAATCATAATTGAAATAGCCGAAGAATTTACAAACGTAATGAACGAAATAGTAGCTTCCGAAATTTCATCCATACATAAAATAGAACGAGTAATAGATTTGCATATCGATATTACTTTGCGAAATCCAGATGCATTAGCTTGCCTAAACAACGATTGGATGCATCTAGAAGACAACGATTTGAAGTATTTTATCAAAATGCGAAATGACTACGAACAAAGTTTCCGAAATATTGTAAAAAATGGGATTCTTAAGAACGAAATAGTAAATCTTAACATAGAAGTCATCATTTTCTCAACACTTTCCACTTTGCGAACTTTATACATTTGGTACGACAAAACAAAAAGCCTAAACGAAAAAATTCTAAAAAGTAATATGAAAAAAGTATTGCTTAACGGAATAATATAAACTCAGTTATTAGAATCTTTCATTTTTTTAGATTTCTCCAACCTGCCTGTCGGTAGACAGGTCGGTGTTCCAAAACAATTGTTAACGATTAAATAAAAATTACAACGTTTTCGTAACATATTAAAATTTTCACTAAATTTGCATAACAAACTAACAAGTGTTAGTTAAAAATTATTCAGTGGTTATGTCAAAATTTCACAGCATAAAAATTGCCGATATTTACAAGGAAACCAAAGATTGTTCTGTACTTTCTTTTGAAATTCCACAAGAATTAAAGCAAGAATTTCAATACAAACCAGGACAACATCTTACCCTAAAAGCAATAATTGAAGGTGAAGATGTGCGTCGTTCATATTCTTTATGTTCTTCACCTCTTGAAAATAAATGGAAAGTAGCCGTTAAAAAAATCAATGGCGGATTGTTCTCAACCTACGTAAACGAAACCCTAAAAAGTGGTGACGTGCTAGAAATAATGCCACCAAGCGGAAAGTTTAATGTAGAAATCGATACCGAAAAAGCCAAAAATTACATAGCATTCGCAGCAGGAAGCGGCATCACGCCAATTCTGTCTATCATAAAAACACATTTAAAATCTGAGCCAAACAGCACATTTAAATTATTTTATTTAAATCGTTCCGTAAAATCCATTATCTTTAAAGAAGAAATTGAACAGCTTAAAAACTTGTATTTCAATCGTTTCGAAATTTTTCATTTCCTAACCAAAGAGCATCGTGCATCCGAATTGTTTAATGGAAGATTTACAAAAGAAAAAATCCAAGTTTTAACCAAAAAAATAATCGACATTCCTGCAACCGACGATTGTTTCATCTGCGGACCAGAAGATATGATTTTCCTATTACGCGACGAATTAACAGCTGCGGGATTAGATAGCAATAAAATACATTACGAGTTGTTCACTTCCGGAATTTCCGAAGAAGACAAAAAACGTATTCAAAGAATAGTAGAAAATAAAGTAAACGGAACCGATATCACCATCATCGACGGCGGAAAAGAATTCCATTTCGTGATGGACGAAGCCTACGACAACATTCTCGATGGAGCATTAGCCGCTGGAGCCGATTTACCATTTGCCTGCAAAGGCGGTGTATGCAGCACCTGCAAATGCAAAGTTTTAGAAGGAGAAGTAGAAATGAAAGTCAATTACGCACTAGACGCACACGAAGTCGCCAAAGGATTGGTTTTGAGCTGTCAAGCCGTTCCAACAACCGACAAAGTAGTAGTCGATTTTGGCGTGTAATGTAGGCTGAGCTTGTCGAAGTCAGGAGCGAATGGCTCGGGCATTTTTGCAATCCATTTTCCTGCTTTCCGCAGTATCTTTTTTTGCAAAAAAGGATACTTGCTCCAATCAGGGCTAGAAAGCAAACGAATTGAATAAAATTTAGAAATAAAAAACAACAAAATCTTAATGAACCTTAATAGCTTAATGGTTCAAAAAGAAAAAATATAATTTGCGAATTTGCGGTAAATAATAATCAGTGTAAATCTGTATAATCCGTTAAATCCGTGGCAAAAAAATAAAACAATAATCGTTCAAAGTTACTGCAAAGTAAAGTATTACGGCGACTGAACACTGAACACTAATTCAAAAAAGTATGTCAGAAAAAGAAGTAAAAAATTTAGAAGCAATTTTCGACGCAAGAATAGCTCGTGACGAAAAAATCGAGCCCAAAGATTGGATGCCCGAAAAATACCGTCAAACACACATTCGTCAAATTTCTCAACACGCACATTCCGAAATCGTAGGAATGCTACCAGAAGGAAATTGGATAACAAGAGCGCCATCGTTAAAACGAAAAGTAGCGCTTTTGGCTAAAATCCAAGACGAAGCCGGACACGGATTATACCTATATTCAGCTTGTGAAACTTTAGGCGTATCACGCGAAGAATTATACGAACAACTGCATTCTGGAAAAGCAAAATATTCTAGTATTTTTAATTATCCAACATTAACTTGGGCAGATATGGGAGCAATCGGTTGGCTAGTTGATGGTGCAGCCATTATCAATCAAGTTCCTTTGTGTTCAACCTCTTTCGGACCATACGCAAGAGCAATGGTTCGTGTATGTAAAGAAGAAAGTTTTCATCAACGTCAAGGTTTTCAAATTATGATGACCTTAGCAGAAGGAACTCCAGAGCAAAAAGAAATGGCGCAAGATGCATTAAACCGTTGGTGGTGGCCAGCATTAATGATGCTCGGACCATTAGATGCCGAATCAGTTCACACTGAGCAATCAATGAAATGGAAACTAAAACGTAAAAGCAACGACGATTTGCGTCAACAATTTGTAGACCAAACCGTTCCTCAAGCAAAAATGATAGGTCTAACCATTCCAGATCCAGATTTAAAATGGAATGAAGAAAAACAATCCTATGATTTCGGAGAAATGAATTGGGACGAATTTTGGCAAGTTGTAAAAGGCCACGGACCATGTAATAAAGAACGTATCTCAGCAAGAGTAAACGCTTGGGAAAAAGGAAAATGGGTTCGCGACGCAGCAATGGCATACGCCGAAAAACAAGCAAACAAAGAAGTAAAACAAGCAATATAAAATAGTTCACAGTCACAGTTTTCAGTTTTCAGACTGCCAACTGCGACTGCGACTGAAAACTATAAGAGTATGAAGAATTGGCCACTTTGGGAAGTATTTATAAGAAGTAAAAACGGATTAGAACACCGCCACTGCGGAAGTTTACACGCAAGCGATGCAACAATGGCATTAGAAAACGCACGCGACGTTTATACACGTAGAATGGAAGGTGTAAGCATTTGGGTTGTTCCATCAGCACAAATCACAGCGTCAAATCCAGACGACAGCGCCGAACTTTTCGATCCAGCAAAAGACAAAGCCTACCGTCATCCAACTTTTTACGAGTTACCAGACGAGTTAAAACATATGTAGAATTTGTTTTCAATTAAATCTAAATAGGTTTAAAAGCAATTTAAATTCGTGAAATTTATTTAACACAATGAATTCGTGCTAATTCGTGCAATTCGTGTCAAAAACAAAAAAATGAACAACAATTTAATTCAATACATCTACGGAATTGCAGATAATTCTCTAATTCTAGGACAACGCCTCGGTGAACTTTGCGGTCACGGACCAAGTCTAGAAACAGATATTGCAATGACGAATATTTCTCTAGATTTATTCGGTCAAGTACGAAGTTATTTTCAATATGCTGCCAAATTAATCGGAGGCGATGCCACAGAAGATACAATCGCTTTCTTGAGAAAAGAAAGAGAATATAAAAACGTTTTGTTGGTTGAACAACCTAATCAAGATTTTGCTTATTCTATCGCAAGACAATTTCTATTCGATGTTTATCATTTATTAGTATTAGAAGAATTACAAAATAGCAAAGACGAAACCTTATCAGCCATAGCAAAAAAAAGCATCAAAGAAGTTTCTTATCACACAAGATTTTCTTCCGATTGGATTAGAAGATTAGGCGACGGAACAGAGGAAAGTCATAACAGAATCCAAACCGCAATCAACGATTTATGGATTTTTACAGACGAATTATTTCATCAAACCGACGCAGATAAAGCAATGGTAACTGAGGGAATTGGAGTAGATGTAACACTTTTGAAATCAAATTACTTTAAAAAAGTAAATGAAATTTTAGAAGAAGCAACATTGCAAATTCCAACAATAGAATACTTCCAAAAAGGAGGAAAACAAGGAATTCACAGCGAACATATGGGATATCTTTTAGCACAAATGCAATACATGCAATTAGCTTATCCGAATATGAATTGGTAAGAAATGATTTGTCATTCTGAACTTGTTTCAGAATCTCATAAAAACAAAAATGACAGAAGCAACAGAACATATCGACCAAAAACTCTTCGAAATACTAGAAACAGTATCCGATCCAGAAATTCCAGTACTATCAATAATGGAAATGGGAGTAGTACGTTCTGCTAAAATAATAAACGGAATTGTTGAAGTTCAAATCACACCAACCTACAGCGGTTGCCCAGCAATGGATGTAATTGGAGATGACATAAAATTAGCATTCAAACAAAAAGGCTACGAAGCCAAAATAGAACTAATCCTTTCGCCAGCGTGGACAACCGATTGGATTACTCCAAAAGGCAGAGCAGCATTAGAAAAATACGGAATTGCTTCTCCATTATCAGAATCAGCCGATAAAGAAGCACTTCTTGGGAATAAAAAAGTAGTAAAATGTCCGCAATGCGGTTCATTCAATACAAAATTAGTAAGTCAATTTGGTTCCACAGCTTGCAAAGCATTTTTCCAATGCGAAGATTGTCTAGAACCATTCGACTATTTTAAATGTTTAAAGTAACCTGCAAGGTTTCCAAAACATTGTAGGTTTTAATATAATAATAAAGTTAGCGAATTTGCAGTAAAATAGTCTTTGCGACTCTGCGACTTTGCGAGAATCAAACCATTATGAAACTTAATTCCTTAATGGTTCAATAAAATAAAATAAGGTATGAGCAATTCAATAGAACTAAAAATTGAAAACAATGTTGCGTGGATTTCACTCAACAGACCCGAAGTTTTCAATAGTTTCAATCGGGAAATGGCGTTTCTTCTTCAAGAAACCCTAGATAATTGTGCAAACGATACAAATATCCGAGCAATAGTAATCACCGGAAACGGAAAAGCATTTTGCGCCGGACAAGACCTAAAAGAAGTAACCGATCCACAATTAAATCCAGGTTTCAGAAAAATATTGGAAGAACACTACAATCCAATTATTCAAAAAATCAGAAATATCGAAAAGCCAATTATTGCTGCTGTAAATGGTGTTGCAGCTGGAGCAGGAGCAAACATCGCTTTAGCTTGTGATATAGTTGTAGCTTCTGAAAATGCATCGTTCATTCAAGCTTTTAGTAAAATTGGATTGATTCCGGACAGCGCAGGAACTTTCTTCTTGCCAAGATTAATTGGTTTTCAAAAAGCTTCAGCATTAATGATGTTAGGCGACAAGGTTTCAGCAGTAGAAGCTTTAAATATGGGAATGATTTATAAAATTTTCCCTGCCGGATTATTCGATGAAGAAGTAATGACTTTAGCAACCACTTTAGCTCAAATGCCAACAAAAGCAATCGGTTTAACCAAAAGATTATTAAATCAATCAATGACAAACAATCTAGAACAACAACTAGCTTTAGAATCAGATTTACAAATCGAAGCCAGTTCGTCCAACGATTACAAAGAAGGAGTAACCGCTTTCGTAGAAAAAAGAAAACCCGAATTCAAAGGAAATTAAAGTTCCGTTAGTACAAAATATAGGTAGAATGAAAATAGCAATAATCGGTTCAGGAACAATGGGAAGTGGCATCGCACAGGTAGCCGCAACAGCAGGTTGTGAAGTAAAAATTTACGACACCAATCTCGATGCGCTTGCCAAAAGCAAATCCAATCTCGAAAATACGCTATCGAAATTAGTCGAAAAAGCAAAAATAGACGAGCACGAAAAATCCCGAATCGAAAACAACATTTCCTACGTACACACATTAGGAGAATTATCGCATTCCGATTTAGTGATTGAAGCTATAATTGAAAATATGGAAATCAAGAGAAAATTATTTTCAGAACTAGAAAATTATGTCTCGCCAGAAACCATTTTAGCATCCAATACATCTTCATTATCAATAGCTTCCATTGCTGCTTCTTGCCAAAAACCAGAACGCGTTATTGGAATTCACTTTTTTAATCCAGCACCATTAATGCAATTGGTTGAGGTAATTCCAGCGGTTCAAACCAGCGAAGAAGTGCTTCAAAAATCAGTACAAATTATCTCCGATTGGAAAAAAGTAGTTGCCGTTGCAAAAGACACACCAGGATTTATAGTAAACCGTGTCGCAAGACCATTTTACAGTGAAAGTTTACGAATTTACGAGGAAGGTGTAGCCGATTTTGCAACAATAGATTGGGCTTTAAAAACCATCGGCGGATTTAGAATGGGACCATTCGAATTAATGGATATGATTGGTCACGATGTTAATTATATAGTAACTGAAACTGTATTCACAGCTTTCTATTTCGATCCAAAATTCAAACCATCATTCACCCAAAAAAGATTATTAGAAGCAGGATTTTTGGGTAAAAAATCAGGTAGAGGATTTTACAATTACAATCAAGAATTACCAAAACCAACAGAAGATACAGTTTTAGCAAAATCAATTTTCGAAAGAGTAATCGTAATGCTAATCAACGAAGCTGCGGACACATTCTTTTTAAATATCGCATCAGCCAAAGACATCGACAACGCCATGACCAAAGGAGTAAATTACCCAAAAGGATTACTAGCTTGGGCAGACGAACTCGGCATTCAATGGTGCGTTGAAAAGCTAGACGAATTATACAACGAATACCACGAAGATCGATACCGATGCAGTCCAATTTTGCGAAGAATGGCTAAAGAAAATCAAAACTTTTTCTAAATGGAAGGAACAAAAATACCATACAAAATGTTAAGTCAAGATGCTTACAGCCAATGGCTCGGCATCGAAATTCTCGAATGCGAAATCGGTCGTTGCAAAGTCGCCATGACGGTTCGCAAAGAAATGCTCAACAGTATGTTCAAAGCCCACGGCGGAATCACCTATTCGTTAGCCGACACCGCTTTCGGATTCGCAGCCAACACACACGGTAAATTTTCCGTTTCCATCGAAACCTCAATAAATCACATCGAAGCCGTAAATGAAGGAGATTATTTAACTGCCGAATCAGTAATAGAAAAAGTAAATAATAAATTAGGATTCAATATAATAGAAGTAAAACGAGGCAACGAATTGGTAGCGCTTTTCAAAGGCGTAGTTTATCGCACCCAAAAAGATTGGGAAGAATAGAAACTGTCAGGCTGAGCTTGTCGAAGTCAGGAGCGAATGGCTCGGGCATTTTCAGTAATGGCAATTCCTGCTTTCCGTTCCAAGTCCCGAAAAAATCGGGAGCTTTCCTCTCCAATCAGGGCTAAAAAGGAAATGTATTGATTAGATAATAAAATAAAAAACAAAAATAAGTTCAAAGTTGCGCAACTGAAAACTGCCAACTGAAAACTGCCAACAGAAATATGGAAGCATACATAATAGACGGAGTGAGAACTCCAATCGGAAGTTACCAAGGAACACTAGCATCGGTTCGTCCAGATGATTTAGGAGCATTGGTAATAAAATCCGTAGTAGAAAAAAATCCAAACATTCCAAAAGAAGCCTACGACGATGTAATCATAGGTTGCGCCAATCAAGCCGGAGAAGACAACCGTAATGTGGCTAGAATGTCATTATTACTAGCAGGATTACCATATTCTGTTCCAGGCGAAACGGTAAATCGTTTATGCAGTTCAGGTTTATCAGCAATAATCCAAGCCAATCGCGCCATAAAAGCAGGCGACGGACACATTTTCATAGCAGGCGGAATCGAAAACATGACACGCGGACCATTAGTAGTTTCAAAGCCATCATCAGCTTACGGAACCGATTCTAAAATGTACGACACTAGTTTTGGATGGAGATTTATAAATCCAAAACTACACGCAATGTACGGCACAGACGCAATGGGTGAAACTGCAGAAAATCTGGTCGAAAAATACAATATCACTCGCGAAGACCAAGATGCATTCGCTTTAAATAGCCAACAAAAAGCAACTGCAGCACAAACTTCAGGAAGATTAGCCAAAGAAATAGTAACCGTAGAAATTCCTCAACGAAAAGGCGATGCGATTCAATTCTCAAAAGACGAATTTATAAAACCTACTACTTCAATGGAAGGTTTATCAAAGTTACGTCCGGCCTTCAAAAAAGACGGAAGTGTAACCGCAGGAAACGCCTCAGGATTAAATGACGGAGCTTGCGCAACAATCATTGCATCAGAAGAAGCTGTAAAAAAATACAACCTAAAACCATTGGCTCGAATAGTAAGTTCATCGGTAGTAGGAGTAGAACCAAGAATCATGGGAATTGGTCCAGTAGAAGCCACCAAAAAAGCACTAGAAAAAGCCAATTTAACATTAGATCAAATCGACATAATAGAATTAAACGAAGCTTTTGCAGCACAAAGTATAGCGTGCATTCGCGAATTAGGATTAAAAGACAACGATCCAAGAATAAATCCAAACGGTGGCGCAATCGCAATCGGACATCCATTAGGAGTTACCGGTGCAAGAATAGCCTATTCAGCAGCCTTAGAATTACAACTAACAGGAAAACGATACGCATTAATCACAATGTGCATCGGCGTTGGACAAGGCTACGCCGCAATTATCGAACGCGTAGCTGAATAGCCGTTGGCTTTAGCCAATGGAAAAAATGGAAAAAATGGAAAAAATGGAAAAAAGATATTTATTTTAATATAAAAGCTCCGTGGGAGCGACATATCGGTAATATGAACAAAACACAACATTACGTACAAGGAAAATGGACATCAGCAACAGGAGAAGGAAAACCTTCTTACGATGCTGTAACCGGTGAATTCATCTCAGAAACCTCTGTCGAAGGATTAGATATCCCAGCCATTTTGCATTATGGAAGAACAAAAGGCGGTGAAAAACTCCGCAAAATGACCTTCCAAGAACGCGGAAATATGATTAAAAGTTTGGCGATGTATTTAACCAAACGCAAAGAAGGATTCTACGAAATTAGCTATAGAACCGGTGCAACTCGCATCGATTCATGGATTGATATCGAAGGTGGTTTTGGAAACTTATATGCTAATGCGTCGTTGCGAAAATTATTCCCAAACCAATCTTATCACGTAGAAGGCGATCCAATTGATTTGTCAAAAGGCGGTCGATTTATGGCGCATCATATTTTGGTTCCGAAAAAAGGAGTTGCCATTCACATTAATGCTTTCAATTTCCCAATTTGGGGAATGTTAGAAAAATGTGCGTGCAATTGGATGGCCGGAATGCCAGCGGTTGTTTTGCCAGCTCCAGTTACAGCCTATTTAACCGAAGCTGTTGTTCGTGAAATAATCGCATCCAATATATTGCCAGAAGGCGCATTACAATTAATTTCTGGAACTGCTAGAGATATTTTCGATACTGTTGAAAGCCAAGATGTAATCACATTTACAGGTTCAGCTGCAACTGGAAGATTATTAAAATCACATCCAAGATTAATACAAGAATCGGTTCCGTTTACAATGGAAGCCGATAGTTTGAACGCATCCATTTTAGGAGAAGACGCCGTTCCAGGAACTCCAGAATTCGATTTATTCATCAACCAAGCACGAAGCGAAATCACAGTAAAAGCTGGACAAAAATGTACAGCAATTCGCCGTATGATTGTTCCAGAAAAATTGATGGATGATGTTCAATCTGCTCTTGCAAAATCATTAGACAAAGTAGCTATCGGTGACCCAAGATTGAAAGAAGTACGAATGGGAGCATTGGTAAGTAAAGACCAAGTCGATGTTTTAAAAGGAAGAGTTCAAGAATTATCAAAATCTGCCAAAATTGTTTACGGCGATTTAGAAAAAACCAACATAATCGGAGCCGATGAAAAAGGAGCGTTCGTTAGTCCAATTTTACTTCGAGAAGATAATCCGTTTACCAATTTAGCGGTTCACGAAACCGAAGCTTTCGGGCCAGTTTCTACAATTATGCCTTATAAAAACCTTGACGAAGCTATCGAATTAGCTCAAATGGGTAAAGGTTCGTTAGTTTCATCAATCGTAACCAATTCAGACGAAATTGCTAAAGAATATGTGGTAAACGCAGCATCACATCACGGTAGAATTTTAGTTCTAAATCGTGAAAACGCCAAACAAAGTACAGGTCACGGTTCGCCATTGCCATTGTTGATTCACGGTGGTCCAGGTCGCGCTGGTGGCGGTGAAGAAATGGGTGGCGTTCGCGGAATCAAACATTATATGCAACGTTGCGCTATTCAAGGTTCGCCTACAACTTTAACCGAAATCACCGGAATTTATCAAGCGAATTCGGAATACAAAGAAATCACGCAACATCCGTTTCAATATCATTGGGAAGACATCCAACCCGGAATGTCATTGCGAACTCATAATAGGACGGTTACCGATACAGACATCATCAATTTTGCCAATATCACTTGGGATCATTTCTACGCACACACCGATATTACTTCGCTTGATGGAAGTATCTTCAAAAAACGAACAGCTCACGGCTACTTCATTTTGGCAGCCGCTGCAGGTTTGTTCGTATATCCAAATAAAGGTCCAGTTGCCGCTAATTACGGATTGGAAGAATGCCGATTCTTGCGTCCAATTTACCACAACGATACGGTTTATGTGCGTTTAACGTGTAAGCAAAAAGTCGATAGAGACGTCGCTTCAGCCGAACATCCAAGCGGAATTGTAAAATGGTTTGTTGAGGTTTTTGATGCCAATAATGACGAGTTGGTAGCTGTAGCCACAATTCTAACAATGGTGCAGAAAAAACAAGAAGTTTTCGTTGAAATGACTGATGAAAAAATAGCAGAATGTTTGAATAAACTAACCGAAAACACCAAACCAAGTTGGGGAATTCTAACGCCACAACATTTGTTAGAACATTTGGAACAAGGTTACCGAATTATGTCGGGAGAAATTCAGGATTTCGAAATAGCAACACCTGAAAAGATTTTGGATAAAGTTCATAATTCGTTATATAATTACGATAAATTCCCAATGGGAACTAAGTTTCCAACGATGAAAAAAGACGAATTGGAAGATTTAATCCATCCCGATTTTGAAACAGCCAAAACCAAATTTTTCGAAGCCAGAGAAAATTATAAAACCTATTTCAAAGAAAATCCAGAAGCCGTTCTAAAGAACATGGTTTTCGGAGAAATGAATAAATACGCTTCTTATTTATTAGAAAGAAAGCATTTGAACCATCACTTTGAACAATTTGGATTAATATAATTAACGATTGAAGATTAACGATTTTTGATTTTAGAAGTTTTGAAATCAACAATCAACAATCAACAATCAACAATCAACAATTTATGAACGCATACGTAAAACAAAACATACATAACAACATCGCCACCATCGAGTTTTTTCATCCAGAACAAAACTCATTGCCTAGCGATATATTAGCACAATTAGCCAACACGATAACCGAAGTTGGAAATAATTCAGAAGTTAAAGTAATTATCCTAAAAAGTGGTGGCGATAGAACATTTTGCGCCGGAGCCAGTTTTCAAGAACTAATTTCCATCAACGATGCCGCAACTGGAAAAGTATTTTTCTCAGGATTTGCCAACGTAATCAACGCTATGAGAAAATGTCCAAAATTCATCATAGGAAGAATTCAAGGAAAAACCGTTGGTGGCGGAGTAGGAATAGCAGCATCAACCGATTATTGCATGGCAACAAAATTTGCAGCCATAAAGTTATCAGAACTAAATGTCGGAATCGGACCATTTGTAGTTTCACCAGCTATTGAAAGAAAAATGGGAGTTTCAGCAATGTCACAAATAGCAATCGATGCCAATACATTTTATGATGCAAATTGGGCAAAAGAAAAAGGATTGTATGCTCAAGTATTTGAAAACATAGAAGAAATGGACGAAGCCGTTCAAAAATTCGCCGAGCATTTATGCTCTTACAATCCAGAAGCGATGACCGAAATGAAAAAAGTTTTTTGGAGAGGAACAGAAGATTGGGACAATTTATTAGCAGAAAGAGCAGCTATCAGCGGAAGATTAGTGTTGTCTGATTTTACAAAAGAAACGTTGAAGAAATTTAAATAGGAGTGAATAGTAATTAGAAATGCCAAAAATTGAAAATTTATATTTAAAAAATGCACTGTTTACAATAGGATTTTATATTCTATTTTTAATAATAAGTTATTTTTTACATAAATGGTTTCCTTCAGGAGTATGTAATCCAGGAGGAGTTCTATTTTTATTTACATTACCATTTATAAGTGGGTTGTTGTTATCAATAAATATTTTTAGATACTTTCTTTATAAAAAAGAATTGATATCATCAATTATTATTCATTTTATAATTTTCATTTCATTATTAATTTTCATTAAAACATTATAAAGAGGAAAAGCTAATCACTAATTACTCTTCACTAATTACTAAAAAATGATATACGAATTTAAAGGGTTCATCCCAGTAATACACGAAAGTAGTTTCATCCATCCGCAAGCAGCGGTTACGGGTAATGTGATTATTGGGAAAAATGTTTACGTTGGTCCAGGTGCTGCTATTCGTGGCGATTGGGGAGAGATTATAATTGAAGACGGTTGTAACGTACAGGAAAATTGCACTATTCATATGTTCCCAGGAAAGACAATGGTTTTGAAAGCAGGTGCACATATAGGTCACGGAGCGATAATTCACGGAGCTAACATCGGAGCTAATTGCCTTGTAGGAATGAACGCTGTAATTATGGATGACGTAAATGTTGGTGATGAAAGTATTATTGGCGCATTAAGTTTCATAAAAGCCGGAATGCAAATCCCAAACCGAAAAATGGTAGTGGGAAATCCAGCCACAATTATAAAAGACGTTTCCGATGAAATGATTGATTGGAAAACCAAAGGAACTGCTTTATATCAGCAATTGCCAAAAGAATGTTACGAAACATTAAAAGCCGTTGAACCATTGCGAGAAATTCCAAATGACAGACCAACTCAAGAAGCTTTTTATGCTACATTAAATGAATTTAAGAAGAAATAATTTTAATGATTGAAAATACAAAATATAGAAGTGCATTAGTTACAATATTATTTTATGTAATATTAAGTTTTTTGATTACAATTATTTATTATATAAAGCCTGAAGGAATGTTGTGGTTTATATTAGGAACGATAGCACCTTTAGTTTTGCCAATATTAGTTATTGTTGTTCTATTAAAAAACATTTGGCAATATTATTACAAATCAAAAACAAATATTTTTTCAATTATAATTCATTCAACTGTATTTTTGATTTGTTTTTTTTTAATACTAAAATATCAAGGTTAATTATTATAACCAACCGAACAAATGATAACAGAATTCAAAATGCCCAAGATGGGTGAAAGTATATCCGAAGCAACAATAATCAGTTGGTTGAAAAACGTAGGTGATTTTGTTGAAGCCGAAGAAACCATTCTAGAAGTAGCTACCGATAAAGTCGATAGTGATGTTCCCGCGCCTGTTTCGGGAGTAATCACGGAAATTCGTTTTCAAAAAGATGATGTCGTTGAGGTTGGAACCGTTTTGGCTTTGATTGATTCAAGTCAGCAGATAGCAGATAGCAGTTTGCAGTCAGCAGAAAAAGTTCAGAATTCAGAAGTTGTTTCACCAAATAAAGTTGAAGTATCTCAACCGAAAACCGAAAACCGAAAACTGACAACCAATCCAAACGCTTTCATTTCACCCTTAATCATTTCAATTGCCCAAAAAGAAAACCTTTCGATCGAAGAATTACAAACCATTCCGGGTTCAGGAACGGATGGACGTTTGCAAAAAAGTGACGTTTTTAATTATCTAAAAAATCGTAAATATCCTATTCAGTCAAAACCATCAATGATTAACCATCAACAATCAACTTCTTCCTTCCCAAAGCCAAAAATCAATTTTTTAGAAGGAAAAGATCGCATTGTAGAAATGGACAGAATGCGCAAGATGATTGCCGATCACATGGTATATTCAAAGCAAACATCGCCTCACGTAACTTCTTACATTGAAGTTGATGTCACGAATTTGGTAAATTGGAGAAACGAAAATAAAGACAAATTTCAAGAAAAACACAACGAAAAATTAACGTTTACACCAGTATTCGTTCAAGCTGTAGCAAAAGCTGTAGCCGATTTTCCAATGATTAATGTTTCTGTGGATGAGAAAAATATCATTGTCCACAACGACATCAATATCGGAATGGCAACCGCATTACCATCAGGGAATTTGATCGTTCCTGTAGTGAAAAATGCCAATGAAAAAGATTTAGTTGCTTTAGCAAAAGATGTGAATTCATTAGCCGAAGCTTCAAGAAATAACAAATTAAAACCAGAGCAAATACAAGGAAGTACTTTCACCATTTCTAATGTTGGAACTTTTGGGAGTTTGATGGGAACACCAATTATCAACCAACCTGAAGTTGCGATTTTAGCACTCGGAATTATCAAAAAACGTCCCGAAGTAATTACAACTGAAAAAGGAGACGAAATCGCAATAAGAAGTATGATGTATCTTTCTTTATCGTTCGACCATAGAGTAGTGGACGGATTTTTAGGAGGTTCATTCTTACGAAAAGTAGGCGATTATTTAGAACAATTTGACGCAAACACAACAATATAACATTATGGAAACAGTAATGACACAAGCAATAAAAATAACTAAAGTTTCACAATCACGAGTTTCAGAAGTGAATCTTGAAAACATCACGATGGGAACCAATTTCACTGATCACATGTTCATATGCGATTATGAAAATGGAGAATGGAGCAATCCAAGAATTGAACCTTTGGCATTAATTCCAACGCATCCTGCAGCTATGGCTTTGCATTACGGACAAGCCATTTTTGAAGGAATGAAAGCCACTTTAGGAAAAGATGGAACGCCATTATTATTTCGTCCGGATGAAAACGCAAAACGAATGAATTTTAGTGCGGATAGAATGGGAATGCCTTCATTTCCTGAAGATTTATTTGTGGAAGCATTAAAGCAATTCACTGCTTTGGAGAAAAATTGGATTCCAACTTCTACAGGAAGTGCATTGTATTTGCGTCCGTTTATGTATGCTGATGAAGCTTTTATCGGAATGCGAGCAGCAACGAGTTTCAAATTCATCGTAATGGCATCACCAGCAGGACCTTTTTTCAGTAGAAAAATCAAATTATACGCAGAAAAAAAATACGTTCGTGCCGTAAATGGTGGAACCGGAGAAGCCAAAGCAGCTGGAAATTACGCAGCAGCCATTCGTCCAACAGAATATGCAAAAGCAAAAGGTTTCGACCAAGTGTTGTGGTTAGACGCTCAAGATTTTGAATACATTCAAGAAGTGGGAACGATGAATATTTTCTTCAAAATTGATGGAAAATTCATTACGCCAAGTTTAACAGGTTCGATTTTATCAGGAATAACTCGAATGAGCGTAATCGATTTGTTAAGAAGTAAAGGATTTGAAGTAACCGAAAGACCAATCACGATTTCAGAAATCATCGAAGCATCGAAAAATGGAACTTTAGAAGAAGCTTTCGGAACAGGAACAGCAGTTGGAATAGCAATGGTAGAAGAAATCGGAAATAATGATTTGTCGATTAAATTTCCAGAAGAAAATCCAGTTTCTGTGATGGTAAATGATACTTTGAATGCTATTAAAGTTCAAGATATTAACGACGAATTTGGTTGGATTGTAGAAGCAAAATAAATTCTAAACCACTAAGACACTAAGAAGGCACAATGAACACAAAGTTACTTAAATAGTGAGCTTCGCGCTTTCTTTGTGAACTTTGTGGTTAAATTTTAAAATAAATGTTAGATAAAAAAATACTAGAAAAAGCGTTTTCAACAATGGCAACTGCCAAAGCTATGGCAACTTTGTATGAAGATAATTTCAAAATAGTTTCCAAATACGTACATGCAACCTCACGCGGACACGAAGCGATTCAGATTGCGATGGCGATGCAACTTTTGCCACAAGATTACGCGTTTCCATATTATCGTGATGATGCTATGATGCTCGGAATCGGAATGCAACCTTACGATTTGATGTTGCAATTGATGGCGAAAAAAGACGATCCTTTTTCAGGCGGACGTACGTATTATTGTCATCCGAGTTTGAAAGATGCCGATAAACCTAAAATTCCGCATCAATCATCAGCAACTGGAATGCAAGCTATTCCGGCAACTGGTGCAGCAATGGGATTTTGGTACAAAGAAAATATTGGAATTCAAGATACTACTCAAGAGAATCCATTAGTTGTTTGTTCTCTTGGCGATGCTTCCGTAACCGAAGGAGAAATCGCGGAAGCATTACAAATGGCAGCTTTAAAACAACTTCCGATTTTGTATTTGGTACAAGATAACGGTTGGGATATTTCTGCAAATGCTGCTGAAACTCGTGCGCAAAACGCGTTTGAATATGCTAAAGGTTTTCACGGAATTGAAGCCATTTCGATTGACGGAGCGAATTTTACAGAAAGTTATTTAGCAGTTCAAAAAGTAGTGAAAACCATTCGTGAAGAACGTCGTCCTTTTTTGGTTCATGCTAAAGTTCCGTTGTTAAATCATCATACTTCAGGTGTTCGAATGGAATGGTATCGTGACGATTTGGAAGAAGCACAATCACGTGATCCATTTCCAGTTTTGATACAACAATTATTGAAAGCTGGATTTACACAAGAAGAAATTCAAACTATAGAAAATACGGCTGTTACAAGAGTCCAAGCTGATTTTGATAAAGCACAACTAGCCGAAGATCCAACACCAGAAGATTTATTTACACACGATTTTGCTCCAACACCAATCACGGAAGAAGTTGGCGAACGAAATCCGGAACGTGAAGATAAAGTAGTGATGGTGGATTGCGCGCTTTTTGCAGTGGAAGAATTAATGAAAGAACACCAAGAATGTTTGCTGTACGGACAAGACGTTGGCGGACGATTAGGTGGAGTTTTTAGAGAAGCAGCAACTTTAGCACAAAAATTCGGAGACGAACGTGTATTCAATACGCCAATTCAAGAAGCGTTTATTGTTGGTTCAACAGTAGGAATGTCGGCGGTTGGTTTGAAACCAATTGTTGAGGTGCAGTTTGCCGATTACATTTGGCCAGGATTGAATCAATTGTTTACCGAAGTCAGTCGCTCGTGTTATTTGTCTAACGGAAAATGGCCTGTGAGTATGATTTTGCGTGTTCCAATTGGTGCTTACGGAAGTGGCGGACCCTATCATTCATCGTCTGTAGAAAGTGTTTTAACAAATATTCGCGGAATAAAAATCGCTTATCCAAGTAATGGTGCCGATTTAAAAGGACTTTTGAAAGCCGCTTATTACGACCCAAATCCTGTAGTGATTTTGGAGCATAAAGGTTTGTATTGGAGCAAAGTGAAAGGAACCGATGCTGCAAGAGTCAACGAACCAAGCGAAGATTACATTTTGCCTTTCGGAAAAGCTAATATTGTTCAAGAGATTTGGGAACAAGAAACCTATGAAACTATTACGGTAATTACATATGGAATGGGAGTTCATTGGGCTTTGAATGCTTCAGCAGCGATGAAGAACCAAGTAGAAATTATTGATTTACGAACTCTTTATCCGCTTGATGAAGAAACTATCTTTAAATCGGTTAAAAAAGCTAAAAAATGTCTTGTAGTAACCGAAGAACCATCTAACAATTCGTTTGCAAGAAGTTTAGCTGGATTGATTCAAGAAAAATGTTTCAAATACCTTGATGCACCAGTAATGGTTATAGGTTCAGAAAATATGCCTGCCATTCCATTGAATAGTACTTTGGAGTTTACTATGATTCCGAATGTGGATAAAGTGAAAGCTAAAATGGAGGAACTTTTGAATTATTAGTTTGCAGTCTCAGTCATAAATAATTGCTAACTGCGACTGAAAACAGAATACTTTTTTAGAAGCTAATCCAGCTTTCCATTCCAAGTTTTTGCAAACAATGCTTTTTTTGTACGCCATAAAAAGAGCTTCCGTTGGTCGCTTTTTTATGCCAACAAAAAATAGCATTCTTTCACAAAAAGCTTTCCATTGCAATCTGGGCTAGTAATGAATCGTGTCAATTACTCAATAAATCTGCTCAATACAAAAAAGTAGTTATTCATTTAGCTTTTTTTCCTAATTTGCAACTACTTTATGAAAACAAAGTGGTACATAATAATTTTTCTTTGGATTTTGAGCTGGTTTACTATGGCTCAAAATCCTAATTTGCCCTTCATTAACTTCAATGAAAAGGAAGGTTTACCCGAAAAATACATCTACAGCATAACTCAAGATGAAAGCGGTCTAATCTGGATTGGAACAGGAAGTGGTCTGTACCAATTCAACGGAAAATACTTTACTAAAATCAATAGTAATCAAGACAAAGCCGGTCACCAAATCAACAATATTCTCCAACATGTTTACCGCGATTACGATGGTAAATTATTGCTTTCAAGTTTGAACGCCATTCAAAAATTCGATCCAAAAACTGGCGAATTTTCATCCTTTGATTATTCCAAACCAGCCATTAATCAACTGTTAAAAGCGCAACCTTCGGGATTTTTCAGAGATTCAAACCGCGATTTATGGATTGCTACTAAAGAATTTTGGGTATTATTTGACGAAAAAAATAACAACATAAAAAAATTTACTCCCAAAAGCGAATTCATCACGCTCGATTCTAAAATCATCAATAAAATCATTCAAACACCCAATGGACAATTATGGGCATTATCCAACAATGGTATGTTTGAGTTCAATAGTAACGGAACCATTATTTCGCATTTTAACCTTGAAAATAATCAACCCAAAAAGAATACTTTTTTTGATGGTTATTACGATGCAAAGAGAAATTGTATTTGGCTTGCCTGTGGTTACGACGGAATTGCTCAATTTGATTTAGCTACTCAAAAAATTAATTACAATCCATTAATTGATAAAAAATCATTGAATGCTAATCCAGCCAATTATGTAACCTTAATTACTCCAAAAAACGATAATGAAATTTGGTTTGTATCATTTAATTTAGGCGTTTACTCGATCTCCAATAAACAATTTTTTAGTTTTGAACAGTCGTATAAAGATGAGTATTCGTTTAAAACAATTCCTGTTTCAAAACTCTTCGAAGACAAAGAAAATAATTTGTGGATAGCTTCTTATAATGGTTTATCTCAACTTCCGTGGCAAAACAACCAAATCAAAACGATTCCGCTTTTTAATACCGCAGCCCAATATACGGTTGAACCTTTTGGCGTTTTAGATTACAATGGTTCGGATATTCTAATAGCCAACAACACGAGTAACGGCTTACTTTGGTGGAACAATCAAGCCCAAAAATTGTCGGTAATTGAAAACCCTTTTTATAAAGGAAAGAAGCGAGAACTCAAAGGTATTCAATGTGTGGCTCGTAATTCAAAAGGTGAAATTTTTGCAGCCAGCGAGGAACATTTTTTCAGCTTCAAAAACAATCAATTACTTCCGCTTTCTATTCGGGACCAAAATGGTAAACTACCAACCAATATCACTAGAATTATATTTGATAAAAACGATAATGCGTTTCTTTATTCACCGTACAATGGTTTTTACTTTTTGGATGTCAAAAATAATACGCTGAAGCATTTCAATGTAGCTGATGTTGATGCAAAAAGTGCGAGTGTTTCATCTAATTTGATTGCACCAAGAACCATCGATAACCAAAATAATACCTGGTTTGCCATGACCGAAGGTGTATATTGTTGGCAAAAATCAACCGGAAAATTTCTGCATTACGCAAATGGAAAAGCCGAAAATACACAAGCTAAAATCATACAATCGATAGATGTGATTCAAGATCGTCAAGGACATTTTTGGATTACAACAATTGATAACGGAATTTTTGAACTGATTGTTAAAGGCAAACAATCCAAATTACTCAATTATAATAAAGAAAATTCAGGTTTGCCTTCGGATTATTGCAGTAGATTAATTTTAGATAAAAAAGGGTTTTTATGGATTGGAACGTTAAATGGTTTGACCAAATTTGACACCAAAACCAAAAAAGTAATAAGTGTTTTAAATCGTCAACACGGATTAGCGGATAATGGTGCTGTTGTAATGTTAAATTTACTTCCGAACGATAATTTGGTGGTCAATCATTACGGTGTACTTTCAGTTGTTAATCTTTCAAAGTATAAAACCAATCAACTGCAACCCAAAGTTACCATTACATCAATAAAAGTGTTAGATGTTTTTCTGAACCCAAAAACGATTAAAGAGAAGTCAATTGAATTGAAGCACAATGAAAATTTCATCAGTTTTGAATGGGCTTCTGACGTGTTTAATAATGCCAATCAAAATCGCTTTGCCTACCAACTTTCTGGAGTTGATGCAGCATGGAACTACACCGATAAAAACTCCATTTCCTATTCGAATTTGAACTATGGAGATTATGAATTTAAAGTAAAATCAGTCAATAATGACGGCGTTTGGGGAGAAGTTACCACGTTCAAAATAACCATTGCAACACCTTTCTGGAAAACGTGGTGGTTTTACGGATTGTTAGTGCTTTTGGTAGGCGGAATTTTATATGCTTTTTATCAATTCAAATTGAATCAAGTCAAAAAAGAGGAAAGTCTTAAATCAGTATACGCACAACAAATTGCCGAAATTGAGATGAAAGCATTGCGCGCGCAAATGAATCCGCATTTTATTTTCAATTCGCTCAATAGTATTCAAAAATACATCTTAAAAAACGACAGTTTTGAAGCTTCACAATACTTGACGAAATTCTCCAAACTAATCCGTTTGATATTGGATCACAGCAATCAGAATTACATTTTGTTAAGTAGTGAAGCCGAGTTATTAAAACTCTATATCGAAATTGAAGCCTTGCGATTTGATAACCAATTCGAATACGAAATTGTTGTAGATGATTCACTCAATACCGTAATCATCCAAATTCCGTCGATGATTATTCAACCTTATGTTGAAAATGCCATTTGGCACGGATTGTTGCACAAAGAAACCAAAGGCAAATTGACGTTACACATCACTCGTTTTGACGAAAATAACATCAAAGTCTTAGTGACTGATGATGGCATTGGTCGTCAAAAAGCACATGAGCTAAAAAGCAAACAAGTCTTGAAAAAGAAAAGCTACGGGTTGCAAATTACTGAAGATCGCATTTCGATTTTAAACAAAACACAAAGCAATAAAACCACTCTGAAAATTTACGATTTAATAGACGAAAACGGCAATGCTTCAGGAACACAAATAGAGTTAATTATTCCAGTTCAAATCCTAAACGAATAACCATGATTAAAGCAGTAATCATAGACGACGAAAAAAATGCACTTGAAGTACTCGAAATGCAACTCCATCAGTTTTGCAAGGAAGTTTTGGTTGTAGCTGCATGCACTGGTGGAAAAGAAGGCGTGAAAGCGATCAAAGAAATGCAACCTGATTTGGTTTTTTTAGACATCGAAATGCCGCACATCAATGGTTTTGACGTTTTGGACCAAACAAAAAATCTAAATTACAAAGTTATTTTTACCACGGCTTACGATCAGTTTGCCATTAAAGCATTTAAATTCTCAGCTATTGATTATTTACTCAAACCCATTGATATAGTCGATTTACAAAACGCAGTGGAGAAAGCGCAAAAAGAATCGCTAAATCACAATTTAGAAGACAAAATTAAATTGTTAGTAGAGCAATATTATCCACAAAAAAATCGTCAAAAAGTAGCACTTCCAGTCGGAAATATGCTCGAGTTTTTCGATGTAGATGAAATCATTCGCGTAGAAAGTGACAGCAATTATTCGCATATTTTTCTTGCCAATCAAAAGAAAATCACACTGAGTAAAACATTAAAAGATGTCGAAGAAAACATCAAGGGAGAACCGTTTTTTAGAGTACATCAATCGCATTTAATCAACACCAATCACGTTGAAAAAGCGGTTAAAGGAGAAAACGCTTATGTAATGATGAGAGACGGAACTACAATCACTGTTAGTCGTAATAGAAAAGAAGAATTCTTCGAACTTTTCCGCCGAATTTAAATACTCAAAAAATCTGCCGAATACTCATTTGTGCTGACTGTCAATTAAAAAATATAGTTATTTTGATGTCAAACCAAACTTTTTTTGGCTATGAAGACAACAAAACTACTCTTTTTTATTTTTTTTAGTTGGGGTTCCTATTCCCAAGTCGGAATTAATACTACAACTCCAAGTGCGCAATTGGATATTAGGTCGTCCAATCAAGTTACGCCGAGCAATACCGACGGAATTCTCATTCCGAAAGTCGATGCGTTTCCTGTTGCCAATCCAACGGCAGCACAAAACGGTATGATGGTGTTTTTAACCACAGCATCAGGAAGCAATCAACCCGGTTTTTACTATTGGGATAATGCAACCGCTTCTTGGATTGGCTTTACGTCAACCAAAAATGCCGATGCCGATTTTTATGAAGTAGGAGGAACATTTGCGCCTGACAATATCAACGATGAGATGTATCATTTGGGTAAAGTCAAAATTGGAAACACTACTGATTTAGAGGGTAAACTCGAAGTGGTTTCAGATGAAAATGTGCAATTTGGTATACGCAATCAGCGCAACCTAAATCCGTCAGTTGCAACCAAAAGGGTTGGAATTTATAACGAACTAAACGGAACTTCCAATGCCGAGTTGAACGGTAATGGAAACGATATTTTTACCAATGGTGATTGAATTCATTATGGAACTACCAATTTTTTGAATGGTGGTGGAATTGGTGCTCGAGTGGGATTCAACTCAATTCTAACCGGAACCGGAACCGGAAACCGTTACGGAACCAGAAGCATCTTTTTAGGATCTGGCGATGGAATCAATTTTGGCTCTCGAATCGAAAATGGCAATTCAGGCAACGGAATTCATTACGGAAGCTATGTTCTTTTGAGTGGAGCTGGAAATGGGAATCAAGCAGGTTCAGAGACGTTTATTGATAATTCAGGAACAGGTACACATTATGGTGCCATTTATAATTTAGCTGGAACAGGTACCGGAGTTCGTATAGGTGTTACTAATGCAATAAGCAGTACTAGTAATAGTAATAAAATAGGTGTGTCTAACAGTATCACAGGTGCAGGAAATAGTTCTCACTATGGAATGTATAATTCATTAACTGGAAATACAAATTTGAATAAATTTGGCGTTTTTACACAAGCGTCTGGCTCAGGAAATGGAGATGTATTTGGTCAATATAATCAACTATCCACTTCGGGTACGGGTGCAATTTACGGAACTTCAAATACGATAACTATTCCCAATACTGGAGCCACTTTCGGTCTTCAAAATCTTTTACTAGGAAATAATGCTTCTACTAGTACAGGTGTTTCCAATTTTATGTCGGGTGGTGGAGCAGGTAATCGCTACGGTTCTTTTACCACATTTGCCGGAAACAATTCGGGTAGTCAATACGGAACCTATTCACTTTTTACCACTACTGGAACCGGAATTCATACAGGGAATCACATCGAAATTAATAATTTGAATGCTTCTCAAGTCAATGGTACAGTTTCGTTGCTCACTTCGGGAGGTAATGCACCTGCTTCTGGAGTAAATACTACTATTTACGGAAGTTCAACCGGAAATCAATCTGGGGTTTCAACAACTCATTTTGGTCTTGGAGACGGAACGCAATTCGGCGTAAATAACACCATCAATAACAATGCAAACGCATTAAAATACGGTGTCCAAAATCTAATCTCAGGCGGAGGAACAGGTAATAAATTGGGTGTTAATAACGAATTATCAGCATTGGGTTCGGGTAATCATATTGGAGTGCAAAATACATTATCCGGAACAGGAACGGGTAATCAAACGGGAGTTTTAAATGCATTAACAAATAACAATAATACTCCGCATATAGCAGTTGATAATCAATTGTCTGGTACAGGGACTGGACCTAAATACGGCGTTAGAAATGCAATAAGCAGTGGCGGTTTAGGAGCAAAATACGGTAATTACACACTCATCACAGGTACAGGTAACGATTCCCATTTTGGTACTTACAGCCAAATAGGTTCGGCGGGTTCAGGATTCAGATACGGAAGTTATAATGAATTATCAGGTGCCGGAACCGGAAAACAATATGCCAATTTCAACTTTATCGATAATTCAGGTAATGAAGAACATTTCGGAAGTTATTCCCAACTTTTAGGTGAAGGATCAGGTAATCACATCGGAAATTATAATGAATTGGGAGGTTCAGGAATCGGAATTCAAACTGGAGTGAAAAATACTATCAACAATACGGCAAGTTTAACTAATTATGGAGTTACAAACGATTTAACATCTTCAGTAGCTACAACTAAAACAGCAATTTTAAATACAATAAGCAATTCAACTTCCGGAAATATAAAAGGTGTACAAAATGATATCGTAGTGAGTTCAGGAGCGCCAATATCTATAGGTGTGGAAAACAATTTATCTGGGGCTAATGATGGATTACGTTATGCAATAAAGAATAACATAAGCGGTATATCTACCGTTGCTCAATATGGTATTCACAATACTTTTTTAAACAACGCCACTGAACATTTTGGACTTTTTAATCAAATGAATGGAAATTCTAATAAATATGGTGTAAGAAATAATTTTGATGGGAGTTTAGGTGATAATTATGGGGCAAGAAGTATTTTTACAACATATTCGTCTATCAATAATAATGGTAGTTATAATGAATTTTATAGAGGAGTATATAACAGAGGGGTATACAACAGATTTGAAAATTATGATTTCACATTATGGCAGGAAAATTATGGCATGAATAATGATTTTATACTTTACAATAACATTGGACGTCAATACTACGGTATGCGTAATAATGTGACAGGAGCTTCAGGAAACTGTGCTTTTGCTGGATTATATAATGATATCAGCGGTTTCAGTTATTATAACTCGGGTTTTAAGGGCGTTTACAATAATTTCACAGCTTCTGGAGATCAAATTTTTTGGGGAATGTACAATGTAATTGCGGGTACACAAGAAGGAAATAAAGCTGGAGTAGACAACCAAATTTCAAATTCGGGCAATGGTGTTCACTACGGAACTATTAACGTTCTATCGGGTTCAGGTACAGGCGATAAATTAGGAAGCTATAGTTACATCAATCCAGTTGCTGGAGGAACCCAAATCGGAGTCTTTTCTAGTGTAACAAAAGTGGGTCAATACGCAGGTTATTTTCTTGGCAACGTCTTCGTCTCAGGCGTTTTTACTAATCCTTCAGACGAATCGCTCAAAGAAAACATCGCACCAACCCAAACAATTCTGGACAAAATTAATGAATTGCAAGTCAAAGATTATTTGTTCAAATCCGATTTGTCTCAAAAATACGGTTTTGCACGAGGTCAACAAACGGGTTTTATCGCCCAAGAAATGGAACAAATCTTTCCTAATTTAGTCAAAGAAGAAACGCTATCAACTCCAAATGATCCAACCAAAATCGTCGAAACCACCCACGAAGAACGCAAAATAAAATCTATTAATTACGTAGGATTAATTCCGTACCTCACCAAAGCCATTCAAGAACAACAAAACATCATAGAAGATGAAAAAGCAAAAAATAAACTTTTAGAAATAGAAATAAATAACTTAAAAGAGGCTCTTAATGAAATTAATAAAAGATTAGAAAAAATAGAGATAAAAAAACCGTAATTTTAGTTACGGTTTTTTTAAATTATTTAACAACTGGTGGATATTGCGCTAGAATTTTATCTACAAATTCTTTGATTCTTGCATCTTTCTTTTCTGTGTCTTTGGTCAAGTAGCCGTTTCCTTCGCCTTGCCATACTAATTCTTTGGTTTTAGCATCGATTAGGTCAATGAATAAAGTGCCTTCGGGAGTTCTTGAAACATTTGTGTAATTCATTCCCATTCCCCACCAAGGATTCCAACCCCAACCAAAACCATTGTTGTTGTAAATGTCAATACGTTCTGTTTCTTTTGTGAAAATACCGATTAGTAAATCGGGAGTTTCGCTTTTGGTAAAACCTTTCGCTGCTAACGCTTCATCAATGGAACGTAAAATTCTTTTTTTATCCAAATCGGAAATTTCTACTTTGTCTATGGCATTTTTGGAATAAGCATAGGTTTTGTAGTTTTCGAAATTGGCTTTTTTGTCGTAATCAGAATATACTCTTACTGAACCGCAAGACGCTAAAACAAGAAGTAATAGTAAAGGTAAAAATTTTGTTGTTTTCATAGTATTTAATTTTTGTGTTTCAAGTTTGATGTATCAGGTTCAATAGTCCAACTTGAAACTTTAAACCTGAAATTATAATAAATTTTCGTCCACTATATTAGGGATGGTAACTTTCAATAAAGGTTGCGTCTCCATGGCTCTTTTTATTGCAAAAACGGCTCCTTCATTTCTAGCCCAACTTCTTCTTGAAATTCCGTTGTTTACATCCCAGAAAAGCATTGACTCTAAACGTTTTGATGCTTCTTTAGTTCCATCAAGAACCATACCAAAACCACCATTAATTACTTCGCCCCAGCCAACACCGCCACCATTGTGAATAGAAACCCAAGTAGCACCACGGAAACTGTCTCCAATCACGTTTTGAATTGCCATATCGGCTGTGAATCGTGAGCCATCATAAATGTTAGAAGTTTCTCTGTAAGGCGAATCAGTTCCAGAAACGTCGTGATGATCGCGTCCTAAAATTACGTATCCAATTTCGCCACGAGCAATGGCTTGATTGAAAGCTTCTGCGATTTTGATTCTTCCTTCGGCATCGGCATAAAGAATTCTTGCTTGTGAACCAACTACCAATTTATTTTCTTGAGCGCCTTTTATCCACTGAATGTTATCAGCCATTTGCTGTTGGATTTCTTCTGGAGAATTCTTCATCATTTCCTCAAGAACATCGCAGGCAATTTTATCGGTTTTAGCTAAATCTTCAGGATTTCCTGAGGCACAAACCCAACGGAATGGCCCAAATCCGTAGTCGAAACACATTGGTCCCATAATATCTTGAACGTAGCTGTTGTATTTGAAATCTATATGGTTTTCTGCAAAAACATCTGCCCCAGCTCGAGAAGCTTCTAATAAAAAGGCATTTCCATAATCGAAGAAATACGTTCCTTTTTCAGTATGTTTATTAATCGCAGCCGCATGACGACGCAATGTTTTTTGAACTTCTTCTTTGAATTTATCAGGATTATTTGCCATTAAATCGTTTGATTCTTCGAAAGTGTAACCGATTGGGTAATAACCTCCAGCCCAAGGATTGTGTAATGAAGTTTGATCGGAACCTAAGTCAATATGCAGATTTTCTTGGTCGAAACGTTCCCAAACATCGACTACATTTCCGAGATAAGCAATGGAAACTACCTCATTATTTGCTAGAGCGTTTTTAACTCTTGGAACTAATTCTTCAATATTCTCAATCACTTCATTAATCCAACCTTGTGAATGACGAATGTGCGTTATTTTCGGATTTACCTCCGCACAAACGGTTACGCAACCAGCAATATTTCCAGCTTTTGGTTGTGCGCCAGACATTCCTCCAAGTCCGGATGTAACGAATAATCCTCCTTTTGGAGATTTTTTTATTTTTCTAAAACCATTTAAAACTGTAATTGTAGTTCCATGAACAATTCCTTGCGGACCAATATACATATAACTTCCAGCAGTCATTTGTCCGTATTGCGAAACGCCTAATGCATTCATTTTTTCCCAATCGTCCGGTTTAGAATAATTTGGAATAACCATTCCGTTAGTAACAACTACTCTCGGCGCTTCTTTATGTGAAGGAAATAATCCCATAGGATGACCAGAATACATGGCTAAAGTTTGCTCATCGGTCATTTCTGCCAAATATTTCATCGTCAATAAATACTGCGCCCAATTTTGAAAAACAGCTCCGTTTCCACCATAAGTAATTAGTTCATGTGGATGTTGTGCTACTGCGTAATCCAAATTATTTTGAATCATCAACATAATGGCTTTTGCTTGTTCGGATTTTCCTGGATATTCTGAAATTGGACGTGCATACATTTTATAATCAGGACGCAAACGGTACATGTAAATTCTTCCGTAGGTTTCTAATTCGGCTTTGAATTCAGGAAGTAATTCCGCGTGATGTTTAGGTTCAAAATAGCGTAAAGCATTTTTTAAGGCTAATTTTTTTTCCTCTTCTGAAAGTATTTCTTTTCGCTTTGGTGCATGATTTATTTCAACTTCATAAGGTTTTGGTTTCGGTAGAACCGATGGAATTCCTTGTAGTATTTGTTCTTGAAAAGTCATTTTGAGTTTATGGTTTATAGTTTGTTGTTTGCTATTTACTAATTACTTGTCACTAATCACTTCTTAATTGTTCCAGTCTTCTTGTCAAATCCGTAAGGGCAATGTCTGCAACCACTTTTGCAACAATAACCGCGTTTTAAATGGTATTTTTCGGTAAAACAGCGATAGCCTTCAGGAGTTAAATAGTAATCTTCTCCTTCTTTTAAATTTTTCGGATTTAAATCTTCATTCATAGCTACAAATTTAGCAACTTTGCACGATATGATTCTAATTGTTTTTAAATATTTAACGCCAAGAGGTTTTCGAGGTTTGACATTTTATCCGTTTGTTTTTTTAGCAGATAAGGATGATAAGTTGAATAAAGTATTTATTAATCATGAAAAAATTCATATTAGACAACAAATAGAGCTACTCATTTTACCTTTTTATTTATGGTATTTTACGGAATATTTGTTACGATTGATTCAATACAAAGATAGAAAAGAAGCTTATTTTAATATCTCTTTTGAAAGAGAAGCTTATAAAAACGAAAAAGACCTTAACTATTTAAAGCAAAGGTCTTTTTGGAGGTTTTTAAAGTATGTTAAAAAATAATTTTTTCGTTTTTTAGTACTCCATTTTCAAGTTTAATTTGTAAAAATAAAGCTGTATTGTTTTTCAATAGATTTTTGATAGTAAATTCAGTTGAATTGATGTCTTTGTAAACTCCTAAATTTCTTCCTAAAACATCAAAAACTGTTATAGAATGAAGCTTTTCATTTGATGAACGGATAACAATGTTCTCATTGGTTATTACAGCTATATTATTGTTTAATGATAGGTCATTGTTACTTAATGCTCCATTCAAATATACTATTTTGAAACGATTGTTTATTGTTCCGCTTTGAGCACTAAAGCGATATGGAGATACTTTTAAATCGTGTATTATATCTAATTCTTTATCTTTTAAATAAATGTTTTGAGTAGTAAAGATTCCATCTAAACCACCAATTCCAATATCATAACTGCCAGAATTTTGTAGGTGAACTCCAATAGGTACTTCATCATAAACATCAAAAGGAAGTTGGCGTCCTTGAATCAAAAATTTATCAGAATTTATCAAAGAATAAATTGACATAGAACCTGTTTTTAGCGTTTGGCTATCAAAGAAACTATCTCTTCCCATTGTGGCTCCTTCAATATATCCGAATAAAGTTCTATCTGATTGATTGTTGTTGCTTATTAAATCTAACCAAATTCTATTTCTTTCCAAAGTATTTACATCAAAAGTTGAATTAGTTTGTGTTAAAGGAGTGCTCATTCTGTAGAATAAGCTGTTGTCGTAGGAAGCGCTTCTTAAACCATTGTTGAATGTAACGATGTCTGAGCCAGCTGGTCCATCTATCATTTGAACAAAAAATCCTTGTCCAGCTCCTATAAATAAATCAGAAGCTGCAGCTGGACAACAACTAGTTCCTGTAAAATTATAGGTCAAGTAATCTCCTGGACTATAATTATAGAGATAACTATTGTAAAACGGACTAGCAATAATTGAAGGAAGAGTTCCATGAGTCCAAAGTTTAATATTTCCTTCAATTTTTGTGTTGTTATTGAACAGAAATTGACTTCCTCTAATAGCTGATGGATATGGATTTCCAAGAAGATTCCAATTGTCACTGAAGTTAGTAATTTCAGTTCCATTTATTCCTTGATGATATGCTGTGTTTTGGTCAGAACCTCTTGAAATTGTATAATTAATAATTCCATTATTTGGAGTTCCAACAAATGTTCCATTCAACGGTGCAGGAACTGTTGGACTAAAAGAACTTGGTCCTCTTACAATGTAACCTTTAGCAGGTAACATAGTATCTCCAGAAGCAACTTCCCAATTTCCTTGTCCACCATTAGTATTTGCAATTGTTGGATTCCATCTCCAAATTGGACCGGGAATTAATGGAGAAATTATATTGTTTACATTATAGTTTGAAACTGGTGAAGACCAATAAACATAGTCTAAACTTCTTATGTTATTAGCAGTTCTTCTGTAGGTAATGTTTCCAGTGTTTGTTGTATTGTTTATTTGAACCAAACTAGCAGCATTATTTATAATAAATGATCCAGTAGCTTGAACATTAACCCAATCTGTTACAGTAACGCTATTAGTAGAATTTATGGTTAAAGTAGCTCCATTTAATACTGACAATGTTCCAGCAAGGCCATTATAATTTGTTCCTGATACGATTGGGTTATTCGGTGTAATAGGTATTACAACGCAATCACTTCCGTTAGGAATTCCAGTTGGTGTCCAGTTGTTTGCTTTATTCCAATCAGTATCAACAGAACCATTCCATGTTTTTCTGTCGTTTATTGTTATAGTAGTAGTGTCTGTAAGGTCTAAAGTTGTTCCATTGCAGAAAGTATAAGTTACTCTAGCTGTGTAGGTTGTTGTTGCTGTAGGACAAACATTTATAGAAGCCGTACTTCCCACAACTGGTCCAGTAATGCCATTTCCTTCATACCAAGTTATCGTTGTTAAAGAGGTTCCAGAAGGAACAAATCTCCATGCTTCATTTGTTATTGTCCAATCTGTGCTTGTTGAGTTTCTATTCGGAGCAACAGTTGCTTGACTTCCTGTTGCATTTTGAACACCAACTACAGCATTTCCAGAATTCCATGAGGCACAAACTCTTTTTTCTTTCATGTAAACCTCAATAATATTTGTGTTTTCGTATAAAACAATCATTCCTGTGTAAAGTAATGAATTACAAGAGGCAGAAAACATTGGTATTTCATTCCAAGAAGCGACTAAAGCACGACAACCCGAACTTAAAGTAACCAATTCCCAACCAACTTCACCGCCTACACTAGGGTCAATATCATGATAAGCACCAAAAATACTGTTTAAAAATAGTGAAGTGCTAGGTAAGTCATTTGAGAAAGACCATGTAGAATATCCTCCTGGGGTATTACTTGTTTGATCAAAAGTGATTACACCGTTTGAACCAATCAAACATTGATTGTAGGTATTGCCATAATAACAAAAGTTAAAAGGTAGGCTAATTGTTGGAGACCAAACATCATCAACATTAATACTTACAGAGTTTTGTAAACAACCGAATTGATAAGGAGGTGCATATGGAATTGATTGAACTGTATAGCTTGTAGTTTGTCCAAGTTGTAAAAAAGTTGCTTCTAAATTGGTGCAAGTTGAAGTAGAGCAATCTAAAATTGGAGACGGATCTAAGCCATTTAATCCAAGTCCACCAGCAACATTTGTTGGACATCCCATACTAGACAAACCAACTCCACTTCCCGGAATACATGGTGTTGTTACGCAAATACTAAAAGTTCCTTGGCCGCTTCCGTTTGCATTACTATAAACTCTTATTGTGTAGATTGCTCCAATTGTAAGTCCTGTTAATGTTGTTGTTTCAACGCTTGCGCCTGTTGTATTATTAATACATGCTGAACTAATTAAACTACCACATGTCCCAGTAAAAATTTGAAAAACTGCATTTGTTAATGTGTTTGGAGTAATAGTTACAGTATGGCTAATATCATTAGCAACAAATTGATACCAAACATCATCATCTGCATTTCCTGTACAACCTGCTTGCGATTGAGTAGCTCCTAAAGTTGTTCCTGTTGTACTTACAGTACAAGTTATGGTTGGGTTGACAGTTATTGTTTCTGCTGTAACACACTCATCGTTAGTTGGTGGTATAGGACTTGTAACACAAATACCAAATGTACCATTGTTGTTATTTCCATATTCCCAAACTCTAATATATACTATTTGAGCTGGCGTTAGACCAGTTAAAGTTAGATTTGGCATTGCACCATTTAAACTTGAATCATCGTCACATCCTAAAACTGTAAGACTTCCACATGAACCCGAATAAACTTCCATTCCTCCATCAGTAATAACACCTGTTTGAGTATCTATAATTAATATTCCATTAGAAGGGACAACAGCTGTAAACCATACATCTCCTCCAGAATAACTTGAGCATCCTGGAGCTGGTGCGCCTGAACTTGCTGTGGCACCTGCATTTGTATAAGTTGCATAAGAACATACTGCATTTACAGTTAATGGTATAGCATTTGAACAATCATCATTTGTTGGAGGAGTTAAAGGACAGTTAAGTATAAAACTAACACTTCCTCCTATAGTAGTTTCTGGATCTAAAAGAATATAATATTGGATGCCAGAAGTTAATGTGAAACTAGGACTAGTGATTGCTCCAGACATATCGTCTATACAAGTCCATCCAGTTCCATTACATCCTAATGAAGCCGCTTTAAATTGGTAATCAATAAAACCAAATGAACCAAGTTGACTTATTGTATAACTTCCAGTTTGAGTTGGTGTAAAGGTGTATATTTGCTCATTTCCTGGTGTTGTCCATCCACATGAAGAAGGACTATAAATTCCAGTACCACTTGGAATAGTTGCGTTTATGGTTGTTCCACAACTAGAGATATTAGGAATAGCAACACATGGATTTGGAGCTACTGCACAAGATCTAGATATTGTAAAAGTTCCAGTTGTAGTACTTCCTGATAAATAATGTGCAACATAAACATAGTAATTCACACCCAAAATTGTTGAAAAAGTATAAGTTTCAGTTCCATTTGATAATGCTGAGTCTTGACAAGTAATATTTGTCAATGAACCACATGAGCCGCTAGAAATTGACATTTCAATATCATATCCTGTAGTCGTTACGGATATTGTTGAATTATTACCATCACCAACAAATGTATACCAAACTCCATAGTCAGCCATACTGCAACCAGAGTTGTTTACTATATTATTTGTGTTTACAGTTGTTCCTGCAAGATTTGTAGTAGCACAAGGTAAAGCAGTTGCATTAGTACATAAGTTATTGGATGGCGGAGGTGGAGGCGAAGTAACACATATTGAGAACGTACCTTGATCCGTTCCATTAGCATTGCTGTATACTCTAACATAATACGTGTTGGTTGCTGTTAGTCCAGATAAAGTTATGGTTTCAGTACTTGAACCTGTTGTTAAATTGACACAATTCAAGCTTGTTAACCCTCCACAAGAACCACTAAAGACTTCAAAAACAGCGTTTGTTAATGTAGTAGGAGTTACAGTAATTGCGTGAGTACTTGCTGTGGCAATAAAACTATACCAAACATCATCATCAGCATTACCAGTGCATCCAACTTGTGATTGTGTTGCTCCAATTGTTGTTCCAGATGTGCTAGTTGTACACGTCGCAGTTGGATTGGTTGTAACCAATGTAGCATTAGAGCAATTATTGTTTGAAGGAGCAACAATAGCTGCTGATGTTAAGGAAATATTGTCAACAGCAGCAGGAGGGTTTGTGCCTAAACTTCCATCATTCGCCCACTCAAAAACCAATCTAAAAGTTGTTCCAGCGTAGGAGGTTGGGAGGTTAAAGCTCACGTTTGCCCATGATCCTTGAAGACTATAATTAGCTAGTCCTACTTGAATTCTGCCTGTTGGAGCTGTTCCAATGGTTGTTATTTCAGTTCCGTATACAGGATTGTAAGCTGTTGGAACCAGCCATATTCTTAGTCTGTCAAAAGTTGATTCACCTTGTCCAATCCAACTAAAAGATAATATAATGTTAGTTTCACCACCAGGAACAGTCACATTTCTGTAAAAGTGTGATGCTCTTGCAGCGCCAGTCGCATAGGCGTGTGGAGGAATTCCTGTTGCATTATTAGTGATATACGCTGAACTAGTACCTGAAAAACCTGCAGTAGCACCTGTATTACAAACCCATTGATTTCTTCCAGTTTGTGCAGGATTGTTTGTGGTCCAACCGTTTAATGCAAATGTAGTTCCAGTTTCAAAACCACCATCGCCAGTTGGAGATATTATAGTGGTTTGTGATTGAATTTGAAACGAAATGAAAAATAATACAATACATAATAAATATTGTACTTTTATTAGAATCAAATTATTGTTAAAAAATACAGGTAATTTTTTCAGCATATCAAGTTGTTTGTATTTATCAAAAATAAATAAAAACATTTAAAAAATAAGTTTTAATGCATAAAAAATGTTAAATATTTAAATAAAAAAAAACTACAGAAATTTCCGATTTCTAACCTTTTTAAATCCATTATAAACTGCCTTGTTTTTAAAATTATCAAAGAAAAGATAAACAGATTATAATTTGTTTTAAAAAATTGAGATAAAAAAATGGTTTTAGAAGCAAATATATTTAAGAATTATTTTAGTAAAAATTCGAATTCAACAAAAATAATCGATTAAAAACAAATTTATTCGACTAAATGATTTGTTGTGTTTTTTTTCAATTTTTTTTTTAACTTCTTTAATTTTTTTTTCTAATTTTATAAATTAAATGTTTGATTATGAAGAAGTTTATAGTATTTAGTTTTTTGGTAACAAGTTTGTTTACAAGCAATTTAGTTGCTCAAATCTATGTTAGTAATAATAGCTACGTTTTTAATAGAGGTTCATTAGTGTATTCTAGAGGAAATCTTGAACTTAATGGATTGAATAGTAATTTCTATGTTAGAAACGAAGGACAATTTCTTCAAGGAACAACCGGAAGCTCAACAAATACTGGTACTGGAAAATTATCTGTTTTTCAAGAAGGAACTGTAAATAATTTTGCATACAACTATTGGTGTTCTCCAGTTGGAAATGCATCTGCTGCATCTGGAAATGAAGATTTTGGGATTACTATGTTAAATGTTCCTACAACTAGTACATCAAGCACTCCTGTAACAATTACTAGTACAAGTTATAATGGAGTTTCTAATACTGGAACTTTAACAATTGCATCTTATTGGATTTGGCGATTTTTATCTTCGAATGGATATTTTCAATGGGTTCAGTCTGCTGCATTATCAAATATTTCTGCTGGTCAAGGATTCACAATGAAAGGTACAAGTGGAACTGATACTACAAATCCTAGTGAAGCTGTTACAAATAATCCTGGAAGTGCTCAAAGATATGATTTCAGAGGAAAGCCTAATGATGGGAACATAACAATTAATGTTGCAAATGGTGCTTCAACATTAACAGGAAATCCATATCCATCAGCGATAGATTTGAATTTGTTTCTTGTTGGAGGGCCTGGACCAGATTTAATTTCTGGAACTGGTGATGATATTCCTGGAAACCCAAATTGTGATGGAACAGCATTATTTTGGGAACAAGATAAAACTGTGAATTCTCATAATATTGCTCAATATAGAGGAGGTTATGGAACATATAATGGTACAACAAGTATATATTCTCCTGCAACTTTTTATACTTACGATATCGCTGGAAATCAAGGTTCTGTTTTTAGCAGTCCAAATAATGTTTATCAAAGAAGATTTTCGCCAATAGGGCAAGGATTTATGGTGAGAGGTGTTGCTAATGGAACATTGCAAATGAGAAATGTTTATAGAGTATATGTAAAAGAAGGTGTTGCAAATAATTCACAATTCGAAAGAAGCTCAAACGAAAATGCAACAGTAAATTATGGTTTTTATGATGCAATTCCGAATCTTGCAGGAGTTGATTATACTCAGATAAGTAAAGCGCCAACACCTCACTTTGTTGTAAATACATCATTAAATAGTCAAGCAGTTAGACAAATTGCAATCGGATTTTTGCCAAATGCAATTGATGGAGTTGATTTAGCCGATTCGAAATTTCCAGAAGCTACTGAGAGCATAAGTACAGACATGTATTTGTATCTAAATAATGAACCTTATGTGCATTCTGTAACAAGTTTTGATATCAATAAAAGATTTCCTATTGGTTTTAAAAATACGAATACAGGTGTTTCCACATATACACTTAAAGTTAATGAGTTTGTTAATTTTGATGTTCAAAATGTATTTTTATATGATAGTTTAACGGGACTTTATCATGATATTAAAAATAATTTCTATGAAGTTGTTCTTGCTCCAGGTGAACATAATAATCGTTTTGAAATCACTTTTACAGATCAATTATTAGCTGTAACTGAAAATAACATTAAAGATTTGGCAATCGTTCAAAACAATACTAATCAATTACTTACAATTTCTAATCCTAATGATTTAGATTTAAAAACAGTAGTATTGTTTGATATATCAGGTAAAAAGATATTTGATAAAGTAGATTTAGGAACTAAAAAATCTTATGAGTTTTCTACAGGTTCACTGAGTGAAGGAGTTTATATTGTTAAAATAGAATCTACTAATGGACAAAGTTTAGGACAGAAAATTATTGTTGAAAGAATTAAGTAGTTGAAATCCATTAAAAATTATAAATAGGTATCCTAATTTTGGATACCTTTTTTTGTTTCAAAGAAGATAACATTTGTAACTTTGTAAAAAAATAATCTTGCGAGTTCTTACACAAGAAATAGTATTGCCAAATACAACAGTCAAGCTTTACATAAGACGTGAAGATTTGATTCATCCTTTTGTTTCTGGAAATAAATTCAGAAAACTAAAGTACAATTTGTTAGAAGCAAAACAACAAAATCATAGAACTTTACTCACTTTTGGAGGTGCTTATTCAAATCATATTGCGGCAGTTGCATTTGCAGGAAAAGAGAATGGATTTAAAACAATTGGAGTTATTCGCGGAGATGAATTAAGTTCTAAAATTTCTCAAAATCCTACTTTAAAATTTTGTCAAGATAACGGTATGGAATTTGTATTTGTTTCAAGAGAACAATACAGATTGAAAAGCACAGAAGATTTTTTATGTAATCTTAAAAATGATTTTGATGATTTCTATTTAATTCCAGAAGGAGGAACTAACGATTTTGCTGTAAAAGGTTGTGAGGAAATCTTGTCAAATGAAGATGAAAGGTTTGATTACATTTGTTGCGCTATTGGGACTGGAGGAACAATATCTGGAATTATTAATAGTTCGACTTCCAATCATAAAGTTTTAGGATTTCCATCATTGAAAGGTGATTTTATAAAAAAAGATATTCGTAAATTTGCAAAAAAGGAAAATTGGGACATAATTTCTGATTATCATTTTGGTGGATACGGAAAGGTTTCAGATGATTTGATTGAATTTATTAATAATTTTTACAAAAAATATTCCATCCCATTAGATCCAATTTATACTGGAAAAATGTTTTTTGGCGTTATAGATTTAATAACTAAAAATTATTTCCCTGAAGATTCAAAAATTCTACTAATTCACACAGGTGGAATTCAAGGTGTACAAGGAATGAATTTAAAATTGAGTAATAAAAACTTGCAAACTATTAATTTCAATGATTAAGAAAATAATTTTATTATGTTGTATTGGTTTTTTCATCGCTTGCGGTTCTAGTAAGCCAGTTGTGAGAACATCTAAAAGTTCATCACCATCTAAACCAGTGGTTAGAACAGTTAGAAAACCAGTTGAAAAACCTAGTAATCCTGTTAAACCAAATTCTGAAAATAGCACAAATGCAACTGCTAAAAATGAGGAATCAACTCAAATTTTGGAAGCAACAACTCGTGTTAAAGTTACCACAGCATTGGTTTTAGAATATATTGAAAAATATAAAGAAATTGCCAAAAAAGACATGAAAGAATACGGAATTCCTGCAAGTATTACATTAGGTCAAGGAATTTTAGAATCAGGAGCCGGTACTGGACCATTGAGTGCTCAAGCAAATAATCATTTCGGAATTAAATGTCACAAAGAATGGACAGGACCAAGTGTAAAATATGATGATGATGAAGCGCAAGAATGTTTCAGAAAATACAATAATCCGCATGAATCATATCGAGATCATTCCTTGTTTTTGGTTACGAGAGAGCGTTATTCTAATCTATTTAAACTTGATAAAAACGATTATGTTGGCTGGAGTAAAGGTTTGAAAAATGCTGGTTACGCAACCGATCCAAATTATCCAACAAAATTGATTGGATTGATAGAAAGGTATCAATTGCAAAAATATGATGCTGAGGTGTTGGGAATAAATTATGTTCCAAATAATGTCGCTTCAATTGATAAATCTAAAGACATTGTTTCAACAAATATTGATTTACACCAAGTAATAAAAGGCGATACATTGTATTCAATATCAAAACGATATAATATTTCTGTCGAGGATTTGAAAAAGAAAAATAATATTTCTGATACAGGAATTTCTATTGGTCAAAAGTTGATTGTAAAATAGTTTACTAAAATAAAATAAAAATAATGCTATATAAAAGAAGCAGTCAGTTATTTGCTGATGCAGAAAAAGTGATTCCTGGGGGTGTAAATTCGCCTGTAAGGGCTTTTAAAGGTGTTGGTGGAACACCTATTTTTGTAAAAAGTGCCAAAGGTGCTTATTTATATGATGAAGACGGAAGCCAATTAATTGATTATATTAATTCTTGGGGTCCGATGATTTTGGGTCATGCTTTTCAACCAGTCATTGATGCAATAACAGAAAGAGCTAAGTTAGGAACCTCTTTTGGAATGCCAACAGAACTAGAAACTAAAATAGCTGAATTAGCAGTTTCAATGGTTCCAAATATTGATAAAATTCGTTTTGTGAATTCTGGAACGGAAGCTTGTATGAGCGCTATCAGATTGGCTCGCGGATTTACAGGAAGAGATAAAATAATAAAATTTGCAGGATGTTACCATGGTCATTCTGATTCTTTTTTGATTCAAGCTGGAAGTGGTCTTAGTACTTTTGGAACTCCAAACTCACCTGGTGTAACACAAGGCACAGCCAAAGACACTTTATTAGCTAATTATAACGATATTGAAAACGTAAAAGCATTATTTGAAGCAAATAAAAATGAAATTGCAGCTATTATCATAGAACCAGTTGCTGGTAATATGGGGTGTATTCCTCCAATTAAAGGATTTCTAGAAGATTTAAGACAAGTATGTTCAGATAATAATACATTGCTGATATTTGATGAAGTAATGACTGGATTTCGATTAGCTAAAGGTGGTGCTCAAGAGCTTTATAATATTCAAGCTGACATAGTTTGTTTTGGAAAAGTTATTGGTGGTGGATTACCTGTTGGAGCCTTTGCTGCAAAAAATGAAATAATGAATTATTTAGCACCAATTGGTCCAGTTTATCAAGCAGGAACTTTGTCAGGAAATCCTTTAGCAATGGCTGCAGGTTTAGCAATGTTGGAAGCTTTAAATCAAGATACTGAAATTTTCAAAAGATTAGATGAAAAAACAGCCTATTTAGAAAACGGAATCAGAAAAGTACTCTCAAATAATAATGTAGAATTTACTGTAAATAGAGTTGGTTCGATGATTTCAGTTCATTTTGATAAAGGTGCTGTAGTTGATTTCAAAACAGCTAAAAATGGAGATAATGAAACCTTTAAGAAGTTCTTTCATGGTCTGTTAAATCAAGGTGTTTATATAGCGCCATCTGCTTATGAAACTTGGTTTATAACAGACGCTTTAACTTATCAAGATTTAGATTTTACTATTGATGCAATTCATAAAGTATCAAAAGAGTTGTAACAAAAAAGCTTCACAATTTGTGAAGCTTTTTTTATGTGTAATATTAAAATTATCTTTTTAATCTTTCAAACATTGCTTTGTTAGATTCAAGAATAGACATTTGTTTTTCACTTAATGTTGCTCTAATTTTAGCATCCATCACTTTTTCAAGTTCTGCTTTTCCTTCTGCAGATAAACTTCTATCTTCAAGAATTATATATTTTCTTTCAAACAATCTATAAAAATCTTCAATTTGATTATCTTTTAAACCTACTAATTCAGCAAGCTCAACAGCATCTTTCTTTGCAGCTTCTTGCGAAGTTAGTCTTTTTTCTTGAGCATTAGCGCTTAGAGTAAAAGCACAAACTAAAGCGAAAATAAAAAATATTTTTTTCATGTTTTTTTAAATTATTTGATATCAATTATATTCAAAAATAATTCATTTAAATGAAAACACAAAATTTATTTTAATTCTCTTCAGTTTTTTGACCTCTTTTCTTTTTATCTTTCATTTTTTCAATCACTTTTTCTTTGCGATCTTCACGTTTTTGGTCCCATTTTGTATACTGTTCAGCAGTAAGGATTTTTTTCATTTCGGCTTTTAGCGCTTCTTGTTCTTTTTGCATTTCAGCTTTTCTTGCAGCCATTTCTTCTTTTGAAGGTCTTGCTTGTTGAGCACGTTCTTCTTTTAAAGCTTTCATTTCGGCTCTTTTTGCTTCTCTTTTTTCAGCTTGTTTAGCCATTAAAGCCTTTACTTCTTGTGCTTGTTTCTCGTTTAAAGATAAATCAGTAGTTAATTTTTTTACTTGCAATTCAACTCGTTCTTCAGTTGATAATTGCTCTTTTCTTTCTCCTCTTTTTCCTTGGGCAAATGTTGTAAATCCTACAACTAGTAATGCTAATAAAAATACTTTTTTCATGATGTGTTTTTTAATTGTTATAGTGATAAGACTCACTCTCTTTCAAAAGGTTTATTCGTTAACAAATATTTAATATTATTTCAAAAAAAAATATTATGTCTTATGATTGCAGTCATAAAATTTAACCCTATTCAATTCAGACCTTTGAGGTATTATTTTAAACCAAATTATATTATGAAAAAATTAGTATTATTAGTTACCACAGTAGTTTTATTGTTTTCTTGTGGCAAAAAAGAAAAAGAAGGTGAAGAATACAATCCTTCGGCAACAACAGAAGAAACGGCAACAGCAGATCCATCTTCTTACGACCCTAAAAGAGGTGAAGGTAAATTTACAACCGTTGAACTTGGAGCCGCTTTAGATCAAGCTATGGCTACCAAAGGAGAAGAAGTCTCAGGTGTAAAATGTACTTCTTGCCATAAAACTACCGACGAAAAACTTGTTGGTCCAGGTTGGAAAGGTGTAACCGAAAGAAGAAAACCAGAGTGGATTATGAATTTTATCACAAATCCAGACCCAATGATTGACAAAGACCCTGAAGTTCAAGCACAATTAGAAATTTGTCTTGTTCGTATGCCAAATCAAGGTTTAGCAGATGAGGAAGCAAGAAGTATTTTAGAGTTTATGCGTAAAAATGACGGTGTAAAATAAAAATAACAACCAACTATCTTATTAGGTGAAAGTAATTCGATAGTTCTAATTTCAATATAATGAAAAATAAATTTGTAAAAATAATTGCAATTCTAGTTTTAGGAAGTGCAGTATTCACTGCTTGTAAACCAAAAAATTCAAGTGATGCTACAGTTGGTGATGCTGAAAAAGCATACGTAGCACCAGGAAAATTTGATGAATTCTATAATTTCGTATCTGGAGGTTTTAGCGGTCAGTTAAGCGTTTATGGTCTTCCTAGTGGAAGATTATTTAGAGTAATTCCAGTTTTTTCAGTAGATCCAGAAAAAGGTTGGGGTTATAGTGAAGAAACTAAACCAATGTTGAATACTTCGCATGGTTTTGTGCCTTGGGACGATTTACATCACACCGAAATGTCACAAACAAATGGTGAAGTTGATGGTCGTTGGGTTTTTGGTAATGCCAACAATACACCTCGTATTGCTCGTATTGACTTAAAAACATTTAAAACAGCAGAAATAATTGAATTGCCAAATAGTGGTGGAAATCACTCTTCTCCATTCATCACAGAAAATACCGAATATGTAGTTGCAGGAACTCGTTTTAGCGTTCCGGCTGATTATTCTGATGGTGATGTGGCAATCAACACTTATAAAGAAAATTTCAAAGGACACATTAGTTTTGTAAAAGTGGGTAAAAAAGGCGAAATGGATTTAGCATTTCAAATTGTAACGCCTGGTGTAAACTTTGACCTTTCTCATGCAGGAAAAGGGAAATCTCATGGATGGTTTTTCTTCTCTTGTTATAATACAGAACAAGCCAATACTTTGTTAGAAGTGAATGCTTCTCAAAAAGATAAAGATTTTATTATGGCTGTAAACTGGAAAAAAGCTGAAGAATATATCAAAGCAGGGAAAGGAATAAAACAAAAAGCTCGTTATGCTCATAATACATGGGACGAAAAAACACATACAGCAAAATCTGAAATTAAAACCGATGTTTTAGTTCTTGATGCTGCTGCTTTAAAAGATATTTGTTACATGATTCCTTGTCCAAAATCTCCTCATGGTTGTGATGTTGATCCAACTGGTGAATATATAGTAGGTTCAGGAAAATTGGCAGCTTTGATTCCTGTATTTAGCTTTGATAAATTAATGGGAGCTATAAAAGATAAAAAATTTGATGGGAATTATGGCGGAATTAATGTCATAAAATATGAAGCAGCTCTTCATGGTGAAGTTCAAAAACCTGGTTTAGGACCATTGCACACTGAGTTTGACGGAAAAGGAAATGCTTATACAACCTTCTTCGTTTCTTCTGAAGTGGTTAAATGGGACATCAAATCATTAAAAGTATTAGATAGAGTTCCAACCTATTATTCTGTTGGTCACTTATGTATTCCTGGCGGTGATTCTAAAAAACCTTTCGGAAAATATCTTGTTGCTTATAATAAAATTACAAAAGATAGATATTTGCCAACAGGTCCAGAATTGGCACAATCAGCTCAAATATTTGATATTAGTGGTGATAAAATGAAACTCATTTTAGACTTTCCAACTATTGGAGAACCTCACTATGCACAAGCAGCACCAGCCGATTTAATTCGAAATAATGGTCAATTAAAGTTCTATAAAATCGGAGAAAACAATCATCCATTTGTAGCAAAAGGCGAAAAAGAAGCTAAAGTAACGCGTCAAGGAAATCAAGTACATGTTTACATGACTTCTATCCGTTCTCACTTTGCACCAGATAATATTGAAGGAATAAAATTAGGTGATGAAGTCTATTTCCACGTAACAAACCTTGAACAAGATTGGGATGTTCCTCACGGATTTGCAGTAAAAGGTGCCGATAATGGTGAGCTTTTAATCATGCCTGGTGAAACAGCTACTCTAAAATGGATTCCTAAAAAAGTGGGTATATTTCCAATGTATTGCACTGATTTCTGTAGTGCTCTGCATCAAGAAATGCAAGGCTACATTAGAGTTTCTCCTACAGGAAGTTCTGTTCCGCTTACATGGAGTGTTGGAACTAACTTACCAAAAACAAAATAATTTTTACCAAAAGGGACAAAGTAACTTTTGTCCCTTTTTAAATTCATTTTTTATGAAATCTTCTAAAATTTCAATGGTATCAAAAGTGATATTATTGGTTGTTTCAATCTTATTTATTGGCTCGCTTTTTGTCCCAATGTGGCAAATCGAACTCGAAGCGCCTCAATATCCTGAAGGTTTGGTTTTAAAATTGCACGCTAACAAAATTGGTGGCGATGTAGAAATCATCAACGGATTAAATCACTACATCGGAATGGCAACTTTACATACCGAAAACTTTTTCGAATTCACTGCGTTACCTTATATTTTCGGAGGTTTTGCAGTAATTTCTTTGTTGCTAATTTTTGTTGCAAAAAGAAAAGCGGTTTTGGCATTCTTTATTTCTTACATTCTTTTTGTAGTTTTAGCAGCCATCGATTTCTACAGATGGAATTATGAATATGGGCATAATCTCGATCCAAATGCGGCTATAAAAGTGCCCGGAATGGCTTATCAACCGCCGTTAATTGGATACAAACAATTGTTGAACTTTGGAGCGTATTCAATTCCAGATATTGGTGGATGGTTTTTGATAGCTTGTGGTTTATTGTTGTTTTTTATCGTTTTTAAAGAATATAATTTATTCACCAAAAAGAAAATTTGATTTCGGTCAATTATGAATTTCTATGAAAAGTAAAACGTCTTATTATTCATTTCTAAAACTATGTTTCTATGTGGTTTAAAAATAAAATCTATAAATCTATTTTATTATTATTTTCTTTTTTTGCTTTAGTTTCTTGCAATTCTAACGAATCAAAACCAATTAAACTAAATTCTGATTCCTGTGATTTTTGTAAAATGACAATCGCAAACGGAAAATTTGGTGCAGAATTAATCACTCAAAAAGGTAGATATTACAAGTTTGATGATGTAGCATGCATGATTCAATTTGACAAAACAAGTGAAGTTCCTTCCAAAGTATTTTTTGTAAATGATTATTTTAAAGAAAATGAATTAGTTGCAGCCGAAAAAAGTTTTTTTCTAAAAGGAGGAACAATCAATTCTCCAATGCGTGGAAATTTTGCCGCATTTTCATCTGATAAAGAGCAAAAAGAATTCCAAACCAAATTAAATGCTGAACCTATGACTTGGCAACAAGTTTACGATTCTTACAAATGAAGAAATTAATCTGCATATTATTTTCACTCCTATTTTCTATTTCAAATGCTAAAACCATTCAAGTAGGAAGCAACTTATCTGTCAAAAAAATCAAGAAGGCTCTTCAATTAGCTGTTGATGGCGACACCATTGTTGTAAATAGCGGAGTTTATAAAGAAGGCAATATTATAATCAATAAAAAAATTATTTTTCTTGGTAAAGGTTTTCCAATTCTTGATGGTCAACGCAAGTTTGAAGTTGTTTCAATTAATGCCGATAATGTTGTCATCAAAGGATTCAAAATCATTAATTCAGGTTATGCTTCTCTTGATGATCCTTGCGGAATTAAAGTGTATGATAGAACTTTTGTAAAAATTGAAAACAACATTCTAGACAACAATTTCTTCGGAATTTATCTTCAAAATTCTAGAAATTGCCTAATCAAAAACAATAAAATTACCGCTTACGGAAAACAAGAACAATTAATTGGAAATGGAATTCACTGTTGGAAAAGCGATAATCTTCAAATAATTGCCAATAAAATTTCGGGACATCGCGATGGAATTTATTTTGAATTTGTAACACAATCTATCATTTGGAGGAATATTTCCAATAAAAACATTCGTTATGGCTTGCATTTTATGTTTTCTAACGACGATGCTTACATAACGAATGTTTTTAAAAATAATGGTGCTGGTGTTGCAGTCATGTTTACCAAAAATGTAAAGATGTATAACAATTATTTTGAAGAAAATTGGGGTGATGCTGCTTATGGTTTATTGCTCAAAGAAATTGCCGACAGCTATATTTTCAATAATAAATTTGCCCGAAATACTTCTGGAATTTACATGGAAGGAACATCAAGAATCAAGGTCGAAAAAAACGTTTTTGAATCAAATGGATGGGGAATGAAAATTCAAGCAAGTTGTATGGAAAATGAAATTGTAAACAATAATTATCGAAAAAACACTTTCGATATTAGCACTAATGGGAGCTTAGTTTTAAACACTTTCAATTCAAATTATTGGGATAAATATGAAGGATATGATTTAGATAAAAATGGAGTAGGCGATGTGCCTTATCATCCATTAAGTTTGTTTGCTGTTTTAACCGAAAAAACACCTTCTGCCATGTTGTTATACCGAAGTTTTATGATAACACTTTTAGACAAATCTGAAAAAGTTTTGCCAAGTATTACACCAGATAATTTTATAGATAAAACGCCTTTAATGAAATCGCTGCCATTATGATTGAAATTAAAAACATAAATAAAAAATTCGGAAAATTAGAAGTGCTGAAAAGCGTTAATCTTTCATGTAAAAGTGGAGAATGTATTGCGCTAATTGGACCAAATGGTTGCGGAAAAACAACGTTGATAAAATCAATTCTCGGAATGGTTCTGCCAGATAAAGGTTCGATTGAGTTTAACGGGAAATCGGTTTTAGGTGAATATATCTATCGTGAAAACATTGGTTATATGCCACAAATTGGGCGTTATCCTGATAATATGACCATCGGACAAATCATCGATATGATTAAAAAAATCAGGAATTCTAATCATGATTTAGATGAAGATTTATTAAATGCATTTGAATTAGAAAAAATGTTCGACAAGCAAATGCGAACACTTTCGGGTGGAACAACTCAAAAAGTAAGTGCCGTTTTAGCATTTCTATTCAATCCAGAAGTGCTGATTTTAGATGAACCAACGGCAGGTTTAGATCCATTGGCATCCGAAATTTTGAAAGAAAAAATCATTAAAGAAAAAGAAAAAGGAAAACTCATTTTCATCACATCACATTTACTAAGTGAATTAGACGATTTGATTACCGAAATTATTTTCATGCAAGATGGTGAAGTTCATTTTCATAAAAAAGTTGAAGTCTTAAAATCTGAAACCAATGAAACTAAAATTTCAAAAGCTATTGCCAGTATTCTGAAACAAAAGCAACCTGAAAGTCATAACCCGAAACTAGCAAAAGTGTCATGAACAGAATTACAAAAATCATATTACTCGACATTCTAAAAAGCAAAATAATTTTGGCTTATACCTTTATTTTAGCCATTCTATCATGGAGTTCGTTTGCGCTAGAAGATAATTCTGCAAAAGGAATTTTGACCATTTTGAATGTAATTTTATTTACAGTGCCTTTGGTTTCAATACTTTTTGCAACGATTTACTTGTACAATAGCTCCGAATTTATTGAGCTTCTATTAAGTCAACCTATCAAAAGAAGAAAAATTTGGATAAGTTTATTCCTTGGACTTTCTTTTTCCATGATTTTAGCTTTTTTTGTTGGAGCCGGAATTCCGTTACTCATAAATTCACCTGATAGTATTGGAATAATAATGTTGATTAATGGATGTTTGATAACCGTAATCTTTACAGCATTAGCATTTTTAAGTTCAATTCTAACAAGAGATAAAGCCAAAGGAATCGGAATTGCAATTATGACTTGGTTATTTTTTGCCTTGCTTTTTGATGGATTGGTTTTGTTTTTATTATTTCAATTTCAAGATTATCCAATCGAAAATGCAATGGTCGGAATCACCGCTTTTAGCCCAATTGATTTGGCACGAATTCAAATTCTATTGCATCTTGATGTTTCAGCAATGATGGGTTACACAGGAGCAATTTTTAAAGACTTTTTTGGAACTGCAATAGGTTTGATTGTGTCGTTTTTGTTATTGAGTTTATGGGTAATTATTCCGTTTTTTATTTCGTTAAGAAAATTTAATAGAAAAGATTTGTAAAATGAAAACAGATATTAGAAATAGAAAAGACATCGAAAAGCTAGTTAATGCTTTCTACGAAATAGTAAAAACAGATGAAGTTATTGGCTATTTATTTACCGATGTTGCCAAAGTAAATTGGGAATTACATTTGCCAAAAATGTATGATTTTTGGGAAAACATATTGTTCTATTCAGCCAATTATAGCGGAAGTCCAATGGCAGTTCACAAAGAATTGCATCAAAAAAGCACTATGACTCAAGAACATTTTCAGCATTGGAATGCACTTTTTAATCAAACGGTTGACAAACTTTTTGAAGGTGCAAAAGCAGATGAAATTAAAAATCGAGCTATGAATATCTCGGCTGTAATGATGTACAAAACATTGACTTAATGCATCATCAAATTATCCTTATAATTCATTTATTGGCTGCTAGTATTTGGGTTGGTGGTCATTTGTTTTTGATTTTAAGAATCTTACCTGCAACCTTACAACAAAAAGACATTTCAATTTTAAGTGATTTTAGACTTAAATTTGGAAAAATAGGAATGCCTTCTTTGTTTATTTTTGTCGTTACAGGAATTCTTTTAGCTTACGATTATAATGTACCTATTTCTGATTGGTTTTCATTTTCAAATCCAATAGAAAAAATTATTTCCATAAAATTACTTTTACTTTTTACTTCTCTAAGTTTAGCGGTTCACGCTCAAAAAGTTGTTTTCCCAAAATTGACTTCCGATAGAATGTTACCTGCAATTGTAGAAATTATTATTGTCACTTTAATTGCAGTTTCTATGCTCATTTTAGGAAGTTTAGTAAGAGTTGGCGGTTTATGATTACAGTCATGTTTTTAGTTTTTTTCAATTTATACATTTGATAAAAAATTAAAAAAAATATGGACACATTACAAAAAAATACCATTGGAGAATATGTAGCGCAAGACTTCAGAACCGCAGCACTTTTCTCAAAATATAAAATCGATTTTTGCTGTAAAGGCAATAAAACACTTGATGAAGTTTGCGAAGCAAAAGGTTTAGATGTAAATCAAATTGAAAATGAAATTGATGCAGTTTTAAACACCAATTCTTCATCAGAAATGAATTTTAAATCGTTTTCACCAAATTTATTGATTGATTATATATTAGAAACACATCACGAATATATCGAATCTAAAACACCTATTTTATTGATGTATTTGGATAAATTATGCAAAGTTCACGGCGAAAGGCATCCTGAATTGTTTGAAATTAATAATTTATTTAAAATTGCCTCAAGTGAATTGCTAAATCATTTGCAAAAAGAAGAAGTAGTTTTGTTTCCATTCATCAAAACAATGACAAACGCCATCAAAAACAACGAAACTATCCAACAACCAGGTTTCGGAACAGTTGAAAATCCGATTGCTATGTTGAAACAAGATCACGAAACCGAAGGCGATTTGTTTGTTAAAATTTCACAATTAACTAATGAATACAATCCACCAAATGATGCATGCGAAACATACAAAGTAACATTTGCTATGCTCAAAGAATTCGAACAAGATTTACACAAACACATACATTTAGAAAACAATATTCTATTTCATAAAGCTGTTGAGTTGGAAGAAAGATTCAATGTTTTGGGATAAAATTTTTTAAATCATTTTTAATGAAAAAATTTGTGATTAAAAGAAATGGTGATTACAAACCCTTTGAAAGCTATAAAATAAAGGATGCTATAGAGAGTAGTTTTGAAAGTGTTTCTATTCCATTTGACGAAAATATTTTTGATATAGTCATTACAACTATAGAAGATAAAACGACTTGGGCAGTTGAGGAAATTCAAGATTTGATTGAGAAAAGCCTGTTTCAAAAAGGGTATTTTACAGTCATGCGTTCGTTTATGTTGTATCGTCATACTCGAAAACTACAACGCGAACATGTTGAAGGACTAAACGATGATACAACTTATGTTGACAGCACACAAACCATCGAAGAATATATTTTGCAAACCGATTGGAGAATAAATGCCAACGCCAATACTTCTTATTCTAATGCAGGATTAGTCAATAATGTTGCTGGTAAAATCATAGCCAATTATTGGTTGGATAAAGTCTATTCAAAGGAAGAAGGTTATGCACATCGAAATGGCGACATTCACATTCACGATTTGGATTGTTTGACAGGATATTGCGCGGGTTGGAGTTTACGAGTTCTTCTCAATGATGGCTTTAATGGCGTTCGTGGACGAGTTGAAAGCAAACCACCATCTCATTTCAGAGAAGCATTGGGACAAATGGCAAATTTTCTCGGGATTTTGCAAAGCGAATGGGCAGGCGCACAAGCGTTTAGTTCGTTTGATACGTATTTGGCACCTTATGTTTTCAAGGATAATTTGTCTTTTGATGAAGTGTTGAAAGCGGTTCGCAGTTTTGTTTATAATTTGAATGTTCCGGCACGTTGGGGACAATCTCCTTTTACCAATATTACTCTAGATTGGATTGTTCCCGATGACTTAAAAACCCAAATTCCTACTAAAAATAACCATCATTTCTTTGAAGGTAACTTCAATCACGATTTAGTAGTAAAAGCCAATCTGCGTGGTGTCGATAAACCAACTGATTTGCGTTACGAACATTTTCAGGAAGAAATGAATTTGATAAACAAAGCGTATTATACGGTAATGACGGAAGGCGATGCCAACGGACAACCATTTACTTTCCCAATTCCAACAGTAAATATCACAGAAGGTTTTGATTGGAATGGAGAAAATACCGATATTCTTTTTGAGAACACGGCTAAAATTGGTTCTTCCTATTTTCAAAATTTCATTGGAAGCCAATATATTTTGGATGAAAAAGGCAATAAAGTAGAAAACGAAAGTGCCTACAAACCAAACGCTGTTCGCAGTATGTGTTGTCGTTTGCAACTCGATTTAAGAGAATTATTAAAACGTGGCAACGGACTTTTTGGAAGTGCCGAAATGACTGGAAGCATTGGAGTTGTAACAATAAATATGGCTAGATTGGGTTATTTATTCGAAGGAGATAAAGACGCGCTTTTTATTCAATTGGATAAGTTATTAGCTATTTCTAAATCAACTTTAGAAAAGAAAAGAGTTTTTATTCAAGACATGTATGATAGAGGTTTATTTCCTTATACGAAAAGATATTTACCTCATTTTAGAAACCACTTTTCAACAATTGGAGTAAATGGAATGAACGAAATGGTGCGTAATTTTACTAATGACAAAGATGATATTACCACAGTTTTTGGTAATGATTTTTGCATGGAAATTTTAGATTATATCCGAAATAGAATGCGAGAATATCAAGAGGAAACTGGAAATTTATATAATCTTGAAGCCACTCCAGCTGAAGGAACTACGTATCGGTTTGCCAAAGAAGATAAAAAACGATATCCAAATATTCTTCAAGCAGGAATGGGAGAAAATATTTATTATACCAATAGTTCGCAAATTCCAGTTGATTTCACACAAGATCCTTTTGAAGCATTGCTTATGCAAGATGAATTACAATGTAAATACACTGGCGGAACGGTTTTGCATTTGTACATGAACGAAAAAATTAGTTCGCCAGAAGCTTGTAAAAACTTTGTAAAAACAGTTTTAACCAAGTTCAGATTACCTTATATTACAGTCACTCCTGTATTTAGTGTTTGTCCAGTACACGGATATCTAAACGGTGAACATGAATATTGTCCAAAATGTGACGAACAAATTATTGAAAATCAAAACAACTCGAACTATGAAAACAAAAATTAATGAAGTTTCAGAACAAAATCAGCATTTAAGAATCAAATGCTTGGTTTACACAAGAGTAATGGGTTATCACCGACCTGTTGAAAGTTTTAATATTGGTAAAAAAGGAGAGCATAAACAACGTGTACATTTTAGAGAAAATCCGTGTTAGTCAAACCAATTTGCAATATTACGCCATTTACATTATTAGATTATCCAGATAAATCAGCTTGCATTCTATGGTATACAGGTTGTAATATGCGTTGCTTGTATTGTTATAATCCCAAAATTGTTTTAGGAAAAGGAGCAATTTCTTTTTCTGAAACAATTTCTTTTTTAAAAAAGCGAAAAGGATTACTCGATGCCGTAGTTTTTAGCGGAGGCGAATGTTTAATTCATAAAAATATTATCGAGCAAGTTAAAGAAGTAAAAGCATTAGGTTTTTTAGTCAAAATAGATACCAACGGCTCTAATTCAAAAGTAGTAAAGCAACTGTTAAATGATAATCTAATAGATTATGTTGCATTAGATTTTAAAGCATTAAAGCCTAGTTACAATGCAATTACAAAGTCTAATTTGTTTGACGAATTTGAAAGTTCCTTTGAACTTCTTTTAGCCAGTACAATCCCATTTGAGATAAGAACTACTTATCATTCCGAATTGATTTCAGATGTTGAATTAAATGAAATGATTCACTTTCTTGAATATAAAGAATATAAAGGAAACTACTATATTCAGTATTTTAAAAACAATGTTGAAACATTAGGAAATCTTTCTTCTTCATTAAAAATTAATTCATCAAGAATAGAAAATTTACCTAATATTAAAGTTGTTTTTAGAAATTGATTTTATGTTTTTCAAATATTCAAATACTATTATATAAAGACCTACTAAAATTCCGAGTCCAAAAATGACAAATAAAATATAAATCCAATGTAATGAATCTTGTAATTGACTAAAAGATTCACTCTTACTAAAGAAAGTCCAATAACCTTTTTTAATTCCCATAATTAGTAAACTTACCCAAAATAAAAGGAATGAAACATTAAAAATCTTGATTCCCAAAGCAATCCTTTTTTCAGAGACTAGAGCAAATTTATTTTCAGATTCGATAATAAAAGCTATTGATGATAGTAATATCAATGTATTAATTCCTATAGTCGTACCCATCGAATGTGCAACTGTAATATGTGTTCCGTGAGTGAACAAGTTGATAGATGGAATAGAAATTAATAATGCCAGAATGATGTTTAAAAAAACCCAAAAATCTGCCAAGATCATCAGTCTATATGCTAATAAAAATTTGGTTTGCTTTTCTTTAGATAGATTTTTTTTCCAATCATAAATTATCGAAAATAAAATAATCCATTCGGTCATACTTATTGCGTATGCCAAATATCGAATCCACGGAGCTGTTGGAATAATATAAATGTGATGTGCCCAACCAAACATTAAATTAGTTAATCCTAAAAAATAAAAAAAGAAAGCCTTCTTTGATTTAGCAAAACTTTCATCATTACTTATTTTAGACATTACAAACAATGATGTACCATAAACCAGCATATTCCATGAGCCTACATAAGAACCTCCCGATTTCCACTGCAATGAAATGTTTTGAATAAAATGATCTCTGAAATAAGGTAACAACCACAAATGAGCTTCTGTAAAATGATATATCATAAATATAATTCCAGTTGCCCACATCCAAAAATAAACTGGCCAATTTTTAAATGAAGGTAGCATGGTTTTATAATAATTGATGCCAAATAAAATCCACCCTACTACAATTGGAAAGTAAAAATAACTTGGAAACTCTAAATATTCTTTTCCAGCGAAATTCCTTGATAAATAAGAAAAAATTATTCCAATTCCTGTGAAAACAAACAGCCAAAAATGAACTTTTATAAGAAGTAGATTTTTTGGTTTTATATAATAATAAATTCCTCCAATTGCCGAAAGCAATATCCAGGAAACAACAAAAAGTGTATGAAGCGGACGCAGTGCATTGAAAGGTAAAATTTCTTTAATAAAACTTGGTATTATATATTGAAATCCAGCTAGTAATCCACAAAGAAGGCCAAAAAGAAGTGAAATTAAACCAATATAAATAAAATAGAGAGGATATTTATCTGTTTTCATGTTACTTGTTTTTTATTTCAACCCAACCGTTATATTCAATACCTGCTTCTTGATTTGGATAATAACCTGTTTGGTCAACTTCTTTAAAAAATTGAATTAAAGCTTCTTTATCATTCTCTTTGAAATTAAATTTTGGCATAGAATTTACACCACTATTCAGCATCGCTTTTATATTGGCTTCATCTCTTTTGGAATAAATATTAGTAAGATCAGGACCAAGATAACCGCCCAAACCATAAAATTGATGACAAGAATTGCAATTGTTTTTTAACCAAATGGTTTCGCCTTGTAGCGCTTTTTCTGAAAGATGAATTGTTCCATAATCGTCTTTTGAAGTATAAAGAATAAAATTATAGAATAAGAAAACACTTATCATTAATAATAAAACAAAAAAATACTTTTTAAATTTTTCCATAATTAGACCAGACGTAGATTTTACAAAGTGAATAAAATATAACAACTCTAAACATGACTCAAATCACAAAAAGCGTGAACTACGACAATTCACGCTTTTCAACTTTAATTAAAAAAGGAAAAACAATATTTGAATT
>LNFM01002717.1_pt1 | contig 83124 bp, 68 predicted proteins | sample 596031 | NCBI WGS metagenome assembly LNFM01 (sample SAMN04254537, study PRJNA301005) | activated carbon metagenome | isolation source: dual media filters at the Ann Arbor, Michigan drinking water treatment plant | place: USA: Ann Arbor | reverse complement strand
ACGCGCAGCTCGACGTCGAGGCCCAGCGTCGCGACGAACCACCGCGCCAGCTCGCCCATCGTGAGGCCGTGACGCATCGGCATGGGCCCGGCGCCGACGAAGCTCTCCCAGCCCTCGCGCAGCGTGAGGCCCTCGACGGGGCGACCGGCGGGGTTGGGTCGATCGAGCACCCACACCGCCTTGCCGTGCTTTGCGGCGGCCTCGAGCACGTAGCGCAGCGTGGTGATGAACGTGTAGATGCGGCAGCCGAGATCCTGCAGGTCGACGAGCAGCACGTCGAAGTCCTGCATCATCGCGTCGGTCGGCCGTCGGACCTCGCCGTAGAGGCTGTGCACCGGGATGCCGTGGGTCGGATCGACGTAGTCCGGCGACTCGACCATGTTGTCCTGCTTGTCGCCGCGCAGGCCGTGCTGGGGCCCGAACGCCGCGGTGAGCCGCAGCTCGGGCAGCGTCGCGAGGGCGTCGAGCGCGTGGGTGAGGTCGTGGGTCACCGAGGCGGGGTGCGCGAGCAGGGCCACGCGGCGGCCCGCCAGCGGGGCGCGCAGCTCGGGCTCGTCGAGGAGGCGGTCGATGCCGAACTTCATGATGAGTTGCGCTCGGGGTGGTCAGTCGCGCTCGGGCAGGAGCGTAGCCGAGTGCCGGTCGACGAGCAGCGCGAACGTGGCGCGCGCGTGGAAGTCGGGCTGCCCGGGGCCGTGGCGCAGGGCCCAGTAGGAGAGGCCACCGCGGGCGTCCTGCACGACCGTGGTCAGGCCGACGACGCGGGGCCCGTCGTCGCCGATCGGGATCCGGGCCGCGAGCGTCAACGTCGCCGCGTCGAGCTCGCAGCGTGACGCCACCGTCGTCGCCGCGGGTTGGGGGCCGCGCACGCGGTACGCGTCGAAGGCGTAGTGCGCGAGCTGGCCCGACGGCGACAGGTTCCACTCCTCGTAGGCGTCGTCGCCCGGCCGCGCGAGGAAGGCCTCGAAGCAGGTGTGCGCCCACAGGCGATCGGGATCCACCGGCGAGGCGGGCGTCGGGATGCGGAGGTCGATCGTGATGCCGCGCAGCACGTACGCGAGCGCGAGCTGCCCGGCGTCGCGCTCGACGCTCACGCCGATCGCCAGGGAAACCGCGCAAGGGCGCTGCGGATGGCAGATCAGCTCGACATGGAGGGCGGGCACGCCGACGCATCGTCGCACGGCCCGGGCGGTGGCGGGCGCCCGAGAATTTCCCTACGCTTGGACTGCCCCCTTGGCGGGTTGCCCATGCGTCGCCGTGCAGACCTCAAGACCGGGACGACGTGCAACAGCAACTGCGTGTTCTGTGTCATCGGTGATCATCTCTTCACCGGTGACCGCACCACCGCGGAGTGCGTCGCCGAGCTGCGGGCGAGCCGGGCCACCTGCGAGGATGTGGTGTTCACCGGGGCCGAGGTGTCGATTCGCCCCGACTTCTTCCACCTGGTGCGCGCGGCCAAGCGCCTGGGCTACGACCGCATCCAGATCCAGACCAACGGCCGCATGTTCGCGTACCGCGAGTTCTGCGAGCGCACGGTGGCCGCGGGCGCCAACGAGTTCGCGCCGTCGATCCACGGCCACGTCGCCAAGCTCCACGACGGCCTGACCCGCGCGCCCGGATCCTTCGTGCAGATCGTCGCGGCGATCGAGCACATGGTCGCGCTCGGCGTGCGCGTGGTCAGCAACACCGTCATCACCAAGCAGAACGCGCGGCACCTCCCCGCGTTGGCGAAGCGGCTGGTCGAGCTCGGCGTCGCGCAGTACCAGCTCGCGTTCCCGCATCCGACCGGGCACGCCGCGACGTACTTCCGCGGCGTCGTGCCGCGCATGACCGACATCGCCGCGCACGTCCACGCCGCGCTCGACGTCGGTCGCGTCGCCGGCGTCTCGCGCATGGCCGAGGCGCTGCCCTTCTGCATGATGGCCGGCCACGAGCGCGAGGTCGCCGAGCTCCACATCCCGCCGACCGAGATCGTCTACGACGGCTATGTCGTGCCCGACTACGCGGCCGATCGTGTGGCGCGCGGCAAGGTCCGCTTCGAGCAGTGCGCGGCGTGTCGGTTCGAGCCGATCTGCGAGGGGCCATGGCGCGAGTACCCGGCGGGGCACGGCGACGCCGAGTTCGTGCCGGTGCCCGGGGCGCGCGTCATCGATCCGCAGGTGGTCCTCGATGATCGCTTCGGCATGCTGGGAGCGCCCGCGCCCACGCCGGTGCCCGGCGCCGGCTGGCGGGCGGTGTGCTTCGTGCCGCAGGCCGGATCGCCGGCGTGCACCGCCGAGCTGTGCAGCACCGCCGTGCCCGGACTCGACGCGCGGGGGATCGCGATCGTCATCGTGTCGCCCGACGACGCTGCGACGCAGCGCGCGTGGGCCGAGCGGCACGGCAGCGCCGCGACGCTGGTGGCCGACGTCGACCTCGCGCGCGCGCGGGCCTGGGGCGCCCTGTCCCCCGGTGGCCTGCGTCGCACCAGCTACCTCGTCGATCCCGAGGGCCGGGTCGCGCACGTGGTCGTCGACGTCGACACCGCGCACCACGGCGCTCAGATCGTGCACGCCTTCCTGCGGCTGCATGCGGCCGCGCGGCCGCTGGGGCCCGCGCCCGACCTCGTCACGCTGCGTCGGCGGCCGGCCGCGGTCGCGTCGCCGGGGGCGGCGTGAAGGCGCTCATCAAGGTCGGCTACGCCTGCAACGAGCACTGCACGTTCTGTCACACCCAGGACGTGCGCGCGATCCAGGGCGAGGCCGCCGAGGTCGAGGCCAAGATCCGGCGCGCGCACGCGCTCGGCCACCGCATGGTCGTGCTGTCGGGCGGTGAGCCGACGATCCGGCCCGAACTCCTGCGCTGGGCCGCGCTGGTCGGCGAGCTCGGCATGGGGTTCGGGCTCGTCACCAACGGGCTGGTGCTGGCCTACGCCGAGGTCCGCGAGCGGTTGATCGAGCTCGGGCTCGCGTACGTGTACATGTCGCTGCATGCCGGCGACGCGGCGGTGCACGATCGGATCGTCCGTGCGGCCTCCTTCGACACCGCGCTCGCGGCCCTGCAGGCGCTGTCGGGGCGCGGCCTGGCGCTCACGGTGAACTGCGTCGTGACGCGGCAGAACCTGGCCCACCTGCGCGGCCTCGTCGATCGCGTGGCGGAGCTCCCCGATGCGACCCTCAAGTTCTCGGCGACCGAGCCCAAGGGCGGCGCGCTGCGCCTCATCGACGTGGTGGTGCCGAGGACCGCCGATGCAGCCGCGGCCGTGCACGACGCGCTGCTGTATGCGGCGACACGGATGCCCGGGCGGGCGCGGCACGGTGGCTTCCCGCTGTGCCTCCTGCCCGGCTTCGAGGACGCCTACGACGACCTGCGCACGCACGCGTACTGGACCATGGTCGAGATCGGCGAGCCGGATCTCGTCCCCGTCGACGATCGCAACCATGTGCACCCCGCGGTGTGCGACGACTGTCGCCTGCGCGGGGGCTGCCCCGGCCTGTTCACCGTCGATCATGCGCGGCACGGCGTGGCCGACCTGCGGCCGCCCGCGGCGGGCCCGGTGAGCAACGCCTTCGACTGGGTGCTCGAGACCGTGGCGCCCGTCGACGACGATGGCGTGTGCCCCGTGCTCGCCCAGGGCATCGCGCCGTTCGAGCGGGCGCGGCACCTCTTCGTGCGGCACGCCGGCAAGCTCGCGAGGTACCGCGCCGACACCCGCGATTTCACCGACGCCGATCTCGAGCGGATCAAGCACGGCGCCGGGCAGGTCTACCTCGACGCGTCGCGCAAGCCGGCGGTGGACGACTTCGGGCGCGACCTCGTCAAGCTGCAGCGCGCCGCGCTGTGCGGGCCGTGCCCAGAGCGCGGGCGCTGCACCGGGTTGTTCGAGCCCGTGTTCGAGCCGGTGTTCGAGCGCGACGAGGCGGCGCTGCGTGCCGCGTTGGCGGGGATCCGCGGCGACGTCCTCGAGCTCGGCTGTGGCGAGGGACGCCTGGCCACGCTCTGGGCCGAGGCGATCGCCCGCGGTGACGTGCGGCTGGTCGGCGTCGACCCCGATGCCGCGGCGCTGCGTCGCCTCGGCCCGCGCCTGCCCGGGGCGTCGCTCGTCGTCGGCGAGGCCGAGGCGATCCTGCCCGGCATCGACGATGCGAGCGTCGACGCCATCGTCATCGCCCACGCGTGGAACCACCTACGCTCGCCGGGCGCGGTGGTCGAGCACGCGGTCCGGGTGCTGCGGCCCGCCGGAGAGCTGTGGGTCGCCGACGACGTGCCCTTCGGTCTGGCCCGCACGCCGCGTCAGCAGCGCGCGGCCCACCGCGGCGGCGCGACCTGGCAGCACCTGCGCAATCACGGTGCTTCGCAGGCCCATCGCGCGATCGAAGGCGATGCCCTGGTCCTGGTCGAGCGCCGCGACGTCGGACCGGACACCAGCAATCAGTGGCTGCTACGCTACCGCCGGAGTCCAGCATGAGCGAGAGCCTCCTCGGGATGCCCCCAGGGCGCGTCGACGCCGACGTCGGCGACGCCTCCGTGACCCTCACGGTCGACGCGACCGTGTACCCGCTGCCGGCGGTGTACGCCGCGGCCTACTGCTTCATCGCGCGGTGCTACGTGCTGCTGGATCGGGGCGACGGCGACACGTTGCGCGTGGTCCTCACCGGCAAGCAGCCGATGGATGCCGCGGCCCTGCGCGCGCTGGTCGGCGAGTTCGGCAACGAGCTGCTGGCCTCGGCATGGCGCCGCGAGATCACCCGACAGAACCGCGGGCTCATCGAGTCGGTGACGATGCAGGCGTTCGGCGGCGCGATGGGCCCGCCGTCGCTCGACGATCTCGAGGCCTTCGACTTCACGGACGAACCGTTCGACGATCCGCTGGGCATCGCGCAGTCGTGGGAAGAGAAGTACCGCAAGCCCAAGCCGGCCGGCGATCCCGAGGCGCCATGAGGCTGCAGTTCCACCGCACGCTCTACGCCGGCACGGCGATCGATGCGGCGCTGGGTCGCTTCGCACACCTGGCGAACACCCGCTTCGATCGCAGCGAGACGCCCGAGTACTTCGTGGTGGAGGTGAGCGCCTCGAGCCCCGCCCGCAGCCGCGCTGTCGCCCACGAGCTGGCGAACTTCGCCCTGGGTCTGACCATCGAGCAGGGGGGCCCAGATCGATGAGCCGACCCATGAGCGCGACAGCGGGCCTCGACACCGGCGGCTACCCGGCGTTCTTCCGCTTCCGCGAGCTGCCCGGCGGCCGCGTGGTCGTCACCAGCATCGAGGGCGAGTGGATCGTCCTGTCGCCCGAGGACTTCCGCGCGTACGTCCACGGCACCGTCGATCGGCAGGGCGAGCTGCACCGACGGCTCGTCGAGCGCAACCTCGTGCGCGAGGGCTACGACGCGCGCCGGGCCGGCGAGACCTACCGCCGGCGCAAGCGCTTCGTCCACTCCGGGCCCAACCTGCACCTCATCGTCGTCACGCTGCGCTGCAACGAGACCTGCGTGTACTGCCACGCCTCGCGGGCCGACCTCGACGCGGTGCACACCGACATGACGATCGAGACCGCCGAGCGCACGGTCGATCTGATCCTGCGCACGACCAGCCCGCACGTGACGATCGAGTTCCAGGGCGGCGAGCCGCTGGTGAACTTCCCGGTCGTCCAGCACATCGTGGAGTACGCCACGGCGCGCAATCGCGGCCTGGGCAAGCAGCTCGAGTTCACGATGGTCAGCAACCTGGCGCTGATGGACGAGGCCAAGCTGCAGTGGCTGCTCGCCCACCGCGTCCAGCTGTGCACGAGCATCGACGGGCCCAAGGGCCTGCACGACAAGCAGCGCAAGCTGCCGACGCTGTCGGCCTACGACGCCGCGCAGCCGTGGATCGCCCGCATCAACGACGCCTACCGCGAGGCCGGGCTCGACCCGACGCTCTATCACGTCGAGGCCCTGCTCACGACCACCAAGGAGACGCTCGAGCGGTGGCGCGAGGTCGTCGACACCTACGTCGCGCTCGGGTGCCGGGCGCTCTTCCTGCGGCCGGTGGATCCGTTCGGCTTCGCCGAGAAGACCCGGCGCATCGTCGAGTACCCGCGCGAGGACTACCTGGCGTACTACCGCCGCGCGGTCGACTACATCATCGAGCTCAACCGGCAGGGCGTGGAGATCCTCGAGCGCTACGCGGCGATCTTCCTGACCAAGATCCTCACCGGCGACGATCCCAACTTCCTCGACATCCGCAGCCCCGGCGGCGCGGGGATCGGCCAGCTCGCGTACAACTACGACGGGACGATCTACAGCTCCGACGAGGGCCGCATGCTCGGGGCGATGGGCGATCCCACGTTCGTGATCGGGGACGTGCGGACCAGTCGCTACCGCGACGTCGTCGCGCACCCGACGATCCGGGCGATGGCGATCGCGTCGAACCTCGAGGGCCAGCCGGACTGCGTGGATTGCCCGTACGTGCCGTTCTGCGGCACGCAGCCCGAGCACAACCACAAGACCCTGGGCACGATGATGGGGCGCATGCGCGAGAGCTCGATGTGCGCGGTGCACAAGGGGATCCAGGACTTCCTGTTCGAGAAACTCGCGACCGCCGACGACGAGACGCTGGCGATCCTCCACCGCTGGACGACGATCCGCCCGCGCGAGCACTTCCTGCAGCCCGCGGGTGTGTCCGCAATCGAGCCGACCTGAGCGCATCCGCGCCGCGGGCGCGGCCCGTGCGCGACGACGTTCGCGTCGGGGCGAAGGTCCCCGCCGATGGTCGGCGAACCTCCGAGCGCGCGATCCCGCGACGTCGCGACGGGACATCACCCGCGCCCGTGCGCGTTTGTAAGCCTGGTATGATGCCGGACTGGGGTGCCCATGGCCGACGATCAACCCGACGTCCCCGACGCCGACGATGCGGACGAAGCGATTCCGACGTACGTCCGCGCGCCCGCGGGCCAGCTCGGCGCCGAGCAGCGAGAAATCTCGGCCCGCGCCCGCGCCAACGCCGACGAGTCTCCCTCGCAGCTGCGCGGCGAACAGGGGATGGCGGCGCCGACCCATTGTTCGCACGGCAGCCACGGCTCGCACGGAAGCCACGGTTCGCACGGCAGCCACGGTTCGCACGGCAGCCACGGTTCGCACGGCAGCCACGGGAGTTGGTGAGGCGTTGATGGCCGACGGCGGACGCACACACGAGCGCATCGAGCACCGCATCGGTGCCAAGCGCGAGCGCGTCCACGTGCTCACGGGGACCATCTGCAACAACAACTGCGTCTTCTGCATGGAGGAGGATCGCGAGGGGCGTCAGGCGACCAACTCCGCGACCACGGATGACACCGTGAAGTGGATCCTCGCGAACTCGCGCGAGCTCGAGGAGGTGTGCTTCACCTCCGGCGAGCCCACGACGAACCCCGCGCTGCCGCGGTGGATCAAGCTGGCGCGCGGGCACGGTGTCCCGGTCATCAGCGTCATGACCAACGGCCGCGCGCTCTCGTACGAGCGCTACGCCAAGGGGCTCGTCGCCGCGGGTTTGAACCGCGTCTACATCTCGATCCACGGCCACGAGCTGCGCCTGCACGAGGGCCTCACGCGGACCCCGGGCAGCTTCGAGCAGACGGTCGCCGGCATCGAGGTCGTGTCGACGCTCAAGCGCTACGGCGTCGCGATGCACACGTCGACGGTGGTCACGAACCGCAACCTGCCGCACCTCGGCGAGATCTATCGTTTCTTGCGGGCCCGCGGCGTCGACCAGGTCGTGTTCAACGTGATGCAGGCCAACGGTCGCGCCAACACGTACTTCGAGCACATCTTCCCCCGCTACACCGAGATCGCGGCGGCCTTCGCGGCGTTCGTCGCCGAGCAGTCGCGCACCGAGGCGCAGCCGCCCGCGTTCCTGGTCGACATCCCGTTGTGCACGACGAACGCGGTGCCCGACTTCAACCGCGGCTACGTCGAGAGCTACGTCCACTTCGAGCCGACGACCGGGGCCCACGGCCTGTTCGACGACGCTGGCGTCGAGGCCCGCCGCACCGGCGACGGCGGGCAGCTCGTGCAGATCCGCCGGTCCGATCTCGACGACGCGGCCCGGCACAAGCGGGACGCCTGCGCCAGCTGCCGCTACGACGCGGTGTGCGAGGGCGTGTGGGGCAACTATCTGCGCCGGCACGGCTGGGACGAGTTCTCGCCGGTCGCGAAGGAGGGCGCGTGAACGACGACGGCGACACGGCCGTGGGCCGGCGCCCCACGATGGAGATGACCTCCCTGTCGATGGCGCGCACCACCCAGTTCGTCCAGGCGCGCGTGCCGATGGCTCCGCGCTCCGGCGTGCAGAAGGTGCTGTTCGTCGGCGAGAGTTCGCGCGAGCATGCGACGTTGGTCGAGCTGCTCGAGCAGGTCGCCGATCCGCCGTTCCAGTGCGACCACGCGGCGGACGACGTGCTCGCGATCCAGGCCCTGGGCGCGGGCGACTACGACGCGGTGCTGATCGAGGTCAGCGCGGATCGACGCATCTGGACCCGGTTGGTCCGCGACCGCAGGCTGCCCGCGGTGTCGATCGTCGCCCTCGACTCGACGGCCAAGCCCGATCAGCGCACGGCGCGACGCAGCATCCTGTCGCACGAGGGCGCGGACGCGGTGGTGCTGCGCTCGGAGATCTCGGGGCCCCTGCTCGAGGCGAGCATCCACGCGGCGATGGAGCGCGGGCGCATGCGTCGCGCGCTCGCCGAGGTGCAGGAGCGCTTCGCGCTCGCCGTGCGCGGCAGCAACGACGGCGTGTGGGAGTGGCTGCTGGACGGCGGCGAGATGCACTTCTCCCGGCGCTGGCGCGAGCTGCTCGGCTACGGCATCGACGACCTCTCGAACTCCGTCGACGAGTGGTTCGGTCGGGTGCACCCCGGCGACCTCGCGGCCCTGCGCGCGGACATCGAGGCCCACCTGAGCGGGGACAAGCCGTTCCACGAGAACGAGCACCGGCTGCGGGCCAGCGACGGCACCTACCGCTGGGTGATCAGCCGCGGCGTGGTGCAGCGCGACGCGGCCGGCCGGCCGGTGCGCATGGCCGGCTCGCTGACCGACACCTCGGATTACCGCCTGCGGGAGCAGAAGCTGCTCGAGGAGAGCCGCCAGGATCCGCTCACCAACCTGCCCCGGCGCGAGCCGTTCATGGAGCGGCTCGCCCGCGCCATCGAGCTGCGCAAGCAGGACGCGAGCTACGCCTTCACGGTGCTGATGATCGACGTCGATCGGTTCCGCTGGTTGGCGGACAGCATCGGTCACCAGGCTTCGGACAGCCTGCTCGCGATCCTCGCCCGTCGCCTCGGCGGCTGCGTGCGCCCCGGCGACGTGGTCGCGCGCTTCGGCGGCGACAAGTTCGCGGTGCTGCTCGAGAACCTCGACGACGTCGACGCGGGCACCGACATCGCCAACCGCATCCGCATCGCCGTGCGCGATCCGTTCGAGGTCGAGGGCCAGACCGTGTACGCCACCGTCAGCATCGGGCTGACCACGAGCGCGCGGGGCTACGAGGATCCCGACGAGGTCATCAGTGACGTCGGCGCGGCGGCGACCAAGGCCAAGGAGCGCGGTCAGGACCGGCACGAGGTCTTCGAGACCAAGATGCGCATCGACGCGCTGACGCACCTGCGGCTCGAGGTCGCGCTGCGGCAGGCGGTCGAGCGCGAGGAGTTCGAGCTCCACTACCAGCCGATCGTGGATCTCGCGACCGGCGAGCTCACCGGCTTCGAGGCGCTCACGCGCTGGCGGCACCCCCGTCGGGGCCTGGTGGCGCCGTCGGAGTTCATCCCCGTCGCCGAGCAGACCGGGCTCATCCTGCCGATCGGGCGCTGGGCGATCCACGAGGCGGTCGCGCAGCTGAAGCGCTGGCGCGACGCCGAGCCCAACCTGCCGCCGTTGTCGATGAGCGTGAACCTGTCGGGGCGACAGCTCGCCGATCCGCGCCTGCTCGAGGAGATCGCGGCCGCACTCGAGCGCAACGGCGTGCCGCCCGAGTCATTGCGACTCGAGCTCACCGAGAGCGTCCTCATGGACAACGCCGAGACGGTGCTCCGCATCCTCGAGACGCTGCGCAGCACCGGCGTGCGCATCTGGGTCGACGACTTCGGCACCGGCTACTCGTCGCTCTCGTACCTGCACCGCTTCCCGGTCGACGGGCTCAAGATCGACAAGGCATTCGTCGACGTGCTCGACGGCGGCGAGCAGGGGGCGGCGATGATCCGCACGATCGTCGGGCTCGCACAGGCGTTGAGCGTCGACGTGATCGCCGAGGGGATCGAGGCCCGGACGCAGGCGGATCAGCTGCTGCGCCTCGGGTGCCTGCGCGGGCAGGGGTACTTCTTCAGCGTGCCGGTCCGGGCGGCGAGCGTGCCGGAGTTGTTCGCGGCGAGCTCGCTGCCGTTGCCGGTGGGGTGATCCCTAGAAGCTGACCGGGTACACGGTCCCCTGCTGCTCGCTGGTGAACCGCGGGAAGCTGGCGCCCTTGAGCGCATCGGCCACGCAGTTGCCGAGCGGGGTGCCGGCGTGGTCGTCGAGGGCCTCGGCGGAGATCACGTTGCCGCTGTTGCCGTTGATCGAGACCTTCACTCGGACGGTCACGCCGGGCGCACCGCCGCAGGCCTTCGCGGCCTTCTTCACCGACGAGAAGCCCTCGCGGATCTGCGGCTGGGTCAGCTTGTCGGAGAGCGTCGCGTCGAGGTCCGTCTGGTTGCGGGCCTTCTTGCGGATCTCGTCGCAGCCGGGCTTGTTCGGGTTGAGCACGCACTCCGCCCGGAACTTCTCGTCGATCTCGCCGGGGGTGAGCGGCTCGGGCTTGGGCTCCGACTTGGGCTCGGCGGCCGGCTCGTCGCCCGCGGGCTTCTTGTCGCCCTTCTTCTTCTGCGTGACGGTGACCGTCGCCTCGGCCTCGGCCTTGAGGCGCTCGGCCTCGAGGCGCGCGGCCTCCTCGGCGGCGAGTCGCTCGGCCTCGAGGCGCGCGGCCTCGGCGGCAGCGGCCTCGGCGGCAGCGGCGGCCGCTGCATCGGCGGCGGCCTTGTCGGCGGCGGCCTTGTCGGCAGCGGCCTTCGCCTCGCGGGCGGCGGCCTCGCGCGCCTCGGCGTCGGGATCCGGTGCGGGCGTCGCGGCGCGGACCTCGTTCTGCGCGACGGGCTGCTTGCCCGAGTCGCGGTTCATGAACCAGAACGCACCGCCGAGGACGACGACGCCCGCGACGGCCATCCACATCAGTCCGCCCTTGCGCTGCTCGGGCTCGGGCTGTGGTGCCGGCCGCGGCGCGGCGACGACGGGCGCGACGGTGGACGCGGCGGCCTTGGGCGCAGCGGCGACGACCGGGAGCGGGACGGACGCGGAGGCCTTGGGGGCCGCGGCGACGACGGGAGCGGCGACGGACGCTGCGGCCTTGGGCGCGTCAGCCGGCGGTGGCGGCGGCTCGGCGGCCGCGGCCGGGATCGCCGTGCTCGAGATCTTGCCGGCCGGCGGTGGCGGCGGCTCGCGTCGGATCGTCGGCGCGTCGACCTTCGGTGCGTTCGCCGGGGCCTCGAGGCTCGCGTCGCTGATCAGCGCGGCAGCCGCTGCACCACCGTACCCCGCACCGATCGGCTCGAGGTCATCGATGACGCCCCCGTCCTCATCGCGCGTCGGCGCGTCGTCGTCTTCGATGCCGAGCGCGTTCGCGATCTCCATGAGGTCGGTGTAGCCCGAGCTCTCGGATGCCTCGCGTTCGCCTTCCTTGTCGGATGCAACAGTCCCCATGGTCGTCGTCCTTCGCAGATTCAGGGCACGGGGCCCGTGAAAGCAAGTCTGCCGCGTTTGTGTACGCCCGAGTCCCCCGAAGGGCGTACACGAGCCGTGAGTGTAGCGCGAACGTCTGGGCGATGCCCGATTGCGGCTGCGCTCGACGCGAGCCTCCGTGAATGTCAGGCGGACGCCGCGCCTTCACCCGCCGGCCCGAATCCCCGTGAGGAAGTTGGCGTTCGCAGAGCACACCGCGGCACAGCGCGCCCGACGTGCGGATTGCCGCGCCGTCACGGCTGCGGCGCGGCGGGCTCGGACGGATCCGCGCCGGTGGCGGGCGGCGCGTCGGCCTTGCCCGGGGCGTCGAGGGCCGAGGGCGGCAGCTTCCCGCCCTTGCGCCGCAGCCAGTTCTCCTTGCGCGCGCGTCGCAGGGCCTCGACCTCCTCGGGGGTCTTCTTCATGTACCTGGCGTAGTTCTCGGCGATGAAGCCGAGGATGAGGGAGGCCTGCTGGGTCTCGAATCTCGCCCAGAGCCGGATCTCCTTGTCGTCGCGGGTCAGCTCCACGGGGTCGTAGAACATGCCCTTGGCGATCTTGAGCTGGAGGCTCTCGTCGAAGCGGGTTGGGACGTCGGTCTTCCACCACTTCTCGAAGGCCTTGGCCTCGACGACGCTCGAGAACTCGCCGCGGATCAGCAGCTCCGGCTCCTCGGCCGCCTCGGCGCTGAGCTCGACGCTGTCGGGGATCTGGAACGGCAGCTTCGATCGCTTGAGCGCCTGGCGCAGATCTCTAGCCACGATCTGCATGCCGGCCGTCGGCTGGCGGGCGGCGAACTTGCGCAGCTTGGTCAGGTTGGCGACGTAGTTGCCCGCGGTCTTGTCCTCACCGACCTCCTCGGCGAGGACGTGGGACAGGAACTCGTCGCGGACGTAGACGGCGATCTTGTCCTCGAGCAGGACGAACCAGCGGTTGTCGACGTCGGGCTCGTCCTCGTCGAGGGGCCTCGGATTGCCACGGATGATGCCGTTCTCCTCGATCCACTCGACCGACTCGTCGTTGGCCGCGGCGGCGCGCTCGATCGCGCGCTGCACCTCCTCGCGGGAGACGCGGTAGTCGACGGCGAGGAAGGTCTGCCGCCAGTCGCGGAGATCGGGGCTCGCGACGATGATGTGGTCGAAGTCCCGCAGCGCGTCGAAGCCACCGCCGGCGATGAGGTACTGGAAATCCGGCAGGGGTGCCATGATGTCCAGTGCCTTGTCCGCGAAGCTGAGCTTGCGGATCTTCTTCGGCACCAGCATCACGAAGTACGTGCTGTTGGTCGGGCCGAGCTGATCGACCTTCGAGCTCTGCTTGCCGAGATCGTGCTGGTCGGCCGGGTCCTCGGCGGGCTTGGGCGGCGGTGGCTTGGGCGGCTCGGGCGTCGGAGCCGGCGTGGGCGGCGGGGTCGTCGTAGGTGGTGGGGTCGAAGGCGGCGCGGCGACCGGCGTCGGCTCGGGCTGCGGCGGCGCGGCGCCCTGGAGCTGATCCGGATCGATGAGCTCGACCTCGGTGAACTCGAGATCGAGGTCGAGCTCGATCTTCGGGTCGAAGCTGATCATGCCGCCCACGAGCGGCGCGACGTGCAGCAGCGCGGAGCCGACGACGGCGTAGGCCTTGCGGGAGCGGTCGCGCACGGGAGGGCGCGCGAACGATAGCACCGCGCCCGGGGCCGCGCGAACACGGGTACGGGCACGGAGCGGGCACGGGCACGGGCACGGGCACGGGCACGGAGGAGCGAGACCCTTTGGGGTCTCGCTCCTAGCTGCCCCAGCGCGCGACGATCTCGGCGACCCGGGCGCGGAACGCTGGCTCCTGGTGCCGCGTGAATTCCTTCCACGTGCACAGGGTCCGGGGGTCGGTCACGCGATCGACGAACAGCATCGCGTCGAGGTGGTCGACCTCGTGCTGGAACGTGCCGGCCGTGATGCCGCGGACCTCGCGATCGATGGCGTTGCCGTGGCGATCCCAGGCCTGCACCCGCAGCTCGGCGTAGCGCGACACGACGCCGCGCAGATCGGGGACCGACAGACAGCCCTCGTAGTTGTCGAAGCGCTCGTCCGACAGCGGCGTGAGCACCGGGTTGACCAGCACCGTCAGGGGGATCTTCGGCTTGTACGGGTAGCGCGGGTTGTCGCCGACCTCGATCGCGCACACGCGGATCGGGTTGTAGACCTGGATCGCTGCGAGCCCCGCCCCGCTGGCGTCGCGCATCGTCTCGACGAGGTCGTCGACGAATTGCTGGAACGCGGGGGACTCGAGCTCCTCGCGGGTCACCTCGCGGGCGCGCTCGCGGAGGATCGGCGTGCCGATCTGCGCGATCTTGAGGAGGGTCACCGGCTCACGCTCCCGTCCCGCGGATGACCTTGGCCTTCAGCGCGGCCTTGCCGTCCTTCACGTAGACGGTGAACTGCACGTCGCGGACGTCGGTGTGCTTCTCGAGGATGTCCTGCGTGTTCTTCTGCAGCTTCTTGGCGAACTTGTCGAAGGTGAAGCCGTCAGTGTTCTCGCCGCAGGCGATCTTCACCTGCAGGAACTCGTCGAAGATCTCGCGGTAGTAACGGATGCGATCCTCGGAGTCGTCGCCGCCGGTGTCCTCGGCGGCGACCGGCGCGACGGGCTCGGGCACGCGCGGCGGCACGGCGACGGGCGTCGCGCGGCGAGCGACGGCGGGCGCGGGCGCGGCCGGAGTAGGCGCGGCGGCGGGCGGCGCGGGGGCAGGTGCGGCGGGTCGGGCGGGCGCCTTGGGCAGCGGCACGCGGGCCGCGGGCGTTGCGACGGTCAGCGTCGACGGGGCGGCCGCGGGCTCGGGCGCGCGGGGGCTCGGGGTCGGCGCGGGTGCGGGCGCGGGCACCGGATCGGGGGCGGTCGACGGTGCGTCGACATCCTCGAGCTTGCGCACCGATCGCGTCAGCTTGCGGCCGCGCATCGTCTTGGGTCGCTGTCGCGTGGAGCCGGTGTCCTCGGCGACCTCCTCGTCGATCTCGAGCTCGGCGAGGTACGCGGCGCGCAACGCCTCGTGGGCGGCGTTGGCCGCCCGCGCGACCTCGCCGGTGGGCCCGCCGTAGCGATCGTGGAAGATCTGGTGCTGCGCGCCGCGGGAGACCGCGACGAACTCGTTGGCGAGGCGGCGCATGGGGCCGAGCGCCTCGACCTGCGGCAGGTACACCGCGAGCGCGGCGCACAGCCCGAGCAGCAGGACGAGCAGCACCCAATTCGCGGTCGAGACGAGGCCCTTGTCGCGGGCCTGCCCGAGCGCGTCGGTGAGATCGCGGTGTCCGGCGGCCGCGGTGCGCCGCGACAGCACGACGAGCATCGCGCCCTCCTTGCCCTTGCCCGCCGGGCCGGGCACGCGGCCCAGGGCGCCGATGCGGGCGTCGAGGCCCTCGCCGATCGTGATGATCTTCGACGCGCCCTCGTCGGGGGCGTCGTCGCGGTGCTCGCTGGCGAGCTTCTCGATCTCCGCCGACACCGGCTGATCGCCGATGATGTCGCCGACGAGCTTGCCCTTGCGGACCAGGCCCGCGGGGCTCTCGCTGCCGAGGACGCGGCGCAGCAGCGAACCGGCGCCGATCTGCAGCGGCTCGAAGGCGACCAGGCGCCGGCCGTTCGCGTCGGCCCTCAGCAGGCGCACCGCCTGGATCTGCCCACCCAGCGTCAACGAGAAGACGAGATCCTCGTCGGTGGGCGCGTCCTGGTACGGCGTGCTGCCGACGAGCTCCGACACGAGGGGCTCGCCGATCCCGCTCACGGCGACCGGCGCCCCGGAGGTGTCGATGAACGCGACCGTCATGTCCGACTTGTTGCGGACGCGGAGATCCTCCGCGGCGTCGGTGAAGATCTGCTGCAGCGGCTTTTTCTCGATCGGGAGCTTGGCCTCCTGCTCGGCGGTGCGGCCGAGGGCCTCGCGCACGGCGGGATCGAGGAGCATCGCGCCGACCTGACGGACCGGCGAGGAATCGATCTGCGCCTCGAGGGCAGCGAGGCCGGCTTCGGTCACCGCACGCAGCGCAGTGCGATCGGCGTCGCTGAAGTCGCCGCTGTTCCCCTGCGACAGCAGGAACATGCCGCCGAGGCACAGACTCGCGAGCGCGGCCAGGATCACGCCCCAGATGCGGGTCAATAGCATTGGCGCGCGTAGTGTAGGCCCGATGGCCCGGCGGCCGCAAATGCTGCCGAGAACGGCGTCCGTGCTGCAACGTTCGGCCGCGCGAGGTCGAACGAGCGGCCATGCGCACCACGGCCCTGTGGCTCGCGACCGCGGCCATGGTGGCCGCCGGGCAGGGACTGTCGCGCGTCGTCTCGCCGCCGGTGGCCGCGGCGATCGTCGGCGGGGCGTGGCCGCTCGCCGTGGCGCTGGCGATCGTCGGCGTGCTGCTCGAGCCCCGGCGCCGCGCCGCCCTGGCGCTGGGCCTCCTGCTCGTGGCCCTCGTCCGCGGGATCGTGGCCGACGATCGGGTGGAATCCACCGCGGTGCCCGCGGCGACGCGCGGCGCCGACCCGGGCCTTCATCTCTACACGGTCCGCGAGGCGAGCTGGCCGGGCGGGCGTTGTCAGGTGCTCGCGGTGCCCGAGGGCGCCGGCGCCGAGGCGTGGCTCGAGCTCCCGAGCGCGGCCTGTCCGCTGGCCGCCGGCGATGTCATCGCGATCCCCACCCACACGCTCGTGCTCTCGCGCGGGCCGGCGTGGCCCTGGGGCGTCGACCCGGTCGAGGTCGCGCGGTCGCGGGGTGCGAGGTGGGCGCTATCGGCCGAGCGCGCGTGGAGGTGGGCGCCGGGGTCGAGCCCGCCGATGGCGCCGTACTGGCGATCGATCGCGGCGCTGCGCCAGCGCCTGTGGACGCAGTCGCGTGGCGACGACGCCCGGGCCTTCGTGGTCTCGAGCCTCTTCGGCGTGCGCGCGGCGTTGTCGACGACGCGCCGCCGCGAGCTCGGCATCGCGGGCCTCGGCCACCTCATCGCGGTCAGCGGGATGCAGGTGAGCCTCGTCGCGTGGGCGGCCCACCGCTTCGTGCTGCGGGCCCTCGCGCCGTGGCTGCCGTCGGTCGGGCTCGCGTTCGCGGCCTCGACGGTGTTCGTGCTCGCGTATGTCGGGCTGGTCGGGGCCGAGGCGCCGTCGGTGCGCGCTGCAATCATGGTGATGGGGCTCGGCATCGCGGCGACGCTGGGTCGACCCGCGCAGGGGCTCGCCGTGCTCGCGTGCACCTCGTGCGTGATGCTGCTGGCGCGACCGAGCTGGGTGTTCGACGTCGGCTTCCAGCTCTCGTTCGCCGCGATGGCGGCGATCCTCCGCATGCCGCGGGGCGCCGGGCTCGCCCTGCAGAGCTGGCGCGTGGGCTGGGCGATCATGCCGGTCATCGTGTGGCACTTCGGCGAGACGGGCGGTTGGGCGGTGCCGGCCAACGCGATCGCCGTGCCGGTGTTCGGGCTGTGGGTCACGCCGCTCGGGATCCTCGCGATCGTGACCGAGCCCGTGCTCGATGCGCTCGGGTGGGGCGGGCTGGTCTGGACGTGCGCGGGCTGGGGCGCGGCGCTCATCCTCGATGTCGCGCACGCCTTCGCGTCCGCGCCCCGCATCGGACCGGCGTGGGTGGCCGGCGTCGCAGTGCTCGTGCTGTCGCTCGGGCTGTGGCCGTCGATCCAGCGACGCACGACGTGGCAGCGCTGGGCGCCGTCGCGGCCGATCTGCGCCCTCGCGCTCGCGGCGACGGCGTGGCGCGCGTCGCCGCCGTCGGAGGTGCCCGTCGCCGACTGGGTCGCCTTCGGCACGCCGCGATCACCGACGCTGGTCGTCCGACCCATGGCCGGGCCGGCGTGCGTGCGCAACCCGAGCGGCTCGCCGCACACGTGGCCGCGACTCCTCGAGGCGCTCCACGTCGAGGCGGTCGGGGTGGTGACCGCCGACGTCCCGCGGCGGGGCGCGGGTCCGGTCGATCCGCCCCACGTCCTCGCGCTGCGGGCCGAGCTCGAGGCCGCGGGGCTCGGGGCGCCCGCGATCCCGTGCCCCGAGCCGCCGGCCGCCGACGTCGCCCTCGCCCTGCAGACCTGCGGCCGCTGGGGCGAGCGGCCGTTCGCCGCCGTCACCGGCCCCATCGTCCGTTGCTTCGTCGCGGGCGACTGGCGGACGGTGGGGCGACTACAATCCGACGCCACAGGGGAACCATGACGAGTCCGCGATCGATGGTGCCCCAGCTGCTCGAGTCCAACGGCGCCCACGCCGGTCGGGTCCACCCGCTGCCGTACGGGCTGCACGTGCTCGGCCGCGGCTCGGAGGTGACCGTGCCGCTCGAGCACGAGGACGTGTCGCGGCGCCACGCCGAGCTCGACGTCGGCCCCGACGGTGTGCGCGTGCGCGACCTCGGCAGCAAGAACGGCGTGCGCGTCGATGGGGTCGCGGTCGAGGGCGAGGCCGCGGTGGCCCACGGCCAGGTGATCGCGCTGGGCGAGCTGATGCTCACGCTGAGTCACCCCGCGTCGCAGGTCGCGCGGGTGCTCGCCCGCGCGGGCGAGACCACGATGACCACCACCGCGACGCACGATCACGAGCCCGCGACGCGCGGGGGGCTGTGGCTGCCGCTGCTGGGCGTGCTCGTGTTCGGCGGCTTGGTCGCCGCGATGCTGTTGCTGTGATGCGAAGCGGTCGGGCCGCGGCCCGCTCGCGCCCTCGGGTACCATCGCCGCGACCATGAACGACGCGCTCGCTCGCCTGCCCAAGATGGATCGCGTGCTGGATGCGCCTGCGCTCGCGGGCGTCCCGTGGCGCCGCGACATCGTGCGCCGCGTCGCGGAGTCGATGCTCGGTGCGCTGCGCGTCGCGCTGCGCGAGGGCAAGGCGACCGAGGCGATCGACGCGGAGACCCTGGCGGCCCGCGTCGCGGCGACGCTGGAGACCTGGTCGACGCCCCACCCGACGCGGGTGATCAACGCGACGGGCGTCCTGCTGCACACCAACCTCGGGCGCGCCCCGTGGTCGCAGGCGGCGATCGACGCCGCAGCGGCGGCGGCGGGGGCGTGCGATCTCGAGGTCGAGCTCGACAGCGGCGTGCGCGGCTCCCGGTTCGCGTGGATGCGACCGCTGCTGTCGGCGGTCATCGGTGCAGAGGACGTGCACGTGGTCAACAACAACGCCGCGGCGCTGCTGATCGCGTGCACCGTGCTCGGGGCGCCCGGCGGCGTGGTGCTGTCCCACGGGCAGATGGTCGAGATCGGCGACGGGTTCCGCGTCGCGACCATGGCGGCCGCCGGTGGTTGCCGCATCGTCGGCGTCGGCAGCACCAACCGCACGCACCTCGCCGACTACGAGGCTGCGCTCGATCCGGCCCGCGGCGCGCCGGCCAGCGCGATCCTGTGGGTGCACCTGTCGAACTTCGAGCAGCACGGCTACGTCGCCGAGGTCGAGCTGTCCGCCCTCGCCGCGCTGGCGCGGGCGCGCGGTGTGCCGCTCATCGCCGACGTCGGGAGCGGATCGCTCGGCGGCAACCTGCCCGGGCGCGAGCCGACCGTCGCGGCGTACCTCGAGGCCGGCGCGGATGTGGTGCTCGCCAGCGGCGACAAGCTCCTGGGCGGCCCGCAGGCGGGGCTCGTCGCCGGCGGCACCGCGTGGGTCGATCGGATCCGCAAGCACCCGATGGCGCGCGCGCTGCGGCCCGACAAGACCACGCTCGCGGCCCTGCACGCCACCGCGCTCGCGCACGCGGCGATCGACACCACCGGCGGGGTACCAGCGCTCCCGCTGCATCGCATGGTCGCCGCGACGATGGACGAGCTGCGGACGCGCGCGCGAGCCCTGGCCGCACGACTGCAGCTCGGCGACGACGCGGTCGTCGAGGTCGACGCGACGATCGGCGGCGGCAGCCTGCCCGGTGATCGCCTCGCGAGCGTCGCGGTGCGATTGCCCGGGCGCGCGTCGGCCCTCGCTCGGCGGTTGCGCCTGGGTACACCGGCGGTGGTGGGCCGCATCGAGGACGACGCGGTGCTCGTCGATCTGCGCACGGTCGCGCCGGCGCAGGACGACGAGCTGGCGGCCGCCGTCCTCGCCGCGGGTCGAGGCACGTGAGCGCGCGCTCCTGGGCCGGACCTGCGCGCGCGCGCCGATCGGGATTTCCCGCGGGCGGCGCCCCAGCCCTGCGTGCTAGCGTCCGCCCGCCGTGCCCCGCCGAACCTGCTCCTTCATGTCGCTCGTTCCGTCGCTCGTGGTGTCGCTCGTGGTGGGCGGCCTCGCGGCGTGCCAACCACCGGCGGACGATGATCCCTCGAGCGACAGCACCGGTGCCGACGACGGCGGGCCCGACGACGACGCGAGGGTGTGTGCCGCCGCGCCGCTCCCCACGGTCGAGGGCGGCGGCTGCGAGGTGGTCGAGGCCGGCCAGGGCGGGCTGCTGCTGCGCGGCACGGCGCTCGGCCAGGACGGGATCATCCGCGGCGCCGAGGTGCTCGTGCGCAGCGACGGCAAGATCGCGTGCGTCGACTGCGACTGCAGCGACGCCGACGGTCGCGCCGGCGTCACGGTGCTCAACTGCGGCGACGCGGTGATCTCCCCGGGGCTCATCAACCCGCACGATCACATCACCTTCGCCAACAACCCACCGATCGGCGACGGCGTCGATCGCTACGAGCACCGCCACGACTGGCGCAAGGGCGACAACGGCCACGAGGCCCTGCACGTCGACGGTGACGCGAGCCGCAACGAGGTGCTGGGCGCCGAGCTGCGCTTCATCATGGGCGGCGCGACGGCGGCCGCGAGCGCGGGCGGCGAGGAGGGCCTGCTGCGCAACCTCGACGCCGGCGGCAAGCTCGAGGGCCTCACCAGCAAGGTCGCGGACTCCGACACGTTCCCGCTCGACGACTCGAGCGGCGAGCAGCGCGACAGCGGCTGCGACTACGGCAGCGATCCGACGTCCGCGGCGAGCATCGTCGGCAAGCCGTACTTGCCGCACGTCGCCGAGGGCATCAACGCGGCGGCCGCCAACGAGTTCACCTGCACGAGCTCGCGCGGGCCCAACGATCTGATGGGACCGACGACCGCGCTCATCCACGGCGTGGCCCTGCGCCCGGCCGACTACGCCGAGATGAAGGAGAAGAACGCGATGCTCGTGTGGTCGCCGCGGTCCAACGTCGTGCTGTACGGCAACACCGCGCCCGTCACCGCCATCGACGCCGTCGGGGTCCCGATCGCGCTGGGGACCGACTGGGTGGCCTCGGGCTCGATGAACATGCTCCGCGAGCTGCGGTGCGCCGACTCGCTCAACCGCGATCACTTCGGGGGTCACTTCAGCGACCGCGAGCTGTGGCTGATGGCGACGGCCAACGCTGCGCGGGCCACCGGCGCGTCCGCGACGATCGGCACGCTCGCGGTGGGTTACATGGCCGACATCGCCGTGTTCCGAGCCAAGCCCGACGCAGACGAGCACCGCGCGGTCATCGACGCCGAGGTGGACGACGTGGTGCTGGTGCTGCGGGCCGGCGCGCCGCTGTACGGCGACGACGCGCTGCTCGCCGCCGACGGCGTGGACGGGGCCGACTGCGAGAGCTTCGACGTCTGTGGCACGGCCAAGCGCGCGTGCGTCATGAAGGACACCGGCAACGCGTCACTCGCCCAGGTCCGCAGCGCCATCGAGGCCAACTACCCGCTGTTCTTCTGCGGTGAGCCCGACGACGAGCCGAGCTGCGTGCCGTACCGCGCGGGCGCCTACTCGGGCGTGACCGCGCTCGACGGTGACGGCGACGGGATCGCGGACGACGCGGACAACTGTCCGGACGTGTTCAACCCGGTGCGCCCGCTGGAGTCGGCGCAGGGCGACGACGACGACGACGGCGCCGGCGACGTGTGCGATCCGTGCCCGCAGGACGGCGCGGACGCCTGCGCAGGCTGAGGCCGTCGATCAGGCGGCGAGCTCGGCCCAGCGCTGGGCGACGGCGCGGGTGACCCGGGGGTCCTCGGCGAGCGCGGCGAGCTGCAGCGCGCGTCGGCGGCTGAGGCCGCGCAGCTCGACCTCGGGGAGCGATCGGAACCGGGCGCCGCGGTGTCGTGCGACGTAGAGCGTGTCGACCAGGGCCTTCTCGGCGGAGGCGAGGCGGTAGGGGGCGCGTGTCTGCGACCACTCGACGCCGTCGCGCATCAGCTTCGGCGCGAGCTGGAACAGCTCGTAGGTGCCCACCGCGGTGTCGAGGCGCCGCGCGTGACCCGTGGTCGCGACCTGGATCGTCCGGGGGATCTGCGAGATCACGCCGTGCAGGTGCAGCGCGGTGAGGAACGAGACGTAGCCCTGCTCGCCACCGAGGATCTTCGGCACGCAGACCAACGGGTGGAAGTCCGGGTGCTTCGGGTTGGCCCAGACGCCCCGCGTGATCCGGACGAGCGCCCCGCGGTCCGCGGCGGCGCCGAGCTGGCGCGTCGCCGTCGCGATCGCGACCTCCGCATCCGTCGCGAACTCGCGGGTGGTGAACGCCGCGAAGTGCGGCGCCGTGAGCAGCTCGAACTTCACGGTGTCCCCTCGATCTGCGCCACCACGGCGGCCTGCATCGCCTCGAATGCCTCGGGCGTGCCGTGGGTCCGCGCTGCATCCTCGTCGAGGAACTCGAGGACCTGCCCGTCGAAGTCCGCGAACGACAGCGACAGGGCGTGGTCGATCGCCTGCTCGCGAGTGCTCGGGTCCAAAGACGCGAGATCGGCGGGCGCGAAGGCGCCGCGAGAGTCGAGTAGGTACAGGTCGAAGAGGTCGCGCGCCTGGGTGACCGGGCGCCCTGCGAGCGCCACGACCTTCTGACGAGCGGCCGTCGCACCGTCGTAGTGCGCGACCGAGTACGCGGTACGGCCATGTCGCCGGGCGACCTCCGGGTCGATGCGCTCGAGTCGGACCCCCGGATCGAGCCCGCGCCTGGAGAACTCGACCTTCGTCGGGAGCGTCTGCCCGGAGGCGAGCACCAACCCGAGCCCGAAGCGTTGAGTCGTCTCGGTGTGCTTCGCCTTCCTGGGATCGTTCACGCGCAGGTCGACGATGTCGACCGTGGCGAGCACGCGCCGGAACGCCGGATCCTCGAGGATCTTGTAGCCCTTCTTCCGCAGCGTTCCGACGCTGAGCTTCGGCGCGTCGACGTCGAGATCCATGTCCTCGGAGTAGCGGGGGCTGCCGTGGAAGAACCGGAGGTTCACCCCGCCCTTCAGCACCACGAGCGACGGGGCGGTGACCCGCAGCAGCCACTCCAAGAAGAGGAAGTGGAACACCTCCCGGCAGTCGCGGTCGGACCTCACTCCGTAAATGTATTTGAATTGACGGACGCGTCAATCCAGATGCGTGGACGTCCGGCACCCTCCACACCCCGGAACCCCCCTCAAGGCAGCCAGAGCGCGTCCAGGCAGGCGATCTCGCCGCGGGGCGTCGCGAGCGAGGCGCACGGGCCCGGGAGCGCCGGGGCGAGCGGGTCGACGTCGCCGGTGCCCGGATCGACGTGCCACAGGCCGCCGTCGGCGTCGCAGGCGAGCAGGCCGTCGTCGATGGGCGAGGGCGTGAGGCCGGCGGCGTCGCCGAGCGCGGGCAGGGCGGTGTCGGCGAGGACGATCGCGGCGTCGTCGAGCTCGAGCAGGCGCATCGGTGCGCCCGCCCGCAGCGCGAAGCGGCGATCGTCGCGAACGGCGAGCGCGGTGATCGAGGGCGCGTCGGCGAAGTCGATCGCGCCCTGCAGGGTGGCCGCGTCGACATCGACGGTGACGAGGGCGACCCGGGCCGCGTCCGCGCCGAGCACGAGCGCGCCGCCGACCTCGGCCAGTGCGGTCAACGCCATCGGCGGCACGATCCCGCCGACAGGCGTCGTCGTGCAGTCGCAGGGATCGATCCGCGCGATCGTGGCGGTCGCGGCGAAGCTCGCCACGAGCTGGCCGTCGTCGAGGAAGCCGAGGCCGTCGGGGACCGCATCGAGGGCGCACACGTCGAGGGTCTCGCCGTCGCCGTCGAGGGCCCGCACGCGGAGCATCGCCGGGGCGCCGTCGCCGACCACGGCGATCCACGGGCGGGCCACGGGCTCGCCGGTCGAGGTGGCGCTCCCCGTCTCCGTCGTCGCATCCGTCGAGCTGCTCGTCGGATCGGCCGCGCCGCTCGTGGACGTGGTCTCGCCGGTCGGGCCGGTCGTGCCCGACGAGGTCGCCGCGCCGCCTGTGTTGCCGGCCGCGGTCGTCCACGCGCCGATGTTCTGTGCCGGCGGGGCGCAGCCGACCGACCACGCCAGGCCCAGGGCCGCGCGGGCGAGGATCCGCGTCACGGTGTGCACTCGCGTTCGATGCGGACCAGGTGCGGCGAGCCGGGGAAACGTGTGGCGAAGCGGCGGGCGCGGTCGGCCGCCGTGGACGGATCACGGCGGCAGTCGAGCAGCGCCAGGCCGACCTCGCGGAGCTCCACCAGCGCGCCGTCGGGGAAGCGGCGGGTGTGCTCGTCGTAGCGCGTGCGCGCCGTGACATCGTCGCCACGCTTGAGCGCGACGCTGGCCTCGCGCAGCAACGCGACCTCGGCGTCGACGGTCGCGACCTCGGGCGATGGCGCCGACGCAGGGGAGGGCGCGACGTCGGCCGCGGGTGACGCCTCGCTGGGGACCGCGATCCGAGGCGAGCGACGCCCGACGATCCGCTCGGCCTGCGGCGTCGCCGTGGCCATCGCGGGCGCCTCCGCCACCGCCGGCCCGACCGACGGCAGCATCGCGGGGGCCTGCGCGGCGACGGGCGGGGGCTTCACTTCGGGCGCCGCCGCCGGGGCCTCGACGGCCGCTGCGATCGCGGGCGCGCGGAGCTCGGGCGATCGCGTGGACCACCACGCCCCGCCGGCGACGACCGCCGTGACGCCGACGATCACCAGCCATGGCGTGCGTCGACCGACCGCCGCCGCGCTCGCGGCCGCCGACGGCCCCGCGCCGGTGGCGATCGCCCGTCGCACGCCGAGCACGAGCGCGGTGCGCTCGGCCGACGAGGGGCTGATCGCGTCGCGGTACCGGGCGAGGACCTCGCGTGCCTGATCGCTGGGCTCGTTCACGGCGTACCTCCACGGCGTTGCAGGAACCGCTCGAACATCGCTCGAGCCCGGCGCAGGCGCGAGTACACGGTGTTGAGCTTGATCTCGAGGGCGAGGGCGACCTCGGGGGCCGACCAGCCCTCGACGTCGGAGAGGAAGAACACCAGGCGTCGATCGTCGTCGAGGCTGGCGAGGAATCGATCGAGCAGCGCGCGGGCCTCTCGTCGCGCGAGCACGTCCTCGACGTCGAGCGCCGCGCGGACCTCGTCGACGGAGGTGCCCTCGGGGCGCTCGCGTCGTCGGTAGGACGCCGCGACGCGTCGGGCGATCGCGAACAGCCACGAGCGCGCCGCGCCGCGCTCCTCGTACTCGGGCCACTGGCGGAACGCGACGAGGAAGACATCCTGCGCCGCGTCGTCGAGGTTGGCGCGGCGCAGCCCGAGCGCCTGCAGGCACCGCCACACGCTGCCGCCGTGCTCGCGCACGAACGCCTCGAATGCGGCCGCGTCGGCGGCGGCCGGGCTCGGCTCGAGGCATCGCGCGTGGTGGTCGGCGCTCATCGGGCTCGTCCTCGGGGAATGCGCCGGCCGGAGGGTTTCCGTCCCACGATTTCGACCTCGAGGCGCAGCGTGGCGCCGAAGGCCGCGATCCGCGGGCGGGCGAGCTCCCCGACGCCCTCGATCGCGATCCCGGGGCGCCGCAGCGCCAGGCGGATCCACGGCGCGACAGACGCGACGACCCGCGGTCCGAGGCCGAGATCGAAGCTCGGGCCGAGGGTGACCGCGACCTGGCTCGTCGCGATCGTGCGCGGGCGATCCAGGCCCTCGCCGCGGGCGACGAGGACCCCGAGCTCGAGGCCGCCGCAGCCGGACGCGGCGAAACGATCCGCCCCCGCGCGCGCGCAGCCGGTGAGGTTCACCGTCGACAGCGACAGGCGAGCGCCGCGGGTGGTCGATCCCGGAACGCTGGCGAGGCCTGCGGGCCAGTGCGCCAGATCGATGGCGCTCGACCAGCGGCCTGCGACGAGCGCGGCGCCGAGGGTCGGTGCGACGAAGGACTGTTCGATCAGGCTGGCGCCCGCGGCCACGCCGGCGCGCAGCCGCACCGCGGGGCGCCGGCGCGGGGGCGGCGATCGGGTCGCGGGGGGTGACGGCGCGCCCCGGCGCTCCACGGGCGGCGGCGGAGGGTCGACCGCGGTCGGCTGGGCCGCCATCGCGGCGACCTCGGCCTCGACGAGCAGCGCGGCCTCGATCGCCACCGCGTCGACCAGCGCCCCGCAGCGCGCCCCGGTCAGCGCGCGTCCCCGCGTGCCCCGCGACGACGCCAGCACCAGCGCGAGCTCGAAGCGATCGTCGACGGCGCGGATCGTCGCGTGCACCTGCGGCTTGGGCCCGTCGGTCCGCGGATCGTCGACGACGATCGCCGCGATCGCGCGGTGGACCGCCGCCGCATCGGGGCACTCCGGCGGTGCGACCCAGCGCAGCTCGACGTGCTCGGCGGGGGCCGGCTCGCCGAGCAGTCGCAGCAGCAACGCCATGGATCGCGGTCCCATCCGAGCCGGCGCGAACGTACCGCGGGCGGCCGCGGAGCACCCGGCGAATTTTTTGGGGACGGATCGCCACCGCCCCCGGCATCTCGCGGCATGCAGCGCAGCGGCTTGGCTTCGATGATCGCGATCTCCACGTGTCTCGCCACCGGGGCGTGCGGCTCCGACGGGGGCGCGGCGGACACCGGCGGCGACACGACGCACGGCGGCGAGGCCACGGCCCACGGCACCGACGCGCACGGCAGCACGGACGCCGGCACCGCGGCGGACACCGCCGGCCCCGCCGACGGCACCAGTGACGAGTCCAGCGGCGGCGACTCCAGCGGCGACGACCACGGCGACGACGGGCCGCCGCCCGACGAGCTGCCCTACGACCCCGATCAGCTCGCGGAGGTCTGCGCGCGCGGCAACGCCGACCCGATCGCGATCCGCCTGTGCACCGATCCCGCGCCGTCGATCACCAGCCTGGCGGAGCTGTACGAGGCGCTCGACATGGTCCTCGAGCCGGCCTCGGTGGCGTTCCTGTCCAACTCGACCTCGCTGGCGGCGCGCTCGGTGTCGGTCATCAACCCCCGCGTGTTCCTCCGCGTGCAGCCGGGGAACGGCGTCGGGATCGACCTCGGGGCGACGGCGTTCTCCCGCGGCGAGTACGTCGTCGAGATGTTCGGCTACGACGAGGCCGCCGACAGCCTCAACTTCTACCTCCTCACCTTCTACCCGCCGTGCCTCGAGACGCCCGAGGGCTGCGGCCTCGCCGAGAGGTTCACGCCCGCGATCGAGTCGGGCTGGGAGAAGTGGAGCCTCTACCAGGACGTCGATCTCGAGAACACGACGCTCGACTGCCTGACGTGTCACCAGCCCGCGGGGCCGGGCACCGAGAAGCTGCTGCTGATGCAGCAGGGCACCGATCCGTGGCTGCAGTGGTTCCCCGGCATCTCGATCGGCACGGGTGGCGAGACCGCGTCGTCGACGGAGCTGACCCCGCTGTTCCTCGAGATGCACGGCGACGAGGCCGCCTACGGGGGCCTGCCCCTGTCGCTGTTCGACTTCGGCACGCCGCTGCCCAGCGGCATCGTGATGGACCAGATGATCGAGATCTACTGGTCGATCAACGGCGGGCCGCCACCGGGGCTCACGCCGCTGGGCCAGGAGCACGAGTTCGACTCGGTCGCGATCGAAGCCGACATCGCAGCGGGCAGCACCGCCACGTGGGACGCGTACTTCGCCGAGTACCTCGCCGGCGATCGGCTGCCGCTCCCGTTCCACCAGCACGACATCACCGAGCCCGACGCGCGCGCGGCAGTCGTCGCCTCCTATCAAGGTGTGGTGGTCGGCGGCGAGCCGGCCGAGGCGATGCTCGATCCGCGCGACGTCCTCGACGACGACACCGCGGTCGCCCTGGGCTTCCGCCCGCGCCCCGAGGCCGACGCCGCGGAGATCCTCCACTCGATGTGCCAGCGCTGCCACAACGACCGACTCGACCAGTCGCTGTCGCGCGCGCGCTTCAACGCGACGCGACCGGACGAACTCACCGCCGAGCAGAAGCTGGCCGCGATCGACCGGCTCAACCGCGCGGAGGATGCCCCGGGGCACATGCCGCCGGCACGGTTCGCGACGCTGCCCGCGGCGTCGAAGCAGACGCTGCTCGACTTCCTCTCGCAGTGACGTCGGCTCGCGCGGCGTCACACCCGCCGGATCGAGAACGCCACCGCCGCGCCTCCGCCCTCGCGGTCCTCGATCCACGCCTCGCCGCCGTGGGCGATCGCGATGCGCTCGACCAGTGACAATCCGAGGCCGAGGGTGGTCCGCGTGCCGGCGTGGCTGGCCTTGCCGCGCACGAAGGGATCGAACGCGCGGCCGCGCTCGTCCGCGTCGAAGCCGGGGCCGTCGTCGTCGACAGTGAAGACGACGCGGTCGGGCTCGATCGCGACGCGCAGCGCCCGGACGCCGCCGCCGTGATCGCGGGCGTTCTCCAGCAGATTGCCGAGCGCGCGCACGACCAGGGTCGGATCGGCCTCGAAGCCGTCGTCGTCGTCGTCCGCCACCAGCAGCGCTGCGGGCAGGCCGGCCTGGGCCAGGGCCCGCGCGGCGATCGCCTGGGCGTGCAGCGGCGTGCGTGACAGCGCCGAGAACTGCAGCCGCGCGTCCGCGAGGAGCTTGCCGACCAGCGTGTCCAGGTCGGCGACCTCGCGCTCGACGTCGGCGATCGTCGTCGCATCGGCGCCCCGATCGCGCAGCAGCTCGGCGAGCACGCGGAGGTGGCCGAGCGGCGTGCGGATCTCGTGGGAGACCGCGGCGAGCAGCGCTCGGCCCTCGGCGATCTGATCCTGCACGCGCGCCGCCATCTCGTTGAGCGCGGCGGCGACGATCGCCGGCTCACCGCGCGGGTGGTCGCCGAGATCGACGCGCGCGTCGAGATCGCCGGCCGCGAGCGCGCGGGCGAACCGCGTCAGCCGGTCGTAGGGCTCGGTGAGCCGTCGCGCGAGCAGGCCCGCGGCGGCCCACAGCACGCCCGCCGCGGCGACGAGCCCGGCGACGAGCGCCCACGGTCCGTGCTGCGGGCGTGGCCAGCAGGCCTCGACCGATCCGAGCGCTCGGCCGTCGCGCACGACCGCGGCGACGAGCGCATGATCGTCGCACTCCGCCCCGTGGCGCGCGAGCTCGCGGCCGTCGACGTCGCGGAGCACCAGCGCGATCTCGAGGTCGGCCGCGGCCCGCAGCGCCAGCGCGTCGCGGCGCGACGGGTCGTCCCAGACCTCGGCGAACTCGTGGCCCACGAAGGTCTGCAGGTTCGCCAGCGTCCGCTTCCATGCGCTCGGCCCGGGCGACAGCGCCCAGAACACCAGGCCGAGCACGGCCGCGGTCGCAACGATCGTCGCGCCGAACCAGCCGACGAGCAGGCGGCGCAGGCGACCGCCTCGCGCGGCGACGGGTCGCCCGCCGGTCGCGACGCTCACTCGCCCTCCCGCGTCAACATGTAGCCGACGCCGCGGATCGTCTGGATCCGCGTCGCCGCCTTGGGATCGTCGCCGAGCTGGCGACGCAGCCGCGAGATGTGCACGTCGATGGTCCGCTCGCCGACGGCCACGTCGCCGCGGCCGGCCTCCGCCAGCAGGGCGGCGCGCGGCACCACGCGACCGGCTCGCCGCATCAGCGCGACGAGGATGTCGAACTCGACGGCGGTCAGCTCGACGCTGCGGCCGTCGCGGCTGACCTGGCGCGTGCCGATCTCGACGACGATGCCGCCGGCGGAGAGCCGCTCGGACAGCAGGCCCGGCTGGCCGCGGCGGGCGACCGCGCGGATCCTCGCCAGCAGCTCGCGTGGGCTGAAGGGCTTGGCCACGTAGTCGTCGGCGCCGAGCTCGAGGCCGACCACGCGGTCGGCCTCGTCACCCTTGGCCGTGAGCATGACGATCGGGATCCCGTCGTGCTCGCGGATCTTCTTCAAGACGCTGATGCCGTCCTGGCCCGGCATCATCACGTCGAGCAGCACCACGTCGAAGCCGCCGGCGGCCAGCGCTTGCAGGCCGCGCGGGCCGTCCGGCGCGTGGCGGAGCGCCACGTCGTTCTCGCCGAGGTAGCGCGCGAGCAGCTCGAACAGCCGCGCGTCGTCGTCGATGAGCAGGACCCGGAGCGCCATTCGAGCAGGATCCTACTTCAACGCGGGCGCCGGCGGCGTCGCCCTCCGAGCGCCGCCGGGCCCATGCGGTTCATGCGAACCCCGGGGCGTCGCGGTACGGCCCGCCACCGCCGCGCGATTCGATCCACTGGGCGAGGATCCGCCGCTGGCGCTCGTCGAGCGCCTCGTGCAGCTTGGCCAGCGCGCCGATGCCCGCCTTGCGCATGCGATCGAGCGCGTCGTCGTGGCGCCCGAACGCCTCGCCGAGCGCGGTCGCGTCGATGGTGTCCGCGCGCAGGGCGTCGGCGATGTCGGTGCGCGCGCGCCCGAACTCCGCGCCGAGGTCGCGGCCGTGGGCGCGCATCTCGTCGAATACCTCGCGGATCACCTTCTCCTGACCGGGTGTGGTGTCGAGCCGCGCGAACACGCCGCGCAACCAGAACGGACTCGAGCCGCCGTGGGGAGCACCCCAGTCGTCGTGGCCCGCGCCGCCCCAGTGCCCGCGACGGCCCCAGTGCCCGCGACCCCAGTGCCCGCCACCCGAGTGCATGCCGCCGTGGCAACCGCCGTGACGCGCCCACTGGTGGCGACGATGCTTGACGTAGAACAGACCCGCGACCGCAGCCGCGCCGAACAGAAAACCGAACATCAGTACCGACCTCCACGGCGCAGGTTGGGGACGGCTTCGTGAAGGCACATCGTGCGGCTCCATGAAGTAGTGTGAAACCGGGTTACCGAGCCGTTACAGCGACCACCACCCCGCGCGCGTACGGTACGGGCATGGCCCGCCCCGACGAACGCCCGCCCGAGGATCCCCGCTTCGCCCTTCCGCGGCGCCGGCCTGGATCGCTGCACGCCATCGAGACCGTGCTGCTCGCGTCGACCGCGTGCCTGCTCGCGGCCGTCGCGTGGCCGATCGCGACGGGTCAGCTCGTCGCCGTGGGGGATCCCGCCAACGTGGTCCAGCCGCCCGCCGCGTCGCTGCCGCCCGCACCGGCGCTGGCGCCGGCCTCCTCCCCGACGATCCAGCTCGCGCTGCTGCTCGACACGTCGGGCAGCATGGACGGGCTGCTCGATCAGGCGCGCAGCCGGCTGTGGAACGTGGTCAACGCGCTCGACGCCGCGACGTACCAGGGCGAACGCCCGCGGCTCGAGGTCGCGGTCTACGAGTACGGCAACGACGGCGTGCCCGGCGAGGTGGGCCACATCCGTCGCGTCGTCGGGTTCACCGGCGAACTCGACGAGGTCTCGCGCGCGCTGTTCTCCTTGTCGACGCGCGGGGGCTCGGAGCACGCACCGCAGGCGATCGTGCGCGCGACCGACGAGCTCGACTGGCGCGGCGGCGACGGGGTCCTGCGCGTGCTCTACGTCGCCGGCAACGAGTCGTTCCAGCAGGGCCCGGTCGCGTGGGCCGACGCCCTCGACGCCGCGGGCGCCAAGGGGGTCGTGGTCAACACCGTGTTCTGCGGACCCGACGACGAGCTCGAGGCGCCGCTGTGGCAGGAGGCGGCGTCGCGCGGTCACGGGAAGGCGTTCCGCATCGATCACGACCGCGACCTCGTGGATCCGGCGACGCCATTCGACGCGGAGATTGCGGAACTCGGCGTCGCGCTCAACGCGACGTACCTCCCCTACGGCGACCGCGGTCGAGACGGGCTCGCCAACCAGATCGAGCAGGACAACAACAGCATCGCGTCGCACTCGATGGTGTCGCGGGGCCTGTCGAAGTCGGGGTCGAACTACCGCAACCCCAGCTGGGATCTGGTCGACGCCGTCGACGAGGGCATCGTCGATCTCGCGGCCCTGCCCGACGACGCCCTGCCCGACGAGCTGCGCGGCCTCGATGCCGAGGGCCGCGCCGCCGCGGTGAACATGAGCCAGATGAGGCGCATGGTCCTCGCTCACAGCCTCACTTCAATGCGGATGGCCCGCGCGATCCACCTGCGCGTGCACCCCGACGCGCAGGCGCCGGCTGGCCTCGACACCGCGATGATCGAGGCCCTCGGCGAGCAGGCCGGGCGCGCCGGGTTTATCCTGGGCGGGTCATGAACGATCGCGCGAGCAGCCCGTGCATCCTCGTGGTCGAGGACGACGACGCGATCCGCCAGGGCCTCGTCGACGCGCTCGGCTTCGAGGGCTACGCGGTCGTGCAGGCCGCGACCGCGCCGCGCGGGCTGCAGGCGGCGCTCGGGAGCGGCTGCGCGCTGGTGCTGCTCGATCTCATGTTGCCCGGCGGTGACGGCTTCGAGGTGCTGAAGGAGGTCCGCCGCACGCGGCCCGAGCTGCCGGTCATCATCCTCACCGCGCGCGGTCGCGAGGCCGATCGCGTGCAGGGCCTGCGGCTGGGCGCCGACGACTACGTGGTGAAGCCCTTCAGCGTCCGCGAGCTGCTCGCGCGGGTCGAGGCGGTGCTGCGGCGCACGCGGATGGTCTCGGGCCAGCGCGCCGGGGACGGGCCGACCGAGCTGCCGATCCCGAGCGGGCGCGTGGATCTGGCGCGCCGCGAGATCCGCTTCGACGACGGCGCCCGCGTCGAGCTGTCGGAGCGGGAGAACGCGCTGCTCGCCTACCTCGCCAGCCACGCCGATCGGGCCGTGGGGCGCGACGAGATCCTGCAGCACGTCTGGCGGCTCAACCCGTCGCGCTTCCAGACCCGCACGATCGACATGCACGTCGCGCGGCTGCGCGAGAAGCTGCGCGACGGCCTCGACGACCCGAAGATCATCCTCACCGTGCGCGGCACCGGGTACATGTTCGGCGCGACGCCGCCCGAGGGTTCGGGGTAGTGCGCGCGCGGACGACCTGGCTGCTGTTCGTGCTGGCCTCGGGCATGGTCGGCGCGGTGATGATCGGCGTCACCTGGGCCCTGCTGCGGCTCGACGCCAGCGGGATCTCCGTCCAGAAGGACGCGCTGCGCGAGGAACTGGTGCGCCTGTCGCTGTGGCGGATGGACAGCGTGATCACGCCGCTCTTGTCGCGGGAGATCGCCGAGGCCGGTCTCGACGTCGGCGACGATCCGCTGCCCAATGGCGTGCACGCGCGCTTCGTCATCCGCCCGGGGAAGACCGACGCCACCATCGAGACGGTCGGTCCCGTCGATCTCGCGACAGAGGTGGCGCTGATGAAGATGATCGCCGGGCGAAACCCCGTCGAGACCCTCCTCGCGGTCGAGAACGCGACCCGCGAGGTCGAGGGCACCTACCGCAACGCCAAGCGTGGCGTCGACGGCGACTTCCGCGACTCGCAGCAGGTCCGCAACGCCAACGAGTACGCCAAGCGCGTCGCCTCGGTGCAGGACAACTTCTACAACTCCTCGCTGGGCAACCCGACGTTCGCGGCCAACCAGATCGACGCTCAGAACGACGGCCGCGACGACGGCGTGCCGGCCGGGGTGCCGCCGACCGTCGGCGAGGTCCCGATGGCGATCCTCGAGATGATGCGGCCGCTGTGGTGGGGCGACCAGCTCGTGATGCTGAGGCGCGCGCGCGACGGCGGGGGTGAGCGCATCGACGGCGTCTGGCTCGACTGGACGGCGGTGCACGGGATCCTGCAGGGCGAGATCGTCGACCTGCTGCCGGACGCGACCCTCGTGCCGCTGCACGGCGATGTCGTCGGGGACGACGCGCGTCGGCTCGCGACCCTGCCGGTCGGGCTCGAGCCCGGCTACGTCGAGTTCCCGCCGCACCCGCGCAGTCGACCGTTGCGGATCGCGATCGGGGCCGCGTGGGTGTTCGTCGTCGTCGCGGTCGGCGCGGTGGCGTTGCTGCTGCGCGGCTCGCTGGCGCTGTCGGAGCGCCGCGCCGCGTTCGTGTCGGCGGTGACCCACGAGCTGCGCACGCCGCTGACGACCTTCCGCATGTACACCGAGATGCTGTCGGACGGGATGGTCGAGGAGGGCAAGCGCGCCGGCTATCTCTCGACCCTGCGCCGCGAGGCCGAGCGCCTGGGGCAGCTGGTCGAGAACGTGCTGAGCTACGCCCGCATCGAGGCCGACGGCGGGCAGGCGCCTGGCCGTGTGGTCGAGGTGCTCGAGGTCGACGCGCTGGTCGAGCGCTCGGCCGATCGACTGGCCGAGCGCGCGCGGGCGGCGGGCCTCGAGCTGCAGCTCGAGATCGACGCGAGCGCTCGCGCGCTGCTGGTGCGCGTCGACGTCGTCGCCGTCGAGCAGATCCTCTTCAACCTCGTCGACAACGCCGCCAAGTACGGCGCTACCGAGGCACATCCGGTGATCGACGTGCACGTCGCGGCGATGGGCGGGACCATCGAGATCGGCGTGCGGGACTTCGGGCCCGGCGTGCCGGAGGGCGAGCGCGCGCGGGTGTTCGAGCCGTTCGCCAAGGGGGTCGCCCACGCGGCGGGCACCAAGCCCGGCGTCGGCCTCGGCCTGGCGCTCTCGCGGCGCCTCGCGCAGCAGATGGGCGGTCGACTCGAGCTGCGGGCCGCCGATCGCGGGGCGGTGTTCGTGCTGTCGCTGCCGGTGGCCTGAGGGCACCGGTGTGCGGCATGCTGCCCGCCCACCCGCGTGCCGTCCGAGTCGCCAGCTTCCGAGCCCCGCGCCGTGATCCCCGGGCGCGTGCGCGCGGCGATCGTCGCCGTCGTCGCGGTCGCCGTCGTCGCCGCGTGCTGGGCCGTCCTGCGCCTGGCGATGAACCGCGAGTACGGGCCCGCGAGCTGGGACGCGCTGATCGAGCTGCGCGCGCCGCTGCCCTTCGGCCACCGCGTGCTCGTGCCGCTGCTCGCCAAGCCCTTCGTCGACGCGGGCGTCCCGGTGCGGTGGGCGTTCGGGGTCTCGGAGTGGTTGGCCACGATCGCGCTGCTCGCCGCGCTCGCCCGCGGGATGGCCCGCGATCTGCCGCCGCGGGCCGCGGGACTCGGCGCGGTGCTCGTGCTGCCGGTGCTCGCGCTGCCGATGCTCCTCGCGCACCGCTGGAACGTGTTCTACCCGTGGGACACCTGGGCGATGGTCGCGTTGGTGCTCGCGGTCGATCTGATCCGCCGCGACAAGCTGGCGCTGTGCGCCGCGCTCGTGTTCGCGGGCGCGTTCAACCGCGAGAGCGTGGCGCTGGTGCCGATGTTCGTCGTGGCGCTGCGACTCGAGCGTGGCGCCCTGCGCACGACGATCGCGTGGGCGGTGTGGATCGGCTTCGCCTACGCCCTGGGTCGCGCCGCGGTGGCGATGCTGGTGCCGGGGGTCCGCGGCGCGGCGCTGCACCTGTGGCTCGGCGACGAGCTGCGCCTGGTCGGCATCGCCGAGCCCGCCAACGCCGCGCAGTGGCTGGGCAGCGTCGCGTGCCTGCCGATCGCGTGGTGGCTGCTGCGAGCCCACGCGCCCCGTGACCTCGTGCGGCTCCACGTGCCGGTGTTGCTCGGCCTCTGCGGGTTGCTCGTGGTCGCGAACGCCTACGAGCCGCGCGTGTATGGCGAGCTCGCGGTCGTCGCGTGGCTCGCGGTGTGGACGGGCGCGTGGCGCTGGGCGAGCGGTGCGAACGCGGGAGAGCGCGCGCCGGGGTGGATCGGGCTCGTCGATCGCACGGCGGGCGTGGGGATCGGCGTGGCGTTCGTCCTCGGCGCGTTGCTGTGGTTGCGATGAGCCGCCGCCGCCTCAGCTGAACCAATCGAAGATCGCGCCGACCGCCTCGCCGATCCCCTCGAGCACGCCGCCGGTCGCCTCGGCGCCCGCGACGACCACCTCGCCCGCTCCGGCCGCGAGCTCGCCCGCGGCGTCGACGACGGGCATCGCGACGCTCACGGCGTCGACGGACGTCGCGAAAGTGTCCTCGCCCGAGGTGCCCTGGGCCTCGGACTGCGCCGCGCCGACCGCAACGCCGGTGGCGATGGCCCCGAGCGCGAGGCCGCCGGCGATCCCACCCGCGACCGCGAGGCCGCCCGATCCGGCGCCCGCGCGCGCGTGCGCGACGAGGGCATCGAGCTCGGCGCGATCGAACCACACGCCGTGCGCGTCGCAGCGATCGAGCACCACCTCGCGGGCCGACCACGCCCGCATCGCTGCGCGGCAGATCGGGCAGGGCAGGGCATCGCCCGCGATCGCGGTCGCACCGTCGATCGCCGGCCCCACCGCGTGCTGCACCGCCGCGTGATCGAGCCACATGCCCCAGCAGCGCGGGCAGTACTGGACCCAGACACCGTGCGTCCCGGAGGTCGCGAGCGAGGTCTGGGCACAACGCGGGCAGGTCGGCGTCATGCCCCGCATCTTCGCGCCCGACGGGCGCGGCCGCAACGTCGCGCTTGGAATTCCGCCATGCTCGGGGGCGATGAACCCGGAACGCCGCGGCCCTCGTCTCCTGCTCCGCGCGCCGCTGGGTGGCGTGCTCGCGGCGGCGCTGCTCGCCGCGCCGGGCTGCTTCCTGGCGATCGACGCCATCAAACACACCACCGTCAACATGGACAAGTGGGACGTCTCGACGATCGAGGTCGGCCTGCGCGGCGAGGGCATCTGCCCGCGCAGCCCCGTGCAGCTGGTGGTGTTCGCGAACGCCAAGCACGTCGAGCGCGACAAGACCAAGCGCCTCGAGACCTGGGCCGGGGACGCCCGCAGCTCGCGTGTCGGCAAGATGGGCTTCGAGGAGTTCACGCTGACGATCGATGGCGGGAGCTTCGACGCCGAGTCGGGGTGGTTCACGCCGAACCCCGACGTGCTCGCGACCGCGGCGTCGGGCTTCACCATCGAGGCGAAGTACAAGCGGCAGCAGCACGTGCCCGCGGTGAAGCAGGTCGTGCCGCCCTCGTACGCGTGCATCACCGACGGCGGCGTCGCCGGCCCGGCGGGCGCAGGCGGGGACGTCGGCGCGTCGGGCAACGGCGGGTCGAGCGGTGGCTCGGGCGGCACGGACGCGACGGGCGGTCGCGGCGGCGACGGCACGGGCGGCGGCGCGGGTGGCAACGGTGCCCCCGGGCTCGCGGGCGGCTCGATCACCGCGTACGCGACGATGGTCCGCACGCCGCACCACGGCCGACTCGGGCTCTTGGTCCTCGAGGGTGAGGCCTCGGACGTGGTGCTCTTCGATCCCGCGATCGGCTACACGATCGTCGCGCGCGGCGGTGAGGGCGGCGCGGGTGGTGCGGGTGGCTCGGGCGGTCCGGGTGGCGCGGGTGGCAGCGCAGGGGTCGGCGGCGCCGGTGGCAACGGCGGTGCGGGAGGTCCCGGTGGCGTCGGCGGCGAGGGCGGCCCCGGCGGATCGATCGTGCTGGTCGTCGACGCGAAACACCCGGAGCTCGCCGAGACGATCCGACTCGACGTGTCGGGTGGCGCCGGGGGATCGGCGGGGCTCGCGGGCCCGGGGGGGGATCGAGCTCGGCTGCGGGCGCGCCGACCGGGACCGCGGGCACCGAGGGCGCCCAAGGTGTCCAGGGCCGACCGGGTCGCGACGGTCCGCCCGGCGCGGTGCGGATCGATCGCGACGATCTGGCGAGCCGCTTCGCCGCGCTGCCCGACGGCGTGGCGCTGCTCTGAGCATCACGCGTGCGTGCAGCGACGAGGGCGATCTCGACGGGGCCCGCGCCCTCGGGGTATCCTCGCTTCGCAGCGCGCATGAGCGATCCCAACGATCCAGAGGGCGACAACCCGTTGGGTGAGGGCAACCCGCTGGGTCGACCGCGCCGGGTCGAGGTGCCGAGCACGCTGCCGGTCGCGCCGCGCCCCGACGCCGCGATCCGTCGCGTCCTGGTCATCGCCGGCGAGCGCGTCAGCACCCATCCGCTGCCCGAGCACGGCCAGATCCGCATCGGTCGCGGCGACGACGTCGAGCTCCGCATCGACGACCCGTCGGTGTCGCGCGAGCACGCGCACCTGTTCCTCGAGAAGGGCAAGCCGGTCGTCGTCGCCGACGCCGGCAGCAGCAACGGCACCCGCGTGCGCGGCAAGGCGCTCGTCGCCGGCCAGAAGGTGGCCATCGCCCCCGGCGAGACCTTCGAGGTCGGCTCGGCGCTGCTGATGCTGCAGTCCCCCGCCGAGGCCGAGCACGTCCAGGCCGCCCGCGGCGAGGGCGGCGGGCTCGTGATCGAGGATCGCACGATGGCGGGCATCCACGCGCTGGCGGAGCGCGTCGCGAAGAGCTCGATCAGCGTGCTGCTGCTGGGCGAGACCGGTGTCGGCAAGGACGTGCTCGCGCGGCGGATCCACGCGATGTCGCCGCGGGTCGACAAGCCGTTCCTCGCGCTCAACTGCGGCGCGCTGAGCGAGCAGCTCCTCGAGAGCGAGCTCTTCGGCCACGAGCGCGGCTCCTTCACCGGCGCGGTCGAGGCCAAGCAGGGCCTGCTCGAGTCTGCCGACGGTGGCACCGTGTTCCTCGACGAGGTCGGTGAGCTGCCGATGAGCGTGCAGGTCAAGCTGCTGCGCGTGCTCGAGGAGCGCCAGGTCCGTCGGGTCGGTGGGCTCAAGGCGCGGGCGTTCGACGTCCGCTTCCTCGCGGCGACGAACCGCGATCTCGGCGGGGCCGTGCAGGGCGGCAGCTTCCGCGCCGACCTGTTCTACCGCCTCAACGGCATCGCCCTGGTGATCCCGCCCCTGCGGCAGCGCACCGGCGAGATCGCCGAGCTCGCGCGCCGTTTCGTCGACGAGGCGAGCGGCCGCGCCGAGCGGACGCCGGTGCCGGTCATCACCCCCGAGGCGCTGGCGTGGCTCGTGGGTCACCACTGGCCGGGCAACATCCGCGAGCTGCAGAACACGATGGAGCGCGCGGTGCTGCTGTGCACCGGCGACGAGATCACGCTCGAGCACCTGCCGCCGTCGGTCGGGCCCGCAGGCCAGGCGCGCGTCGGTCAGGACGGGCGCGGCGACGCCGACGCGGATCCCGAGCGGCAGAAGATCCTCGACGCCCTCGAGCAGTGCGCGGGCAACCAGACCCGGGCCGCCCGCATGCTCGGCATCTCGCGCAACACGCTGCTGGCACGCCTCGACGCCTACGGCATCCTGCGCCCGCGCAAGCCCGTGCGATCCTCAGGTCGCGACGAGTAGACCCGACGCGGCGGTGCAGACCTCGGCCGCCGACACGCTCGCCGAGAACCAGTACTCGCCGGCGCGATCGGGGGTCCACGTCGCCGTCGCGCCGCCCGCCGTGATCGTCGCGGCGTCGAGCGTCTCCACGTGCACGTCGTCGCCGGACCAGTCGACGCGCCAGACGTCGAACTCGAGCGTGGTGCCGTCGGCGAAGCCGTGGGTGGTCGCGCACAGCTCGATCGCGGCGCCGACCTCGGCGTGCGGCGCCGACCAGGTCGCCGCGGCGATCGCCGGCAGCTCGACCTCGAGCGGGATCTCGGTCTTGGCCCAGTGCCCGTCCTGATCGCGGACCTCGGCGACGAGCGGCACGGCACCGCCGACGCGGTCGGGCGCAACGTCGTCCCGCGCGGGGGTCCACGCGACGACGCCGACGCCGCCGTGCACGGTCACGGTCGCGGTCGCGAGCACGTCGTCGTCGCGCTCGCGGAGCTCCTCGAACACGCGCACCTCGAGCGTGGCACCGTCGAGCCCGCTGGCGCGCACGTGCAGCGTGGTCGGTTCGTCGAGGCACACGCGTCGCGCCCCCCAGGTCACCGCGTCGACGTCGACGAGCTGCAGCGTGTAGTCGTCGTCGGTCACGTCGGTGCGGCGCACGGTCGCGTCGCGGCCCAGCGCGCCGCGCTCGACCTCGCGGTCGCGGTGACGCAGCACGAACGCCAGCTCGCCGAACGGTTTGCCCGCCCCATCGAGCACGACGAAGCCGATGCGGTGGGGCTCGGCGAGCGACTGCAGCGGCACCGCGTCGTGCAGGGGGTCGCTCTGTCCGCGCGCGAGCGCCGAGGTGTTGTACTCCCACGGCCGCTCCGCGCGGCGATCCTGCGCGCGCCAGCGGTGGAGGATCTCGTCGTCGTCGAGCCAGGCCGCGTCGGGCTCGACGTGGCCCTGGGCCCAGTCGCGCAGGAACTGGATCGACGGCAGCTCGTCCGGGTGACGCGGCAGCGCGTCGTCGTCGAGGCGCTCGTCCCTCACGGCGGGGCTCCTGCGGCGGTGGGCGGGGGCGCTGGGGTGATCGCGGCCTTCGGTGCGGGCGGGGCCGCGAGCGCAGCCGCGACCGTGGCGAAGTCCGCGGTCGCGTCGAGGTGATCGGCCCGGAACTTCTCGAGCGCCCGTCGTCCGGCCTTGTCCCACTTGCCGGTCACCGCGGGGAGGTAGGGCTTGTCGTCGGCGTCGTGGTGGAGCGTCAGCCAGCGCTGCACGTAGAGCACGTCGACGCCGGCGCCACCCTTGGCGACGAACAGGTCGCGCGAGCCGGGCAGGGCGATCTTGGCGAGGACGCTCGAACCCTGGCGCAGCTCGAGCGCATGCGCGCCGCCGTCGATCGTCCCGCTCGGTCGCAGCGTGATCCCGTGCGCGAGCAGATCGGCGAGCGTCCGCCGGGCCGCGCCTGCGCTCGGCAGGACGTACGCGGTCCCGGTGAGCACGACGTCCAACGTGACCGACGCGGGGTCGCCAGCGACCGATTCCGCGGTCACCTCGAGGGTCGCGGCCTGCTCCGGCGCGGCGGTCGGGGAGGGCAGCAGCAGCGCCTGCTCGAAGGCCTTCAGCGTCGCGGCGCTCGCCGAGAGCGGTGCGGCGACCTTCGGGGCGCCCAGCGCGAGCGTCAGCCGCGGCAGCACGTGGGGCATCGCGGCGGCGCGGACCAGCTCGCCGATCATCGGCACGCCCACGCGCGGCCGCCCGAACTGCGTCATCAGGCGCTTGGCCTCGGCGTCGAGGGCCGTCCAGCGCGCGTCGGCGTCGAGCGGGGCGGGGATCTCGAACTGTTGCCCGGAGAACGCGTTCGGGATCGCGTACTCGCCCTTCTCGCAGACGATCTTCGTGAAGCTGGGCGCCCACGCACCCTTGCCGCCGAAGGTGACGATGAAGCGCCAGAGCGCGAGGACGGTCGGGGCTCGCAGCACGCCGTCCTGCTCGCCGGGTCGCCAAGCGTCCGTCGGCTGCTTGCGATCCTTGCGGTAGCACGGGGCGCCCTCGGCGAGGATCCGCGTGAGGTAGAGCTGCAGCTTCTCGACATCGCGGCCGTGCTCGCTCGCCGCCGCGCCGAGCTCCCGCGTGCCCACCTCGATCGTCGTGGTGGCGCCCGGGTTGCCGTCAGCGCCGGCGACCGTGACCGTGAGCTTGCCGGTGACGCCGACCGCGGCGCCCGAGGTCAGCGCCACGTACAGTCGCACCTGCTGCGCGGTCGGAGGCGCGCTCGCGACGGTGCCCGCGACCGGCACGAACGTGCAGTGCAGCGCATCACCGGCGTGGGCGTACGCGTCGCTGTCGCGGGGCACGATCCTGAAGTTCGAGTGGTCGAGGGATAGCTCGACCTTCGCCGGTCGATCGCGGTTGAAGCACAGCGTGATGCTGACGTCGACGCGGTTGCACGCCGCGCCATCGAAGCGCTGCGCCCGGTCGGCGAGCAGGAACCCGTTGTCGTCGGGGCCGACGCCCGAGGCCACGCGCAGCACCGTCGAGCCCGGCTCGCAGAGCTCGACGCGGGTGATCTCGCCGCGGCGCAGCATCAGCGGCACCTCGGGGATCGCCGCTTCGGTGTGGTGCACGGTCACCGTGGCCGCGCGCGTGATGGCGCCGTCGCTCGGCAGCGACCGCGCGAGCAGGGCGCGCTGGAAGAACGTGATCTCGTCGCCGCCGCGCGCTGCGAGCAGCTCGAACTCCTGGCCGTCCCCGGCCTCGCCGCCGATCCCCAGGCTCGCGGTGACGTCGGCGGGCTTGCTGCGCAGCAGGTGCACGCGGACCGACACGCCGGTGGTCAGCCACTCGAGCAGGCGCAGCGGGTGGTAGTAGCGGAGCTTGCCCGCCGGCAGCCCGAGCGCGGCGGCGTTGCTCGGCCACGCGTCGGCGAGCGGCGCATGGGCGACGCCCGGGCCTCCGCGATCGCGGGCCTTCAGGACCTCGCCCCACGGCGTCGTCCACTCGTTGGTGTGCACGGCGACGACCTCGGCGAGGAGCGCCGCGACGTCGGGGAGGTTGCAGAACTCGGCCCACGTCGCGGGCCGTCGCGCGCCGCCGGCGAGCTCCTCGCGGGCCTGCTTGGCGTGGATGAGCTGGCCGAGACGACCGCGCGAGAGCATCGTCTCGACCGCGCGCTCGAACTCGGGGGTCCGCGGTTCGGCGTCGATGTCGGCGCCCAGCTCCTCCCAGCGGCCGTTGGCGATCGTGCGATCGATGAAGTTGCTGGCCGCGAACACCTCGAGGTGGACGCCGCCGCGGCTGTCGTCGCCGCCGGGTGTCGGTCTGCCCGCGCCGCCGATCGCCACCTTGCCGAGCCAGCGCCACCGGTGCCAGCGCGCGTCGGCGGTGTATTCGGGGTCGTCGCGCTCGACCGCGGCGAGGTCGACCCAGCCGGCGACGAGGTCCTGCTGCACGCGGCGGCGCAGGGCGTCGACGCGATCCCACCGGCGCTTCGCGCTGTCGTCGAAGCGATCGCGGGGCGCCGCCAACAGGATCTCGACGAGCGCCGCGCGGACGCTGGGCTTGCCGGGTTGACGGAGCACGCGCAGCACCGGCCACGCGAGCGTCGCCGGCAGCGCGGGCAAGGTCTGCTTGCTCGACTTGTCGAACCACCAGACGCCGGGCTCGGAGGACCAGAGCTCGTCGTGCGCGGTGAACTCGGTGGTGCCGGCGGGCAGGCGCACGCAGCCGTCGTCGTCGACCGTGATCCCGCCGGCGCCGATCGGCAGCGCGACGAGGCGACTGGTGCCCGCGCGCAGGCGATCGGCCACCTCGCCACCGGCGGCGCGCCGCAGCATCGCGAGCTGCTCCTGCAGGGCGGCGAGCTCGTCGGCCGACAGGCCCACGCACGGCTGCAGCGCGACGGCGCCGCGGCCGTCGACCGCCGCGTGCATGCGCGTGGCGACCAGGCGCGCCGGCGTCTTGCCGAGGATCACCGCGACACCGTCGGGGTCGACGAACGTGCCGATCGTCGCGGCGCCGGGGTGCCGTGCGAGCGTCGCGGCCTCGTCGGCGCCGTGGCAGCAGCCGGTGTCGCAACCCAGGGTCACCGTCGATCCGACCAGGTAGGCGTAGCGCGGGCTGCCCGGCACCGCGCCGGCGAGGGCGAGCGTGTCGGGGCCGAGGGCGAGCTTCGTCTCGAACACGCGGCCGCCGTCGACGTCGTGCAGCGCGACCACGTGCGCGGCACCCTTGATCGATCCCGCGGCGAGCTCGGCGGTGGAGACCTTCACGCACGGGCGCCATCGGGTCGGTGCAGCGCCTGGGGTCGCCGAGCCGAGCACGGCGACGACCATCCGCGGCAGCTCGACGACGCCCGATCGCACGCCGGCGCCGACGGTCACGCTGAAGCGCGCGCGACCGGGGCGGGTCACCAGCACGTCGCCGCCCTTCGCGGCCATCGCGGTGCGCTCGGCGGCGGCGTGCATGCACTGCGGCTTGCCGGTCACGCGCGGCGGCGCGGTCGAGGCGAGCCACGTGCGATCGTCGGCGTTCGTCAGCGTGCGCACCGACCAGCGTCCGGTCGTGTCGACGTCGCAGCGCAGCGCCGGCTCGCTCGCCCACGGGGCCGCGAGCGCCCAGGCCGTCTGGGTGTCGGCGTCGAAGAGGCCCCCGTGCGCGGTCGCGGGCGCGGTGATCGGCCCGGGCGCCGCGGGGGTCCACGCCGCGGCGTAGCGCTCGTGCTCCTCGAGGCGCACGACCAGGCGCGGCGCGATCCCGGGGAGCTCGACGGCCGCGGGGAGCGGTCGATCGCACGCGTTGATCCACGCCGACGCCGCCAGCTCGCGGGCGGCCCCGTCGCGATCGACGACGAACACGTCGAGCTCCGCCTGCGCCAGCACGCACGCGTCCGGGGGCGTGGTCGGCGGGCACAGCGTGTCCACGAGCCGCGTCGCGCCCGCCGGGCCGCCCTGCAGGTGGACCACCGCGCTGTAGAACTCGACCTCGTCATCGCGCTTGGGCTCGTCGATCGCGAGGAACGCGAGCGCCTTGCGATCGAAGCGGTGGCGCACGATGACGCTGCCCTGATCCACGCCGTCGCCCGTCGGCGCGGGGAATCGCGCCGCGACCAGCTCACCCGAGGCGAAGGGGAACACCGGCGTGCCGACCGGCGCCTCGAGGTGGATCCCGTTGTGCCACGTGCGGTTGATCCCGAGTGGGAACGGCGCGTTCGCGGCGAGGGTCCGGCGCCACGCGTCCGCGAGCGCGGACTGGCCCGCGAGCGGTCGACCCGTGGCGTCGGCGATCGCGTAGGGCAGCCATGGGCCCGACGACGCGGGCCGCATGCGCACGCGCGCCATGCTGACGTACGCGTCGCCGCCCGGCGCCCGGAGGTCGCGCAGCAGCCCCGCTTGCAGCGTCTCCCAGTTCCACGTCGAGCCGAAGCCCTTGCGATCGCGCAGCGCCTTGGTCCACGCCTCGCGCTCGGGCTTGGGCCCGACGCGGCGGAACCCGCCGTGCACGACGCCGCCGAAATAGTCCTTTCCGGCGGCCGTTCCGGCCGGGCCAGCCACACCCTTGCGCGGCAGATCGATCTCCGGGTGGAGCCCGTTGGCGAACGTCGCCTCGAGACGCAGGCACAGGCCCTTCTCGTCGCAGTCGACGATGAACCAATTGTGGGTGAGCCCCTGGATCACGTAGATCTCGCCGGGCACCGGCTTGGCCGTCGCGATGTCGAGGGGCTCGTCGGCGATGCCGACCGCCGCGTACGCGCGGGGCGGGCCGAACTGCGCCTCGCCGGGCTGGCCGTTGTTCATCGCCCACGCGTGACGCTCCTTCGTCCACTGCGGTCCGAAGTCGGCGTGCGTCCGCAGGGCGGTGCCGACGAGCACCGCCTCGACGAACATGCAGCAGTTGGTGTAGCGACGCCCGAGGTAGTTGGTCGGCTGCGCCCCGTCGGCGTCCAGCGCCGTGGCGAGGCCGGGCGCGCGGTCCTGGGCGCGGCGGATGAGGTCGCCCGGGTAGCCCGGCTTCGCGGAGGGATCGGGCGTGTGGCCCGTGAACGAATAGTCGTACTCGGCGAAGCTCGCGACGATCTCCCAGAAGATGTTGGGATCGAGCGGGAAGTCGGGGGCGGCCATGGGCGCGTCCTGCCCGTCAGTGCGAGGGGATGAACGGCTCGATGGGCACGTACAGCCGCGTCGATCGCCGGCAGAGCCCGTAGCGCGGGAAGGTGACGTCGAAGCAGAACTCGTACGCGTCGCCCTCGATCTCGAGCGCGCAGCCCAGCGCGTCGGCGCTGAGATCGAGCACGTACTCGGCGCACCACTTGCCGCCCTTCATCACGTGGGTGCCCGCGATCGCACCCAGGGCGTCGTCGGGGTTGCCCTCGTCGCTGTCGTCCTCGACGAGCGCGATCGACAGGGGCGTGCCGTCCGGGATGTGGCGGGCCTCGACGTGGAGATACAGGCGGTCGCCGGGCCACGCGCACCGCTTCGACCAGAACGCCCGGGTGACGACGGGCCGCAGGTGGATCGGGCGGATCGCGTCGAGTTCGGCGGCGTGGCTCGGCATCGATCGGTGAGTGGGTCCGGGGCGGGGGTTCCGTCACGGCGGGGATCGCGGCGAGCTCGCGGGGGAGCGCCCTCGCAGAGCATGTCGGTGAGACATCCCTTCGCGCCTTCGGTCTCCGCGCACGCGGGTGGCAGCGCGACGCGCCGCGAGGTTCACGCAGCGTTCGGTTCACCCATCGCAGACGGTGCCGCACGCGGTGTCGAGGCACGCGAACATGGCCGCCGCCGCCGCTGCACCGGCGTCCGAGCCGGCATCGCACGCGGCGTAGCAGGTGTCGATCGGCTGGCCGCTGGCCTCGCATTCGCTGTAGCAGGTCACGACGGTGACGCAGGCGTCGTCGCCGACGCAGGCCTCGAACACTGCCTGGCACGGCTCGGCGGTGGCGCAGTCGAAGCAGAGGTCGCACGAGCCCTCGGATGCGGCGGCGCAGGCCGACGGCGGGTCGCCCGTGGTGTCGCCGTCCGTGTCGTCGTCGCCGCCGCTGTCGTCCGCGATGCCGGCACCCGCGGTGGCGTCGGTGGTGCCCTCCGCCGCCCCGTCGCCGGCCCCGGATCCACCGTCGGCGACGCCGGTGCTGCCCGTCCCACCGTCGTCGGTGCCGTCGTCGTCGCGGGAGCCGTCGTCGTCGCCGGTGTCGTCGTCGTCGCCGGTGTCCATGGACGCCTGGGTCCCCGTGAGCGTGCCGAGATCGAGGCCGCAGGCGATCATCATCGTCGCGGCGGTGAACAGCGCTGAGAAGCGTGCCTTCATGACGGGCAGGACGCACGCGGCGGAGGTGCGAGCGCGAGGCTCGGCGTTTTGTCGCAGGACGGGCGCGCTCGCGGACGCGGGCATCGACGTCCTCTCAGTTCGTGAGGACCACCATCGCCACCATCATTCTGCTCCTGGGCGTGTCGGCCTGTGGGTCGACGCCCGCCAGCTTCGTCCGCTCCCAGGCCCGCATCGGCTGTCGCACACTCAAGAAGTGCGACAAGTTCGCGTGGGTCGAGGCCGACCACGGGAGCGTCGGCAAGTGCGTCGACGATGCGGTCGACGGCAGCATCGACGACTTCGTCGACGCGTGCGACGACTTCGACGCCGCCGCGGCGCGCAAGTGTCTGCGCGGGATGAGGAAGATCAAGCGCCGCTGTGATCCCGAAGCCGCGTCCGACTCGCAGCAAGAGGCGTGTCAGGAGGTCTGCGGCGGCGGCGGCTACCGCAGCTGGGAGGAGGGCGAGCTGAGCGAGGCGCTCGCGCGGATCGAGCCGCCCACGATCCACCGGCGGCGAGTCTTCGCTCCGCGCGTGGCCGCGCGGCTGTCGGGCGGAGCTCGGCCGCCGCTTCGGCCGCCGCCGCGCCGACGCAGAAAAGGGGGGAAGGACGCCGCGTCCCTCCCCCCTTCGTCGATTGCGGGTTCACCCCGCGCCGCGACCCGAGCCGCGCTTCAGCACGCACCTTCGTCGCGGAAGATGTCGAGCCACAGCGCGCAGGACGGCTCGTCGGTCGCGCCGGTGCACAGCTCGAGGTCGATGCCGTCGAGCTGCGGACAACAGGTGGCGTGGAGCTCCTCGCACGCCGCCCCACCGCCGCCGTCACCACCGTCAGCGCCGTCGCCACCGCTGTCCTCCCAGCCGCTGCCGTCGCCGCCGTCGTCCCATCCGCCGCCGTCGTCGCCGCCGCCGTCGTCGCCGCCGCCGTCGTTGCCACCGCCGTCGTTGCCACCTCCGTCGTCGCCACCGCCGTCGTCGCCACCTCCCGCGACTCCGAGGCACGGCTCGCCGCACTCGTCTTGGACGCACGAGGTGAGGTCCGCGGTCGAGGCCTCGATGCACTGGTCGCACGATCCGGTGCGCTCGGACTCACAGTCACCGAAGCACTGGTCGTCGTCGCCATCGCAGGCGCACGTGCAGGCGTAGAACGACTCGCACGGATCCCCGCAGTCCGCCTCGAAGTCGCACCGCTGCTGGATGCACGCCGAGCACTCGGGGTTCTCGTCGACGGGTTGTTCGGGCTGCTCGAGCTCGCCGTCCGGGAAGCACTGCCGGGGTCCGCGGCTGCCCCCTGCGCCGCCGGAACCCGCGAGACAGCCGGCCGAGATGCCGAGGGCGACGGCGAGGCCGCCGGCGATGAAGTGGAACGCGAGCCTGTTCATGTCCGTCGGGACGGACGCCGACGCCAGGCGAGCATCGCTCCGTGCTCGCGATCACACCGGTCACTCGGGCGTTTCGGGCTCGAGCGTCCGCGACAGGATCCGCTGCACGCTGAGGTGCAACCGACTCTGCACCGCGCGCGCCAGGCTCTCGAACTCGCGCTGGGCGACGCCGAGCTCGGCGTGGAGTTCGGCGCGGGTGGCCTCGAACAGCGCCTGCTGGGCCTGGACGATCCAACGGGCCGCCGAGGTGCGGTGCACGCCGAACCGCGCCCCGAGCTGGTCGTGGTTCCAGCCCTCGAGCAGACGCAAGCGCAGCAGGTTGCGCTCGCGCGGCGACAGTCGGGCGAAGGCCCGCTCCAACGCGGCGCGCACCGGCTCGCGGTACTGCGCGTGCAACAGTCCCAGCTCCGGGTCGTGGGCGTCGGCGACGTGCAGCAGATCGTCGGGGTCGGCGGGACGCTCGAGGGGGCCGGCCGCGGCGCGCCGAAGCACGTCGACCACCAGGCGCGAGAGCACGACGCGCAGCCATCCGCGCAGGTCGCCCTTGCCGGTGTAGCGGGCGATCCGCTGCGGCTCGACGAACAGGCGATCCTGCACCAGCGCCGTGAACTCGCCGGGCGACATGCCGGCGCTGCCGCACTTGGCGGCGGCCCGATCGATGTCGCCCTGGTAGGTCCGCATGAAGCTGCGCAGCGCCGATGCCAGCCCCTTCTCGCAGCCGATCGCGAGGTAGAGATCGGGCGTGCAGATCGCCGCGATCGCGGCGGCGATCGGGGTCGCGCCGTCGTCGGTCAGGCCCGCGCCGAGCTTGGCGGCGAGCACCGCCCCATCGATCGCGAGATCGGGATGCGCCTGCTGCGCCTCGGCGACCAGGCGACGGAGCATCTCCGCGAGCTCGGGTTCGTCCACGACGCGGTCACGCACGGCCGGCGGCGCGGCGTCACACAGGGCTGCGAGGAGCGGATCGGACACCATGCGCCGCGCGGCGACAGGCTACCACGGGCCGCCTGTGGCCGCGCAGCGGCAAAGTGCGATCGGCCGCGGGCGGCGACGCTCGGCGGAGCCAAGGCGTGCGTCCTATCCTCGTGGAGGCCCCGAGCCCGGCGGGTTCGCAACGCAGACGACGCATGAGCTGCCCCGACGAATCCCGCGACGAATGTCCCGACGAAGAGGTCCTCGCGGCGCTGGTCGATCGCCGCCTCTCGCCGCAACTCCGCGGTGAAATCGAGGCCCACGCTGCGGCGTGCGACGCCTGCGCCGAGGCCCTGCACGTGTGCGTCGAGCTCTACGTGCAGGGCGGGGTCACCGTGGGCGGCCACGCCAGCGCCGTGGCGACGGTGGCCGAGCCGACGCGAGCGCGGACGACGAGCGCCGCACCCGGCACGCGGATCGGCCGCTTCTTCGTGATCGAGGAGGTGGGCCGCGGCGGCATGGGCGTGGTGCATGCCGCCTACGATCCCGAACTCGATCGCAAGGTCGCGATCAAGCTGCTCCTGCCGCGGCAGGACGTTCATCGCGAAGAGATCGAGGCGCGCCTCCGTCGCGAGGCCCAGGCGATGGCGCGGCTGGTGCATCCCAACGTCGTCACCGTCCTCGAGGTCGGCGTCGACGCGACGGCGGACCCCCCGCGACTCTTCGTGGCGATGGAGTACGTCGACGGCGGGACGCTGCGCGCGTGGTCGGCCGAGCGTGCGCGGAGCACCGACGAGATCCTCGACGTGTTCACGGCCGCGGCGCGGGGCCTCGCCGCGGCCCATGCGGCTGGGATCGTGCATCGCGACTTCAAGCCCGACAACGTGCTGGTCGATCGCACCGGCCACGTGCGCGTCACCGACTTCGGCCTCGCGCGCGCCTTCGGGACGGCGCCCGTGTCCGATGCATCGACGCTCGCGCCGCCCGGTCTCTCGCGCTCGGGGGAGCTCACTGCCGACGATGCCGTGGTCGGGACGCCGCCGTACATGGCGCCCGAGCAGCTCGACGCGGGCAGCGACGTCGGTCCCGCCGCGGATCAGTTCGCGTGGTGCGTCGCGCTGTACGAGGCGCTGTACGGCCGCTGCCCCTTCCCGCACGGCTCGTTCCCCGTGCGCGCGGCGGCGATCCTCCGTGGTGCTCTCCTCCCGCCGACCGTGCGCCGGGCCGTGCCGGCGCGGATCCACCGCGTGCTGCTGCGCGGACTCGCGGCCGACCCCGCCCTGCGCTTCTCCGACATGGGCGGCGTGCTGCGGGCGCTCGCGGTGGCCCGGCGCCGGCGTCTGGGCCGGGCGCTGCTGCTCGTCGCGGCCATCGGCGCGGTGGCGACGGTGCCGCTCGTCGCGATGCTGCGCGACGGCGCCGAGGTGCGCTGCCCCGATCCCGACGCCGCGCTCGCGGGGGTGTGGGACGACGCGGTCGCCGAGCGGCTCGGCCACCACTACGCCGCCGCGCTGCCCGATCGCCCGGAGCTCGGCGCCCGCATGCAGCAGGCGTTGTCCGGCCGCGCCGACGCGTGGCGCGAGGCCATGGGGCAGGTGTGCGAGGATCAGGCTGCGGGCACGCACGCCACCGCGGTGATCGCCGTGCGATCGGACTGCCTGCGCGAGCGTCATGTCGAGCTGCGCGTGCTCGTCGAAGGTCTGCTCGAGGGCGACGCGTCGGTGCTGGCGGCGGCGAGCCCCGCGGTGAACGAGCTGCCGACGGTCGAGCGATGCTCGGATGTCGCGCACTATCTCGACACCAGCGACGCGATGGTCGATCCGGCGATGCGCCCGGGGATCGACGCGGTGCGTGAGTCCCTGGCCTCGGCCCGCGCCGTGCGGGCCTCCGGTCGGCCGGCCGCGGCCCACGGGCTGCTGCTGGAGGTCATCGCGTCGGCCCGCGCCCTGGGGCACGCGCCGGTGCTCGCCGAGGCGCTGCTCGAGCAGGGCAGCAGCGCCGCCGCCCTCGGACACGCCGGCGAAGCCCACGACGCGCTGCTCGAGGCGGTGCGCTTGGCCGTCGCCCAACGCCGCGACGCGCTCGTCGTCGACGCCCTGCTCGCGCTCCTGTCCCTGCGCAGCGTCGACGGCTCGACCCACGAGATCACGCTCATCGCCGACCTCGCGCTCGGGCACCTCGAGTCGGTCGACGGCGCCGACGCGCTGCGCCGCGACGTGCTGTTGCGCCGAGGGTACGCGGCGCGCCTCGGGGGCGACTACGACAGCGCGCGGCGCGACTGGGCCGACGCCGCGGCGCTGGGTGAAGGGCCGGGCGACGCGCTCGTCGACCTCGGGAACGAGTCGGTGCTCGCCGCCGATGCCGGCGACTGGGCGGCGGCCGAGGTGGTCCTCGGGCGGCTGCGCGAGCTGGCCGGCGACACGCCCGGCTTCGCGTCGCTGGGCGCGATGCTCGACTTCAACCTCGGCCTGTGTCGCTGCGGCATGGGCGACCTCGACGGCGCGGAGGCTCGGTTCGAGCGGTCCCACGCCGGGTACCGGGCGCTCTACGGCGACGATCATCCGCGGATCGCCGACATCCATCGCGCGCGCTCGCGGTGCCTCGCCGAAGCCGGTGACGTCGCTGCGGGCCGGCGACACCTGGAGCTCGCCGCCCGGATGCACGCGCGCGTCGAGGTCGGCGAGCGCGACGCCCTGGCGCTCGAGGGCCTTCGCGTCCTCATCGAGACCTACGAGGGCGCGCCGATCGACGGCGCCCGGGCACGCATGGATCGGATCCTCGAGGACGTTCGATCGCGGTCGAGGCCGGGCTCGCCGTCGGCGGCCGGCTTCGAGCTCGAGTTGGGCCGGGCGCTGCTCCACCGTGGCGCGGCCCAACACGCGGCGCACTACTTCGGTCGCGCACACGGGGCGTACGCGACCGCGATGGGCCCCACCAGCAATCACGCACTGGTGGCGCGGGCGCTGCTCGGCGTCGCCTTGGCCGATGCGGGCGACGCGACCCGAGCGCGCGCCGAGCTCGATGCGGCGCTCCCCCTGCTGCAGCCCGCGCGGGGCTACCCCCACCTCGTGGCGTTCGCGCTCGGGGCCCGGGCCGCGCTGGGCTCGGCCGACGAACCCCCGGCGGTCACCCCTGCACCCCGGTGAGCCGGACCGGCGCGCCCGCCCCGCGCCCGGTCGAGCGCGGCCGCGGGGCGTCTGATAAGAAAAGTGATCGGCGAGTGTCGGAAACCGGGCGGCGCCCTCGCTCTGTCGGGGAGGGGCACGAGAGCCCCCCAACCACCCAAGGAAATCGACGATGAAGAACAAGTACCTCCTCGTGTATCGGACCTCCGCCGCCGCCGAACAGACCGCGCCCTCCCCCGAGGAGATGCAGGCGGTGCTCGAGCAGTGGCATCAGTGGAAGACCCAGTTCCCCGACATCCTCGACATGGGCGACGGGCTGCTGCCCGACGGTCGCGTGATCAAGGGCGGGGTCGTGACCGATGGCCCGTCGATCGAGTCGAAGGAGATCGTCTCTGGCTACTCCATCGTCGCGGCGGCGAACTACGACGCGGCGCTCGTCATCGCGCGGGCGTGCCCGATCAACTTCGCGCCCGGCGCGAGCATCGAGGTCCGGCAGCTCGCGGGGTACTGAACCGTGAGCGAGGCCCACGACGCGATCCACCTCGTGCTCCGGCACGAGTACGGTCGCCTCGTGGCCACGCTCCTGCGTTCGTTCGGGGCGCATCGACTCGCGCTCGTCGAGGATGGGCTCTCGCAGGCGCTGCTGGAGGCCACATCGAACTGGCGAGCGCGCGGAGTTCCACCGAACGCGCGCGCATGGCTCCACCGCGCGGCGCGCAACCGCATCATCGACGAGATCCGGAGGTCGGGCCGCAGCGAGCCGCTCGACGGCGGTCGACCTGGCGAAGTCGACGTCGCGATCGAATCCGAGACCGAGGCGGCGCTCGCCAACGACGTCCATGACGACGAGCTTCGGGCGCTGTTCGCCTGCACGGAGCCGTCGATCCCACTGGCGTCGCGGGTGGTGTTCGCGCTGCGGACCCTCTGCGGGTTCTCCACCCGCGAGATCGCCCGGCGGTTGGTGACGACCGAAGAGAACGTCCAGAAGCGCTGGGAGCGGGCGCGCGAGGGCATGCGCACGGTCGATCTCGCGAAGGAGGTCGCCCCGCAGGAGCTGCCCGAGCGTGCGGACGCCGTGCTGCGCATGATCTACGTCCTGTTCACCGAGGGCTACTTCGCCTCGGGCGGTGAGAGCGTGTTGCGGCTCGAGCTGTGTCGCGAGGCGATTCGCCTCGCCCGTCTCGTCGCCGAGCACCCGCGCTACACCTCGGGGGCGGCGTGGGCGGCCGTCGGCCTGATGCACCTCCACCACGCGCGAAGGGACGCCCGCGCCGACGCGGACGGCCAGCCCGTCCTGCTCGAAGATCAGGACCGCGGGTTGTATCGGCGCGACGAGCTCGCGCTCGCGCTCGAGGCACTGCGCCTCGCGCAGCGGGGTGGCGTCGTGTCCAAGTACCACCTCGAGGCTTCGATCGCGGCCGAGCACGCGTTCGCCCCGAGCTTTGCGGAGACCCGCTGGCCCCGGATCGTCGCGCTGTACGATCGCCTGGCGCAGATCGATCCGTCGCCGCTGCACACGCTCCACGCGGCGATCGCCGTGTCCTACGCCGAGGGGCCGGAGGCCGCGTTCGCGCGATTGGATGCGATGCGTCCGCCGACGTGGTTGTCCGCCTCCCACCTGTGGCTCGCGACCTACGCGGACCTCCATCGCAGGCTCGGGCACGTCGAGGAGGCCCGGGGCTTCTACGACAAGGCGATCGCGCTCGCTCCGGCGTTCGAGCGGGGCGTGCTCGAGCGGCGGCTGCGATCGCAGGGGGTGTGGGGCGGGTGAGGGCCCCGGGTGGAGCGCCGAGGACCGGTTCCCAGCGACCTCAGACCACCCCAGCGCGACCCGGGTCCGACCGCATCCCCGTCGCCGACGCCGCCAGCCGCCGTGCCACCTCGATCCGCCCCGCGTCGCCGTGCGCGACGACGTGCGCGAGCTCCGACGCCGCGAGCAACGTGATCGGCACCAGCCGCGCGCGACCCTCCGGCAGCGTGAGCCACGTCGGCAGATCGCACGGCACGCCGAGCAGCACGCCGACGCGGCCGTGCTCGTTGCGCAGGGCCGGCGGAAACGGACGACCGGCGATCTCGATCGAGAGGGTGCCCAGCTCGTCGAGCATCCTGCGGACGCCGCCGTGGCCCGCGGCGGTGTAGCTGACGTCGTGGACCGCGGCCATCAACCAGCTGCCGATCGCGACGGGCACCGGGACGTCGGCCTCGATCCAGAACTCGAGCCCGAAGCCGACGCCGAACTCGTCGTCCCAAGGATCCGACAGCGCGTCGGAGGCGATCGCCGTGCGGCCGTCGCGGTGGATCACCCGCCACGCGGGGCGCGTCGGCCACCGCGAGCCGCCGAGCAGCGCGGGCCCGATCATCGGCGCGAGCACGTCGCGATCGACGATGCCGAGCTTGCCGAAGGCCTCGCGTCGCGCCGCAGTGGCCGCGGCGACCCGCGTGTCGTGATCCCCGAGCTCGGTCATCGGGCCGAACCGTAGCAGGCCGCGCGCCGTGCAGCTTGCCCACCGCAGTACCCGAGCGTTGCGCGGCTTGCCCAGGCGCGCGCGGGCCCGGGGCGCGCCAGTCCACGGTGCTCCGCTTGGCACGGCCCGTGCTGGTCGGGCCGCGGATGCGGCACCTCCACTTCGCCCCCCGCGTGGCTTTGGCTCCGTTCGCGATCTCGCTGCTCTCGCTGGTGGTCGCGTGCTCCTCGGCGCGGGAGGAGGGCGCGTGGCTCGGCATGACCAGCGCCGATCCGTCGGGCGCCGCCGACGACGGTGGCGACACGGCCGCGCTCGACGGCGGCGACACGTTCCACGCGACGCTCGCCGACGACGACCACGGGGACGACGACGCGCCGGACGACGACACGTCCACGGGCACCGCGCCCACCGACGACACGGGCGACGACGATCCGAGCGGGGATGACGGCGGCGCCGACTGCCCGGCCAACTGCTACTGCGAGCCCATCGACCCCGACGCGACGCTCGACGACGTCGAGGACGGCTACTCGCCGCAGGCCTGGTCCGAGACGATCTTCGAGGTCCTCGGGCGGCGTTGGCCCGCGGGCCGCGACCTGTTGCTCGACAAGGTCGGCGATCCGTACTTCGGGGCGTTCAGCGACAGGTCGAGCTTCGCCGCGCTGATGGACGGCCTGATGACCGAGGCCCACGAGGGCACCCACGGCTGGGAGTACGGCCACGCCACCGTCGACGAGTTCGCCTACTTCCTGCGCGACGACCTCCAGTACTTCCCGGCCAAGCTCCACGGCTTCGATCGCGGCGAGATCTACGGCTCGATCGCCACCGGCAGCTACGACATCTACCGCGACCTCTACTTCTCGGGCACCCAGGGCACCTACGGCTTCTACGAGCTGCTCGACGAGATGAACTGCTACATCAACGGCATGGCGGCGATCGGCGTCGTCGGCGAGTACATCCCCTACGGCGTGTCCGGCCGCGACGGCGCGGTCGCGTTCATGTACTACCTCGAGCTGTACCTGAAGCTCGCGCGGACCCAGTACCCGCAGGTCTACGCGGAGATCCAGGGCGACCCAGAGTACGTGGAGATGATCGAGGTGCAGTGGCTGCGGCTGCACTTCTTGTTGATGAACGCCGGGGATCTGCACCCGAATATCGGGCTGTATGACGAAGAGTACGAGGCGCTGATGTACGCGCCGGAGAACCAGGCGGAGATCGAGATGCTGATCGGCAAGGAGCTGGACGCGTCGAACTGCCTGCCGTGATCGGTGTGGGACCCCAGCTACCGGGCGTTGGCAACGTCGCCCTCTGCGGCGCCTTCCCGTCCGCCCCGTGAGGTCGCGGCACGAAGGAGGCGGAAGTCCTGAGCGACCTGCCACGCCGTCGCGAAGGAGCACGAAGCCCGCCGCGCGACCTCGGCCACGGGGAGCTCGGGCGCATCCTCGAGCACGGTCCAGACGTCCGCGCGGAACGATGGGCCCAGGAGCACGCGGTTGCGATACCCCGGGTGCCGGCGAACCAGCACCTCAGGGCGCAGCACATCCGCGGGCCGATCTCGCAGCGCGCCGACGGGCGCACGCAGGGGCGTGTCGACGAATCGCGCGTCCTCGCCGTGTCGCTTGATCTGGAACGCCGTGCCCGTGGGCAATAGATCGATCCTGGGACCGCCGTAGTGGCTGATGAGTCGAGCGAACCGACGATCCTTGACGAGCCACGTGGCGACGGCTGCCCAGTACGCGCGCACGCGCCCGGACGGGTGGCTCCCCACGAGACGGATGAGCCGGTCGGCGTTCACTCGCGGGTGATGAACACCGAGCCACGTGGTCAAAACCGCGAGCACACGGAAGTCGCCCTCGTCCATGCCCAGCGCCGACGCGTGCAAGAGCGTGCCTTCGATGTCCGGGCAGGCCTCGGGCTTCGCGGCGAAGTTCATCCCGATGCCGACCATGCGGGCGGTCAGCTCGTCGGCGGCGGGCATCGCCTCTCTTGCGGTGGGGCGGCTAAACGGCATGACCGAGGCTCCTGGCGAGGCCGGCCAGGGTCTCGCGTACGTGCTCTGGCCACTGCTCGTTTCCGTCTTGCTGCTCGAGCCACGGGAGTGTGGCTTCGAGTTCTCCTGGCGAAGGCGCTAGCGCGACACAGTCGGCGAAGTCGGTGCCGCGATCGCAGAGCGCGAACAGCTTGGTGCTGAGGAGGTCGAGTCTCCCGAGCGTTTGGAGCACGAGGGCTTGGCCTTCGAAGACCCGCTCCAACCGCGCGCGCCACCCCGGGAGGAGGACCTCGCCGAGCTGCGCCGGTCCGTTGTTGAGCCATTCGTCTGCGAGCTCGATCCCCGACCGACGCTGTGCCTGCGCGAACTCCCTCGCGGCAAGAGCGATCGCCGGTGGCAGTTCCGGCGCGAGGATGTCGACGTCTCGAGTGTGGCGCTGGATCACGCCCATGAGGCCGAGCGCGGCGCCACCGATCACGACGGCCTCGAACCGGAGTCCGAGGTCGAAGAGATGGCGATCGAACGCTTCGATGGTCGGTCGAGGGAGCATGTCGAGTATCGGTTATTCCGATACTGACATCCGAGCCCCGGGTCGTCAAGCTCGTGTGGCCCGTTCCATCGGGGCGACGGCCTGGCGGAGGTCCGCGACCGCATTGCCATGATCCGCGAGGCCCCGTCGGATCCCGGCCCTGAGGTTGATGACGATCCCGTTCATCGTCGTGTTGGCCTCATCCACGAGCGCGGCGCCGTGGTCGTCCTCGACGCCCGCGGCGTCGCACATCCTCGGCAGTGTCCTCGGCCGGGGCGCTGAGCCGGCGCACTGATGAGGTCGCAACTCAGGACTTCCGTGCCTCTCGCGCGCCGTAGGTGGGGCTGGCCGTGCGCGACGTCCCCGGCATACTCTTCGCCCGCGTGACCGAGCTCCCTCCGCCTCCGCTCCCGCGCGCGCCCGATGCCGCCACCGACATGGCGCGGCTGCTCGAGGTGGTGCGCAGCGTCGTCGTCGACGTCAGCGACGGTCGCGGTCTGGGATCGATCGGCCCCGACGTCTCGTTCGAGCGCGAGCTGGGGCTCGGCAGCCTCGAGCGGGTCGAGCTGGGGATCCGTGCCGGCGAGGCGTTCGGTGTGCACCTCCCCGAGGAGGCGTTCGCGACCGCCGACACGCCGCGGCAGCTGCTCGCGCACCTCGACCAGCGCCGCGCGCCCGGGGCCGCGGCGACGCCGGTGCGCTCGACGACCGCCGCGGATCGCCGCGCGCTGCTCCCGAGCGCGCCCCCGTCGCCGCCACCCGTCGAGGCCGCGACGCTCGTCCTTGTCCTCGAGTACCACGTGCGTCACCAGCCCGATCGCGTGCACCTCGTGCTCGAGGACGACGATGGCTCGGCGCTGCCGATCACGTACCGGATGCTCCACCGCGCGGCGCTGTCGGTCGCGCGGTCGCTGCGGGCCGCGGGCCTCGATCGCGGGCGGAGCGTCGCGATCATGCTGCCCACGGGCCTGGGCTACTTCGCGTCGTTCATGGGCGTGCTGCTCGCCGGCGGGGTGCCGGTGCCGCTGTACCCGCCGATGCGGCTCGATCGCATCGCCGAGTACATGGCTCGATCGTCACGGATCCTCGACAACGCGCAGGCGCAGCTGCTCGTCACCTTCGATCGGGCCGCGCGTATCGCCGATCTCGCCCGTGACCGCGTGGCGACGATCGAGGCCGTGCTGTCCATCGATGCCCTGCTGCCGCAGGCGAGCACGCCATCCGAGCTCCCCGACATCGACACGGCCGCGGTCGCGGTGGGGCCCCAGGACACCGCGCTCATCCAGTACACCTCGGGCAGCACCGGCGATCCCAAGGGCGTCGAGCTGACCCACGCGAACGTGATGGCGAACATCCGCGCGGCGGCCAAGGGCTGCGCGCTCGCGGGCGACGACGTGATCGTCAGCTGGCTGCCGCTGTACCACGACATGGGCCTCATCGGCGGCTGGCTCATGCCGTTCTACTTCGGCGTTCCGTGCGTGCTGATGTCGCCGCTGGCGTTCCTCTCGCGGCCGGTGCGGTGGCTCGCCGCGCTGACCGACTACGGCGCGACGTGCTCGGTGGCGCCGAACTTCGCCTTCGATCTCTGCGTCAAGCGGATCGAGCCCGCGGCGCTGGCCGACCTCGATCTGCGCCGCGTCCGGGCGATCCTCAACGGCTCCGAGCCGATCCTCCCGGCCACGCTCGATCGCTTCGTCGCGCGCTTCAGCCCGGTTGGCCTGCGTCGCGAGGTCCTGTTCTGCGCGTACGGCCTGGCCGAGAACATGGTCGCGGTCGCGTTCCCGCCGGTGGGCCGCGCGCCGCGGATCGATCGCATCGATCGCCACGTCTTCGAGGCCGAGGGCCGCGCGGCGCCGGCGGGGCCTGACGACGACGCGCTCGAGTTCGTGGGCGTGGGCACGGCCGTCGACGGCCACGAGATCCAGGTCGTCGACGCCGCCGGTGCACCGGTGCAGGAGCGCCGGCAGGGCGTCGTGCAGTTCCGCGGGCCGTCGGCGTTCAAGGGCTACTTCCGCCGCCCCGAGGCCACCGCGGAGGTGAAGCGCCCGGGCGGCTGGGTCGACACCGGCGATCTCGGCTACGTCGCCGACGGCGAGCTGTTCATCGTCGGCCGACTCAAGGATCTGATCATCAAGGGCGGTCGCAACTACTACCCCCACGAGATCGAGGAGGCCGCGGCGAGCGTCGAGGGCATCCGTCAGGGCTGCGTCGCCGCGTTCGCGGTGCGCGACGAGGCGGCGGGCACCGAGCAGATCGTGGTGGTCGCCGAGACACGCGAGCGCGACGCGCTGGCCCAGGAGATGCTCGTCGGTCGCGTCGTCGAGGCCGTCACCACGCGCGTCGGCGTCCCGCCGGATCGCGTGGTGCTGGTGCCGCCGGGCGCGGTGCCCAAGACCTCGAGCGGCAAGATCCAGCGCCGCGAGAGCAAGCGCCTGCTGCAGGAGGGCACGCTCCACGTCGCGCACGGATCGTTCGCGCGGCAGGCCGCGGGCCTGATGTTGAAGAGCCTCCCGGCCCGGGTGATCGCGGGCCTGCGTCGGGTCGCTCGGGTGATCTACGGCGCGTGGGCGGCCGCGATGATCGCCTGGCTATGCGGGATCGCGGTGGTGCTCGGGCGGCTGTGCCCGCGCGGCCGCGCGTCGCGGCGACTGACCCAGCTCGAGGCCCGCGTCGCCCTCGGCTTGGCCGGCCTCTACCCGCGTCGCGCCGGCCTCGAGCACATCCCGCCGGGCGCGGCGATCCTGGTCGCCAACCACTGCGGCTACCTCGACTTCCTGATCTGCGCCGCGAGCCTGCCGCCCGACATCCGCTTCGTCATCAAGGGCGAGCTGCGCGACAACCCCTGGGTGGGCCCCGTGCTCGAGCGCGTCGGCCATGTGTTCATCGATCGCCACTCGACCGCGAAGTCCCTCGCGGATCTCGAGGCCGTCGTGGCCCTGCTCGCCGCGGGCGAGCGGGTGATGCTCTTCCCGGAGGGGACGTTCTGCCCCGACGTCGGGATGCGGCCGTTCAAGCTGGGCGCCTTCCGGCTCGCGAGCGAGACGGGCGCGCCGGTCGTTCCGATCGCGATCCGCGGCTCCCGCAAGGCCCTGCGCGACGGGACGTGGCTGCCGCGGCACGAGCGGATCTCCGTCGAGGTGCTCGCGCCGCTGCGGCACGAGGGCCGCGAGATCGCGGACGTCGTGCGGCTGCGCGATCGCAGCGCCGACGCGATCGCGGCGAAGATCGACGAGCCGCGGCTCTACGCCGCCGACATCTCCGTGCCGGGCCCGACGTGACCCTGTTCGCGGGAGACCGCGTCAGGGCGCGCGGGTGAGCTGGACGCCGTCGACGGTCATCGTCCACACGCCGTTGGCCTCGGTCGGCGGTGCGGTCACGTCGAAGCTCGTGGTCACCACCATCACGCCGACGACGAAGTCGTCGCCGTCGAAGCCCTGGATCGGCCCGTCGATCTGCACGCGGCCGTTGCCCTCGGCGCGGTCGTAGCGGGCGCGGCCCTCGGGCGTGATCTCGAGGGTGACGCCAGGGCCGCGCCAGCGGCCGGCGTAGTCGGCCTTGTCGGCGGGCAGCGGCTTGCCCGTGCACGCCGCGAGCGCGAGGGAGGCGCCGAGTGTGCATGCGCGGATCCGTCGAGTCATCGAGGGCAGCGTAGCACCACCGATGCGCGCCGACGCCCACGCGACTAGCTCTGGCGTGGGCATCGACTGGACAGGCGCCACCGACGTTGCCAGGCTCGGGGCACATGCAGACCTCGCCCCGGGCCCTGGGCATCCTCCTCACGGTGGCCGCAGCGCCGCTCGCGTGTGGCAGCGATCCCGACGAAGCCGCCGACAGCAGCACCAGCAGCAGCGATGGCTCCGCCGCGACCGATCCGACGGGCGCCGGCCCCACGTCGATGTCGACGGCCGCCGACGTGACCGGCGATCCCACGGGCTGTGCCGTCAGCGAGTCCTTCGACGGCGGCGACGCGGCGCAGTGGCCCGCCCCCTGGACCGAGCTCGGCGGCATCGCGATCGCCGACGTCGTCGGCGGCCGCGGTCGCCTGGTCCCGACGACGAGCTCGTACTCGCTGGCGCGCGTGGGCATCGACGCGCCGTGCGTCGACGCCGAGATCGCGTTCAGCTTCGAGTTCACCGAGGCCGCGTCGCAGGGCGTGGGCGGCTACGTGCGCCAGAACGGCGGCCACCTGCAGACCACGGATCCTCCGGGCGAGGGCTACGTCGTGTTCGTCGAGTCGTTCCGCGACCCCGCGGGCATCGGCATCTGGCGCGAGGTCGGTGGCGTCGAGCAGCAGCTCGAGGGCACCGTCGCGGTGCCGATCGAGCCGGGCGTGGTCTACCGCGCGCGCATGCGGGTGGTGCAGGAGGACGCGACCACGACGCGGCTCCAGGCGCGCATGTGGCCCGAGGCCGACGCCGAGCCCACCGCCTGGCAGATCGAGCGCACCGATCAGACCCCGAGCCTGCAGGGCAAGGCCGGCGGCGTCGCGCTCGACGCCTGGAGCTCGCGCACCGACGGCGCGGCGGGGGATCTGTTCGTCGACGACATCGTGGTCGGCGAAGCGGGCTGAGCGGTCACCGTCGCCGTCATCGCCCCAGCTGCGCGACCAGCTCTTCGCTGCGCCGGCGCGCCGGTCGGCTCGCCGGCCGCGACAGCAGATCCGGCACCAGCTTGCGGGCGCGCGCGAGCGACTCGTCGTCGCCCAGCTCGATCAGCACCGCGAGGAGCTCCTGCTCGAGCAGGCCGCGCTCGGCGAGGTCGGCGAAGGCCTCGTCGGCGATCGCGAGCAACAGGGAGTCGCGGGCGTCGTAGAGGCGCTCGGGTCCCATCGCTTCGTAGGCCCGCGCGACGGCCAGGTGCGACGCGGCGGCCTGCGGGGCGACGGCCCGCAGCAGACGCGCGTGGTGCAGCGCGAACCCCGGGTTGCGGGCGCCGAGCGCCAGGGCGAAGCGGATCCGCAGCGGCTCGGGATCGTTCGGCTCGGCCCGCGCGCGCGCGGCCGCCATCGCGTCGGCGTGCTGCGGCGCGACGGGGGCGAGCGCGTCGACGAGCAACCGCCATGGCACCGCGGCGGCCGGCGTCAGCGCGGCGAGATCGGAGGGCCGCGGGTACTCGCGCAGCAGCCACTCGAGCAGCGCCTCGTTCGGCGGGTCGTGCAGGCGCGCGAGGCCCTCGGCGATCGAGCGATCGCCCTCGTCGCGGCGCCCGACCTGGCGCAGCGCGATGCCCCGGATCAGCCACGGGTCGACGCTGCCGGGCCGCAGGCGCACGGCCACCTCGGCGCGGGCGATCGCCGTCGGCCAGTCGGCGCGCTTGGCCGCGTCGCGGGCGAGCAGGCCGTGGAGTCGTCCGTCGAGGGGGCGGCGGCGGAGCTCGATCGCCGCGTCCGCGGTGCCAGCGAAGAGGGCGGCGTTGTTCTCCTCGCGCCGCAGCTGGCTGCCGGGTCGCGAGACGATGGCCAGCACGATCGCGCCGAGCAGCACGAGCCCCCCGAGGATCCCGGCCCGCCGCGGCGCGACGCCGCGCGTGGGCCCGGCCGACAGCGCGCCGGCCAAGGCGACCGCGGGCGCGGCGACGCCGAGGAACTCGAACGAGAAGTCGACGGTGTTCTGCAGCGCCACGGCGAGCAGGCCGAGCAGCACGATGCGGCGGGCGCTCAGATCCGACGCACCGCGGCCGCGGAACATCGCCGCGCACCACCACGCCGTCATGCCGACCAGCAGCGCGCCGCCGACGTACGGGCCCCACTCGACGACCATCGCTGCGGGGGCGCACTCGAGGTGGGTCGCGATCACGTGGGTGGGATCGGCCCGCATCGCCGGGAACAGATCGATGAACGCGCCGCGGCCGATGCCGAGCGTCGGCGACAGCTCGAGCAGCGTCAGCGCGTGCCGGGCCGCGGCGATCTTGTGATCCGTCTCGCCCCACGACTCGGCGACCGACGACAGCGTGGCCAGCTCGCGCCAGGCCCCGTGCTGCGCGACCAGGAGGAACAGGCACACCGCGCCGACGAGCACCATGATCCGCGCCGGGGACAACCGCTCGGCGCGGCGCCGACGGGCCCGTCGACCCGCGCCTTGCCGGCGCAGCCCGAGCCACGCGGCGACCGGCCCGAGGAGCAAGAACGCCACGAGCGCGCCGCGGGAGAGCGACAGCACGAGCGCGGGGATCATCAGCGTGACCCCGGCCATCGCCGCGAGGAATCGATCGCCGTAGCGATCGACGCGGCCGGGATCGGCGGTGACGAGGCCGTGGGCGTGCTGATCGGCCGCGACCGCGACGCCACAGAAGATGCCCAGCAGCAACAGACCCGACTGATGGTTGGGGTTGACGAACGTCCCGAGCAGCGCCGGCACCGTCGAGCGATCGATGTCGCGGGCCGCGTACCAGCCGTAGATCGAGTCGAGCCCCGCGGCCTCGTGGGCGAAGCCGATCAGCGCCACCGCGCTGCCGAGCACGGCGACGAAGCCCGCGGTCACGCGCCACGAGAGCTGACTGGCGGCGACGAACACGGCGGTCAGGGCGAACAGCCGCGCCGCCTCGAGGCCGGTGTCGCCGGGGACGACGCTGAGGCCTTCGCGCCCGGCCACGTCGGTGCCGACGAGGGCGCCCCGGACCAGCGCGTCGAGCCCGGGGGCGAGCCCCTCGCGGAGGCCGCCCAGCGGGAGCCACTGCACCAGCGTCGCGACCGCGGCGAGCAGCCCGAGGCCAGCCCACACCGGGATCCGCAGGCCCGCCCGCGAGCGCCAGCACAACCGCAACCACAGCACCCACGCGATCACGCAGAAGGCGATGACGAGCAGCGGGTGAACGCCGCCGAACGCGAGCGCCGGCAGCATGATCGCGGTGCCGAGGAGGATCCGCGACCACGGCGTCGATTTCACCCGGCGCGACGTCCCGACCGCCGGCTCGACGGGCTCGTCGTCGGGTCCCGCTGGCGCTTCGCCCTCTTCCATCGTCGTCCGTCCGGGGGCCGCGTGCGGCCGACCGCGTCCTAGACCGCGTCGCCCTCGGCCTCGTTCGCTCGGTACGTATAGTACGACGAGTTGTAGGCGTAGCGCTCCTGGCGGGCGTCGACCTCGTTGAGCACGACCCCGAGCAGGTTGGTGTCGCCCTTGGCGAGCTGGGCGAGCGAGCGCTGGACCTCGCCGCGAGTCGTCGACTCGCAGCGCGTCACGAGGATCACGCCGTCGACCTCGCGGGCGATGATGAGCGGGTCGGTCACCGGCAGCACCGGCGGCGTGTCGACGATGACGATGTCGAAGCGATCGCGCAGCTCGGACAGCACGCGGCGGAACGCCGGGGTGTCGAGGAGCTCGGCCGGGTTGGCCGGCAGCGCGCCGCACGGGATGATCTTGAGGGCGGTCGGGGCGTCGTCGGGCGCGTCGAGGATGACCTCGTCCATGCTCGCGGTCCCCGAGAGCAGCGCGGCCAGGCCGGCGCCCTCCTTCTCGCGGGCCGAAGCGAACACCTGGTGGATCCGCGGCCGTCGCATGTCGGCGTCGATGATCACCACGCGCTTGCTGGCCTGACAGAACGACAGGGCCAGGTTCATCGCCGTCGAGCTCTTGCCCTCGGACGAATTGGGCGAGGTGACCATCAACGTGCGCAGCGCGTTGGTGCCCTGCGCGAACGCCAGCGAGGTGCGGATGCCGCGGCAGCGCTCGGCCATCAGCGACTGCGGATACAGGTGCGAGTAGAGATCGCGGGCGCGACGCTGCGCGCGGGCGTTGGCGACCCCGAGCCGGGTATCGGGCGCGAGCAGCGGGAGCTGGCCGAGCACGGGCACGCCGAAGCTGGCGAGCGCGCGCTCGAGGTCGAGCAGGCCGCGGATGCGATGGTCGCGGAAGTCGACGGCCACGGCGAGCAGCGAGCCCACCGACAGGCCCGCGACCATGGCGATCGCGAACATCAGCGCCTTGCGCGGGAACACCGGGATGGTCGGCACGGTGGCGCGGTCGAGGATCTCGATGCCCTCGTCCTCCACGCGGTTGGTCATCGCGATCTCGGTGTCGCGGCGGGCGATGAGCAGGTAGTTCTCCTCGGCGGTCCGGGCCGCGCGGTCGAGCTCCTTGTACTCCCGCTCGTGGGCCCCCAGCTTCACCGCCCGGGAGTTCTCGCCGCCGAGCTTGCGCTTGAGGTCGCTCTCGGTGGCGATCGCGGCGTCGACGTCGGCGCGCAGCGACTCGATGAGGTCGTCGGCCTCGCGCTTCAGCTTGGCCCGCGCGAGGTCGAGCTTGCGCTTGGCCTTCAGGTGCTCGACGTGCTTGGGGCCGTACTCCTCGTCGACCTGCGTGAACGCGGTCTCGGCCTCGAGCTCCTGCTGGCGCATCGTCTCGAACAGCGCCCGCTTGTCCTCCGACAGCAGGGTCGACGCGGCGATGTTGCCGGCCGCGTGCAGCCGCAGGGCCTGCTCGAGCAGGCGCTCGCGCTGGATCCGCTCGGCCTCGGCCTGCTTGGCGCGGCCCGACCAGATCATGATGTCCTGGTTGATGACGTCCTGGCGGTCGGACAGGGTCGCGGCTGCGATGCCGTACTTGTCCTTGAAGTCCTGCAGCTCGCGCTCGGCGGTCTGCACCGCCGCGTAGGACCGCTTGCGCTCCTCGGCGATGTCGTCCTTGGCGTCGGAGCCGACGTCGGTCCGGCTCGAGCGGGTGTGCTCGAGGTACGCGTCGGCGATCGCGTTGGCGATCTCGCGGGCAATCTCGGGGTCGGGGTACTCGGACGAGATCTCCATCACCCGCGAGTTGCGGACCTCGTCGATCACCACGAGCTCGCGCAGGCGCTCGACCGGATCGATGGTCGCCGCGACCGCCACGCGCTCGGCTTCCGACTCGATGCCGTCGATCCCGAGGAACACCGGATCGCTGGCGAGCCCGAGCTTGGTCAGCGCGCGCTCGGCCACCGCACGGCTGTGCATGATGGTGCGCTGCGTCTGGTAGTACTCCTTGTAGCCGATGACCCGCGAGTCGGCGTCGTCGGCCACGCCCTTCACCTTGTCGAGCACCTGCGGGCCGGTCATGTGCAGCACGACCGTCGCGCTGGCGCGCCAACGCGGATGCATCATCGTCAACGCCAGCGCCGCGGACGCGATCGCCAGCACGGTGGTCACCATCACGACCAACCACCGACGCCTCAGGATCGCGACGACCCGGAGCACCTGCGCGATCGCGTCGGAGTGCGGAGCGTCGTCGTCGGACCGCATCGGCGGGCCTGGGTGGGTCGGGGCGTTCACGGGCTGGTGTGGGAACAAGCTTGGCAAAGGTCGACCTTCGGGGCCAAGGGCGGGGACCAGGGCGGACCAACAGAGGTCCCCAAGGCGGGCCGGCTCCCGGTCCCCATCGCGGCCCGTCCCGGACCTGCGCCTTGGGGACGAGGACATCCCCGACCGTGGCCATGGCGCCGACCGGGCCGATCTGTGAGCGGCCGAGCGGGACGATGGCGCGGGGCTCGCTGAACGGACGACCACTGGTCGACCCGTGGGCACACCCGCAGCGGCGAGTCGCCGCAACAGGGGCCCATGCTACGGTCGCGAGGCGATGCCGAGGCCGCCCCCGGACGATGGGACCCTCGCGCCGGGCACCGAGGACCGCTCGAGGCAGACGGCCTTCGTGCCGCCGCCTGGGGATCCGGCCGGGTCGCTGACGCAGCACCGGCCCATGCCCGCGCACCGGCCGTGGTCCGCGCCACGGCTCGATCGTTACCGGCTCGAGCGCGTCCTGGGCGAGGGGGCGATGGGGCAGGTCTGGCTCGCCGACGACCCGGTGCTCTCGCGCGCGGTGGCCATCAAGCTCCTCCGCGGCGACACCGGCGCGGGAGCACCGGGTCGTGGGCGAGCCCAGCTCGAGCGGCTCGCGCGCGAGGCCCGGGCGCTCGCTCGCCTCTCGCACCCGAACGTCGTCGGGGTCTTCGACGTCGGCACCTACGAGATCCCGGGCGAGGATCGCTACGAGGGCGTGTACATCGTGATGGAGCTCGTCGTGGGCTCGACGCTCGCGCAGTGGCTGGCGACGCCGCGGCGCATCGACGCGATCCTCGAGGTGTTCGTGCAGGCGGCGCACGGGCTCGCTGCGGCCCACGACGCGGGCCTCGTGCACCGCGACTTCAAGCCGGCCAACGTGTTGGTCGGGGACGACGGGCGCGTGCGCGTCGGCGACTTCGGGCTCGCGCGGCGCGGCGCGGCGGAGGGTGGCGACGTGCGTGGGCCCGCGGAGCGGCTCGACGCGCGCGCGATCGTCGAGCGGCTCGACGCGGATGAGCTCATCGAGACCCTCGCCGGCTCGTTGACCGACGCGGGGACCGTCGTCGGCACGCCGCTGTACATGTCGCCCGAGCAGCACCGCGGCGAGGCGGCCGACGCGGGCAGCGATCAGTACGCCTTCTGCGTCGCGCTGTACGAGGCGCTCGCTGGCGTGCGCCCGTTCGTCGGCGACCTCGACCAGGCGTACGCCGCGAAGCGTGCGCGGCGGATCCAGCCGCCCGTCGGCGGGCGCGAGGTCCCACGTCGGCTGCTCGACGTGGTCATGCGGGGCCTCGCGCCGGATCGCGACGGGCGGTGGCCATCGATGCGTGCGCTCGTCGCCGAGCTGCGACCGGCGTCCCGTCGCCGGCGCACGGCCACCGCCGTCGTCGCGACGGTGCTCGGCGTGCTCGGCCTCGCGGGCGCGATGTCGCGGGGCGAGCCCGGGGTCGCCTGCGCCGATCGGGCGCGCATCGATGCGGCCTGGAATGCCGACGCCCGGCGCGCCGTGGTGGCCTCGGTGAGCGTGGCCAGCTCGCGCGAGCAGGCGCTGCGCATCGTGGCCGCGCTCGACGGTCAGGTCGACGCGCTGCACGTGGCCTTGGACGAGCACTGCGGTGCGACGCCGACGGCCGCCGCCGCGTGTCTGCGCGACGTGACCACGCAGCTCGTCACGACCGTCGAGGTGCTCGCGTCCGACGAGCGCGCCGCCGCCGAGGCGAACGCCACGGTCGCTGCGTTGCCGCAGGCGTCCGCTTGCGCACAGGCCACCGCGAGCGCAGACGCGACCGATCCCCGGCTGATCGCCGTGCGCGACCGCGAGACGATCGCGGACGCCCTGTGGAACGCCAACTTGGCCGACGCGGGGCTCGCCGCGGCGCTCGACGCCCGCGAGGCGGCCCGGGCGCTGGGCGAGCTCGGTCGCCCCCTCGCGGCGCGGCTGTCGCTCCGGGTCGCGCGCATGCACGACATCCTCGGCGAGTCCGAGCTCGCGCGGGCGGGCTTCTCCGAGGCCTATTTCGCCGCGAGCGAGCTCGGCGAGCACGGCACCGCGGCGCTCGCAGCGATGCGCACCGCGCTGCTCCTCGCCGAGGACGACGATCTCGACGGCGCCGAACGGTGGGCGCGCGACGCCGACGCCAGCCTGGCGCGGGCGGAGCTCGAGCCCTGCGAGGCGCACCAGGTCGAGACCGATCGAGCCATGCTCGCGGGCCTCGCCTACGACTTCGAGACATCGGAGCGCCTGCTCGGCGACGCCGTCGCACGCTGCCGCGCGCTCCGCTGCGGCGAGCGCTGCGTGGTGGCGACGGCCAACCTCGCGCAGATGCTCCACCAGCTCGGTCGCGACGACGAGGCCCTCGCGCACCGACAGGAGGTCGTCGCGCAGTTCGTCGAGCTGCGCGGTCCGGAGTCGCTACCGACCGCCGAGGCGCGGGTGAACCTCGCCCAGAGCCTGGTGCGACGCGGAGCGCTCGACGAGGCCCTCGCCGAGCTCGCCGTCGCGGAGGCGGTGCTCGAGCGTCGGGGCGGTCCCGGCCACCCACGGCTCGCGTCGGCCGCCATGCTGCGCTCGCAGATCTACCGCGCCCTCGGGGACGCCGCCGGCGCCGTCGAGGCGGCCGAGCGATCGGTCGCGATCGGGGCGCTGCACATGCGGCGCGACAATCCCCAGCACATCGGTCGCGTCGTCACCCTGGCCAACGCCGTGGGCGATGCCGGTGACCTGCGACGTGCGCTCGAGATCTACGACGGCATCCTGGTCGACGTGAGCGAGCCCAACGGGGCGCACGGGCTGGCGTTGCTCGCCCGCGGCTACACGCGGATGGACGCGGGCGATCTGGTCGGGGCCCTCGACGACGCACGGCGCGGCCGGACGCTCGTCGAGCGCCACGCCCCGCGCGACGCGGCGCACATCTCGATGTCGTACCAGAACGAGGCCGAGGTCCTCGTGCGGCAGGGCGCCTGCGCCGAGGCCGATCGGGTGGTCGCCGCGGGCATCGAGTGGGCGGACGCCGAGGCGCTCGATGGGGCGCATCGCGAGCTCGCCGAGGCGCGGGTCGTGATCGCGGAGACGTGTCGCGAGCGCACGCCCTGAGTCTGCCCGTCGGAGGATCCCGGATCAGCGTGGGACGACGCGGCCGGTGCACGCGGCGTGGCGTGCCCCGCCGCGGTAGGCGACGCAGCGCCCGTCCTCGCAGCGCGGTGGCTCGTGGCCGGGGCTCGTGCAGCCGTCGCCGCACTCGCTGGGGCGCTGCCAGCTCAGCCATTGCCGGTTCACCGCGCCGTGCTCACAGTGCACCGCGCAGTCGTCGTCGGCCGCGCAGCGGTGCGCGGGTCCGGGTCCGTCGAGCGGTGCGACGTCGAGCGCGGTGCACTGCGGATCGAGGGCGCCGCCGCGGTACGCGGTGCAGCGGCCCTGCTCGCAGCGCGGCGCCTCGGTGCCCTTCGCGGTGCACCCGTCCTCGCACGCCTCGCCCCCGGGATACGTCGCGGCGTGCCACGCTCGGTTCACCGCGCCGTGGCGACACGACGCGAGGCATTCGTCGTTCGCGGTGCAGGCGAGCCGCGCGGAGGGCTGCGCGGCGACCTCGGTGCCCGCGGTGGGTTCGGCCTTCGCGGTGGGTTCGGCCTTCGCGGGCTCGGCCTTCGCGGGCTCGGCCTTCGCGGTGGGCTCGGGTGTCGCCGTGGAGCACGCGGCCAGGAGCAGCACGGCGATCGAGATGCGAGGCAGCATCGGTCCACGATACCGAGTCCGCGCCGGCGTGAGACCGATCCCGCCCACGCCATCGCGCCTCGAACGGGCGCGCGCGCACGGGGCGTCAGGAACGGCATGGCGCCATTGCTCGGTTCGTCCCCTGGCACGCGCCGTGCTGTGGCTACGCCTGTGAAGAAGACCGATCTCCAACTCAAGCACGATGTCGAGCAGGAATTGGCGTGGGATCCCCGCGTCAACGCGGCGCACGTCCGAGTGGCGGTCGACGGCGGCGCCGTGACCTTGCTCGGCACCGTGGACAACCTCGTCGAGCGCTCCGCGGCCGAGGCCGCGACCAAGCGGGTCGCGGGCGTCCGGGCGCTCGCGCAGGAGCTCGCGGTGAACGTGCTGTCGAAGCACACGCGCAGCGACGCCGAGATTTCCACGGGGATCGCACAGGTCCTCGAGTGGAACGTGCTCGTGCCGCGGACCATCACGGCGAAGGTCGAGCGCGGCGTGGTGACCCTCGAGGGCGAGGCGATGTGGAACTTCCAGTGCGTCGCGGCCGAGCGGGCGATCCGACCGATCGTCGGTGTGGTGATGGTGCGCAACGCGGTGAAGCTCGAGGGCGGGGGCGCTGCGAACCTGCCCGTGCACGATCTGGTGAAGGCGGCGCTGGTCCGGCAGGCCCTCGACGACGCGCGGACGATCGCGGTCGACGCCGTGGGCGGTCGGGTGACGTTGAGCGGTCAGGCTGGATCGTGGCGGGCGATCGACGACGCGGTCACGGCGGCGTGGTCGGCCCCCGGCGTCACCGAGGTGACCAACCTCGTCAAGCACGAGCCGGTGATGACATGATCGCCGTCGCCATCCTCTTGGTGCTGCTGGTCGTCCCGCTCGTCGTCACCGCGCTCTCGCGGCTGATGCACGGCATGGGGGGCGTCGCGGTGCCAGTGCCGATCCCGGTGCCCGTGGCCGCGACGCCGGCCCGCAGCGGCCCGTTGGCGCGTTAGGGTCCGTTCGGGCCGGTCGACTGGCCCGTGAGCGTCGCGGTGCCCAGCGAGTGGGCCTCGAGCGCGGCGTGGACCTCGACGAGCGAGGAGTTCTGGTCGATCTCGTCGAGGGTCGCCACGTCGATCGCATACAGCGTGAACTGGTAGAAGTTCGCCGCGGAGCCCGGGCCGCCGTAGCCGAAGTCGTTGGTCCACGACCGGCACTGCGTCGTTCCGGGCACGTCGGCCGGCATCGCGGTGTGATCGACATCCTCGGGCAGGCCGGTGGCGTCGCCCGGGATGTCCCAGATCGCCGAGTGCTCGAAGTCGATGGTGATGTCGTGGAAGAACACCGCGAACGCCAGGGTGCCCGCGGGCGCGCCGACCCAGTCGAGCTGGGGCGAGACGTTCCCGCCGCTGACGTGGTGCATGCCGGGAATCCCGCCGCCCTCCTCGAACGCGGGGCTCGTCAGGGTGAACGCGACCGGCTCGGTGGTGGAGCTGCTGTCGCCGTCCGTGCTCGATCCGCCCGACGAGGTGTCGGCCACGCTGCCCGTGGTGCTCCCTGTGCCATCGCTCGAGGACCCGCCGGTCGTCGCCGCGGTGGTCGCGTTGCTCCCCGACGAGGTGTCGACCTCGCTCGTCGCGGTCGTGGTGGTCGAAGAGGTCGTGGTTCCGCCGCCGCCGCCGTCGTCGGCGCATGCGGTGGCAAGGATGAACATCGGGACGCAGAGCGCAGCGAAGCGGGAGGCCATCGGCGCACGATAGCACCCGCGCCGTGCCCCTCGGCCCCGTCGTCGGGCGATGGGCCGCTCCGCATGTGCGCCGGCGCCCGTGCGGGCGCCTGGGCGTCGTCGGCGGGCCGCTTCGCCGCAAATGCTTCGATTCCCCGCTGGCACGCCGCGTGAACAAGGGGCCGGGCAGGAGTCACTCAATGTTCCATTCTCGAATCCTCGTCGCGTCGTCCGTCCTCGTGCTCGTCCCCGCCTGCGCGAGCACGGTGCTCCCGCAGCAGCAGCTCATGGACACCCAGGGGGCCATCACGTCGGCGGAGGAGCTGAAGGGCGACGAGAACCCCGACGCCAAGCTCCACCTGCAGTTCGCCCGCGAGCAGCTCGCCGCCGCCAAGGAGATGATGGCCAACGGCGATGAAGAAGAGGCGGAGCGCATGCTCGATCGCGCGACGGCCGATGCCGAGCTCGCGCTGACCCTCGCGCGCACCGAACAGCTGCGCGCCGAGAGCCGTGAGGCCCGCACGGAGGTCAACGAGCTCCGCACCGAGGGCGTCGAGGCCGGCACCCCCGCCACCACCACCGCCTCGTCCAAGTGAGCCAACCGTTTCGGAGGACATCACCATGAACCGCACGATCCCCACGTCCATCTTCGCCGTCTCGCTCCTCAGCCTCGCCTGCGCCCACGACCCGTCGAAGGAGCTGGTCAGCGCGCGGCGGACCTACGAGACCGCCGCCAACGGCCCCGCCGCCGAGACCGCCAAAACCGAGGTCTACGACGCCAAGAAGGCGCTCACCCGCGCCGAGAAGGCCCACGACCGAAAATCGGGCTCGCAGGAGGAGGTCGATCTCGCCTACGTCGCCCTGCGCAAGGCGGACTATGCCATCGCCTACAGCACGTACCTGCAGTACCAGAGCAACACCGAGAAGGCCAAGGCGGAGTACCTGACGACGCTCGAGTCGCAGAAGAACAACGCCCAGGATCAGCTCGCGGATACCAAGGACGAGCTCGAGGCCAAGAACAAGGCGCTGATGGCCGCCCAGGCCGCGCGCAAGGCCCTCGAGCTCCAGCTCGTCTCCGCGCTGGGGAGCCTGTCCGAGATGGCGAAGATCAAGCAGGAGGAGCAGCGCACCGTGATCACGCTCAACGGCGCCGTGCTGTTCAAGAGCGACGAGACCCAGCTGCTGCCGATCGCCAAGGAGAAGCTCGGTCAGGTCGCCGACGTGCTCAAGCAGTACGGCGATCAGTACAGCATCACCGTGAACGGCTATACCGACTCGCGTGGCAGCGACGTGCACAACCAGCAGCTGTCGCAGGGGCGGGCGGAATCGGTGCGGTCCTTCCTCGTCTCGCGCGGCGTCGCCGAGGGCGTCGTCAGTGCCATCGGTCAGGGCGAGGCCCAGCCGGTCGCCGACAACAAGAGCGCCGAGGGCCGCGCCAACAACCGCCGCGTCGAGATCGTGGTCGATCGCATCGGCACCCCCGAGGCGAAGTGAGCCGTCGCCGATCACCTCGGTGACCGGCGATTCATGAGCAACGCCGACCCTCCGCGCGAGCGGCGGCCCCGATCCGGGGTCGTCGCTCGTCTCGCGTGGGGGCCGGCATCCGTGCGTTCGACGGCGGTCACCAGGGTCGCGGCATGTCGCGCGCTCCACCCGAGTGTCGCCGGGTCACCGGCAGGAGTCCTCCACCATGCTTCGCCACGTCCTTCCCCTCTCGCTCGCCTGTTCCCTCGCGGCGTCGTGCCGCACGCCCACCGAGGTCCAGGTCGACGAGCATGTCGCAGCGCGCGACGACGTCACCAAGGCCGGCGAGCTCGCGGGCAAGCGGGGCGAGGCTGCGCGCGAGAAGCTCGAGGACGCCCAGCGCGAGTTCGGCGACGAGGTCGCCAAGGCGCAGATCGGGATCGGTCGGGCGGTGAGCGCGGCCGACCAGCGGGTCGCAACCGCCGACGCGACGGCGGCGGGCGCCCGGGCGAGCGATCGCTACCCGCGGTTCGCCGACCTCACGGTCGAGTCGGAGGTCGAGTTCGACACCCGCGCCCAAGCGGCCCTCGATCGCGTGGAGCTCGACCTCGAGGTCGCGGCCCAGCGGGGCGCGGCCGCGGGCGACGCCGCGCTCACGGCGGCGACCCGCGAGGCCGCCGACGACCTGGCGACCGCACGCCAGGATCTCGCCTCGCTCCGCAGCAAGACCGGCGCCGTCCTCGACGATGGGAAGGTCGGCGTGAAGATGGCGGTCGATCGCGTCGGCGTCGGGATGGCGATCAACGAGGTCCAGGACGCGAGCGAGGCGGTCTATGGCCGGCTCGCGATGCTGAAGCTGTGAGCCGGTGGATGGACGGTGGAGCGCCGCCGCTCGGCGACGACTCCACCACCACCAGGCCGGCGCGCGGCTTCCCGCGCGCGGACTCAGGCCTGCGTCGTCCGGCGGATCCGTCGGCCGCCGAGGCCCAGCAGGATCAACACGCCGAAGGACAGCGCCGCGCTGGGGCTGCCCACCGCGCACGACAGGATGCTGTCGTCGTCGTCCTTGCCGTCGGAGGTGCCGACGTCGACGTCGACGTCGAACTCCACGTCGAGCTCGACCGAGAACTTGGCTTTCAGCTCGGCGGCGCACGCGTCGAGGTCGCCCGCGGTGGCGAGGAAGTGACCGTCGCAGAAGATCGCGGCGCCGGTGGTCTCACACTCCTCGTTGCACTCCTGCACCACGGTGTCGGTGCAGCTCTCGAACTGCGCGGCCTGGCACTCGATCTGGCAGTCGACGTTGGCGCGCGCGTCACAGGAGCCGGTGCATGCGGTCATGCACACCGGCGTACACTCGACCTCGGTGGTCGCCGAGCAGCTGATGTCGCACCGCGCCGAGCAGCACGACGTGCCCGACTCGCCGCACTCGCTGTGCTCGGCCTCGCCGCAGGACCCGGTCACGCCGACCTGGCAGTCGGCCACGCACAGCGCCGAGCAGTCGACGCTCGCCGAGGCCGAGCACGAGGTCCCGCAGCTCTCCACGCAGGTGGGCTCGCAGTCGACGTCCGCGACCAGGGTGCAGTCGACGTCGCAGGTCTCGTAGAGCCGGGTCGCGCACACGCGCTCGACGCTCGGCGGATCGCACCGCTGCTCGCACGACTCCTTGGGCACGACCTCGCAGTTCGCAGCGGCGTGGGCATCGAGCCAGAGCCCGCCGCAGGCGTCGAGGTGGCTGGCGTGGGCCTCACCCGCGAAGGCGAGCAAGGCGACCGCGACGGAGGACGGGAGCAACAGGGGGAGGCTTTGGGGCAACATCCCTGGGATCGAACGCAACAAGCGTGCCCCTCGCGCCGTCGACCAGATGACTCGCGATTCGTCGCGCTGCTGTGCCGCGTTGCCAGGACCGCCGAGCGCTGCTGCTCGGACACGCCGGCCCGCCACAGGCATCGACGATGCAGGCTGTCAGCGCCCGAGACGACCGTCGCTCGCGCTGCCCCGACGATCCTCGCGTTCCTTGCGGATCGCCTCGAGCCGGTCGGCGTCGCCCTGGCCGCGCTTCTGCAGCTCGTGGAACTCGCGCTCGAGCCGGAGGAGCTCCTCGTCGGACAGCGCCTCGAGATCGATGAGGCTGTCGCGCGCGCCCTCGACCCCGCGCAGGAGCTCGTCGAGCTTGAGGTGCAGCGTCCGCATGTCCCGGTTCTGGGTGTTCTGGATCAGGAACACCATGAGGAAGGTGACGATGGTGGTGCTCGTGTTGATCACCAGCTGCCACGTCTCGGAGAAGCCGAACAGCGGGCCGGTGAGGCCCCAGACCACGATCACCATCATCGCCGCGGCGAAGGCCCACGGCGAGCCCAGGGACTCCGAGGCCCGGTGGGCGAACTTGCGGAAGAGCTCGTGGATCTGCACCGGGTGTCCTCGGTCTCGGGCTCACCCCGCCGAGCTACCCGCGAGCAGCTCCGCGAGCACCGCGAGCAGCTCGCGCGGGCCGATGGGCTTGGCGAGGTGGAGCTGGAAGCCGGCCTGCACCGCGTCGTCGTGGGCATCGGTGCCCGCGTGGGCGCTGAGCGCCGCGGCCGGCAACGCACGCACCCGCGGATCCGCGTCGGCCCGCATCCTCCGGACCAGCGAGAGTCCATCCTCGTGGGGCATCGCGATGTCCGAGAGCACCGCGTCGAAGCGCTGCTCGTGCAGCAGCGTCCACGCGCGGGCTGCCGACTCCGCCGGCTCCACGGCGGCGCCGTGCAGCGTCAGCGTGCTGCACAGGTAGTCGCGGCTCGCCGCGTCGTCCTCGACGACGAGCAGTCGCAGCCCCGCGAGCACGTGCAGGGCCGGCCGCGGCGGCTCCGCGGGCCGCCACGCCGCGTTGCCCTCGACCGGCGTCATCGGCAGGGACACCAAGAACGCCGCGCCCTTGTTCGGCCCGTCGCTGCTCGCGGTGATGGTGCCGCCGTGCAGGCCCACGAGGTGGTGGACGATCGCCAGCCCGATCCCGAGGCCTCCGTGGGCCCGCGTCGTCACCGGGGCCCCTCGCCGGAACCGGTCGAACAGCCGTGGCAGCAGGTCGCCGGCGATCCCCGACCCCGAGTCGAGCACGGTGAGGTGAGCCTGCCCGTCCTGGATCCCGAGCGCGACGTCGACGAAACCGCCGCGCGGCGTGAACTTGAGCGCGTTGCCGACCAGGCCGCGGACGATCTGCTGGAGCCGCGAGGGATCGCCGAGCAGCGGCGGCGCGGTCGTGTCCACCGCGCAACGCAGCTCGACCCCGCCGCGGTCCGCGGTGGCGCGCAGCTCCTGGCACACGCCCGCCACCAGGGCGCCCAGCGCCACCGGCCGCATCACCAGGGCCAGCGTGCCGTCGAGCAGGTGCGTCACGTCGATGAGCTGCTCGATGATGAGCGCCTGCGCCTGGCCGCTGCGCACGATCGCGTCGAGCCCTCGGCTCGCAGCGGCAGCGTCGAGACCCCCGTCGCGCAGCAGCTGGCCCCAGCCCAACATGGCGTTGAGCGGCGTGCGGAGCTCGTGGGCGAGGGTGGCGAGGAACTCGTCCTTGGCGCGATGCAGCCACTCCGCCCGGGCCCGGGCGGTCTGGTCCCGGACGTGGGCGATGCGATGGACCTCGAGGCGACGCTGGTTCGCGCCGCGGCGGATCGATTGTCGCAGCCGCGACGACGTGAGATCGGCGAGCGGCATCGAGTCCGAGGCCCCGGCTTGTCGCGCCCGCCGACCGTGGTCGGCGTCGACCCCCGCGGTGAGGAGGATGAACGCGGCCTCACTGCCGTGCTCGACGGCGCGCTGCATCGCCTCGAGCTGGGTGTGCTCCTCGAGGCCGCAGCAGATCAGGACGACGTCGTCGGCGGCGGCGCCGGCCGACGCGAGGGCCTGCTCGAGCGTCGCGACCCGGCGCAGCTCGAAATGGCTGCGCCCGAGTCGGCCGAGCAGCTGCACCACCCGCGCAGCGGACTCGTCTTCGCCGGCGACGAGGGTCAGGCGGGTGGGTTGCATGGGGCCATCGGGGCAGGTGATGCACCGACGGTGCCACGGCGGACGGCCGTGGCGGCGCGGGCCGGCGCGCGGACCACCGAAGTTGCGCGTGACACCAGCGCCCAGTGTGGCGATCGTGTCGACGGTCGGTCCTGTCGCGTACGGGTTGTCCCCGAGCACACGACTTGCAAACCGGAGGCGCCACGCATGCTGATCGCCCTCTCGAGTGCCGCGGTTCGCCATGCCAAGAAGATCGTCATCGCCGCGGTGCTGCTGGCCGTCGCGGCGGGCATCTATGGATCGGGCGTCGCGCGGGCGCTGGCCCCCGGCGGGTTCGAGGTGCGCGCCGGTGAGGCGCAGGAGGTCGCGCGGGTCGTCGAGCAGCGCTTCGGCCAGGGCTCCCCCGATCTCGTCGCCCTCGTGTCGGGCATGACCCCGGCCGACCCAGCGGTCCAGGCCGAGCTCGCCGCCCTCGTGGCGCGCCTCGAGGCCGATCCCGCGGTCGCCTCCGTCGCGAGCCCCGTCGGCCAGGGTGGCGCCGCGTTGATGTCGATCGATGGCGACACCGCGATGCTCGCCATCACCCTGCGCGGCGACGCGCGGACCAAGGAGACCGCCTACGACGGCGTCGCCGAGCGGCTCCACGCGACGCCGCTCACGGTGGAGATCGGCGGGCCGCTCGCGGTCGCGGTCATCGGCCAGCAGACCGCCGAGCACGACCTCGTCCGCGCCGAGCTCGTGGCCTTCCCCCTGGTCGCGGTGCTGCTCGCGGTGTTCTTCGGCGGGCGCATCGCCGCGCTGCTCCCGCTCGCCGTGGGCGGCCTGTCCATCGTCTTCGCGATGGGGATGCTCCGCGGCCTCGCCGAGCTCGGCAACATCTCGGTGTTTGCCCTCAACATCGTCACGTTGCTCGGCCTCGGGCTCGCGATCGACTACTCGCTGTTCATGGTCCAGCGATTCCGCGAGGAGCTGGAGTTCGGCACGGTGGCCGAGGCGGTCGTGCGGACGGTGACCAGCGCTGGCAAGACGATGCTGTTCTCGGGCGTGGCGGTGGCCGTGAGCCTGCTGGCGCTGTTGGTCTTCCCGATCGCCCTGTTGCACAGCATCGCGATCGCGGGCGCGCTGATCGTGACGCTCACCGTGCTCGCGGCCCTGGTGGTGCTGCCCGCGGGGCTGGCGTGGATGGGCCACGGCGTGAACTGGCCGCGGCGGCCGAAGCCGGCGACGGCGGGTCCCGAGGGCCGCGGATGGGCGCGGCTGGCCCAGGTGGTGATGCGGCGCCCGGGCATCTTCGCCGTCGGCACGACCGCGCTGCTCGTGGTCGTCGGCGCCCCGATGCTGCGGCTCGAGACCGAGCTGTCCGACGCCCGCATCTTCCCGGCGTCGTTCGAGGTCCGGGCGGTGCAGGAGCGGCTCGAGGCCCCGGAGGGCTTCGCGATCGCGGGCACCGTGCAGTACGCCGTGCTGCTGCGGGGCGAGGGCGACGCGTGGCAGGGCGAGCAACTCGCCCACCTGCAGGCGACCCACGCGGCCGTCGCTGCGCTGCCGGGCGTCATCCGGGTCGAGAGCTACGCCGGGATCCCGCGGCCTGATCTCGTCGACGGCGACACCACCTTGATGCAGGTCATCACCGAGCGACCCCACGACGCCCCGGGCCGCGCGGCGCAGGTCGACGCGCTGCACGCCGCCACCGCCGGCTGGCGCTCCGCGATGGTCGGCGGCGCGCCGGCGGTCGCCCACGAGGTGGACACAGCGCTCGAGGGCGGCGGCGTACCGGCCGCGGTGATCGTCGTGGTCGTCACGCTCGTGGTCCTCACCCTGGCGTTCGGCGCGATCGTGGTCGCCGTGAAGGCGGTCATCATGAACGTGCTGTCGCTCTCGGCGAGCTTCGGGGCGCTGGTCTGGATCTTCCAGGACGGCCGCCTCGAGGGGCTGCTCGGGTACCAGAGCACCGGCAGCATCGACCCCCTGGTGCTGCTGGTGATGTTCGCGATCGTCTTCGGCCTCTCGATGGACTACGAGCTGTTCCTGCTCAGCCGCATCCGCGAGGACTACAGCGAGAGCGGCGACGCCCGCGAGAGCGTCGCGCGGGGCCTCGCCGCCACGGGGCGCCTCATCACGATGGCCGGCTTGATGCTCATCGTGGTGTTGGTCGGCTTCGCCAGCGCCGAGGTCCTCTTCGTCAAGCAGCTCGGTGTCGGCATGGCGATCGCCGTCGCCGTCGACGCGACGATCGTGCGCGGCCTCTTGGTCCCCGCCACGATGCGGCTGCTCGGCCGGTGGAATTGGTGGGCGGCGGCGTGGTTCTCCAGGTGGTGGGTGAAGTCCAACATCGGGGTGCACGAGCTGCCGCCCGGCAGCCCGCTCGGCCGCTAGCGCTGCATGTTCGCAGCGATTGACGGCGCTCTCCCCAGGACCGACCCTCGGGGATGCCCTCCATGACGACGGAGAACCCGCGAGGGTCGATCGCGATCGTCATGGTCCACGACGACTCGCGCAGCCTCTCGGCGCTCGAGTCGGCGCTCGAGGGGCTCGGCCTCTCGGTCATCGGCGTGGGCTCGGCCGCCGACGCGCTCGTCGAGCTCCCGCTGCACGACCCTGCGTTGCTCGTGCTCGACATCCCGGCGGAGACGCGGTCCGCGAGCGCGGCGGAGATCCGAGCCCACTCCCACGGGCGCACGGTGCCGCTGCTGTTCGTCAGTCCCCGCCACGGCGACGGGCCGCTCGCCAAGGCCGAGCGGCAGGGCGGCGCGGACGATTTCGTCGGCGCCGCGATCCCGGCGGAGCTGCGGGCCAAGATCCTCGGCTTCGTCGAGCTGCACCGGCACACGCTCGAGCTCGAGCGCGAGTGCGAGTTGCAGGGCGCGGCGGACGAGGGCCAGGAACCGCCGGATCGCAGCGACTGCCGGGTGAGGGTCGAGGCCTCGGCGCTCCGCGGCGAGATGGCGGCGGACAAGCGCATGAACGTGCGCCTGCAGCTCCTCACGGGCGTCGCGAGCGATCTGCTCCGCCGCACCGCGCCGATCGAGCCCAGCGACATCATCGCGACGCGCTTCGTCCAGCGCCTCGGCTACGACGTCTGCGTCAGCTACCTGTGCGAGCCGGACGGTGGGTTCATCTCGATCGCCGAGGCGGTCGGGATCGAGGGGCCACCGTGGTCGCATCCGCGTGCCGCGCTCGACGACTCTCCGGTGGTGCGTGCCGTCTTCGTGGCCCAGGGTCGCTACGTGCGCGGCCGCGGCGACACCGACGCGTTGCCGGACTGGCTGCGCGCGCTGGACCTGCCGTCCTTCGCCGTGTTCCCGATCCTGCGGGCAGGTACGACGATCGGCGCGTTGGTCTGCGGTCGACGCGACGGGACCGAGCCGGCGCCCGAGGACCTCGCCGCGATCCAGCTCGTCTGCGATCAGATCGCGATGGCCAACGAGCGCGACCACCTCAACCACGCGCTGGTCGAGCACGTCGAGGCGCTGGCCCTGGCCGACCGCCGCAAGGACGAGTTCCTGGCCATGCTCGCCCACGAGCTGCGCAATCCCCTGGCGCCGATGAGCTACGCCCTCGAGCTGCTGCACCAACGCGACCGGGCGCCAGCGTCCAGCGCCCTGCACGAGGTGCTGCAGCGGCAGCTGTCGCACCTGTCGCGCATGGTCGACGACCTCCTCGACGTCTCGCGGATCACCAACGGCAAGCTCGCGCTCGTGCTCGCCCCGTTGACGGTCCAGGATGCGATCGCCCACGCGCTCGAGACCAGCCGTCCCCAGCTCGACAAGCGCGGCCACCACGTGGTCGTCGAGGTGCCGGGTCGCGAGCTGATGTTGAACGCCGACGCCGGGCGCATCGTGCAGGTGATCGCCAACCTGCTCAACAACGCGGCGCGATACACGGATCCGGGCGGGAACATCGTCGTCGCGGCGCGCAAGGACGGGGCCTTCGCGGTCGTCGAGGTCCGCGACGACGGCCACGGGCTCGCGCCCGAGATGTTGCCGCGGGTGTTCGACCTGTTCGTGCAGGCCCAGCGCACCGGCGAGCGCGCGGCGACCGGCGGGCTCGGCCTGGGTCTCACGCTCGTGCGACGCCTGGTGGAGCTCCACGGCGGCAAGGTGTCGGCGGCGAGCGAGGGCCTCGGGCGCGGCAGCACGTTCGCGATCCGCCTGCCGCTGGCCGTCGTGCCCACGATCGGTGGCGCCGAGGGGGTCGTGGGTGGACCGGCCCTCTCACCCCGCGCGCGAGGCCTGTCGGTCCTGGTCGTCGAGGACGACGAGGACAGCCGCGACATGCTGCAGATGCTGCTCGAGTCGCGCGGCCATCGGGTCGTGGCCGCGCGCGACGGCGAGGGTGGGCTGGCGCGACTGCTCGCAGGCGGGCACGACGTCGCGCTCCTCGACATCGGCCTGCCCGGCATCGACGGCTACGAGACCGCCCGTCGCGTTCGCGCCGCGCAGCCGCGGTGCACGACGCGGCTGGTCGCGATCACCGGTTACGGTCAGGGCGAGGATCGGGCGCGCGCGCTCGCGGCCGGCTTCGACGATCACCTGGTGAAGCCGGTCAGCATCGCCGAGCTCGAGCGCGTCCTCGTCGGTTGAGCACGGGCGCCGCCGCACGGTGGGGCGCAATGGCGGGACGCGTGCGCGTGGGATCGGCGGGTCTCGCGGGGCTCGGGGTCGCCACCGCTTGGTATGCGCCGTGCACCCTTGGACGCGAGGTGTCCATGCGCGTGCTCATCGTCGACGACAACCGTGAATTGGCCGACAACCTCGGTGAGGTCCTCGACGACGAGGGGTTGCGGTGCACCGTCGCGTATGATGCGGCGGTCGCAATCTCGCAGATCGGCCGCGCGGACCGGACGCCATTCGACCTCGTGGTCACCGACTGGTCGATGGGTGCCATGGGCGGGCTCGCCGTGATCGCGGCCGTCCGGCGCTCGTCGGCGTGGACGCCCGTGCTGGTGGTCACCGCGCTGCCCGAGCAGCTCTGCCTCGGCCGGGCCGCTGTCGTCGCCGTGCTCGGCAAGCCGTTCGACACCGGGGTGTTCGTCACGCTCGTGCACCGGTGCCTTTCGCGTGCCGGGGCACCTCCGGTCGCGACCCCGCTCGATCTTCCGCATCCCCGGTTGCGCCCGGAGTTCGGCGATCTAAGGTGCGCCCCATGAACGCCACCCCCACGCACCCCGCCAAGCTCCTCGTCCTCGCGTTCGACTCCTCGATCCGTGCGCAGGAGGCGTTCCTCGCCGCCACCCGCATGTCGAGCGATGGGCAGCTGCTCGTGCAGGACGCGGTGTTCCTGCAGAAGCGTTCGGACGGCAAGGTCCGCGTCACCGAGACCCTCGACATCAGCCCCGCCGACGCGGCGTTCAATGGATCGCTGTGGGGCGCGCTGCTCGGCACGATCGTCGCCGGTCCGGTGGGCTTCCTCGCGGGCGGGGCGCTGCTCGCCGGGATCGGGGCGCTGGTCGCCAAGTTCACCGACCTCGGCATCCCGGACGCCACCGTCGCCGAGCTGGGAAAGGCGCTCGAGCCCAACTCGACCGCGCTCGCGCTCTTGGTCAGCCATGTGGACGAGGACGCCCTCGCGGCCGAGCTCCGCCGCTTCGCCGGCGCGACGATCGTCCAGACCACGCTCAGCCCCGAGAGCGTCGCGAACCTGCGGGCCGCCCTGACGTCGAGCTGACGTCGAGCTGACGTCGAGCTGACGTCGAGCTGACGGCGGGCGTGGCCCACGGACAGGCGGGTGCCGATCCACACGCGGGCGCGGCTTGCCAAGGTGCCGGCGCTCGCGCTTGTCTTCGCCCATGCGCAGCCCCTCTCGCGTCGCCATGATCGCCCCCATGCTCGCGTGGCTCGGCCTCGGCCTCGGTTGTCCCGCCCCCGATCGCACCACCACCACGGCGCCGGATGCCACGCCGACGGCCCCGACCGACGCCGACGCCAAGGCCGCCGACACGTTCAAGGTCCAGACCGAGCAGTTCGGCGACGTCCGAATCCTGCGCTACCGCGTGCCGGGCTTCGAGGAGCTGCCGCTGCAGCAGAAGCAGCTGGTCTACTACCTCTACCGCGCCGCGCTCGCGGGCCGCGACATCATCTGGGATCAGAACTACCGCAACAACCTCCGGGTGCGTCGCACCCTCGAGGCGGTGTGGCGCAACCCGGCCACGCACGCGATGCCGGGCTGGGACGCCGTGGCGAGCTACACGAAGCGCGTGTGGTTCAGCAACGGCATCCACCACCACTACTCGATGAAGAAGCTCGCGCCGGAGTTCACCGCCGAGCAGCTCGCGGCGATGGTGAAGGCTTGTGATCCCAAGACCCTGCCGCTCGACGCCGGCCAGGACGCCGACGCGCTGCTCGCCGCGCTGCAGCCGGTGATCTTCGATCCCACCGTCGACGCCAAGCGCGTCAACCTCGACCCCAAGGCCGACCTCATCACGACCTCGGCGACGAACTACTACGGCCAGGGAGTCAAGCAGAAGGACGTCGAGCGCTTCTACAAGGG
>LNFM01001256.1_pt1 | contig 83136 bp, 84 predicted proteins | sample 596031 | NCBI WGS metagenome assembly LNFM01 (sample SAMN04254537, study PRJNA301005) | activated carbon metagenome | isolation source: dual media filters at the Ann Arbor, Michigan drinking water treatment plant | place: USA: Ann Arbor | reverse complement strand
AATACAAATATGGCTTCGTCACCGACGTCGAATCCGAGAAGGCCCCGATCGGCCTGTCGGAAGACACGGTGCGCTATATTTCAGCCAAGAAGAACGAACCGGCCTGGATGCTGGAATGGCGGCTTGAAGCGTTCAAGCGCTGGCTGACCATGCGCGAGCCGACCTGGGCGCGCGTCGATTATCCCAAGATCGACTACCAGAACGCCTATTACTATTCGGCGCCGAAGAAGAAGCCGGAACTGTCGTCGCTCGACGAGGTCGATCCGCAGATTCTCGAGACCTACAAGAAGCTCGGCATTCCGCTGCGCGAGCAGGAGATGCTGGCCGGGGTCGTGCGCAAGGATGCCGACGGCAATGTGCTGGCCGAACGCCGCGTCGCAGTCGATGCGGTGTTCGATAGCGTTTCGGTGGCAACCACCTTTAAGGAAGAGTTGAAGCGAGCCGGCGTGATTTTCATGCCGATGTCGGAAGCGATCCAGGAACATCCCGAGCTGGTGCGGAAATATCTCGGCTCCGTGGTGCCGACCACCGACAACTTCTTCGCCACGCTGAATTCGGCGGTGTTCTCCGATGGCTCGTTCGTGTACGTGCCGCCGGGCGTGCGCTGCCCGATGGAGCTGTCGACCTATTTCCGCATCAACGAAGCCAACACCGGCCAATTCGAGCGCACGCTCATCATCGCCGACAAGGGCGCCTACGTTTCCTATCTCGAAGGCTGCACCGCGCCGATGCGCGACGAGAACCAGTTGCATGCCGCCGTCGTCGAATTGGTCACGCATGACGACGCCGAGATCAAATACTCGACGGTGCAGAACTGGTATCCGGGCGACGCCGACGGCAAGGGCGGCATTTTCAACTTCGTCACCAAGCGCGGCGACTGCCGTGGCAAGAACTCGAAGATTTCCTGGACGCAGGTCGAAACCGGCTCGGCGATCACCTGGAAATATCCGAGCTGCATCCTGCGCGGCGACGGCTCGCGCGGCGAGTTCTATTCGATCGCCATTTCGAACGGCATGCAGCAGGTCGATAGCGGCACTAAGATGATCCACTTGGGCAAGAACACCACGAGCCGCATCATTTCCAAGGGCATTTCTGCGGGCAAGTCCAACAACACCTATCGTGGCCTCGTCACCGCGCACCGCAAGGCGACGGGCGCGCGCAATTTCACCAATTGCGATTCGCTGCTGATCGGCGACCAGTGCGGCGCGCATACCGTGCCCTATATCGAAGCCAAGAACTCGTCCGCGGTGTTCGAGCACGAGGCCTCGACCTCGAAAATCTCTGAGGACATGCTGTTCTATTGTCGCCAGCGCGGCATGTCGGCGGAGGAGGCGACCGCGCTTGTGGTCAACGGTTTCGTCAAGGACGTGCTGCAGCAACTGCCGATGGAATTCGCGGTGGAAGCGCAGAAGCTGATTTCGATTTCGCTGGAGGGGAGCGTGGGTTAGCCACGGCCCTCATCCTGAGGAGGCGCGAAAGCGCCGTCTCGAAGGATGAGATTGTTGAGTGTCGTCCTTCGAGACGCGGCTTCGCCGCTCCTCAGGACGAGGAAGAAAGAAACAGGGCTGAATAATTATGTCGTTGCTTGAGATCAAAAATCTGCATGTCGAGGTCGAGGACAAGAAGATCCTCAACGGCCTCAATCTGACCATCGAGAAGGGCCAGGTCGCCGCCATCATGGGGCCGAATGGCTCCGGCAAATCGACATTGTCTTACGTGCTGGCCGGCAAGGACGCCTACAACATCACCGAAGGCGACATCCTGCTCGACGGCGAGAGCATCCTTGAACTGGCGCCGGACGAGCGCGCCGCCAAGGGCGTATTTCTGGCGTTCCAGTATCCGGTCGAAGTGCCGGGCGTCGCCACCATGACGTTCCTGCGCACCGCGCTGAACGCGCAGCGCAAGCTGCGGGGAGAGGGCGAATACTCGACTCCCGACTTTATTAAGCTGGTGCGTGAGACTTCGGCGAAGCTTGGCGTCAGCCAGGAGCATCTGCGCCGCGCCGTCAATGTCGGCTTTTCCGGCGGCGAGAAGAAGCGCAATGAAATCCTGCAAATGGCGATTTTGCAGCCGCGACTCGCCATCCTCGACGAGACCGATTCCGGCCTCGACATCGATGCGCTCAAGACCGTGTCGGAAGGCGTCAACCGGCTGCGTTCGCCGGAGCGCTCGATGATCGTCATCACGCATTACCAGCGGCTCTTGAACTACATCGTGCCGGACGTCGTGCACGTCATGTCGAAGGGCCGCGTGGTGAAATCCGGCGGCAAGGAACTGGCGCTCGAACTCGAGGCCAAGGGCTACGCGCAATATACCGACGAGGCGGCGTAAGCGATGAACGCTGAAGTTCGCGCCATCAAAACATCGGCCGAGCAGGCGCTGACCAGCGCCTATGAAGCCGCGCGCGCATCGCTACCGGGCAAGGGCGCGGTGGCGGCTTTGCGCGAGGAAGCGTTCAAGCGTTTCGACGCCAAAGGTCTGCCGCACCGCCGCGTCGAGGAATGGAAATACACCGACCTGCGCGCGCTGATGCGCGACGCGCTGCCGCTGGCGGTGCCGCCCGATGCGGCCGCCAAGGCGAAGGCAAAAGACGCCGGCAAGATATTCGCCGCGCTTAACTGCCGCCGCCTGCTTTTCGTTGATGGCGCATTCGTGCCGGAAGCGTCCGATCTGACGCCTGAGCCCGGCCTGACCATCGGCTCAATGGCCGATGCTCTCGCTAAAAACGACGCGCTGGTCGCGGCGCATGTCGGCAAGGTGTTCGAGACGGGTGATTCCGCCGTCGCGCTCAATACGTCCTTGATGAGCGATGGCGCGGTGATCCACGTTGCCGCCGGGACGGTGCTGGAACGGCCGATCCACCTGGTGTTTGCGTCCAGCGAAACGCCGAGCGCCGCCTTCATCCGCTCGCTGATCGTTGTCGAGAAAGATGCGCAGGCGATCATCGCCGAAAGCCACGAGAGCAATGTCAGCCAGATCAATTGCGCGCTGGAAATGGTTATCGGCGACGGCGCCCAGGTCGATTACTACAAGGCGACGCAGACACGCGGCCTGCATGTCGCCAGCCTGCTGCTGACGGTCGGCGCCAAGGCGGCGTTCAATACGTTTGCGCTCAACAGCGACGCCTCGCTGGTGCGCAACCAGAGCTTCGTCCGCTTTGCCGGCGAGGGCAGCAATGGCGGCCTTCGCGGCGTCAACCTGCTGCGCGGCAAGGAACACGTCGATACGACGATGCTGATCGAGCATGCGGCCGGTCATTGCGCCAGCCGCGAGCAGTTCAAGTCGGTGCTCGACGGCCAGAGCCATAACGTCTTTCAGGGCAAGATCGTGGTCAAGCCGCACGCCCAGAAGACCGACACCAAGATGATGACGCGGGCGCTGCTTTTGTCGGATGAAGCCGAGGCCGACAACAAGCCGGAGCTTGAGATTTTCGCCGACGACGTGGTCTGCGGCCATGGCGCCACCGCCGGCGCGCTCGATCCGAATTTGAAGTTCTATCTGATGTCGCGCGGCATCGACGACAAGCAGGCCGAGGCGTTGCTGATCCAGGCTTTCATCGGTGAAACCGTCGAGGAGATATCGCACGAAGGTTTCCGCGAGGCGATCATGCGCGCCGCACTGGAGTGGCTGGAGACGCGCGGATGAACATGCATTCCGCCAGCTTCGACGTCGAAAAAATTCGCGCCGATTTTCCGGCGCTGGCGATGCAGGTCTATGGCAAGCCGCTGGTGTATCTCGACAACGCCGCTTCGGCACAGAAGCCGACGCAGGTGCTCGACCGTTTGACCCGTGCCTATACGACGCAATATGCCAATGTGCATCGCGGCCTGCATTATCTCGCCAACGAGGCGACCGAGGCTTACGAGGGCGCGCGCGAGACAACGCGGGCCTTCATCAATGCCCGCGCCAAGGAAGAGGTCATCTTCACCAAGAACGCCACCGAGGCGATCAATCTGGCGGCGGCGAGCTTCGGTGGCATGCGCTTGAAGGAAGGCGACGAGATCGTGCTCTCAATCATGGAGCACCATTCCAACATCATTCCGTGGCACTATTTCCGCGAGCGTTTCGGTGCGGTCATCAAATGGGCGCCGGTCGACGACGACGGCAATTTCCTGATCGACGAATTCGAGAAACTTTTGTCGCCGCGCACCAAAATGGTGGCGATCACCCAGATGTCGAACGCGCTCGGCACCGTGGTGCCGGTGAAAGAGGTCGTCAGGCTCGCCCATGCGCGCGGCATTCCGGTGCTGGTCGACGGTTCGCAGGCCGCCGTGCACATGGATGTCGATGTCCAGGACATCGATTGTGATTTCTATGTCATGACCGGGCACAAGCTCTATGGCCCGACCGGCATCGGCGTGCTGTACGGCAAGATGGCGCATCTCGAGGCCATGCCGCCGTTCCTCGGTGGCGGCGAGATGATCCGCGAAGTCTATGAGGACCGCGTCACTTACGGCGATCCGCCGCACAAGTTCGAGGCCGGCACGCCGCCGATCGTGCAGGCGATCGGGTTAGGGGCCGCGCTCGACTACATCAACGCCATCGGCAAGGGCAACATCCGCGCCCATGAAGACGCGCTGGTGAAATATGCGCATGAGAAGCTGGGCGCGATCAATTCGCTGCGCATCATCGGCAACGCCAAGGGCAAGGGCCCCATCGTCTCGTTCGAGATGAAGGGCGCGCACGCCCACGACATCGCTACCGTGATCGACCGTTCCGGCGTCGCGGTGCGCGCCGGCACCCATTGCACCATGCCGCTGCTGGCGCGCTTCGGCGTCACCGCAACCTGCCGCGCCTCGTTCGGCATGTATAATACCAAGGCCGAGATCGACGCCCTGGCCGCCGCGCTGGTCAAGGCGCAGGAGTTCTTTTCATGAGCGACGACGTGAACGACACCACGGCGGGAGCGCCGGCCACGCCGGTGGCTGAAAAGCCGGCCGAGAACGCCGCTTTCAGCGGGTCCTCGGCGCTGCCCGAAGGCGAACTGACGCGGCTGACCGACGAGATCATCGCCAGCCTGAAAACCGTGTTCGATCCTGAAATTCCGGCCGACATCTATGAACTCGGCCTGATCTACAAGATCGACATTGGCGACGACCGGGAGGTCAAGGTCGACATGTCGTTGACCTCGCCGAACTGCCCGGCGGCGCAGGAACTGCCGATCATGGTCGAAAATGCCGTGTCCAGCGTTCCCGGCATCAAGGAAACCAAGGTCACCGTGGTTTGGGACCCGCCGTGGGACCCGAGCCGGATGTCCGACGAGGCGCGTTTAGTATTGAATATGTGGTGACCTGAAATTCAGGATTTGAGTGCTTAGATAGAGCTGAACCACCGGAGACATTTGCCATGGCGACTGCACGACCGAGACCCCAGGTGATGCGTCTAACCGACGCCGCCGCCTTGCGCATCAAGGACGTCATGGCGCGGGCCGACAAACCGGTCGCCGGCGTGCGTGTCGGCGTCAAGAACGGCGGCTGCGCCGGCATGGAATACACCATGGAATACGCCGACGACGTAAAGCCCTCCGACGAGGTGGTCGAGGACAAGGGCGTCAAGATACTGGTCGATCCGAAGGCCGTGCTGTTCCTGCTCGGCACCGAGATGGACTACAAGACCGAAAAGCTGTCGGCGCAGTTCGTGTTCAACAATCCGAACCAGACCTCGGCCTGCGGCTGCGGCGAGAGCGTGCAATTGACGCCGGCCAAGGTTGACGGCGCGAGGCGCACTGAAGGCGCGCCGTTCTCTTCAGACAATAAGAATTAATTGTCAGGCGACCTGGGCGGCAGGCGCCGACGCCACTTCCGGGTCGGTTTCGCACATCACCCGGTTGCGGCCGTGCCGCTTGGCGGCATAGAGGCAGGTGTCGGCGCGTTCGATCAAGGTCTGCGGCGTGTCGCCGGGGTGCAGCACGGCGACGCCGATCGAGATGGTGACGCGGCCGAGATGCTCGCCGGTCGAGCGCTTCATCAGTTCCTTGGTCATCACCGCGCGGCGGATGTGGTCGGCGACCGTGATCGCCGAACGCAGCACCGTGTTCGGCAGCACCACGGCGAATTCTTCGCCGCCGTAACGCGCCGCGGTGTCCTGGCCCTTGACGTTCTGTTTCACCGACATGGCGACAAGGCGCAGCACCTGATCGCCGGTGAGATGTCCGAAGCTGTCGTTGAAATTCTTGAAATGATCGATGTCGGTCATCATCAGCGACAGCGGCTCGTTCTTCTCAACCGCGTCGGCCATCGCTTCCTCGAGCGTGGTGTCGAAGAATTTGCGGTTGGCGAGCTGGGTCAAGGGATCGGTCAGGCTCTCGGTGCGGACGACTTCGAGGTTTTCCTGGAGCTCGTTGATTTCCTGCTTGGAGGCGTTCAGGCGCTCTTCAAGCTTCTGGTTCGACTCTTCCATTTCCTTGGCAGTCTGCACCAGGCTTTCGACGATGGCGCGCAGGCTTTCGCGGTCGCCGGAGTCGCCGAGCTTTTCAGTCATGTCGGCCAGGCTCTCGGTGTAGTTCGAGGCGGAACCGGCGGCGGCGTCGATCATCGCCATGACCTGTTCGATCTCGCCCATGACCTGCGAGCCGACCTTGTCGATGCGCTCGGTCAGCCGCGTCGGCGACAGGTACGTCGTATAGATTTCGTCGAGATCGGCATCGCTCAAGGCGCCGTTGGCGCCGAGCGTCTCGTTGATCTTCTGATTGAGCGAGGGGTGATAGCCGGTGGCGTAGGCGTACCAGATTTCGTAATTGCGCGGCGTCGCGGGCTGCCGCAATGCGCGGATCTGACCGAGCGCGATTTCGCAGAACGCCATCGTGCGTTCATGTTCATCGGCCTGACCACTCATCGAAAACCCCCTGGAGGCGTCTTTGCCCGTAGGTCTTCACGCACGCAACCGGGTGGCCGCGCTGCTTCCCCGCCCTGAACGGTATTTCAGGGAGATGAATCAGGGGTAAATTTGGAACTGATTATAGCTTAAAGTTATTCGCACGCTTACGAATTTGCTACGCCATAACGCCCATTATGCGGACTTTATCGTCACCGGGCGCAGCAGGAAGGCCGGCAGGTGGCTGCCATCCGGCTCGTCCGCAACCGGCTCGCGTTTTGGTTGCGGTTGGCTCGCGCGCACGGGCGATTTGTCGGGCCGGCGCCGCGGTTCCTGACGGTTGTCCTGGCGAAGGCGCGGCTGTTCGAGCGCGGGTTGTGGCTGCTCGACGGGCGCTTTCGCCTCCGCTTGCACGGGAACGGGGGCCTGGTCTTGAGGCGCCGTGTCCTGCCGCGGCTGCCGGTCGCGGCCGCCGCGGTTGCGTCCGCCGCGTGAGCCACGGCCTTCGCCGCTGCGCTCCGAACTGCGTTCGCCTTGCGGCCGGCGATTGGCGCGCGGCTCGCCGCTGGCGCTTTCCGGCGTCTCGGCTTTTGCCGGTTCGCCCATCCACGGAATTTGCATGCCCATCAGCTTTTCGATGGCTTGCACCGACTTGGCGTCGATCGGCGCCACCAGGCTGATGGCGGTGCCGGTCAACCCGGCGCGGCCGGTGCGGCCGATGCGATGGACGTAATCGTCCGGGTGATGCGGCACGTCAAAATTGAACACATGGCTCACCGCCGGAATATCGAGGCCGCGCGCGGCGACATCCGACGCGATCAACAGCTTGGCGGTGCCGTTGCGGAACGCTTCCAGCGCCGCGGTGCGCGCCGACTGGTCGAGATCGCCGTGCAGGGCGACCGCGTTGAAGCCGTGGCTGATCAGCGACTTGTGCAACAGCGCCACTTCGCGCTTGCGGTTGCAGAAGATGATGGCGTTCTTGAAATTCTCGGCGGCCCGGATGATCCGGCGCAAGGTGTCGCGCTTCTCGTGGCCTTCGCGGCCGACCGCGCATTGCAATTGCGTGATGGTCGTGGCCGCCGTCGCCGGCTTCGACACTTCGATGCGCACCGGATTGTGCAGGAAATTGTCGGCGATGCGCTGGATTTCCGGCGGCATGGTCGCGGTGAAGAACAAGGTCTGCCGCGTGAACGGCACCAGCTTGCCGATGCGTTCGATGTCGGGAATGAAGCCCATGTCGAGCATGCGGTCGGCTTCGTCAATGATCAGCAACTCGACGCCGGACAGCAACAAACGTCCGCGTTCGGAATGGTCGAGCAGGCGGCCCGGCGTTGCGATCAGCACATCGACGCCGCGCACCAGCTTCATGTCCTGGTCGCCGAACGAGACGCCGCCGATGATCAGCGCGACATTGAGCTTGTGGTTCTTGCCGTATTTGTCGAACTGCTCTTCGACCTGCGCGGCCAGTTCGCGCGTCGGCTCGAGGATGAGCGTGCGCGGCATGCGGGCCCGCGCCCGGCCTTTTTCCAGCATGGTGAGCATCGGCAGCACGAAGGCGGCGGTCTTGCCGGTGCCGGTCTGGGCGATACCGAGCACGTCGCGCCGGGCCAGAACATGCGGTATGGCTTGTTCCTGGATCGGGGTGGGCGTCTTGTAGCCGGCAGCGTCGATCGCGCCGATAACCTTGTCGGACAGGCCAAGATGGGAAAAGGACATAAAACCTCGAGCAAGGACCATTGAAAGGGTCCGCGCCGGACACAAGTAACCAGTTGCTATGCGCGGGGGGCGGTCGAATCCAAGTGTTCGCACCGGTTGCGAGGAACATAGGCTCGAAAGGGCCAAAGTCAATGCTCGCGCCCGCAATAAACCGCGTTAAAGCTTAATCTTTTCGCATAATAGGGGCTCAAAAATGCCGTCGTCTTTGCCGCTCGTTCTGGTGCCGGGGCTTATGTGCAGCGCGCGGCTTTATGCGCCCCAGGTTGCAGCGTTGTGGCCGCAGGGGCCGGTCACGGTCGCCGATCACCGGCACGGCGGCGACAATATGGCCTCGATCGCGGCCGCGATTCTGGCCGTGGCGCCGCAGCGCTTCGCGCTGGCCGGCCTGTCGATGGGCGGCTACATCGCCTTCGAGATGATGCGGCAGGCGCCGCAGCGCATCGCCCGGCTGGCGCTGCTCGATACCTCGGCGCGGCCCGATACGCCGGAGCAGAAAGAGGGCCGGGCCAAGTTCATCGCCATGGCGGAAGCGGGCAAGCTCAACGACATCGTCGAGACGCTGACGCCGAAATTCCTTCATCCCGATCACCTCAAGGATAAAGCGCTGACTGACACGGTGCGCGCCATGGCGCAGGACACCGGCGCCGAGGCTTTCGTGCGTCAGGCGAAAGCGATTATGTCGCGTCCGGATTCACGGCCGCTGCTGGTGGAGATCGGTTGCCCGACTTTGGTGCTGGTCGGCGATAGCGATGCGGTGACGCCGCCGGAGCTGGCGAAAGAAATCGCCGCTGGTATTCCTGGCGCGAAGCTTGTCGTCGTGCCGAACTGCGGGCATCTGTCGACGATCGAAAAGCCCGACGCGGTCAACAAGGCGATGACCGAGTGGCTGACGGGCGAGTAGCCGCCAGCTCTCGTCGCTCGCCCCTAATTAAACTTCAACCCCGCCGCCTGCGCCAGCTTGATGTTCTGCACGATCTCCTTGGCGATCATGGCGTCGAATTCTTCCGGCGACAGCGGCAGCGCCTCGATGCCCTGCGGCGCCATCTTGGCTTGCACTTCCGGCAGCGCCAGCACCTTCTGCACTTCGGCATGCAGTTGGTTGATGATCGGTCGCGGCGTCTTGGCCGGCGCGAGGAGGCCGTTCCAGAAGATGTAATCTGAGTCCGGGAAGCCGGCTTCGATCGTCGTCGGCACGTTCGGCAGCGCTGCCGAACGCTTGGTCGTGCTGACGCCGAGCGGCACCAGACGATTGTCGGTGATGAAGGGCATCGCCGAGGAAATGCCGATGCAGCAGAAATCGACGCGGCCGGTCATCACTTCGGTCAACGCTTCCGGGCCGCCGCGGAACGGTACGTGCGTCGCCTTGAAGCCGGCCGACAGGCGGAAGCGTTCCGCCGCCCAATGCGTCGCGCTGCCGACGCCGGCGGACGAATAGGTCATCTCGCCGCTCTTGGCGCGCTCGGCCAGTTCCTTGGCGGTCTTGATGCCTTTCGACGGCGCGACCAGCAGCACGTTCGGCACCACGCCGAACATGGCGACGGCGGAAAAGTCCTTAGCCGGATCGTAGGTGATTTGCGGATAGGCGGCGGGCGCCGCCGAATGCGCCGCGGCATTGATCAGCAGTGTGTAGCCGTCGGGATCGGCCTTGGCGACGGCGGCCGAGCCGATGCTGCCGCCGGCGCCGCCGCGGTTTTCCACCACCATCGTCTGTCCCAATTGGCGGGACAGCGGATCGAGCACAATGCGGCCGATGATATCGACGGTGCTGCCGGCGGAAAACGGCACGATGGCGCGGATGACCTTGTCCTTCGGCCACGCCTGGGCGAAAGCGAATTTCGGTAAGGCCGGCGCTGCGAGGGCCGCGCTGGCGAGCGTGAGAAAGCGGCGGCGATGGGTGAGGTGCATAGCGGGGCTCCTTGGCTTCCTGAAATTTCCGTGCATCGCTCGTGCACCCGGCGACGCTTGTCGTGAAGGCCGATGGTGCCCATGACAGCGCGAACAAGGGAAGGGGGATGCGCAGAAAAACCGGCGGGCGCGGCGAAAAAACTCACCGGTGTGGCTGCCATTGCCCTGCTTGTTGTATGGTCGTGAAAATTTGCCGCGCCAAGGAGTGCCGATGGTCACGTCAGACGACACCGCCAGAGTGATTGCGCCGCCGCCGCTTCTGGCGCTGGCGGTCGTGGTTTTCGGCCTGCTGCTGGACTGGCTGCTGCCGGCTTATGTGCTGTCGCTGGTCTTGTCGCTGACCGAGCGGATCATGCTGTCTATCATCCTGATCGGCGCCGGCGGAACTCTGGGCTATGCGGCGGTGAAAACCTTCCGCGCCGCCGGCACCCGGGTCGAGCCGTGGAAGCCTTCGACCGTGCTGGTCGACGGCGGTGTGTTCGCCTGGCTGCGCAATCCGATGTATGTCGGCGGCGTGCTGATATTGGCCGGGCTGTCGGTCGCCTTGGCGTCGGACTGGATGCTGGTGCTGACCATTCTGCTCGTGCCGGTCATTCACTACGGCGTGGTCAGGCGCGAAGAGCGCTATCTCGCCGCCCGGTTCGGCGAGCCCTATCGCCAGTATATGGCGCAAGTGCCGCGCTATGGCTGGCCGTTTTGAATGCCGGTAATTGTTCAAGCATATCCCGGTGGCATCCCTTTGCGCCGCCGCTTCAGGCGTCTATAGGGTGCGGCAGAAAAGTCGCCGCTTAAACATTCGGGAGGTCGATCCATGCGCACACAGGTAGGCATTATCGGAGCTGGTCCCGCCGGCCTTGCTCTGGCGCGCATCCTGCATTTGCAGGGCATCTCGTCGATCATCATCGAAAGCCGCAGCCGCGATTATATCGAGAACCGCATCCGCGCCGGCCTGATCGAAGATTGGGCCGCCGACATGCTGACCGATATCGGCGTCGGCGAGCGCATGAAGCGGGAAGGGCTGGTGCATTGGGGCACCAATATCGGCATCAACGGCGAAATCCACCATATCGATTTCAAGGCGTTGTTGAACAAGCGCATCACCATCTATGGCCAGCAGGAAGTGGTGAAAGATCTGGTCGAGCGCCGGCTCGCCGATGGCGGCGAACTGCTGTTCGAGGTCGGCGGCGTCAGCGTGCACGATCTCAAGTCCGACCGGCCTTCGATCCGCTTTGCCCATGACGGTCAGGACAAGGTCATCGAATGCGATTTCATCGCCGGCTGCGACGGCTATCACGGCATCAGCCGGCCGAGCATTCCCGATGGCATTTTGAGTGTCTACGAACGCGACTATCCTTTCGGCTGGCTCGGCATTCTGTCGGAATCGCCGCCGCCGGATGACGAGTTGATCTATTCCTATACGGATGAAGGCTTGGCGCTTTACACGATGCGTTCGCCAACATTGGCCAGGCTCTATCTGCAATGCGATCACGACGAAGATGTCGCCGCGTGGCCCGATGCCCGCATCTGGGAGCACCTGCACAAGCGCCTCGGCGGCGCGCGCAAATTGCAGGAAGGAAAGGTTTTGCAGAAGGGCGTCACCGCGATGCGCTCCTTCGTGGTCGAGCCGATGCAATATGGCCGGCTGTTTTTGGCTGGCGATAGCGCTCACATCGTGCCGCCGACCGGCGCCAAGGGCATGAACCTCGCCTTCGCCGATGTCGTGATGCTGTCGCGGGCGCTTGAAGCTTTCTACAGCAAGCAGCGCACCGATGGCCTGGAGAACTATTCCAAGTCCTGTTTGAAGCGGGTCTGGAACGCGCAGCGGTTCTCGTGGTGGATGACGCGGCTCCTGCATCGTTTCCCTGACGAGTCGGCCTTCGATCGCCGCCGCCAGCTTTCGGACCTCACCTACATCACCAGTTCGGAGGCGGCGATGAAATCGCTGGCCGAGCAATATGTCGGCTCGCCGCCGAATTGACGGGGTGAAAGTCTGCGGCATTTGCGCCCGAATATTGGCATTTCCGATACACCATGGCGGTGTTAGGATTCCCCAAAAGGCCGGCCGCAAAAAGCGGCGGTGCACGCGGGGGAAAGCCATGAAATCATCGTTGAAAATCGTTGCCTTGACGCTGGCCGCGGCGCTCTGCCTGGGTAACGGTTCGGCGCGCGCGCAAAGCGATTATCCCAACAAGGTCATTCATTTTGTCGTCGGCTTTGCCGCCGGCGGCGGCAACGATCTGTTCGCCCGTCTTGTGGTGCAGAAATTCCAGCAGAACACCGGCTGGAACGCCATCGTCGAAAACAAGCCTGGCGCCGGCGGGCGCATCTCGTCCGAATATGCCGCCAAGCAGCCGGCCGACGGCTACACCGTTCTGGTCGGCGCCACCGGGCAGATGTCGATCGCCGCCGCGATCTATCCCAATCTCGGCTATCACCCGACCAAGAGCTTCATCCCGCTCAACATGATCGCCTCGTTCCCGCTGGTCATGGTGGTGCCGATCGATCATCCGGCCAAGACCGTGAAAGATCTCGTCGCCTGGGCCAAGGCCAATCCGGACAAGTCGAACTACGGCACGTCGTCGCCGTCTTTCACCATTGCCAGCGAATTGCTCAAGCTCAAGACCGGCATGCCGGCGGTGGCGATCCCGTACAAGAGCAGTAACGAGTCCAATCTCAGCGTGGTCAGCGGCCAGACCTTGTTCACCATCACCGACGGGCCGCCGGCGATCCCGCTGGTGACCGGCGGCAAGTTGCGCGCGCTCGCGGTGACCGGATCGGAACGCTCGCCGGAACTTCCCGATGTCCCGAGCATGGCGGAAGCCGGCTACCCGGAAGTGGACTCGCAATTGTGGAGCGGCTTCTTTGTACCGGCGGGAACGCCGGATGCGATCGTCGCAAAGCTGACCGCGGAACTCGGCAAGGCGCTGGCCGACGCCGGGGTACGCGAGTCGCTGTCGAAAATGGCGGTCAAGCCTGGCGGGCCGACCGGCGACGCCTTCAAGAAATACATCGAAGCCGATATCAAGAGTTATACCGATGTCGTGCAGGCGGCGAAGCTGACGTTCCAGTAGAGGTCCGCGCTTTTTGTTCACCGATATGGACGGCAAGGCGGGATGAAACCTGCCTTGCCGTTTGCCGTCGTGCGGCGTGCTGCTATTCTCAATCACTCGGATTGTCAGTTTGAGTCGTTGAGGTTGCGGTAACATGCGGATTGCGGCGTTTGGCTTGATGCTTTTTCTATCGCTGCCCGCCGCCGCTGTTACCGCTCCGGACATCGATCCGGCCGACGCCGATTCTGCCGCCGCGCCGGCCATAGTCCCGGCTGAAATACCGGTGGCGGAACCCGGCGTGGTGGACTTGTTCCATACCTATGGACTGTTCGGGACGTTCGCACCCGATTGCAGCAAGCCTCCAGCGCCGTCCAATCCGCATGTCAACGTGTCGCAGCAGGCCGGCGGCCTGGTGATCGAGGCGCACAATGTGGGTAGTGAATACGCCGCCAATTTCTACAGCGTCCGCTCCGCCCGCCGGCTGAGCGAACATCGCATGGAAATCAAGGTGGTGTTCGTGCCGGGCACGCAGGCCGAGGAATTCCAGACGCTGGAATTGCTGGTCGGCAAGGGCACGCGGCGCACGATGCTCAACCGGGTTGACGATGGCCCGGTGCGGGTCCGCCGCGGCGTCGCGGTCGCTAATGGCAGCAAGACGCCGCTGTTGAAGAAGTGCGACTAGATTTTGCGCATGATCTTATCGGAAAACCGTTTCCCACTTTTTGGGATCATGCGCGTTAAACGTCGAGCAATTCCTCGCTGGCGAATTCGGCGTTCTCCTGGATGAATTCGAAGCGCGCTTCGGCCTTGTTGCCCATCAGCCGCTCAACCGAACTCGCCGTCGCCTTGATGTCGGCGTCCGCCAACGTCACCTTGAGCAGGGTGCGCTTGGACGGGTCCATCGTCGTTTCCTTCAACTGCGCCGCCATCATTTCGCCGAGGCCTTTGAAGCGCGACACCTCGACCTTGGCGTTGGCGTTGAAGTTCGATTTGAGCAATTGGGCCTTGTGTTCATCATTGCGTGCATAAGCAATGGTGCCGCCATGCTGGAGACGAAACAGCGGCGGAACGGCGAGATAGAGCTTGCCGTCGTCGATCAGCTTCGGCATTTGCCGGTAAAAGAAGGTAATCAGCAGAGACGCGATGTGCGCACCGTCCACATCGGCGTCCGTCATGATGATGACTTTCTCGTAACGCAATTCCGCGTCCCGATAGTTCGTCCCCGTGCCGCAGCCGAGCGCCTGGATCAGGTCGGCCAGTTGCTGGTTCTGCGCCAGCTTGTCCTTGCCGGCCGACGCCACGTTCAAAATTTTGCCGCGCAGCGGCAGCACGGCCTGGGTGCGGCGGTCGCGCGCCTGCTTGGCCGAGCCGCCGGCCGAGTCGCCCTCGACGATAAAGATTTCCGAGCCGAGCGAGCCGGAATTCGAGCAGTCGGCCAATTTGCCGGGCAGGCGCAGCTTGCGCACCGCCGACTTGCGGGCGACGTCCTTTTCGGCGCGCCGGCGCAGCCGGTCCTCGGCGCGGTCGATGACGAATTCCAGCAGCCGGTTGGCCTGCGCCGGATTGCCCGACAGCCAGTGGTCGAACGGGTCCTTGATCGCGTTTTCGACGATCTTCTGCGCCGCCGCGGTGGCGAGGCGGTCCTTGGTCTGGCCCTGGAATTCCGGCTCGCGGATATAGACCGACAGCATGCATCCGGAGCCGACCATGACGTCTTCGCTGGTGATCGCCGCCGCGCGCTTGCCGAGATTGGCGCGCTCGGCGTGATCCTTCAGGCCGCGCAGCAGCGCGCTACGCAGGCCTGACTCGTGCGTACCGCCGTCATGCGTCGGGATGGTGTTGCAGTAGGATTGCAGAAAGCCATCGGCATCCGCCGTCCAGGCGATCGCCCATTCGACCGCGCCGTGCTTGCCGGTTTTCCCGGAAGCGCCGGTGAAGATGTCCGGATGGACGAGGGTGGCGCCTTCCAGATTGGAGGCGAGATAGTCCTTGAGACCGTCGGCGAAATGGAAAACGGCCTTTGCCGGCACGTCGGTGCCCTCGACCATGGCCGGGTCGCAGCTCCAGCGGATTTCGACGCCGCCATAGAGATAGGCCTTGGAGCGCGCCATCTTGAACACGCGCGCCGGATCGAAGGCGGCGTTCTTGCCGAAAATCTGCGCGTCGGGCTTGAGGCGGACCTTGGTGCCGCGCCGGTTCGCGACGCGGCCGAGCTTTTCCAGTTTGCCCTTGGGGATGCCGCGTTCGAACACCATTTTGTAGAGCTGCTGCTCGCGCGCGACCTCGACTTCCATGCGCTCGGACAGCGCATTGGCGACCGAGACGCCGACGCCGTGCAGACCGCCCGAGGTCTCGTAGACCTTGCTATCGAATTTGCCGCCGGCGTGCAGCGTGCACATGATGACTTCGAGCGCCGACTTGTTCTTGAATTTCGGATGCGGATCGACCGGCATGCCGCGGCCATTATCGTTGACGGTGAGGAAGCCGTTGGCCTCCATCTCGACCTCGATCCAGCTGGCGTGGCCGGCGAGCGCTTCGTCCATCGAGTTGTCGATGATCTCGGCGAACAAATGGTGCAGCGCCTTCTCGTCGGTGCCGCCGATATACATGCCGGGGCGGCGGCGCACCGGTTCCAGCCCTTCGAGAACCTCGATGTCCTTGGCGGTATAGCCGGACTCGGCCGAGCCGCCGCGGGGCGAGGCTTTGGTGCGGGCCTCTACCTTCGGCGCGCTGCGCGCAGCCGGGGCGGCAAACAAATCGGGCTCGTTTTGCTTGGATTTCTTCTTGATCGCGGATTTTGCCATTGCAGCCTTCAGCTCTTGCCAGCGCTCTCAGATAGGGACGCAGCGAATCAGTTGCCAGCACTATGCCACGGCGCAACGGCGCCGCGGTACGTACTGGCAGGGACTGGCTCTGCTAAAGGTTAGGCAGGAACGTGGCAATCTGCGGGAATACCGCCAAAGCGGCGACCACGGCGAGCAGCACGAACACATAAGGCAACGCGCCGCGGAAAATCTCCGCGAGTTCCACGTCCTTGTCCGGCACCGCCGCCTTCACCGTGAACACCAGAATGCCGAAGGGCGGGGTGAGCAGGCCGGTCTCGATGGCTAGAATGCCCATGATGGCAAAGGCGAGCGGGTCGAAGCCGAGATGGACGGCGATCGGGGCGAAGATGGGCACGGTCAACAGGATGATGGAGATCGAGTCGATCAGGCAGCCGAGCGCAACCCAGATGGCGATCATGATAATGAGAATGCCCCATGCGCCGGCGCCGGTGGCGAGCAGGAAATTCTTGGCGGCTTCGGTAAACCCGGTCATCGACAGAACGCGCGAGTAAAGTTGCGCGCAGAACAGCAACAGCAACAGCGGTCCGGAGGTGCGGCCGACATCGAGGACGACCTGCCAGACTTCGCGCGGCCGGATGCCTTTGACGATGGCCAAGAGCAGCGCGCCGACCGCGCCGACGCCGGCGCCTTCCGTCGGCGTGCACAGGCCGAGCCAGATGGCCCCGAGTGTGCCGATGATCAGTGCGATCACCAGCAAGGTGCTGAGCAGCATGGCGCGGATGGTGGCCGGATCTTCCTCCGGCGGCATAACGAGCGCGCCGGCGACGTCGGCGCCTAACGCCCCCGCAGCGCTACGCGACGCATGCGTTTCGCCGACCAGTTCCGGCTTGAGCTTGGCCGCGATCACCACATAGGCAATCATGCCGGCGGCGGTGAGCAGGCCGGGGATGACGCCGGCCAGAAACAGCCTGCCGATCGAGATTTCGGTCAGCACGCACCACACGATCATCAGCACCGATGGCGGAATCAACATGCCGAGGCAGGCCGAGCCGGCAACGCTGCCGAGCGCGAAGTCGCGGCGATAGCCATAGCGCCGCATTTGCGGGTAGGCGATGCGCGAGAACGCGGCGGCGGCGGCGATACTGACGCCGGTGACGAAGCCGAACAATGCATTGGCGACGATGGTCGCCGCCGCAAGCCGGCCCGGCAGCCATTTGCTGGCGCGGTTGGCCAAAGTGTAGAGGTCGCGCGCCGCGCCGCATTTGGCCAGGAAGTCGCCCATCAACATGAACAGCGGGATGACGGCGAAGACATAGTCGCGCAGCGCCTCGTAAGCTGTGTTGGCGACAAAAGTGCGCACGACTTCGACGTCGCCCGTCATCAGATAGATGCCGAGCGCCGCGGTAATGCCGAGCGAAATAGCAATGTGAACGCCGGAGAACACCAGCAGCAGGACGACCACCACGATGGCGATCATATCGATATGGCCGAGCATGGTGCAGCTTCCTAGCGGTGCGTTGACGCCGACGGGGCGGCGATGTCGGCATCCCGGCCGGTAATGAGGGCATTGATGGCGCGTAGTCCGTGCAGGACGTAGCTGGTGATCACCAGAATGGCGCCGACGACGATGACGGTGCGCGCCGGCCAGACCGGCACGCGCAGCGCGCCTTCGCCTTCATATTCGCCGCTGGCAATGGCATGCAAAGTCGGTTCGAAGCTGCCCCAGACGATCAGTCCGAAAAACAGGATGCCCAAGGTGGCCGACAGCAATTGCGCGAAGGCCAGGCCGCGCACGCCGAAAGCGCCGGAGAACACGTCGGTATAGATCATGCTGCCGCTCTGCACCGAATAGCCGGCGAGCAGGAAGCAGATGATGACAATCGACATCGACACCATTTCCGGCGTGCCTTTCACCGGCGTATTGAAGAAGGCGCGGCCGACAATGTCGGCACAGACCAGGAAGCCGAGCAGAAAAATGATCACCGCCGCGGCCGCCAGCAGCAGCCGTACGACGCGCGCGTTCAGTGTTTCAATCATGCAATGTCGTCCTGGCCGGCGAGGGGCTGTCGATTAAAAAAACAGACGGCCCGAAGCGGGGCCGTCTGTCAATGTTCAGGCGATTACTTGATCTTGTATTGCACCGGCCACTTGTGGCCGTTGTCTTCGGCGGCCTTGAGCGCGGTTTCCAGAACCAGCGTTCCCGGCAGGCCGGCGGCGTCAAGCTCCTTGGCCTTCTGCGCCGGCCAGGCGGCGAGCGAATTGGCCCAGTCCGCCTTCACGTTGTCGGAGACGGCCTTGACGTTGACGCCGTGCGTTTTCAGGTCGGCGATCTGCTTGGGATAGTTCTCTTTGTTCACGGTGCCGGTCCTGGCTTCGTATTCCTTGGCGACTTCCATAATGATCGCCTGGACTTCCTTCGGCAGCTTTTCCCAGCGTGCCGAATTGACGGTCAGGCCATGCCAGGTGATCGCGCCGAAGCCGATCTCGGTATAGAACTTGCCGACTTCATAGAGCTTGAAGTTGACCCAGGCCGACGGGAACATGATCCAGCCGTTGTAGACGCCGGTCTGCATCGAGGTGTAGGCGTCGGGCAGAGTCGATTGCACCGGTGTCGCGCCGGCGAACTCAAGCCATTTCAGATTGAGGCCGGCGCCGGCAATCTTCTGTCCCTTGAGGTCGGCAATGCTGTTCCAGTCGAAATTGGTGCCAAGGTTATAACCGTTGTCGGCGATCAGCGCGAGCAGCTTCTGCTTGAACTTGTCCTCGAACACTTTCGACATGTACGGCACCTTGTCGTACACGGCGCGGGCGACCTTCAGGCTGACGGTCGGGTCCATCGTGCCGAAGGGCAGCATTATCTGGAACGCATGCAGCGGCAGGTTGGACGGCTCGAAGCAGAAGCAGTAAGCGCCGATGTCGATGATGCCGGACTGCACGCCTTCGAGCGTGTCGGCGACCTTCACCATGGCACCGCCGTAGCCTTCGACGAACTCGACCTTGAATTTCGTCTTCTCGGCGACGCGCTTGGTCACTTCGGGAACGAAGAAGGTCTGCATCAGGTTGACGTAGGTGTTCACCGGCGGATGGCCGGAGGCGATGCGCAGGCGGATGACCTCCTGAGCATTGACCGGCGCTGCGGCGAAGGTTGCGGCTGTGGCCAGTGCCATGAATACGCTGGCGCGTAACAGAGTGCGGATCGTCATGTTGTCTCCCCAAGTTCGCCGGCATCCGGCGTTGTTTTTTGTAGGGAGACAGTCTGTTGCATCGACGTTGTCTGTCAATCCCTCATGCCGTCGCGGATCGTCTTAATCGCCGCCTGCGCGACCAAGTTTCGCGTTATGAAAGCATGGCGCAAGAATTGCGTCCGGGCTAGAGAGAATGCCTGTTTCGTAACCAACCGCCGGTTTAACGTCGCATGGAAGCTTACGTCGATCAGATCATCGTTTTTGCGCGCGACAACGCCGGTTGGGCGCCGGCCATCATGTTCGCTTTGGCTTTCGGCGAATCGCTGGCGTTCATCTCGCTGCTGATTCCGGCATGGGGCGCGCTGGTCGCGCTCGGCGCCTTGATCGGTTCGAGCGGCATCAGCTTCTGGCCGGTCTGGGTTGCCGCCGCGCTCGGCGCAGCCTTGGGCGACTGGGTGTCATATTGGATCGGGCTCAAGCTCGAATACCGGGTGCAACATATCTGGCCGCTGTCCCGCCATCCGGATCTGATTCCGCGCGGCGAGCGTTTCATGAGGACCTGGGGCATTGCCGGCATTTTCATCGGCCGGTTCTTCGGTCCGTTGCGCGCCTCGGTGCCATTGATTGCCGGCATATTCGAAATGCCGTTCTGGCGCTTTCAAATCGCCAACGTGCTGTCGGCTTTCGTCTGGGCGGCGGTATTGCTGACATTGGGCGACGGGATTTCAAAGGCGATTGCCTGGGTCTGGGGCAGTTGAACCGGGCCGGACTGCGGCAATTTGGCAGCGCAAGGTGCCGTGAATTTGATCCGGGCATCGGTCGCAGGCGCTTGAAATAAAACGGTTTTGCCGTTTCAAATGGTTACGGGAATAACGCCTGCGCAGAGGTGTTATTCATTGGATTCAAAAAAGTGGCAGAAACGCCATCGCGTTTCATTATAACCGGGAGGGTTAGATGCAGTTCACTCGTCGCGCCGCGCTTGCGGGAGCTGCCGCCGCGGCGGCAGGCTCGCTCAGTCCGTTGTCGATTTCGCAAGGTCATGCGCAGGCGCCGGCCGCCTCGGCGCCGACCGGCGTGTTTCGCTACAAGTTCGGCGATGGCGAGATTATTCAATTCTCGGACGGCGCGCGCACTTTCCCGATCCCCGAAAACTTCATCGTCAATCTCGATAAAGAAAAGACGGCTGCGGCGTATGAAGCAATCTATATGCCGAAAGGCCAGTTGACGATCTCGTTCAGCCCGGTGCTTATCAAGATGGGCGGCAAGACGATTGCGATCGATACCGGCAACGGTCTCGGCGCTTTCGATGCGACCAAGGGCGCAGTCGGCAACACGCGCGCCAACATGGCGGCCGCGGGCATCGACACCAAGGCGGTCGATATCGTGCTGATCTCGCATTTCCACGGCGACCACATCGGCGGTCTCAAGAATGCCGACGGCTCGCCGGCCTATCCGAACGCCGAGATCAAGGTGCCGGCTGCCGAATGGGCCTTCTGGACCGATGAATCCAACGCCAGCAAGGCCAACGCTTCCAACAAAGGCAACTTCGCCAACGTCAAGAAAGTGTTCGATGGCTTGAAGCCGACGCCGTTCGAGAACGGCAAGGAAATCGCGCCCGGCATTACTTCTTATGCAACGCCGGGTCATACGCCGGGTCACACCTCCTTCATTATCGGTTCGGGTTCGAAGCGCCTGGCGGTGCAGGGGGATGTCAGCAATCACCCGGGCGTGTTCATGAAGAACCCGGGCTGGCATCTGATGTTCGATAATGACGGCGGCCTGTCGGAGGATACCCGCAAGAAATTCTACGACATGACGCTGGCCGAGAAGATGCCGATTATCGGCTATCACTTCCCGTTCCCATCCGTCGGTTATGTCGAAAAGGATGGAACCGGCTACCGGCTGGTGCAGGCGCACGCAATTTAGCGCCGCATCCGCACGCGTGCGGACAAAGGCGAGGGCCGTCCCGCAAGGGGCGGCCCTTTGCTTTGGAGGCGGCCGCTTGACCGGTTTAGGGCCTCGGCCTATATCGCGCCCATGACGACGTTTTCACCAGCAATTGCGCTCCGCCGCCGCCGTATTGTCACGGCACGGGCGCGCTTCGGCGTTTAGATTTCGTCCCCGTGCCGCTGGATTTAGGCCGCGGCATCTCGATCCTTCCTTCCCCCGCCGCCCGACGTCCAGACCTGAAAGCCGCTCGCAAAGCGGCGCGATGTCGTCCAAATTCGTTTAATCGACGCTTGAACTGAAGGGCATAAGGCCATGGCTTCCAAAGCGAAAATCGGTGTTCTAGGCGCCTCCGGCTATACCGGCTCCGAACTGGTGCGGATTTTGCTGCGCCACCCACGCGCCGAGATCGCGCTGCTGACCGCCGAGCGCAGCGCCGGCAAGCCGATGCGCGAGGTGTTTCCGCATTTCTCGCCCTATGAGCTGCCGACCTTGGTGGCGCTGGACGGGCTCGACTGGAAATCGTTGGCGCTGGACGTCGTGTTCTGCGCGCTGCCGCATGCCACCACCCAGAACGTCCTCAAGGGGCTTTTGGCCGCCGCGCCGAATACCAAGGTAGTCGATCTGTCGGCCGACTTCCGGCTGGCCGACACTGCGGTCTACGCCAAATGGTACGGCCATGAGCACCATGCGCCGGAGCTTCAGAAAGAGGCGGTGTACGGCCTCGCCGAAATCCACCGGCGGGATATCAAGAAAGCGCGGCTGGTCGCCAATCCCGGCTGCTACACGAGTTGCGCCGAGCTGCCGCTGATCCCGCTGATCAAGGCGAAAGCCATCGATCTCGACGAGATCGTCATCGACGCCAAGTCGGGCATGACCGGCGCCGGGCGGGCGGCCAAGGAAGCCATGCTGTTCTCGGAAGTGTCGGAAGGCTTCAACGCCTATGGTGTCGGCAAGCACCGGCACATGGCGGAACTCGACCAGGAATTCTCGCTCGCCGCCGGGCGGGAGGTGATGGTGACGTTCACGCCGCATCTTGTGCCAATGAACCGGGGCATTCTCTCGACCATTTATGTGCGCGGCAAGCGCGGCCGGACCCCGCAAGAACTTCATGAGATACTTTTAAAGTTCTACGCGAAGGAGCCGTTCGTTCACGTCCTGCCGTTCGGCGAGACGCCGCATACGCGCCATGTCCGCGGCTCCAACATGACCATGATCGGCGTCGTTGCCGATCGCGTGCCCGGCCGGGCCATCGTCATCTCGGCGCTCGACAATCTGGTCAAAGGCGCATCGGGACAGGCGATCCAGAACATGAATCTGGTCATGGGCTATCCCGAGACCATGGGCATCGACCAGGTCGCGCTGTTTCCCTGAATCGACTAGGGTCTTCCGGCCATACGCCGGGAGACCTTCATGTTCGAGGTCCAGAACCAGCCGCCGCCACTCGAGCCGTATAATCTGTTCGCCAGCGACCGGGTTCTGCGCGAAGCGGTGCGCCGCGAGCAGGCCGAATGGGCCGAAGGCGGGCTCAACGCGCTCGGCGTGACCTTGGGCCGGCCGGAGACCGTCAAGCTCGGCTTCGACGCCAACCGCAATCCGCCGCAGCTGCGCACGCTCGACCGCTACGGCCACCGGCTCGACGAGGTCGAGTTTCATCCGGCCTGGCATGACCTGATGGCGATCGCACTGCGGGCGGGCCTGCATTCCAGCCCGTGGGCGCATCCGCAGGCCGGCGCGCATGTCGCCCGCGCCGCCGGCACCTACATGCTCAACCAGATCGAGAGCGGCGTTTATTGCCCGGTGGCGATGACCTATGGCGCGGTGCCGACCTTGCGCCATGCGCCGGATACCGCGGCGCTTTGGCTGCCGAAAATCTACGGCCGCGACTACGACAAGCGTTTCGTCCCGGTCGGCCAGAAGTCATCGGCTCTCCTTGGTATGGGCATGACCGAGAACCAGGGCGGGTCCGATCTGCGCACCAATACGACGCGCGCCGAGCGCACTGCCGATGGCTCGTACCGGCTGCACGGCCACAAATGGTTCATGTCGGCGCCGATGTGCGACGCTTTCCTCGTCCTGGCGCAAACCGACAAGGGCCTGAGCTGTTTCCTGTTGCCGCGCTGGACGCCGAACGGGGAGCGCAACGCCATCCACATTGTCCGGCTCAAGGACAAGCTCGGCAACAAATCGAATGCGTCCAGCGAAGTGGAGTTCGTCGGCGCCTTCGCCCAATTGATCGGCGAGGAAGGCCGCGGCATTCCGACCATCATCGAGATGGGCAATCATACGCGGCTCGATTGCTGTATCGGCTCGTCATCGCTGATGCGGCAGGCGGTGGCGCAGGCGATCCATCATGCACGGCACCGCACCGTGTTCCAGAAGAGACTGATCGACCAGCCGCTGATGACCAACGTGCTGGCCGACATGGCGCTGGAATCCGAAGCGGCGACAATGCTGACCATGCGGCTGGCGCGCGCCTATGACGAGGAGGGGGAATCCGCGCAGGTGTTTCGCCGCGTGCTGACGCCGGCGGCGAAGTTCTGGATCTGCAAGCGCGCGCCGATGGTGACACTGGAGGCGATGGAGGTGCTCGGCGGCTCGGGCTACATCGAGGAAAGCATCATGCCGCGGTTATACCGCGAAACGCCGGTCAATTCGATCTGGGAGGGTTCAGGCAACGTCATGTGCCTCGACGTGCTGCGCGCTATCGGCCGCACCGCCAATGCCGCCGATGTGCTGCGCCAGGAACTCGATAGCGGCGAGCCGCGCCTGAAAGCCTTCGTCGAGCGTCTGACAACGCGCATGACCGGCGCCGAGCGCAACGACGAGGCGCAGGCGCGTGTTCTGGTGCGCGACATCGTGCTGGCCATGCAGGGGGCGCTTCTTATCAAGCACGCGCCGCCTTCAGTCGCCGACGCTTTTTGCGCGTCGCGGCTCGGTGGCGACAGCGGCGGCGCATTCGGCATGCTGCCGCGCGGCTGCGATCTCAACGCGATCACAGAGCGTGCCGCGCCACTACACTAAAGCTTGCCGAACACCGCCAGCACCAGAGCCGCCTGCGCAAGAAAGCCGACCGTGAAGGCGACCGTGCGCAACACCGGAATGCCGAGCGCATAGATGACGGCGTGCGCCAGCCGCGCCCAGAAATAGACCGCGCAGGCGATGATCGTGCTTTGCGTCGAATGCCCGATGCTGTCGAGAATGAGCACCAGCGGCGCGAATACTACCAGATTGTCGACGGCATTGGTGTGCGCGAAATAAAGCCGCTGCGCCCACGGGCTTTGCGGCTTGTCGTCGCGCGAGGGGTTGGCCATCGCGCCCATCAGGCCGCGCACCTTGATGCGGTCGAGCGTATAGGGAATCCACAACACCATGGTCAGGATGACGGTAAAGGTCAGCCACATAAATTCTTGCGTCATTTTCGTCTCCCGAAAAGCCGAGCTTCGCCACGGCTGTCGGGCCGACACTAACCGATCCTGATGCGCACGGCTATCGACCGCGGCAGTTGTGCAGGTTCTGCCGCGGACGTAAAAGGATTGAAGCGGCAGATTTCAATGGATTTTCAAGGATGAGCGTGACCGAAGCCAAATCACCGATCGACACCGTTTTGTTTCGGCGGGTCATGGGTTCCTTCGCCACCGGGGTGACGGTCATCACCGCGGAGTCGGACAACGCCGTGCGCGGCATGACCGCGAACGCGTTCATGTCGGGCTCGCTGGCGCCGCCTTTGTGCATCATCTCGGTGGCGAAAAAAGCCCGCATGCACGAGTTGCTGGAGAAGGCCGGTCATTTCGGCGTCAGCATGCTGGCCTTGGGCCAGGAGGCGGTCAGCCAGCATTTCGCCCGGCAGGGCGCGACCGAACCCGATCTCGACTTCGAACACATCGAAGGCGTGCCGGTGCTGGCCGGCGTCACCGCCTCGCTCGCCGCCGAGATCGACGCCAGCCATGATTGCGGAGACCATACACTGTTCATCGGCCGCATCATCGGCCTGCGCGAATACGACCGTCCGCCTTTGGCCTATCACGCCGGCAAATACGCCACGCTGCACTACAAGAAGGAAGTTCCCGCGGATCCGGCGATCGACTTCTGGGAGCTAGAACACGACTGAGCGGACGACGACGTAGAGGCCGACGGCGATGACGATGCCGGCAAAGATGCGCCCCAGCGCGTTCTTGTGTCCGGCGAGATGCCGCGCCAGTTTCGTGCCGAACAGGCCGCCGAGCGCGCCGCCGACGATGAACAATCCGGCGAGCGGCCAATCGACCAGTCCGGACCAGGCGTAGCTTGCCGCGGTGGTCAAACCGAAGGCCGCAACCGAAACCAGCGACGAGCCGATGGCATTGATCAGCGGCATGGCGGTAGCGCCGATCAGGCCGGGCACGACGAGAAAGCCGCCGCCGATGCCGAAGAAGCCGGACAGCGCGCCAACCAGCAGGCCCGCTCCGATGAGCAGCGGCAGCATGCTGCGCATGGTATCGCGGGTCAAAGCGACATCCGGATTGCCGCCCGATTGGCGCGGGCGCAGCATCGTCCCGCCGATGACAATCATGAGGATGCCGAACAAGGTCAGCAGGCGGGCACCATCGACCATCTTGCCGAGCTGCGCGCCGCCGGCGGCACCAACGATGCCGGATAATGCGAACACCAGCGCGCACGGCCATTTAACGGTGTGCGCGCGGGCGTGGCCGGTGAGACTAAGCGCGGCGCTGAAGGCGACCGCGATGGCGCTGGTGCCGATGGCGACATGTGGCGACGATACGCCGACGACATAGACCAAGAGCGGTACCGCCAGGATCGAGCCGCCGCCGCCGACAAGGCCGAGCGTGAAGCCGACGAGGCTTCCCGAGCCGATCGACAGCACGGCTTGCAGCATGCTCATTTAACGGCGGCCGGTGACGTGACGTTTTGCGCGCGCCGGTTCCACGGCATCGCGCCGAGGATACGCGCCATGCCGCAGAAGCCGGTGACGCCGGCAAATAACAGGCCGGCGCCGACGAAGCCGGATACGGCGTAGAAGCCGGGCGAGACGAGGGCGCCGAGCACGACGCCAATCAGCACCAGGCTGCCCGCGCCGATCTGCACTTGCCGCATGATGTCGATCGGCTGCGTCGCATCGAGCGCGACCGGCAGGCCGGCTTTCTTCCAGGCATCGAGGCCGCCTTCGAGAATGAAGGTTTCGCAAGTCTGCGGCACGGCGCTCGCCAGCCGCGTGGCGTTGCCTTTCGTGCGTGCACCGGAGCGGCAATGAAAGATCAGCACGTCGTCACCGGAACGCGCCGGGTTCTCCGCGTCGATGCGGCTGAGTGCATGATGACGGGCGCCGGGAATACGTTCGCGGGCGTGTTCGTCGCGCTCGCGGATGTCGATGAGCACGGCGCCGTTGCGCATCAGTTCGGCGGCGCGTTGCGGCGAAACGGTTTTCAAGATGGACATGGGGTCTTCCTTCTTTTTGATGCTGGATTAAGGGCAGTAGATATCCTTGAGCAGAGCCAGCAGGCGCGCCGCGTTCTTGTCGGCGATGCGGTAATAAATGGTTTGCGCGTCCCGCCGTGTGGCCAAGAGGCCGTCGTCGCGCATCTTGCCGAGATGTTGCGACAGCGCCGACTGGCTCAAATCGCCGGCTTCGACCAGCGACGTGACCGACATCTCGCCGGCCATCGCCAGCCGGCACAGGATCAGCAACCGGTTCTCGTTGGCGAGCAGCTTGAGAAGTCCGGCGGCTTCGCCGGCCTTGCGCTCAAGCTCGGCCATCCCTTTATCCGCCGTAGGGCGGCGGGCGGTTTTCGTCGTCATGGAAAACTCCGTGAATTAGATGTTGCTAAATTAGGACATGCTAATATATAAGTCAAGTCCAATCGACGGCGACAAAACGGAGAAAGTCATGTCCACCCCTGCAAAGCCGCAAATTCAGGCGTTTTTCGATGAGCCGACCAATACCGTCAGCTATCTGGTTTGGGATGCCGCGACCATGGAAGGCGCGGTGATCGATCCCGTGCTCGATTACGACTTCCGTACCGGCAAGGCGTCGATAGCCTCTGCCGACGCCATTCTCGCTGCCGCCGCCAAGCTCGGCGTGACGGTGACGCAAGTGCTGGAAACGCATGCCCATGCCGACCACCTTTCGGGCGCGCCCTATATCAAGCTCAAGACCGGCGCCAAGGTGTCGATCGGTGAACATATCCGCGACGTGCAGCGCATCTTCCGCCCGGTGTTCAATGCGACCGACGTGTCGGGCGATGGCTCGGAGTTCGATCATCTGTTCAAGGACGGCGAACGCTTCAAGGTCGGCACGCTCGACGGCGAGGTCATTCATACGCCCGGCCATACGCCGGCCTGCGTGTCGTACAAGATCGGCGCCGCGGTGTTCGTCGGCGACACGATGTTCATGCCGGACTACGGCACTGCGCGCGCCGACTTTCCCGGCGGCGATGCCCGTGCGCTCTATCGCTCGATCCAGCGTATCCTGTCGCTGCCAGCCGAGACGCGGCTGTTCATGTGCCACGATTACAAGGCGCCGGGCCGCGACGACTATGCCTGGGAGACCACGGTCGGCGAGGAGCGGGGACGCAATGTGCATGTGCACGAAGGCGTCAGCGAAGACGAATTCGTCGCGATGCGCGAAAAACGCGATGCGACATTGGCGGCGCCGCTGCTGCTGTTGCCGTCGATCCAGGTCAATATCCGCGCCGGCAAGTTTCCGCCGGCCGAGGTCGATGGCGTGCATTACTTGAAGGTGCCGATTCGCCTGGCGTCTTGACCAAACGAAAAAGGCCGGGGCGATCCGGCCTTTTTTATTCTCAGTCTTTCGCCTTCACGAACGAGCCCGGTGCGTCTTCGATCGGTTTCAATTTTCCGCCGCCGATCGTGCGCGCGGGCACCGTCTTGTCGTTCAGGCTCTTGATCCAGTCGAGCCAGTCCGGCCACCACGAGCCGGGATGCTCGGTGGCGGTCTTCATCCAGGCCTCGACATCGGAGCCTTTCGGCGCGTCGCCGGTCCAGTACTGATATTTCGGTTTGGACGGCGGGTTGACCACGCCGGCGATGTGGCCGGAGCCGGCCAGCACATATTTCACCCGGCCGCCGAAGAATTGCGAGCCGTACAGCACCGATTTCGCCGGCGCGATGTGATCCTCGCGCGTGGCAAGAGCGTAGATTGGCACTTTCACTTTCTTGAGGTCGAGCGTGACGCCGGCAATCTCCATTTCGCCTTTGGTCAGGCGATTGTTGAGATAGCAGTTGCGCAGATAGAACGAATGATTGGCCGCCGGCATCCGGGTGGCGTCCGAATTCCAATAGAGAATGTCGAACGGGTAGGGCTTCTTGCCGCGCAGGTAATTGTTGACGACATAGGGCCAGATCAGGTCGTTCGAGCGCAGCATGTTGAACGTGTTGGCCATGCGCGAGGCTTCGAGATAGCCCTGTTCCTTCATGTGCGCTTCGAGCTGCGCGATGCGCTCTTCGTCGACGAACACTTTCAGGTCGCCGGAATAGGTGAAGTCGACCTGCGCCGCGAACATGGTGGCGGAGACGGCGCGATTCTTCTTCTTGGCGGCGAGATAGGCGAGCGTGATCGACAGCAAGGTGCCGCCGACGCAATAGCCGATGGTGTGGACCTTCTTTTCGCCGGTGACCTCTTCGATCGCATCCATTGCCGCGATCGGGCCTTCGTTCATGTACTGCTCGAAGCTTTTCGCCGCGAGGTGAATATCGGGATTGACCCAGGAAATCACGAACACCGTGAGGCCCTGATCGACGCACCATTTGATGAAGGACTTTTCCGGCGTCAGGTCGAGAATGTAGAACTTGTTGATCCACGGCGGCACGATCAGCAGCGGCACCTTGAGGACATCCTTGGTGGTCGCCTCGTACTGTATCAATTGCATCAGGTCGTTCTGGAAGATGACCTTCCCGGGGGTGAGGGCCAGGTTGCGGCCGACCGCGAAATTCGACGGGTCGGACTGGCGGATCTTGAGATTGCCTTTGCCGGCCTCGATGTCCTCGCTCAGCATATGCATGCCGCGCACGAGATTCTCGGCATTCGACGACAGAGTTTCCCGCAGCAGTTCGGGATTGGTCAAAACGAAATTCGACGGCGAAATCGCGTTGGCGATCTGCCTGACGTAGAATTCGGCCTTGGCGCGGGTGTGCTCGTCGACGCCTTCGGCATCCTTGACCAGTTTCTCGCCCCAATGCGTGGTCAGGAGATAAGCCTGCTTGAGGAAATCGAAGAACTGGTTTTGCGACCATTCCGGATCGGCAAAACGCTTGTCGCGCGGATCGGCTTTTACGGCGGGCTCGGCCGGTTCGCCGGCCATGCGCTTGACGGTGGAGGCCCACAAATCCATGTAGGCGCGGCCGAGGCTGGTTTGCAGTTCGAGCGCCCGTTGCGGATCGGACAGCCAATATTCGGCCACGGTGCCGACCGTCTTGACCACTTCAGCGACGTCTTCGGACAGTTCGTCCTTGAGCTTGCCCTGTTCGCGCGGCTTCATATAGGCGGCGATCGCCTTGCCGCTTTCCTCGATCATGCGCGCCAGGTTGCGGGCGAGCACCTCGACATCGACGCCGCCGACTTTGACCGGTTCGGCGGGCGGCGCGGTGGCAGCCTTCTGCTTGGTGCTGGACTTTTCCATACGCTCGACTGCCCGACCTCCGGCTCAGAAGTGGCCCGGACCGCGCCGGACCGCAAGGCGCGATTTATCGCAAGGTGCCCGAAAAACCGCCGGTCCTTGCTTGCGCCATAATAACCGGTTAGCCGGCTTATGCTATAATTCGTTGAGTCTGCATCGGTTTCACGACAACCCTAAGGCAAGCGAGCGACATGAGGCCAGCCTTTCTAAGTCCGTTTTTGGCGGTTTCGGGATTGGCCATTGTCCTGTCGCTGGGGTTGGGCGGTTGTGCCTCAGGCGGTATGTTCGACCAGTTGCCGCCGGTCCTTGGCGGCGAGCCGGACAGCCTGCCGAAACGGCCGCAGACCGGCTACCAGTTTCCGGCGGTGCACGACATGCCGCCGACGCGGACGACCGCGCCGATGAGCGATTCCGAGCAGGTCCGGCTGGAAAAGGAACTTCAAGCGGCCCGCGACCGGCAGAACGCGCTTTATAGCGAGGATGCCGAAAAGGCGGCCGCCGCCGCCCAGGCCGCCGAAGCGGCCAAAGCCGCATCCGCAGCAAAAAAGAAGCCGGCGCCGGCCAAAAACGGCCAGACCTCTGGTGCAAAGACGAACCCGTGATAAAAGCCAGCCGGGGTAACGACAGCCCGCCGGAGAGGGCGGCAAAGTCCGCTTATTGGGCTCCAGCCAAGGTCTAGATCGATGGAAGAATTTTACCGCATCCGCCGCCTGCCGCCTTATGTGTTCGAGGAAGTGAACAAGGCCAAGGCCAAGGCGCGCGCCGCCGGCGCGGACATCGTCGATCTCGGCATGGGCAATCCGGACCTGCCGGCGCCGCAGCACGTCATCGACAAGGTCAAGGAGACCCTCGGTAAACCGCGCACCGACCGTTATTCGGCGTCGCGCGGCATTGCCGGCCTGCGCCGCGCCCAGGCGGCCTATTACGAGCGCCGCTTCGGCGTGAAGCTCAATCCCGACACCCAGGTGATCGCGACGCTCGGCTCCAAGGAAGGCTTCGCCAACATGGCGCAGGCCATCACCGCGCCGGGCGACGTCGTCATCGTGCCCGATCCGAGCTATCCGATCCACGCCTTCGGCTTCCTGATGGCGGGCGGCGTGATCCGTTCGGTTCCGTCGGATCCGACGCCGGATTTTTTTGCGCATGTCGAGCGAGCAATCAAGCATTCAATCCCGAAGCCGATCGCCATCGTCGTCTGCTATCCGTCGAACCCGACGGCTTTCGTCGCCGATCTCGATTTCTACAAGGACCTTGTGGCCTTTGCGAAAAGGCACGAGATCTTCATCCTGTCGGATCTGGCTTACGCCGAAGTCTTTTTCGACGGCGTGGCGCCGCCCTCGGTGTTGCAGGTGCCGGGCGCCAACGACGTCACCGTCGAGTTCACCTCGATGTCGAAGACGTTCTCGATGGCCGGCTGGCGCATGGGCTTTGCCGTCGGCAATGAGCGGCTGATCGCTGCGCTCGGCCGGGTGAAGTCGTATCTCGATTACGGCGCCTTCACGCCGGTGCAGGTTGCCGCCGCCGCGGCGCTCAACGGCCCGGACGACTGCGTGCGCGAAATGCGCAGCATCTACACGAAACGCCGCGACGTCATGGTCGAAAGTTTTTCGCGCGCCGGCTGGGACGTGCCACCGCCGTCGGCTTCGATGTTCGCCTGGTCGCCCATTCCTGAGCCGTTCCGCGACATGGGTTCGGTCGAGTTCGCCAAGCTTCTGGTCGAGAAGGCCGAAGTGGCGGTATCGCCCGGCACCGGCTTCGGCGAACGCGGCGAGGGCTTCGTGCGTATCGCGCTGGTCGAGAACGAGCAGCGCATCCGCCAGGCCGCGCGCAACATCAAGCGGTTCCTGGAAACTGCGCCGCAGCAACTGCACAACGTCGTTCCGCTCGCGACCCGAAGATAGGCGCATGATCCCGAAAAGTGGGTACCGGTTTTCGGACCAGATCATGCGCAACGAAAAGAAATTTCCATGACGAAGCCTCTCAGAGTCGGCGTCGCCGGCATCGGCACTGTCGGCGCCGCCTTGATTGCGCAGGTCGCGGCGCAGCGCGCGCAACTGACCGCGCGTTGCGGCCGCGGCATCGAGATCGTCGCGGTCTCCGCGCGATCCAAAAACAAGAACCGCGGCGTCGATCTCAAGAAGATGAAATGGTTTTCCGATCCGGTCGAACTGGCCGGTGACGACAGCATCGATGTCTTCGTCGAACTGATGGGCGGCTCCGGCGATCCGGCAAAAACCGCGGTCGAGTTCGCGCTCGCTTCCGGCAAGTCGGTGGTCACTGCCAACAAGGCGCTGCTCGCCAAGCACGGTGTCAAGCTGGCGCAACTCGCCGAGAAGAGCGGCGTCGCGCTCAATTACGAAGCCGCCGTCGGCGCCGCGATCCCGGTCATCAAGACGCTGCGCGAAGGCTTGGCCGGCAATTCGATCGACCGCATCTACGGCATCCTCAACGGCACCTGCAATTACATCCTGACAAGGATGGAGCAGGAGAAGCTGTCCTTCGCCGACTGCCTCAAGCAGGCGCAGGATTTGGGCTACGCCGAAGCCAATCCGGCCTTCGACATCGAAGGCCACGATACGGCGCAGAAGCTGTCGCTGCTCGCCAGTCTCGCTTTCGGCACCAAGGTCGATCAGAGCGCGATCTATGTCGAAGGCATCACTTCGATTGCCGCCGCCGATCTCGCCGCCGCCGACGAGCTTGGCTATCGCGTCAAGCTCTTGGGCGTTGCCGTGAAGACGCCGCAGGGCATCGAGCAGCGCGTCCATCCGACCATGGTGCGCAAGGATTCTTCGATCGCGCAGGTCATGGGCGTCACCAATGCCGTCACCATCGACGCCGAAGGCATCAACCCGATTACATTGGTTGGCCCCGGCGCCGGCGGCGCGGCGACGGCTTCGGCGGTTTTGTCCGACATCGCCGATGTCGCGCGCGGCGTGAAGGCGCCGCCGTTCGGCCGGCCGACCGCGCAACTCACCAGCGTGCGCAAGGCGCCGATGCAGCGGCACGAGGGCGGCTACTACATCCGCCTCCAGGCGCGCGACAAGCCCGGCACCGCGGCGAGCATCGCCACCCGGCTGGCGGAGCAGGAAATATCGCTGGAATCGATCGTGCAGCGGCATCCGAAGGATGGCCCGAGCGCCGATACCGCCAAGGGCTCGGTGCCGGTGATCCTGATAACCTATGCCACCAGCGAGGACGGCGTGCGAAAAGCGCTTGCCGCCGTGGGTCGCGACAAGGTCATATCTGGCCGGCCGCAGGTGATCCGGATAGAAAAGAACTGACGCCTCGGGCGGGTACTGAGTAGACAGGTATTTATCAGGGGAACGCCAAGATGGCTTCGATTACTGTCCAGCCGGAACTCCTGCTGGAGCGCATACTCACCCTCGAAATCGTGCGAGTCACCGAGCGCGCCGCCGTCTCGGCCGCGCGCCTGCGCGGACGCGGGCTCGACAAGGCCTCCGATCAAGCGGCGGTCGATGCCATGCGGCGCGAACTCAACAAGCTGCCGATCGACGGCACCGTGGTGATCGGCGAGGGCGAGATCGACGAAGCGCCGATGCTGTTCATCGGCGAGAAGGTCGGCAACAAGAACGGCCCCAAGGTCGATATCGCCGTCGATCCGCTTGAAGGCACAGTGCTGTGCGCCAAGAACATGCCGGGCTCGATCGCCACCATCGCCATGGCCGACGGCGGTACGCTGCTGCATGCGCCGGACTGCTACATGGACAAGATCGCCATCGGTCCCGGCTATCCGAAGGGCACCGTCGATCTCGATGCCTCGGTTGAAGACAACATCATCAATCTCGCCAAGGCCAAGGGCGTCAAGCCGTCGGAGATCACCGCGATCCTTCTGGACCGGCCGCGTCATGCCGACGCCATTGCCGCCATCCGCAAGCTGGGCGCGGCGGTGAGCCTCATCAGCGACGGCGACGTCGCCGGCGTCATTCATTGCGCCGAGTTGAAGACCGGCATCGATATCTATCTCGGCATCGGTGGCGCGCCGGAAGGCGTGCTGTCGGCGGCGGCCTTGCGCTGCATCGGCGGCCAGATGCAGACGCGCCTCATCATCGACACCGAGGCGTTGCAGGAGCGCATCCGCAAGATGGGCATCAAGGATGCCAGGAAGAAGTATGAGATCGAAGACATGGTGAAAGGCGACTGCCTGTTCGCCGCCACGGGCGTCACCACCGGCGCGATGCTCAAGGGCGTCGTCTTCGGCAAGGACATGATCGAGACCGAGACCGTGGTGATGCGCTCGGCGACCGGCACCGTGCGCCGGGTCATCGGCGAGCACCGCCAGCTCGAGAAGTTTCATTTGGATTAGCTAGGCCCGTCATCCTGAGGTGCGAGTCGCATTTTCGGCGAGCCTCGAAGGATGGACGGCCCCAGACTCTCGGGCCGTCGCCCTTCGAGGCTCGCTGCGCTCGCACCTCAGGGTGACGGATTGTTCGCTATGCACAAGGCCTCCTCGCCTTGACGTGCGCTGTCCGCGCAAACTCCCTATATTCCCCGCATGGCAAACATCACGGCCCTGCCGGTGGACCTCACAAGCGAACGCTTCTTCCTCGGCGTCTCAATGTCGGCGACCGGCCGCGCCTGGCGCGACCGGCTTGACGATCGCGGCGTCGCGCGCGCGACCACCATCACGCAGCGCCTCGGCACGCCTGAACTTCTGGCGCGCGTGCTGGCCGGGCGTGGCGTCGAAGCTGACGAAGCGGAGGCCTATCTCGATCCGACCATCAAGAACCTGATGCCCGATCCATCGGTGCTGACCGACATGGGCGCCGCAAGCGTGCGGCTGGCCGATGCGGTTCTGCGCGGCGAAAAGGTCGCCATCTTCGGCGATTACGATGTCGATGGCGCAACCTCGGCGGCGCTGCTGTGCCGCTATCTGCGGCAATGCGGCCTCGACCCGATCGTGCATATTCCCGACCGGATATTCGAAGGCTATGGCCCGAACGTCGATGCCATCAAAAGCTTTGCTGAAAAGAATGTGACGCTGCTGGTCACGGTCGATTGCGGCACCACCAGCAATGTCGTGCTGATGGATGCGGCCAGGCTCGGGCTCGATGTGGTTATCCTCGACCATCATCAGGCCGACGAGGAATTGCCGAAAGTCGTTGCGCTGGTCAATCCGAACCGCGCCGACGATCTGTCAGGCTTGGGTTATCTTTGCGCCGCCGGCATTGTCTTTATGACCTTGGTTGCGCTGACGCGCGAATTGCGCGGACGCGATTTCTTCAAAGCAAGCAGACCCGCGCCCGATCTGCTGTCGATGCTGCATCTGGTCGCGCTTGGCACCGTCGCCGACGTCGTGCCGCTGAAAGGGCTCAACCGCGCCTATGTCGCCAAGGGCCTGATCGCGTTGCGGCGGCGCGAACAGATCGGCCTGACCGCGCTGATGGATGCGGCGCGGCTCAACGGACCGCCGGAGGCGTTTCATCTCGGATTTCTGTTAGGGCCGCGCATCAATGCCGGCGGCCGCATTGGACGTGCCGATCTCGGCGTGCGGCTGATGCTCGAGGAAGATTCAATCGAGGCCGGGCGCATCGCGGCCGAACTGGATCGACTCAACGGCGAACGCCGGTTGATCGAAGTCGCGGCGGTGGCGCAGGCCGAAGCCGAGGCCATGGCCGCGCTCGGCATCGAGGAGAAGGGCGCCGTCGTCGTCACCGCGCAGGAAGGCTGGCATCCCGGCGTGGTCGGCTTGGTAGCGGCGCGCCTGAAGGAACGTTTCAACCGGCCGGCTTTTGCCATTGCGCTGGAGCCCGGCGGTATCGGGACAGGATCGGGACGCTCGATTGCCGGCGTCGATCTCGGCCGCGCCGTTCGGCAGGCCGTGCATGACGGATTGCTGATCAAGGGCGGCGGTCACGCCATGGCGGCCGGGGTCACCTTGCAGAAGGGCGGGCTGGCGGCGTTTCGCGCCTTCATGGAAGAGACGCTGGCCGCGTCGGTCGAGACGGCGCGCCGCGACAGTGCGCTGAAGATCGACGGCGCGGTCAGCGCCGGCGGCGTCACGCCCCCGTTATGCGAAATGCTGTCCAAGGCCGGGCCCTATGGCGCCGGCAATCCGGAGCCGGTGCTGGCGTTGCCGGCGCATACGCTCGCTTACGTCGATCCGGTCGGCGAGAACCACATCCGCGCGCGCTTCAAATCCGGTGACGGCAAGTTCGTCAATGCGATTGCGTTTCGGGTTGTCGGCACGCCCCTCGGCAAGGCGCTGATCGACAATCGCGGCCGGCAGATGCACGCCGCCGGTTATCTCACCGTCGATCGCTGGCAGGGCCAAGAGCGCGTGCAGATGCGGCTGATCGATTTGGCGCTAGCCTGATAGCGCATCCGTGCTGCGGAAATATCTCGCGCAATAGCGGTCTGTTTTGCTCAGACGGCGGATTTCCAACAGGAGACTATGCTTAAGTCCAGACCCTGACCTGGACATTTGTACCAAGCCCCGCCCAATGCACCCCCCTGCAACGGGCGGGGCGAGGTGCGAGCGATTTGGGTGGTGTCAGCCCGCCGCGGTGCGCGTCGGCCGGTTCGCCGCCGGGATGATGCGGCGGGAAATCTTGCGCTCGACGACGATGGTGCGCGGCGCCGACGGCGATCCGGTGAACACCACCGACGTGACCTTATCCTTGCGCGGCGGCGCCAGTTTGGCGAGTTCGGCGCGCACCTCGGCGACGGGCAGGCCCATCAGCGACGCGGCGATCTCGGCCTGTTCGTCGAGCTCGTCGGTCAGACCTTGAGCAGCGGCAATGGCTTCGGCCAAAACTGGCTTTTCCTCGCGGACGCGCCGCTTGCCGTACTTGGTTTGCCAGACGCCGTTGTTGTTTTTGCTCATGTTTTTGCTCTTGCCAGACTCATTTCGAGAACAATTATGCCCGATATTGTGCAGCGCAGCAATCAAAACAAGGGGGTGCGGTAAATGGTCCCCAACCGAGAATTTCGGCGCGGATGGTGTGACATGTTCGCGTTTGGCGCGATTTGCCGACGCCATGAGCGCCGTATCTAATCGCCGCGTCCCAATCCGGGCATGGAGACTCCCAATGAAGCGAATTCTATTGGCGGCGGTGATTTCCTCCTTCGCGTTCGGCTCGGCGATGGCGGCCAGTTGCGACAGCCAGGCCGTCAGCAAGGAAGGCAAGCCGCTCGCCGGCGCGGCCAAGACCAGCTTCGTCAAGAAGTGCAAGGCCGATGCCTGCGCTGGCAAGGCCGTCAGCAAGGACGGCAAGCCGTTGTCCGGCGCGGCCAGGGACGCCGTGATGAAGAAGTGCCAAGCCGACGCCTGATCGCGAAACAGACGCCGCTCATCCTTTCGCGCGGATGAGCGGGGTTGCGCTAGCGCCGCAGCATGCCGCCGAGCGTGCCGCGGACAATGGCGCGGCCGATGGTGCTGCCGGTTCTGCCGCCGATCGCCTTGCCGAAATCGGCGGCGATCTGTCCGGCAATTCGGTTGGTGACGGAGCGGGTGATCTCGCGCGTGACGTATTGCGTCGTTGTGAGTTTGGTGCCGCGTCCACGGTTGGTGCCGAACAGGCCGCCAAGCAGGCCGCCAATGCTGCCAAGAAGGCCACCGCCGCCCGCGGGGGCTTCCTGCGGCGCAGTTTGACCGGGCGCCTGGCCGGGCGCTGGCGCCGTGACGGTCGTTGTCCCGGCCTTGGCGCGTTGCGCAAGGACTTCGTAGGCCGATTCAGAATCCACCTCGACATCGTATTTGCCCTTCACCGGGCTGGCCTGAATGATCGCCTTGCGCTCTTCCGGCGTGATGACGCCAAGCCGCGCCGCCGGCGGGCAGATCATGGCGCGCTCGACCAGCGACGGAATGCCGTTGCCTTCGAGGAAGGAGACCAGCGCTTCGCCTTTGCCGAGCTCCATGATGATCTTGGCGGTGTCGAGCTTCGGATTGGCGCGGAAGGTTTCGGCCGCTGCCTTCACGGCCTTCTGGTCGCGCGGCGTGAAGGCGCGCAGCGCGTGCTGCACCCGGTTGCCCATTTGCGCTAGTACCGTGTCCGGCACGTCGAGCGGGTTCTGCGTGACGAAATAGACGCCGACGCCTTTTGAGCGGATCAGGCGCACGACCTGTTCGATCTTGTCGAGCAGTGCTTTCGGCGCGTCGTTGAACAACAGATGCGCTTCGTCGAAGAAGAATACCAGTTTCGGTTTTTCCGGATCGCCGAGTTCCGGCATCTGCTCGAACAATTCCGACAACAGCCAGAGCAGGAACGTCGCGTAGAGCCTGGGGTTTTCGATCAACTTGTCGGCGGCGAGGATGTTGATGTAGCCGCGGCCGTCGCGGTCGGTACGCATAAAATCGTTCAGCGCCAGAGCCGGTTCGCTGAAGAACTTGGTGCCGCCCTGATTTTCCAGCACCAGAAGCTGGCGCTGAATGGTGCCGACGGTGGCCTTCGAGACGTTGCCATATTGCGTGGTCAGCTCGGCGGCGTGGTCGGCGACCAGCGACAGCACGGCGCGCAAATCCTTGAGATCGAGCAGGATGAGGCCCTGTTCGTCGGCGATGCGGAACGCGATATTCAGGACGCCTTCCTGCACGTCGTTGAGATCGAGCAGGCGGGACAACAGCAGCGGCCCCATTTCCGAGATGGTGGCGCGGATCGGATGGCCCTGGACGCCGAACAGATCCCAGAACATGGCCGGGAAGCGGTCGGGTTCGTACTCGAAGCCCATGTCCTTGGCGCGCTTGACCAGAAAATCCTTCGGTTCGCCGGTGGCGGAGATGCCGGACAGGTCGCCCTTGACGTCGGCGGCAAAGACAGGGACGCCGGCGCGCGAGAAGCCCTCGGCCAGGACCTGGAGGGTGACGGTCTTGCCGGTGCCGGTCGCGCCCGACACCAGGCCGTGCCGGTTGGCCAGTTTCAGGGTGAGGTATTCGGCCTTGTCGCCGCTTTTGCCGACAAAAATCTTGCCGTCCTGTTCGACCGTGCTCATCGCTCTACCCCGAGGAAGTCCGCTATAGGGCGGGCAACATGCAACATTCGCCGCGGCACAGCAAACCGCTGAACTGTGGGGGAGGGCTAGCGCTTGCGCGGCTGCTTCCGGCAGAACACGTCATAAATCGCGCCGATGACGACGCGCGCTTCGTCGCTGGCGAGGTTGTAATAAATCGTTTTGCCATCGCGCCGCGTCGAGACCAGCCCGTCGGCGCGCAGCCGCGCCAGTTGTTGCGACACGGTCGGCTGCCGCAAGGCGAGCAGGTCTTCCAGTTCGCCGACCGACTTCTCGCCGTCGGCGAGCACGCACAGGATGATCAGCCGGCTTTCATGGGCCAGTGCCTTGAGAAAGCCGCTGGCGCGCTTGGCGTTGTCGAGCATGCGCTCAAGCTCGCCGGAGCGGTCCGTTTTTTCGAGCTGTTGCAGGTTCATTGGCTGATCATTCGGCAAAACGCGGTGAGTTTTTGAAGAGCTGTGAGTGTCCTTCAACCGGACCGGGTGTGTCGAGCGACTTGAGCAGCGCGCCGAGCAGTCCCCAGAAATTGTCGTCGCCGGGATAGCCGCGAATGCGGCCGATCTCGCGGCCGTTGTCGACCAGGACGAACAGCGGGGTCAACCGTTCGGTTTGAATGAAGGCGAGATCAGCCGGCAGCGGCCGGCCGCTCGCGAGCCGGCGCAACGGCGCGCGGCGGCCTTCCTCGGTTTTGCCATAGACCGGAGCGATCTCGCGATCGAAGGCGGCGCACCAGACGCAGCCCGCCTGTTCGAACATGATGAGTTCGGCAGCGCGCGCCGGCAGCGTGGCAAAGGCGATGAATATGCTGCCGGCCAGTGCCGTTCGAGAAATTAATTTCATCAGGCTTGCGCGGGTCACTGAATTTGTTCTCTGCAGCGGAAATGCGCATAAAACGCACCGATTTGTGTGGCGAACAATATATCACTAATAACGAATATGTCGAAACGATTGTGCTGATTTCGAAGGGGCCACCGATGACTTTCGATGTGTCGATCGGCGGCGCTTTTCTCGCCGGCCTGTTGTCCTTATTTTCGCCCTGCGTGCTGCCGCTGGTGCCGCCCTATCTTGCCTATATGGGCGGCGTGTCGATTGCCGAACTGCGCGACGAAGGGGTTACGCGCGCGCGGGGCCGCGTGCTCCTTTCCGCGTTGGCGTTCGTTGCCGGCTTCTCGACGGTGTTCGTGGCGCTTGGCGCGACGGCGTCATGGATCGGGCAGGCGGTTGGCGCCTATCTTGGCTATTTCAACTATGCCGCCGGCGTCCTGATCATCGGGATGGGTCTGCATTTCCTCGGTGTCTTTCGGATCCCCTTCCTCGACCGCACGGCGCGGGTCGGCGTCACGCAAAAGCCGGCCGGGCTTGCGGGGGCCTATCTGATCGGGCTGGCCTTCGGCTTCGGCTGGAGCCCCTGCGTCGGTCCGGTGCTGACCGCGATCCTGATGATGGCGGGCGCATCCGACAGCGCCGGCGAAGGCGCGCGGCTCTTGCTGATCTATTCGCTCGGCATCGGCGTGCCGTTCATGGTTGCCGCCGCTTTTGCCGGCGCCTTCATGCGCTGGAGCGCCGGCATGCGGGCGCGGCTCGGTGTGATCGAAAAGGCGATGGGCGCATTTCTCATTCTGGCCGGCGTGCTGATCTTCACCGGACAGATGCCGGCCATCGCTTTCTGGCTGCTCGAGATGTTTCCGGCTCTCGGCAGAATTGGCTAGCCGTCGCAGACTGGCGTCGGCATTTTTGCTCCGCTAACATTGTCGCGGATCAAATCAAGCGAGGCCTTTCGACAATGACGAGCATAGCCTTGAAGCGCGCCTTGGCGCGCATCGTTGCGGCCGCGTTTCTGACGTCCCTGCCGCTGGCGCCCGCTTTGGCACAAGGCAGGGCGGAAGAGCCAAAGGTACTCAACGTGTACAACTGGAGCGACTACGTCGCCGCCGACACGATTGAAAATTTCACCAAGGCGACCGGCATCAAGGTCAATTACGACGTCTTCGATTCAAACGACATGCTCGAAGCGAAATTGATGGTCGGCAAATCCGGCTACGACGTCGTGTTTCCCTCCGCCACGCCGTTCTTTGCCCGGCAGGTCAAGGCCGGCTTGTACCGCAAGCTCGACCTTGCGAAGATCCCCAATGCCAAGGGCGTCGATCCGAAAATACTGGAGCGTCTGCGTGCGGTCGATCCGGGCAATGCCTTTGGCCTACCGTACATGATGGCGGGCACCGGCATCGGCTATGTCAAAAGCAAGATCGCGCCGCTGCTCCCCGATCCGCCGATCGGCAGTCTCGCCATGCTGCTCGATCCGAAGACCGTCAATGCGCTGAAATCCTGCGGTGTCACCGTGCTGGATGCACCGGAGGAAGTGCTGCCGGCGGCGCTCGCTTACACCAACAAGAGCCCGACCAGCACATCGACGGAGGATCTCGAGGCTGCCGGCAAGGTCGTCCTCGCCGCGCGTCCGTCCTATCGCTATATCCACTCGTCGAGTTACATCAACGATCTGGCGAACGGTGCGATCTGTGTCGCGCAAGGCTATGCCGGCGATCTGTTCCAGGCGCGCAAGCGCGCCCGCGAAGCCAACAAGGGCATTGAGATCGGCATCTTCCTGCCCAAGGAGGGCGCTGCTTTCAATATTGACGTGATGGCGATCCCGAAGGACGCGCCGCACCCGGAGAACGCCCACAAGTTCATCAACTACCTTCTCGAGCCGAAGGTGGTGGCGGGCATCACCAGCGCGGTCGGCTTTGCCAATGCGGTGCCGGCATCGCTGGAATTCATCTCAGATGAGATCAAGAAGGATCCGGTCGTGTTTCCACCGCCCGACGCCAAGCTCTACACGCCGGCGGTTGCGACCCAGGCTTACGAAAGGTCGCGCAACCGGCTGTGGACGCGCATCAAAGCGGGACGTTGATGGCTCCATTGGGCCGGCCGGCCGGCCCCGAACAGCCGATCATCAGTATCGACGGCGTCAGCAAGAACTTCGGCGCGCAGCCGGCCGTGGTCGATGTGTCGCTCGATATTGCGCGCAGTGACTTCTTCTGTCTCGTCGGTGCCTCGGGCTCGGGCAAGACGACGCTGCTGCGCCTGCTGGCCGGATTTGAAACGCCGGAGTGCGGGCGCATCTTGCTCGACGGTGAGGACATGACAGGGCGGCCGCCTTATGAGCGGCCCGTCAACATGATGTTCCAGTCCTATGCGCTGTTTCCGCATCTGACCGTGCAGAACAACGTTGCCTTCGGCCTGCAGGAAGAGCGCCTGCCGAAAGCCGAGATCGGCGCGCGGGTCGCGGCCGCGCTCGAACTGTTCGATATTAGCGGACTCGCTGCGCGCAAGCCGCATCAATTGTCGGGCGGCCAGCGCCAGCGCGTGGCGCTGGCGCGCGCTTTGGTGAAGCGGCCGAAAATCCTGCTGCTCGACGAACCACTCGCAGCGCTCGACAAGAAGCTGCGCGAACATGCGCAGGTAGAGCTAGCCGCGTTGCGCGAACGCGTCGGCATCACCTTCGTCATGGTGACGCATGACCAGGAAGAAGCCATGAGCATTGCCAGCCACATTGCGCTGATGCGCGACGGCAGGGTGATCCAGGTCGGAACGCCGCGTGATCTCTATGAGCGGCCTGCGTCGCGCTACGCCGCGGATTTCTTCGGCGCGGCCAATCTGTTCGACGGCACGCTCGCCGGCGGCAGTGGGGCCGTTTCGCATGTCGACTGCCCTGAAGCCGGTTGCGCCTTGAGGGTGACGAATGCCGAAGGCGTGTCGCCCGGTCCGGTGACCGTGATGGTGCGACCGGAGCAGGTCGGCGTTCACAAGACGGCGCCAACGGGTGGCAATGTTCTGCCGGCGGGCGTCACCAACATCGTCTTTCTCGGCAGCGCACACGTCTGTCATTTCACGCTCGACAGCGGCAAGCCGGTGCAGGCGCGCCTGTCACCGACCGACATGGCGCAACTCGGTGGGCTTGGCTCCGGCGACCGCGTGCACCTCTCATGGGACCCGGCCGCCGGGCGGGTCCTGGCATCATGAGGATGGCCAGCGACGCACGCCGTCTCAAGACGCTTGTTGTCGGCGGCACAACAACATGGCTGGTGATCTTCACGCTGCTGCCGTTCCTAATCGTGCTGGCGATCAGCCTGGCCGAGCCGCGCCTCGGCGTGCCGCCATTCACGCCGCTGCTCGAATGCGGCGATGGCATCTGGCCCCGGATCAATGCGAGCCTTGCGAATTACACGACGTTGTTCTCCGACTCACTTTATGTAGAGGCCTTTCTCGGATCCGTGCGCATCGCCGCGACGTCTTCCCTGATCACGCTGCTGATCGCCTATCCGATGGCCTATGCCATTGCGCGGACGCAGGCCCGTCTACGCCTCGCGCTGTTGATGCTGGTAATCCTGCCGTTCTGGACCTCGTTTCTGATCCGCGCCTATGCCTGGACCGGCATTCTCAATTCCAACGGCCTCATCAACAGCGCGCTGCTGAACGCCGGCCTGATCGCCGAACCACTGCCGCTGTTGCACACCGAGTTCGCCGTGCATCTCGGCATCGTCTATTCCTATCTGCCATTCATGGTGCTGCCGATCTATGCGGTGCTGGAGCGGCTTGACTGGACGCTGCTGGAAGCGGCCCGCGATCTTGGCTCGCGTCCGCTGCGCGGTTTCCTGCGCGTGACGTTGCCGCTGTCGCTGCCGGGCGTTTATGCCGGCTGGCTGCTGGTGTTCATCCCGGCGCTCGGCGAGTTCATCATCCCCGATCTGCTCGGGGGGCCGGGCAGTCTGATGCTTGGACGCGTTTTGTGGACGGAGTTCTTCAACAACAATGACTGGCCGCTGGCCTCGGCGCTCGCCGTTGCGCTGCTGGCGATGGTGCTTTTGTCGTCGGCGCTGCTCTACCGCGTGATGCGCCGGCCGGAGGCGTCATCATGACCGGTCATCGTTCGGTGACACTGCTCACCGTGCTCGGCTTCGGCTACGCGTTTCTCTATCTGCCGATCGCAATCCTGATCGTCTATTCGTTCAACGACAACCGGCTGGTCACGGTGTGGAGCCATGCGTCGTTGCGCTGGTACTGGGCGCTGCTGGAAAACCAGCAGCTTCTCGACGCCGCATGGCTGTCGCTGAGGATCGCCGCCGTGAGCGCATCGATCTCGGTGGTCCTCGGCACCGCGGCGGCCTTCGCGCTGCAGCGGCTGCGGCCGTTCTTTGCCAGCCGCGGCTTTGAAGTGCTCGCCGTCATGCCGCTGGTGGTGCCGGAGGTGCTGATCGGGCTGTCTCTGCTGCTGCTGTTCGTGGTCGTGGGCGATGCCGTCGGCTGGACGGTGCCGCGCGGCGCGGCGACGATCACGCTGGCGCATGCGACCTTCGGCATGGCCTATGCGACCGTGATCATCCGCGCGCGGCTGTCGCAGCTCGATCCGGCGCTCGATGAGGCGGCGGCCATACTCGGCGCGACGCCGTGGCGCACATTCCGCCGCGTGACCTTGCCGCTGCTGCTGCCGGCGATTGCCGCGGGCTGGCTGCTCGCCTTCACGCTGTCGCTCGACGACGTTGTGGTGGCGAGTTTCGTGACCGGGCCGGGCGCATCGACGCTGCCGATCGTCATCTACTCCAGCGTGCGGCTGGGCGTGTCGCCGCAGATCAATGCGCTGGCGACCTTGATTGTCGTCTTTGTTGCCTGCCTCATCCTCGCGGCCACGCTGATGACCCGCGCCGGGGGCAGGGCCCATGGCCGTTTGTAACCAGTGACGAAACGAACGGCCCCGAAGCCGTCGGGCTCCGGGGCCGCTGTTATCCTTCGTCAGATCAACTGCGCGCGCGCATGCGGATCTGGAAACTGTCGAAGCCGAGTTCGGCCACCTGCAGCCACGCATAGGCGTCGTTGCGATAGGGCACCAAGCTTTCGTACAGCTTCTTGAAGTGCGGGTTGGTCTTCGATAGATCGGCGTAGATGTCGTTGGCCGCCTTGTAGCAGGCCTCCAGCACCGGCTGCGGGAAGGCGCGCAGCAGCGCGCCGTTCGCCGCCAGCCGCTTGAGTGCTTGCGGATTGACGTAGTCGTATTTCGACAAGGTCCACACCCAGGCATCGTTCGACGCGGTGAAGATCGCCGCCTGGTAATGCTTCGGCAGTTCGTTCCACTTCGCCATGTTCATGATGTTGTGGGCCTGGCCGCAGCCTTCCCACCAGCCCGGATAGTAATAGTACTTGGCGACCTTGACGAAGCCGAGCTTTTCGTCGTCGTAAGGCCCGACCCATTCGGCGGCGTCGATCGTGCCTTTCTCAAGCGCCGGATAGATATCGCCGGCGGCGATCTGCTGCGGCACGGTGCCGAGCTTGGCCAGGATCATGCCGGCAAAACCGCCGACTCGGAATTTCAAACCTTTCAGATCCTCGACTGTATTGACCTCCTTGCGGAACCAGCCGCCCATTTGCGCGCCGGTATTGGCGGCGGCATATCCAATGCAGTTGTACTCCTTGAGCAGATTGTTGAGCAGGTCCTCACCGCCGCCATGGCGGATCCACGAAATCATCTGCCGCGGATTGAGCCCGAACGGCAGCGCGGTGCCAAAGGTAAAGGCCGGGTTCTTTCCGAAATAGTAATAGAGCGCGGTGTTGCCCATTTCGACCGTTCCGTTCTGCACGGCGTCGAGCACCTGCAGGCCGGGGACGATCTCGCCGGCGGCGAATGGCTGGATCTGGAATTTGTTGTCGGTGATTTCGGCGACCCGCTTGGCGAAATATTCGCAGCCGCCATACAGGGTATCGAGCGACTTCGGCCAACTGGCTGTCAGCCGCCATTTAATGTCCGGCGACGACTGAGCGATGGCTGGAGCTGCGACGGTCGATGCTGCCAGCCCCACACCGGCAGCTTTCAAGAATTGACGACGCTTCATGGTATTTCCCCTCATGTTAATCGGCCCGCCGACCGGAGGAGATTCCACTCGCATTGTTCTTCAAGTTTTTTGGCCGCTTGAGTTCGCTCTTCCGTTCTCGGCGCCCGATGGAACAATCTTACGCCAAAGCGTGCGCGAATAAAGCCCGGCGCAGGTAGCGCCGTCACTTAATCGATTAATGGTGCGGTGCAGCTAAATCGTGCCGGAGGCGAGGGCGAAGTCGACGCCGCCCTTAATGTGTTCGGTCAGCACCTTGCACGCGCCGGCGGCGTCGCGCTTCAACGCGCATTCAAGCATCAGTCGGTGCTCGCGTACGGAAATTTCGCCGCGGTTGCTCAGCGCGACCATTTGATAGCGCAGGTATTTATCGAAAACCCCGCCATGGGTTTCCATCAAGGCGCGCGACCCGCAGGCCGAAATCAAGGCCTGATGAAATTGCCAGTCGTAGTTCTTCCACAGTTCGACCTCGTCGGTGCTGCCTTGCTGGATGCGCTTTTCCATCGAATGCAGCTTGTGATGGGCTGAAACGACTCGGCCTTCCCACTCCATGTCGCCGGCGGCAAAGGACTCGTGCAAGGCGTGGCACTCGAGCAAAAGCCGCAGCGAGGCGACGTCGCGCAAATCGGGGCCGGAGACCGGGGGCACCTCGAAACCGCGCAGGCCTTCGGCGACAATCAGGCCTTCGGACGTCAGCCGGTTGAGCAGTTCGCGCAGCGTGCTGACGCTGGTGCCGTATCGCTCTTTCATGCGGTCGAGCTTGAGCTTTTGCCCGGGCAACAGCCGGCCGAAAATGATGTCGTTTCGGATACGACGATAGGCTTTCTCTCCGACAGTCTCGGTAGGATGGGTTTCAGCCAGCATTGGGTCTGCTCGTCCTATGAAAACGTGATCGTCGTATAGATCGCAATATTTATGGCTCCGCTAAAACGTCCGCTACATAGCGGAGAATTTCGCTATAGACTATCGATATCATATGACGATTTCAATAATATCTATTGATAGGCCACCTATGGGATGCAATAATTTGCAAGAAGCTTCCGCTCAATAGCGAAGCGCCAAGGGAGGAGAACAGCATGAAATCGACGTTCACACGCCGCGCGGTCGTCGCAGGCGGCGCATCGCTGATCGCGCTCGGTTCGACGCGCACCGGCCACGCGCAGGCCAAGCCGAAGTTGAAGCTGAGCATCGCGGTGCCGGAAACGGACCTGCGCGCCGAAGGCTACAAGGCCTTCGCCGCGGCGATGAAGGACGATTTCGAGCTCGAGCCGTACTGGAGCAATACATTGTTCAAGCAGGGCACCGAGCTTGTCGCGCTTCAGCGCGAGAACCTCGAGTTGTGCAATCTTGCGCCGGCCGATATCTCCAAGCAAATTCCGGCTTGGTCGCTCCTGACGTCGGCCTATCTGTTCCGCGACTACGCGCACCTGAAGGCCACGTTCAACAGCGACGTCGGTAAGGACTTCATCAACATGGCGCGCGACCAACTGGGCATCGAGTGCATTCGTCCGGTCTATTTCGGCGCGCGTCAGGTCAACCTGAAGCCGACCAAGAAGATCAACACGCCGGCCGACATGGCCGGCATCAAGCTGCGCATGCCGCCCGGCGAATTCTGGCAGTTCCTCGGCGAGTCGATCGGCGCCAATCCGACGCCGGTCGCTTTCGCCGAACTGTACACCGCGTTGCAAGCCGGCGCCGTCGATGGCCAGGACAATCCGCTTGTCTCCGCCCGCACCATGAAGTTCTATGAAGTGACGTCGCAGTTCGTTTTGACCAACCACGTCATCGGCTACGACATGCTGTCGGTGTCGAAAAAGACCTGGGCCGCGATGAAGCCTGAGCAGCAGGCCAAATTCCGCGCCGAGGCCGACAAGGCATTCGACGCCAATGCGGCCAAGTACGACGCGCAGCAGGCCGAAGCTATCGAGTTCTTCAAGAAGGAAGGCAAGCAGGTCTATACGCCGGACCAGAACGCTTTCCGCACCTTTGCCCAGAAAAAGTATCTCGATAAATACGCCGCTGATTGGCCGAAGGGCGCGATCGAGAAGATCAACGCGATCAAGTAGATTGGCTTGAACGGACGTCGACCGCCGGTCGTTGCCTTGGCAAAGGCCGGCGGTTGAACATAGAATGCCAAAGCTGACCGGCGCCCGCTTTTTGCGGGCGAAACCCAAGGCATCAAGCTGACCACCATGCCGCCCGCAAAACTCAACAAGGACAGTTTGATCGCCGCCGGTCAGTGGCTGCGCCGGCGCGCTGAAAACATTTTGGCAGCGCTGCTGCTGGCGATGTTCCTGTGCTTCATGTTGCAGATCGTGGCGCGCTACATTTTCAACTATCCGCTCGGCTGGACCGAGGAAGTCAGCGTCCTGTGCTGGATCTGGTGCACATTGTGGGGTGCGGCCTTCGTTCTGCGCGAACGCGACGAAGTTCGTTTCGACATCATCTATAGCTCGGCCAGCGAAAAGACGCGCCGCACTTTCACGATCATCACCGGCATTGCAGCCGTGGCCCTGTTCTCGATCGCGCTGCCGGCGGTCTATAGCTATGTGAGCTTTCTCAAGGTCGAGAAATCTGCCTATCTCGGGATCCGGCTCGACTATCTCTATTCAATCTATGTCATCTTCTCCGTCGCGGTGATCGTGCGATACGCCGCGCTGACCTGGTTCGCCATTCGCGGCCGGGCACCCGACATTCAGATCGGGACCGGGTCCGCTCTATGATGAACCCGTTCGGAATTTGCCTCCTGACGATCCTTGGCCTCGGCCTTCTCGGATTGCCCATCGGCTATTCGATGATCGCCGGCTCCATTGTCTATCTGATGCTGGCTGGCCTCGATCTCGGCACCTCGGCCGAACAGATATTGAACGGCCTTTACAACAGCTACGTGCTGCTGGCGGTGCCGCTTTTCCTGTTCTCCGCCGAACTGATGAATGTCAGCCGGATGACCGATCATCTCCTGCGGTTCTGCGACATGCTGGTCGGTCGTTTCCGCGGCGGCCTCGCCCACGTCAACATCGTGCAGAGCATCATCTTCGCCGGAATGTCCGGCTCGGCGATCGCCGATCTCGCCGGCACCGGACGCATCAGCATCGACATGATGACGCGCAACAACCGCTACCCGGTCAGCTACGCCGCGGCGGTCACGGCGGCATCGGCGGTGATCGGACCGATCATCCCGCCGTCGATTCCCATGGTGCTGTATGCGCTGATCTCGGACGCCTCGATCGGCTATCTGTTTCTCGGCGGCATTATCCCCGGCATCCTGATGGCCGTGGCACAGATGGCGATCAACACCATCCAGGCGCACCGGCACGATTATCCGGTCGAGAAACCGATCCCTTTGCGAGAGTGGCCCGGCATTACAGCGACGGCACTCCCGGCCCTGCTGATGCCGGCGATCCTGCTCGGCGGCATTTACAGCGGCGTGGTGACGCCGACCGAAGCCGCAGCCGTCGCCGCCGCCTACGCCTTCGCCGTGGCCGTGTTCTGGTATCGCAACATTACGGTTAGCGACACTTATGTTGCCGTCCTGAACAGCGCCCGATCGACCGCCTCAATCGGCATGCTGATCGCCGGCGCGCTGATCTTCAATTACGTCGTGACGATCGAACAGATCCCGGCGACGGTCAAAACCCTGCTGGAAGGCTATGACCTGTCCGCCATCATGTTCCTGTTTATGGTCAATGTCATCCTGCTGGTGCTGGGCTGCCTGCTGGAAGGCAGCACCATCATCCTGGTCATTCTGCCGATCTTCATCCCGACGGCGCAGGCGCTCGGCATCGATCTGGTGCATTTTGGCGTCGTCACGGTCTTCAACATCATGATCGGGCTGGTAACGCCGCCTTATGGATTGTTGCTGTTCATCAGCGCGGCGATTTCCGGCGCGCCGCTGCGCCTGATCATCCGCGACACCATTCCGTTCGTCGTCGCCATGATTATCGCACTGGCGATCATCACCTTCATCCCGGAGACGGTTCTCTGGCTGCCGCGGCTGCTCGGCTACAAAGGCTAAACGTAACGATGACCAAGCCGATCTACATTCTCAACGGTCCGAATCTCAATCGCCTGGGCAAACGCGAGCCGGAAATCTACGGCAAGACCACATTGGCCGAAGTCGAAGCGCAATGCCGGCAAGCCGCTGGCGACCGGGCTATCGAGTTTCGCCAGACCAACAGCGAAACGCAGATGATCGACTGGATCCACGAAGCGATCGACGAGGGCTCGGGCATCATCATCAATCCGGCGGCCTATACGTTTACCTCGCTGGCGATCCTCGACGCGCTCAAGATGTTTCCCGGGCCGATCTTCGAACTGCACATCACCAACATCCATCGCCGCGAGGCGCATTATCACAATTCATATGTGTCGAAGGTGGCGACTGCGGTGATCGCCGGCCTCGGCACCAATGGTTACCGCCATGCCGTCGCCGCCATGCGCGAGATCGTCTAGCCGAAGCGGAACGCCAGCAGATTGTCGAATGAGCGCAGTTCGATCAGGATGCGGTGCAGGAGGTTGGTGTCGCGCGTGTTGATCGCCGTCGGGATCAGATCGAGGCCGGCTTTGGCGCCATCGACCAGCCGTCGGAACTCCGGGCTGTTATGCACGGTGGCGCTGGCGATGCCGTCGCAGCGGGCGAGGACGTAGCCGTAGATCGACGCCTTGTTGGCGATGCCGAAACGGACCTGCGGCTTGGTCCAGTCCAGCGCCGGGTCGTTGTAGACCATGATGGCGTCGGCGGCGGCATTGGCGTCGCGCACGCAGTCCGCCAGCACGACGATACCGGCGGATTTGCGTAAGTCGTAAAGATCGCCACGGATGGCGTTGAGCGATTGGCTGGCGGCATCGGGACGTCCGGATTTAAGCATGATGTCGGTGCCGACCAGCCGCGTTGTGATGCCGACGAGCGTGGTGCCGTAGAGCGCGTTGCCGTCGAAGGCGTCCGGCGGCTTGCCGGCGAAGCGGGCGGTGAGGGTGCTCCACGCGGCGCGCAGGCGGTCGATTTCGAGCGCGGCGAGGTCGGTATTGCCGGTGCGCAGATAGCCAATGGCGACGCGGTTATGGCCGGCGGCCGTTTCCACGGCGGCGTTGAAGTCGGCGAGGTCGCCGGCCCGGGCGACGTTCAAGTTGGCCAGCACGGCAAGTCCGAGGGCTGCGATATGCGCAAGGCTGGTCAGCATTTGTATTCACCGCACTGTGGAGACGAAGATATCGGATATTATGAATATAAAAGGCGCGGCGGCGAGTCTGTTCTCGCCAATTCATTTTTGTGGCGGTCGGTCATGAATGTATCACGGCGGCATCTGATGCTGGGGGCTGCGGCCGCCACATTTCTCGGCGGCAATGCGGCGCGTGCCAGCGAGCCGATTCTCACCGACGACGGGCTCTACAAGCAATCCTGGTTTGTGGAAAGCTTCCTCGACCTTGCCGAGGATCTCGAAGATGCCGCCAAGGCCGGCAAGCGTTTCGCCGTCATGTGGGAGTTGAAAGGCTGCCCGTATTGCAAGGAAACCCATTTCGTCAATTTCGCCCGGCCGGAAATTTCCGGTTACATCAAGGCGAATTTCGAGGTGCTTCAACTCAACATCATCGGCTCGCGCATCGTCACCGACTTCGATGGCGCCAAGCTGTCGGAAAAGGACATGGCGGCGAAATACGGCGTGCGATTCACGCCGACGTTCCAGTTCTTCGCCGAGGGGGCCGCAGGCCTGAAGGAGTTGACGCCGCAGAAGCGCGAAGTCGCGCGGGCGCCGGGCTATTTGCGGCCCGAGGATTTTCTCGCCATGTTTCGTTACGTCCGGGAAAAAGCCTATCGGGACAAGAGCTTCCGCGACTTCCTGACAAGCCTGCCGGGCTGAACTGGTACCGGTCCAAGCGGCCGGGGATGGATCCCATATTCTTTTTTATGAATATGATTTGACGCGGCCGTAGCGGTGGTTATGGTCGTGATTGGAAGGGCTCAAGACGGCCCAATAGGTTTTCTCGGGAGGAATAATCAATGCGACACCTGTCCCGTCGCGCAGCGCTGGCGCTCGGCGCCGGCAGCGCCGCCATCACTCTGGTCGGCTGGAGCAAAAGCGCGTCGGCAACGCCGCAGGCCGCCGCCGCTGACATCGCCAAGTTCACCGCCGGCGCAACGCCGGAGCAGGGCAAAATTTCGATCGAGCTGCCGGAGATCGCCGAGAACGGCAATACCGTGCCGCTGTCGATTTCGGTCGATGCGCCGATGACCAGCAACGATTACGTCAGCGATGTGCTGGTGGTCGCCGAAGGCAATCCGAACCCGGGCGTCGGCACCTTCCATTTCACGCCGCTGTCGGGCAAGGCGGAAGCCTCGACTCGCATCCGCCTCGCCAGCACCCAGAATATTGTCGTGGTCGCCAAGACCTCGAGCGGCAAGTTCTACACCGCGCAAAAGCTGGTCAAGGTCACCATCGGCGGTTGCGGCGGCTGATCGCCTCAAGCGATACGCCAGACCCCACAGCGCCGTTCGAATTTCAGGAGATTGAAATGGCTGAAACGCCGAAGATCAGAGTTCCCAAGACCGCCAAAAAGGGCGAAGTCATCGAGATCAAGACGCTGCTGCCGCATACGATGGAAAGCGGCCAGCGTAAGGATCGCGAAGGCAAGACCATTCCGCGCAAGATCATCAACAAGTTCGCGGTCGAATTCAACGGCAAGCCGGTGTTCTCGGCAACAATCGAGCCGGCGGTCGCCGCCAACCCATATTTGCAGTTCTTCGCCAAGGTCGACGAGAGCGGTACGTTCAAGTTCAGTTGGACCGACGATGATGGCTCGGTCACCACCGCGGAAGAAAAAATTACCGTGGCCTGAGATCGTGTTGGCATAAAAAGCCCAGGCGCGGCGTGACGCAGTCTGCGGTATAAAAGAAGACGTTTTTTCGGGCGGGGGAGGATAACGAGGATGCGGGCAGCAATTCTGGCGGCGGGTGTCGCCGTTGTGGCGGCGGTCGTGCTTGGTGTTTTTGCGGCGGCGGGCAGTTCGGGTGCCAACGCGCAGGCCAAGAGGTTGCCGCCGCTCGACACCGGGCCGAGCGCATCGATGTCGCCCTGGAAGCGCTATCCGGGCTGGCCGGCCGCCGATTATTCGAAATACAACACGCTCGGCAAACTGGCGACCGCACCGGCGCCGACCGAGCCGCGCAAATTGACCGGCCCGATTGAAGGCGATGCCGCCAATGGGGGCAAATTGGTCGCCGACCGCGCCCGCGGCGGTTCATGTCTCGCGTGTCATGTGATGGGTCCGGCCGGCAATGCTGATTTGCCCGGCAATGTCGCGCCCGATCTGTCGGAAATCGGCAATGCCGGCCGCGAAGACGAGTGGCTTTACAACTACGTATTCGACGGTCGCGTCTACAATCCGGAAACCGTCATGCCGCCGTGGGGCAGCCATGGTCTTTTCTCCGAAACAGAAATCAGGGACATCGTCGCCTATCTGAAGACTCTCAAATCCCCAGCCGTGTTCCGGACCGCGCTTGACGATCCCGAGAAGCGTCCGCAGCCGGTCGAGAAGCGCGACAATCTCGATCCGCTCGAAAATCCCGGCATGTGGGCGGTCGATAAAGGGCAGGAACTCTGGAAATTGAAAAGCGCCGCCGGCTTCTCCTGCAACACCTGCCACAGCGACCCCGCGACATCCTTCAGGACCTGGGCGGCCTCGATGCCGAAATGGGAGCCCCGGCTCAACAAGGTCCTGGGCGTCGAGGAGTTCGTGACGCGCCATGCCAAGGCAACGACCGGCGCCGAGTGGCTGATGGAAACCGACAACAACCGCGCGATGTCGGTCTATCTGAATTTCCTCGCCAACGGCACGCCGATCAAGCTTGACACCGAGAGCGCCGAATCCAAAGCGGCCATCGCGCGCGGCGTCGAGCTTTCCAAGCGCAAGGTTGGCGTGCTCAACCTGGCCTGCACGGATTGCCACGGCATCGCGGTCAACAAATGGATACGCGGACAGTGGATGGGCGAACCAAAAGGGCAGGCGGATCACTTCCCGACCTGGCGTACCAGCCTTCAGACGATCTGGGACATCCGACAGCGCTTCCAGTGGTGTTCGGTCAATATCCGTGGCGACGAGCTGCCGCCGGACGCCAAGGAATATGGCGATCTCGAACTGTACCTTAAAATGCAGAGCGAAGGTCTCAAGCTGAGCGTGCCTGGCATTCGCCACTAATTTGCTGTCATTCCGAGGCGCGCATTCGCGCGAACTCGGAATTCAGCGGCAATTTAATAGTCTGTCACGTGGCTCTGGATTCCGGGTCCGCACGCTGAAGCGTGCGTCCCGGAATGACGGGGGAGGACTGTCTCGATGATCACACGCCGTGAGATGCTTCAGGTCAGCGCCGCGACCGCAGCCCTCGCCACGGGCGCCGGCGGTTTGTCGCGCGCCTTCGCGCAGCAAAGGCTGACGCAAGACGACCTGACGCGTTTCGACGCGCTCGGCAATGTCACCCTGCTGCATGTCACCGACATTCATGGCCAACTCATGCCGGTGCATTTTCGTGAGCCGAGCGTCAATCTCGGTGTCGGCGAGGCGAGGGGCCTGCCGCCGCATGTGACCGGCGCGGATTTTCTCCAGCGCTTCGGCATTCCGGCAAAGTCGGCCGCGGCCTATGCGATGACCGATCAGGACTTCACGGCGCTGGCCGCGACTTACGGCAAGATCGGCGGCCTCGACCGGCTGGCCACGGTAGTGCGCCAGGTACGGGCCGAGCGTGACGGCAAGGTGCTGCTGCTCGATGGCGGCGACACATGGCAAGGCTCGCTTGGGGCCAATTCAAGCCGCGGCCAGGACATGGTCGATTGCATGGCGCTGTTGAAGCCCGACGCGATGACCGGCCATTGGGAATTCACCTATGGCGAAGCGCGCATGCAGGAACTGATCAAGAGCCTGGATTATCCGTTCCTGGCGCTGAACATCCGCGACACGGAATGGAACGAGCCCGTGTTCGATGCGGTCAAGATGGTCGAGAAGGGTGGCGTCAAGATCGCCGTGCTCGGCCAGGCTTTCCCCTATACGCCGGTCGCCAATCCACGCTGGATGATGCCGAAATGGTCCTTCGGCATCCGCGAAGAGGAAGTGCGCGCGCAGGTCGACAAGGCGCGCAAGAGCGGCGCGCAGCTCGTCGTGTTGCTGTCGCATAACGGCTTCGACGTCGACCGCAAGCTGGCCTCGCGCGTCGATGGCATCGACGTCATCCTGACAGGGCACACCCATGACGCGCTGCCGGAAGTGGTCACGGTCGGCAAGACGCTGCTGATCGCGTCGGGCAGCCACGGCAAGTTCGTCTCAAGGCTTGACCTTGACGTGCAGGATGGAGCGGTGAAAGGCTATCGGTACAAGCTCATCCCACTGTTTGCCGATGTCATCAAGCCGGACGCTGCGATGGCGGCGGCGATCGCAAAGGCGCGCGCGCCTTACGCCAAGGAGTTGTCGCGCGTGGTCGGGCACGCCGACTCCCTGTTGTACCGGCGCGGCAATTTCAACGGCACCTTCGACGACCTGATTTGTGCGGCGCTTTTGAAGGAACGCGATGCCGAGATCGCGTTGTCGCCGGGCTTCCGCTGGGGCACCAGCGTGCTGCCGGGGGCGCCGATCACGGTCGAGGACATCCACAACGCGACCGCGATCACTTATCCGCAGGTCTACCGGCTGCCGATGACCGGCGAGCGCCTTAAGGAGGTACTCGAGGATGTCGCCGATAACCTGTTCAATCCCGATCCCTATTACCAGCAGGGCGGCGACATGGTGCGCTGCGGCGGGCTTGGCTATTCGATCGACGTGTCAAAGCCCATCGGCCAGCGCATTTCCGGCATGACCCACCTGAAAACCGGCAAGGCGATTGACGGTGCACGCGAATATGCGGTTGCCGGCTGGGCCAGCGTCAATGAGGGCACGCAAGGCCCGAACATCTGGGACGTGGTCGAGCGCCACGTCGCAGCCGAAAAGACGGTGCGGCTGACGCCGAATGCATCGGTGAAAATATCCGGGATCTAGCAACCGGCCCCGGCTGCCGGGCGTAAAAAAGGTCGTGCGCAACGCGACGTTTTTGTTACATTCAATAATCAGAATGTGATAGGCTGGGCGCAAGGGAAATCGCCGGGAGGCTGCCGATGACGGATTCAAACGACGACGCGCCCAAACCGGAAACCACGTCGCGCCGGCGTTTTTTGGCGGGCGCAGCAACCTTGGGCGGCCTGGCCGCGGCCGGTGCCGCGCAGGCCGGCAACCCAAAGAACCTGCCGCCGAATGTCGCCGATTGGAGCAAGCATTTGGGCGACGGCGTCGCCGTGCGGCCTTACGGCCATCCGTCGAAATTCGAGAAGGACGTCATTCGCCGCGACGTGCAGTGGCTGACCGCCAGCCGCGAGTCGTCGGTCAGCTTTACGCCGCTGCATGAACTCGACGGCATCATCACGCCGAACGGCCTGTGCTTTGAGCGGCATCATGCCGGCATCGCCGAAATCGATCCGGACGACTACCGACTGATCATTCATGGCCTTGTCGACAGACCGTTGATCTTCACGCTTGACGACTTGAAGCGGCTGCCGCGCGTCAACCGCATCTACTTCCTCGAATGTGCCGCCAACTCCGGCATGGAGTGGCGCGGCGCGCAGCTCAATGGCTGTCAGTATACGCATGGCATGGTTCATTGCGTGCAATATACCGGCGTGCCGGTGAAGGTGTTGCTGGAGCAGGCCGGCGTCAAGCCCGCCGGCAAGTGGCTGCTGGTCGAAGGCGGCGATGCGGCGGCGATGAACCGTTCTGTGCCTTTGGCCAAGGCGCTCGATGACTGTCTGGTTGCCTATCGGCAGAATGGCGAGATGCTGCGGCCCGAACAGGGTTATCCCGTGCGTCTCGTCGTGCCTGGCTGGGAAGGCAATATGTGGATCAAGTGGCTGCGCCGCATCGAGGTCGGCGATCAGCCCTGGTACACGCGCGAGGAAACGAGCAAATACACCGACCTGCTGGAAAACGGCAAAGGTCGAAAATTTACCTTTGAAATGGACGCCAAGTCAGTGATTACCTCGCCGTCGCCGCAGGCGCCGGTAAAGCACAAGGGCTTTCAGGTCATATCGGGTCTGGCCTGGTCCGGCCGCGGCAAGGTCACTCGCGTTGACGTGTCGCTCGACGGCGGCCGCAACTGGCGCGCTGCGAAGATCGATGGCCCGGTGTTCGATAAATGCTGCGTGCGATTCTATGCCGAAACCGAATGGAATGGCGAGCCGTGGCTGCTGCAATCGCGGGCCATGGACGACACCGGCTATGTGCAGCCGAGCAAAGATGATTTGCGCAAGATTCGCGGCGTCAATTCGATCTATCACAATAACGGCATCCAGACCTGGGCGCTCAAAGCCAGCGGGGAGGTCGAGAATGTCGAGGTTGGTTGATTGGCCAGTCGGCAAACTAACCTCCGTTCGTTCCCGCGAAAGCGGGAACCCAGTTCTTTACTTCTTGGCCCTCGGTCCCCGCTTTCGCGGGGACGAACGGAAATTTGGATTTGCGTTGGCGGTGTTCCTGTTGCTCGTTTCGCCGGCGCTGGCGCAGGACAAAAAATCCCCGCCGCGCAACTACGGCATCGGCCAGATAGCGACGCCCGAGCAGATCGCCGGTTGGGACATTGACGTGCGGCCGGACGGGCTGGGCGCACCCCCGGGCAAAGGCTCGGTGAAGGACGGCGAGAAGGTCTATGTCGAACGCTGCGCCGCCTGCCACGGCGAATTCGGCGAGAGCGCTGGCCGCTGGCCGCAACTGGCGCAGGGCAAGGGCACCTTGGCCTCGCACGATCCGGTCAAGACCGTGGGCTCTTATTTCCCTTACGTGTCGAGCGTGTTCGATTATATCCGCCGCTCCATGCCGTTCGGCGATGCGCAATCGCTGAGCAACGACGAGTTGTATGCGGTGACCGCGTATGTGCTCAACCTCAACGACATTGTCGATGACACATTCGTGCTGTCGAAGGAAACCTGGGCGCAGGTCAAGATGCCGAATCGCGACGGTTTCTACGACGACGACCGCGAGAAAAGCGAGAAGGCGTTCTGGAATTCAAAGCCCTGCATGAAGGATTGCCGGGGGCCGGTAAAGATCACGGGGCATGCCGCTGTCATCGATGTGACGCCGGAGGATAAAACGCCGCGCAAAGGTGGCGTAGACTAGAATAAAATTTGCTGCGACAATTTGTCAGCCGCGGCATAATAAGAATAAATTGGGCGGGATGGTAGGCCATGCAACGCTCATTGCGACGGGAGGTTTCAGGCAATGCGTCGGGCAATGCCCGCACGGATATCGGCAACGCGATTATTGGCGATAGGCGGCGGAATGATTTTCGGCCTTATGGCGTTCTCGGCGCAGGCCGGCGACGTGGAATATGGCCGCCATCTTTCATCCGAATGCGCGGCCTGCCACGGCGCCGCAAAATCCGACAGCGCGATCCCGAATATCTATGGCCTGGGCGAAGCCCATCTCGCTGACGTTCTCAAAGCCTACCGGGCCAAGGCGCTGCCCAATGAGGCGATGCAAAACATCGCCGGGCGGTTGCGCGACGACGACATCGCAGCGCTCGCAGCTTATTTCGCCACGGCCAAAAAGCCGAAGTAACCACAAGGGGGTATCATGACAAACATCACTCGCCGTCATTTGGCCTGCCGATCCTGTCCGCGCCATCGTTGGCGCAGGGCAAGCCTCGCGTCGTCATTATCGGCGGCGGGCCGGGCGGCGGGACCGCGGCCCGCTACATCGCCAATGAGTCGAAGGGCGCCATCGACGTGACCTTGATCGAGCCGCTCAAGACCTTCACCACCTGCTTTTTCTCCAATCTCTATGTCGGCGGCTTCCGCGATTACAAATCGCTGACGCATAATTACGACAAGGTGAAAAAGGGCGGCGTTAAGGTCGTCCATTCGCTGGCGACGTCGATCGACCGCGACAAGAAGCAGGTCGTGCTCGCCGGCGGCGGCAAGGTGCCTTACGACCGGCTGCTTGTCGCGCCCGGCATCGACATCAAGTTCGACTCGGTGCCCGGCTATTCGGAGCAGGCCGCCGAGGTCATGCCGCACGCCTGGAAGCCGGGCGCGCAGACCCAGCTTCTGGTCAAGAAGCTCAACGCGCTGAAGGACGGCGACCAGATCGTCATGATCGCGCCGCCCAATCCCTTTCGCTGTCCGCCGGGCCCCTATGAGCGCGTGTCGATGTTCGCGCATGTGCTGAAGAAGAAGGGGCACACCAAGTCGCGCATCGTAATCCTCGATCCGAAGCCGACCTTCTCCAAGCAGGGCGTCTTCACCGAAGGCTGGGAGAAGCATTACCCCGGCATGATCGAGTGGCAGGATCCGAAAATCCATGGCGGCATCAAGGGCGTCGATGCCAAGACCGGCGAGGTCAAGACCGACTTTACCAATTACAAGCCGGCTCTGGTCAACGTCATCCCGGCGCAGCATGCCGGCAAGATCGCGCGTGACGCCGGCCTGACCAACCAAACCGGTTACTGCCCGATCGACGCCGCATCAATGAAATCGACGGTCGATCCGAACATCTTCGTCGTCGGCGATGCCTCGATCGCCGGCGAGATGCCGAAGTCGGCCTTCTCGGCCAACAGCCAGGCCAAGGTCGCGGCCATGGTCATTCGCGCCGAGCTGACGCAGTCGCGCGCATTTCCGGCGCGCTATGCCAATACGTGCTGGAGCCTGATCGCGCCCGACGACAACATCAAGGTCGGCGCCAGCTACGAGCCGGTCGATGGCGTCATCAAGGCGTCGAACGCTTTCGTCAGCCAGCGCAACGAGAGCGCCGATCTGCGCAAGCAAAACTACAAGGAGTCGGTCGACTGGTATAACGGCATCTCGGCCGATATTTTCGGCTAGAGCGTTTTCGAGCGGAGTGGGAACCGGTTCGCGTGAAGAAAACGCGATAGAGCAAGAAAGCCGCACGGTTCCGACGGTGAGCAAGCGGCGGCCCGAAAGGGCCGCCGCTTTTGCGTTCGCGCGCCGTTTCGCCTATGAGATGGCCTCAAAATCCACTCATCGAAACCCGGGCGTACTCCATGACCAAGCTCAATCTCTCCGTCGCCGTCGGCCCTTATGACCGCACGCGTGCGCTGATCGATGGATCGGTGCAGATCGACGGCGTCAATCCGTCCTGCATGACCTTGTCGCCGGAAGAAATCTTCTTCCGGGCCTTTCGCCATGCCGAATTCGACATCTGCGAATTGTCGCTGTCGAGCTTCACGGTCAAGACCGCGCAAGGCGGCGGCCCCTATGTCGGGGTGCCGGCCTTCGTGTCGCGGGCGTTCCGCCACACCTCGATCTATGTGCGTACCGACCGCATCAAGAAGCCGGAAGACCTCAAGGGCAAGCGCGTCGGCGTGCCGGAATATCAGTTGACCGCCAATGTCTGGGCGCGCGCCATCCTCGAGGACGATTACGGCGTCAAGCCGTCCGATATCCAGTGGGTGCGCGGCGGCATCGAGGACGCCGACCGGCCGGAAAAGATCAGCATCAAGCTTCCCGCCGACGTGAAGCTTGAGGACGCGCCTCCCGGCAAGTCGATTTCGGCGATGCTGGCGGAAGGGACTATCGATGCCTTCATTGCGCCGCGGCCGCCGTCGCTGCCGAAGAACACGCCGAATGTAGGCTGGCTTTTTCCCGATCCGGTCGCCGCCGCCAAAGACTACTACAAGCGTACCGGCGTGTTCCCGATCATGCATATCGTCGGCGTGCGGCGCACTTTGGCCGAGCAGCATCCGTGGCTGCCGGGCGCGGTGTTCAAGGCCTTCGATCAGTCGAAGGTCAAAGCGCTTGACCTCCTGAGCGATACCTCGGCGACCAAGGTAACGCTGCCTTTCATCGAGGAGCGGCTGGCCGAGGCAAGATCGCTGATGGGCGAGGACTTCTGGTCTTACGGCATCGAGCCTGCGCGCAAGACGCTGGAGAGTTTTTTCAAGCATCACCATTCGCAGGGCCTGTCGTCGCGGTTGGTCACGCCCGAAGAAATGTTTCATCCCGGGACGCATGAGGCGTTCAAGATCTAGCTGTGGTCACGATCACCAGCATCGCGGGCGGCGCGCCCAAGCCGGTTTTCGACCGGCTTGGGCCGCTCTATGAGCAGCGCACCGGTAACAGGCTCAATGCGCTCTACGACACGATGAGCGGCATCCAGGCGCGGGTTTCCAAGGGCGATGCGCTCGATGTGCTGCTGATGCCGGTTAGCATGCTCGACGATTACGAGAAGGCTGGCGTGGTGCTAGCCGCCGGCCGCGCCGCGCTGGCCAATATCGGGCTTGGTGTCGGCGTGAAGGCGGGTGGGACCATCCCCGACATATCGACGCCGGAGGCGCTGCGGCGGGCACTTCAGGTCGCGCAGGCCGTGGTGCATGCGCCGCCGACAGCGACGCCGAGCGGCGCCCAGAGCGACAAGGTTCTCCGCGAACTGGGCCTCAGGGATGAACTCGGCTCCCGCGTCCAGCACATTGCCGGTCTTGCCGGCGGCGTCGCGGCCATCGCCAGCGGCGAGGGCACAATCGGCATTTTCCCGAAAAGCGAGATCGTCGCCTTTGACGGCGTGACCTTGGCCGGCGCGTTGCCGCCTTCGCTGCAACTCAACATTCTGTATGGCGCGGGCATCGTCGCCGCCAGTCCGGCCGCAGGGCCTGCAGCGGATTTCATCCGGTTTCTGATCGAGCCGGAAAGCCGCAAGGTGTGGACCGCTTGCGGTTTCGATGTGCCGGACGCAACGCGCTAGCCGAAGGCGTGAGGATCATGCCGACCGAAATTCACCTGATGAGCGGCTATGCGCCCAAGACCGGGTTTCTCCGGCTGATGCCCGATTTCGAGCAGCAGACCGGCTGCAAGCCGATCGTTCATTATAACGTGCTCGGGGTCATCCGCGAGAAAATCGCCGCCGGCGAGCGCCCTGATATCCTCATCATGCCGGCAGGTCTGCTCGACGGCTATGCCAAGCAGAACATCGTGCGCGACGATGCCCGCTCGGCGCTTGGTACCGTGCGCACCGCGATTGCGATGAAGACCGGCGGCACGGCCCTGGATGTCGCGTCGTTGGAGAGCTTTCGCGCGGCGCTGCTGGCGGCGCGCGCCATCGCCCATTCGCCGGCAACCGCCACGCCGAGCGGCGCGCACTGCGCCAAAATGATGGAGCAGCTCGGCATCGCCGAGGTCATGGCGAAGAAGACAATCTGTAAGCCCGCGTTGGAAGGCGGCTTGCAGGCTCTTCAGAGCGGCGAGGCCGATTTCGGCATCTATCCGAAAAGCGAAGTAGTGAATGTCGACGGCGTCAGCGTCGTCGGCCTGCTGCCGCCCGGCGTTGCCTTCGACAATGTCTACGGCGCGGCCGCTGTCGTGGGCAGTGCCGTCGCGGAGCCGGCGGCCGCTTTGGTTCGTTTCCTGGGCGCGCCGGAAAACCGGCAGGTCTGGGCCGATGTCGGCTTCGACCCGCCGGGTTCTTGAAGCGCTACTTCATTCCTGAAACGTCACTTCATCCCTGGAGTGTCATTTACGCGGCGGAATCTGGATCAGTTCGTCGGTCTGCGTCTTGGTCAGCGGCTGCGCAATGAATTTCAGCGTCACCGCTTCCTGCATCAATGAATCGAGGCCGGAAATCTTGTCCGGATCGACAAGGCTCTTGGGGAAAAACTCGTCGCGCACGCGCTTGGCCATCGGCTCGCCGACCTTGACGAATTCCGCGTAGTCTTTGATCACCTGCGGATTGTCCGAATACATGTAGTCGATGGTTTCGCGGTACGCTTTCATGAAGCGCTCGACGATCGCCTTGTTCTTTTCCAGGTAGGCGGCGTTGGCGACGACGACGCGGATGGTCTGGCCGCGCACCAGCGCGGCGTCGGTCGCCTTGGCGACGATGTGGATCTTGCCTTCTTCCAGTTCTTTCAAGCCGAACGGCGGCGACGCCCAGCCGATATCGACCTGATCGGTCATCACCGTGGTCAAGGTTGTGGCCGGATTGCCGGTCGCCATCGGTTTGGCGGTCAGCTTGTTCTCGTTGATGAACGCGCGAACGATGCTTTGGGTCGATGAGCCGTTCGAGGAAAAGGCGATGGTCTTGCCGTCGGTGTCCTTGAGGGTCTTGATCGCCGGGTTTTTGGCATACCAGTAATCGGCGGCGCCGGTCGCCTGCGCGCCGATGATGCGCACCGGAGCGCCCTTGGAGTAGGCGGCCATGGCGCCAAGCGTGCCGACCGCGAAGCCAAGATCGACGCTGCCGGAGATAACCGGTTGCAACGTCTCGCCGCTGCCCGACGTGTAGGTCATCTCGAGCGTCAGGCCGTGCTTTTTGAAAATTCCCGCCTTGTCGCCGAGATGCGAGATCGCGGTGTCCCAGTTGCCGCGCTGGCCGATGGTCATCTTGACCAGATCGTCGGCACTGGCCGGGCTCGCCAGCACAACCGCGGCAATCGCAGCGAAGCCTGCGATACGGTGGAAATGTTTCATCTTGGAACCTCCCGATTTTGCCGTTCAGTTTCGTCGAATGGTGTCGAGGCCGCCGAAGCGGCCGACGAAGGCGTTGGCGCCGATCGAGAGAATGAACAGCACGATCAGCATGGCGTACATGCGCGGCATGTCGAACGTGCTGTAGGCGTTGATGATCAGAAAGCCGATGCCCTTGTTGGACAATTTGGTTTCGGCCAGCAGCGTGCCGATCAGCGCCACGCCAAGTCCGAGGCGTACGCCATTGATGATCGGATGGCGCATCGCCGGCAGGTAGATCTTGAACACCATTTGCGCGGTCGAGGCGCGGAAGCTCTTGCCGACGCGGATCAAGGTCTTGTCGATCTGGCGCATTCCGGCGGCCGCGGACAGCGCCACCGGGAAAAAGCACGACAACGTTCCGAGGGCGATCTTCGAACCGGGACCGACCCCGAACCACATGATCATGATCGGGAAGAAGATGATCTTCGGCGTGGGGCCTAGATAATACAGGTAGGACTCGAACGCCTTCGACAGGAAGCGGTTGGCCCCGAGCGTGATGCCGACGATGAGGCCGCAGGTTCCGCCCAGCAACAAAGCTGTTCCGACTTCGCCGGCGGTGACGGCGAGGTTGAAGTAGTATTCGCCATGCGTCAGCAGGTCGATGAGCGCCCGGCCGATCGCCAGCAGCGAGGGCACGACGTCGCGGTACAGCCAGCCGGAATAGGACAGCAATTCCCACACCGCCAGAACCGTGAGAATAATCGCGATGCGCAACAAAGTCACCGGGCTCATGACCGGCGCCGTCGCGGCAAGGGGGGTTACTCGGCTCGTGTCAGCCATTTCTCAGCCTTTTCCACCGCCATGAAGAACATTACGCTCACCAGGACTACAAAACAGATCGCGGCATAGGTGCCTGCGAGATCGTAGCGTTCGGCCAGTTCGTTGATGAGCTGGCCGAGGCCGCCAAAGTTGATGAGGAATTCGACGCCGACGATATTGATGAGGGCGAAGATCAACCCAAGCCGGATGCCGACGAAAATGGTCGGCAGCGCCGCCGGGAAAAGGATTTTCCAGAACTGCTGCGACGATGTCAGGTTGAAACTGCGCCCGACATTGACCAGCACCTTGCGCGTGCCGGAAATACCTTCAAGCGTCTTGAGGATCACGGGCGGCAACCCGGCAACGAAACCCATCATGATGATGGTCCAGGCATTGCGGCCGAAGATCACGAGAAACAGCGGATAGCATAGCACCAACGGCGCCGAGGCGAGCGCCGCGACCCAGGTTTCGCAAGCCTGCTGCAACAGCCTGAAGCGCTGCATCAGCACGCCGCCGGAGACCCCGACGATGATGAGCATGACGCCGGCAGTCAGGCATTCGCCGAGGGTCTGCACGAAGCGTTGCAGTACGTGTTCCTCGACGATGACGCGCGGGAAGCTGGCGATGATTTCAGATGGCGGCGGCACAATGAAACGGCTGAGCATGTTGGTCTGGATCAGCAGTTCCACGATCAGGAAAAACGCCACCAGGGTGCCAATGCCGGTCAATGCCGGCAGGACATTGGCGAGCGAGAAGCGTCGCGCCGGTGTGGTGGCGGTCATGCTCATGACTTGCTACCTGCCGGCTGCATCATGTGGTCTTCTTCGTCGCGCATGCCGCGGCTGGCTTCCTCGCGCAAGTCGGCCCAGATCTGCGCAACATAGCGGCCGAAGGCCTCGCTGCCGACGATTTCCGAAGTACGCGGACGCGGCAGGTCGATGTCGACGATGCGCTTCACCTTGCCGGGCCGGTAGGTCATAACCAGAATGCGGTCGGACATCTGCACCGCCTCGGTGATGTTGTGCGTGATGAGAAGCGTGGTCTGCTTTAGTTGCTGCTGGATTTGCAGCACCTTGTCGCCGAGCAGCAACCGCGTCTGCTCGTCGAGCGCGGCGAAGGGCTCGTCCATCAGCAGGATCTTCGGCTCGGAAGCGAGCGTGCGGGCGAGCGAGACGCGCTGGCGCATGCCGCCGGACAATTCGTTCGGATAGCGGTTTTCGAAACCGTCGAGACCGACCAGTGAAATGAAATGGCGGGCGCGTTCGATGCGTTGCGCCTTCGGCATGCCGATGAGTTCGAGCGGGAAGGCGACATTGTCGGTGACGCTGCGCCACGGGAAAGTCGATTCCTCCTGGAACACCATGCCGATCGATTGATGCGGGCCGTTAATCGTTTCGCCGGCGACACTGACCACGCCTGCGGTGTGACCGAGCAGGCCGCCGATGACGTTGAACAGCGTAGACTTGCCGCAGCCGGACGGGCCGATCACCGACAGGAATTCGCCCGGCCGCACACCGAAGGAAACATGATCAACGGCGGTGACCGAACCGTCTGGCGTGTCGAAGCGCACGAGGACGTCATCGACGACCAGGATTTCGTTGCTGGATTGCGGGGCAGCGGGGGGTGTCATGCTTTTTGCTCTCTATTCGCTTTTGCCGGTGGCCGCCTGCGCCGTCGTGCCGGCGTAGCCGACCTCGACCCGCACATCTACGACGGCGACGCCGCCTGCGTCGACCGCGGCAATGGCTTTTTCAAAGATGGCGGGAAGATCGCCGAGCGTTTCGACCGGACCGAAGCCTTGCGCGCCTTGCGCGCGGGCGATGCCGGCGAGATCGATGTCGGGCTCGGAAATGCGCTGGCCGATCCAGCGATTTTCTACCGGGCGGCTGCGCATGCGGGCGACTCGCTCCTGATGCAGTTCGTCGTTGAAGAAGGAACGGTTATTGGCGACCACGATGAGCAGCGGAATGTGGTAATGCACCGCAGTCCATAACGACGTCACCCCCATCAACAGGTCGCCGTCGCCGCACACCGCGACCGCGAGGCGGCCGGAGCCTTTCAGCGCCAATGCCGCGCCGACTGAAATGCCGGGACCGCCGCCGACGCCACCGCCGCCGTCGGAGCCGAGATAATCGAGCGGATGGCGCAGCGGCCAGCTGGCGCCATTCCACGACAACGAGACATGGGTGAGCGTGGTGGGGCGCTCGCCGACGGCGCGGCGCAGCGCATCGGCCATGTGATCGACGGTGATCTTGTTGCCGGAGAGTTTGGGAAATTCGCGCGGCGTCTTCGGCAGTTCGCGCACGGCTGCCGGGCCGAGCGCCTCAAGAAGATGCGGCACCGCGATATCGGGCTCGCAATCGATCATCACGTCGACCGGTGGCAGGCCCTGATAGTCCATGCTCCAGCCATTGTGCAGGCGATGGTCGACCGACATTTGGATGACCTTGGCGGCGACTGCGCCGCCCACGCCTTTGAACGTGCCGGCAATGTCGAGCCAGTCGAGGCTGAGGATGACATCGGCCTGCCGGATGGCCTCGACGGCCTCAGGCGCCAGCGCGATCACGCCAGGCGCGCCGGCGTGCAGCGGATGGTCGGTCGGGAAGGCGGCGGCGACTTTCAGATCGGTGACGACGCGGGCGCCGAGGCGCTCTGCGAGCACAATGCGGGTCTTCCAGGCTTCAACATCGCGTGAGACGCGGCCGGCGAGGATGACGGGGTTCCTGGCGCCGCGCAGCAGATTGGCCGCCGCCTTGATGGCGTCCGCGTTGGGCGCACTTTTGACGGTTGGCATGAACCGTTTAGCGTCGATGGCATCGACCGGTTCGGTGAGCTTGGCTTCCTGCAATTCGACGTCGAGATTGACGTAAGTCGGGCCGCACGGCGCGGTATTGGCGATCCAGGCGGCGCGCAGGACCGATTCACGGGCGGCGACGGCTGAGCCCGGCTGGTCGTCCCATTTGGTATAGCCGCGCACCAGCGCGCCCTGATCTCGAGCCGTATGTATCCATTCGATCCACGGTCGGCGCTTTGCCGCATCGTTCGGGCCGGTGGCACCGATGATTAGCATCGGCATGCGGTCGCACCAGGCGTTGAAGATCGACATGGTGGCGTGCATCAGGCCGACATTGGAATGCACGGCGGCGGCCATCGCTTTGCCGGTGACCTTGGCGTAGCCGTGTGCGATGGCGACCGCGCTTTCCTCATGCAGGCACAGCAGCATTTGGGGCTGCTCGTTGCCGAGGTAATTAACCAGGCTGTCGTGCAGGCCGCGGTAACTCGCGCCCGGGTTGAGCGCGATATAGGGAATGTCGAGCGCGCGAATGGCATCGGCGATGACGTCGCTGCCGAACGCCGCAGCATTAACGCCGGCGGCAACGGGACGATCGACCGCGGCGGTGTCGGCCGCGGCGTCTTTTGAACGGGCGGAATTGGAATCCGGCATGCGCTTCTTGTCGGGCCGTCGATCCCCCTGTTTGCACAGGGGCCCGCGTGGCCGACGTTTCTCCCCAAATTGGCGCCCGTTGGTCCGGCGCACTTTGTGTCACTGGGGCGCACTATAGGCTTTGACATTAGCGCATAATAGCCAATAAATTCGCACTTCATTGTTGCATTTTCCTCACCAATAGGAGCGCTGTCTGGACCGCTTCCGGACCATGGAAAGTTTCGTGCGGGTGGTGCGCGCCGGCAGCTTCACCGTCGGCGCCAGCCAACTCGGCCTGTCGCGGGCGCTGGTGTCGCGTCACATTAGCGATCTCGAAACCCATCTCGGCGTGCGGCTATTGAACCGCTCGACGCGCTCGCTCGCTTTGACCGAGGAAGGCACCGCCTATCTCGAATTTTGCGAGAAGGTGATGCGCGAGATCGAAACCAATGAACATGCCATTCGCCGTACCCACACCGAGCCGGCCGGCTCGCTGAAAATTCTGGCGCCGAAATCGTTCGGCGCCATGCATCTGTCGGACGCCGTTATCGGCTTTGCCAAGGCGCAGCCGCGTTTGCGCGTGTCGCTGCGGCTGGAGAACACGCCGTATCGCGGGAGCTATGATTTTGCCGAGCGCGATCTCGATGTCGTTTTGTGTTTCTCGACGATACGCGGCTCGCAGGTGGTCGAGGAAAAGATCGTCACGCTCGATTGGGTGTTATGCGCTTCGCCAGAGTATCTGGCGCGAAGCGGAGGGCTCAGCACGGCCGCGGCGTTGGCGGACCATTCATGTCTCGTGCACATTAATGTGCAGCCCAACGACGTGGTGTGGCGGCTGAACGGGAAGGAAGGACCGGTTTCGGTCAAGGTGCGGGCAGCGTTCTCGGCGGACAGTTCTCTGACCTTGTGCAAGGCCGCTGTTGCCGGTTTCGGCATCACGATGGTTCCGCGCTACGCGGTCGCTGACGAATTGGCAAACGGCGCGCTTGTGATCGTGCTGCCGCGCTACAAAGTAGCCGCACGGCCGATGCTGGCGGTTTATCCCAAGGCCCTCGTCACGCCGGCCAAGGTTCAAGCTTTTGTCGACTACCTGAAAGTATGGATGATCGAGCGCAGTTTCGATGTGACTCAGCCGGGCTGACGCAACCGCGCCAAAACCTTCAATCCGGCATAGCCATCTACCGGCTGCATGCCGACGCTCCTTTGAAATGCGCCGATGGCCTTGACTGTGTCGCTGCCGGTGCGCCCGTCAATGCCGTCGGTCTTGAAGCCGCGTTCGGTCAGGCGGCGCTGGATTTCCTTGACCTCGTCCAGCGTCGGAACGCGCTCGCCGCCGGGAAACTGCTGGCGGAAGCCGCCATCGCCGCGAACCAGATCGCCGAGATGGACGAGCGCCAGCGCGTAGCTCCACGACGGATTGTAGGAATAGACCGCGCGGAAATTCTGTCCAACCAGGAAAGCAGGTCCGCCGGCAACCGGCATCCACAATTTCACCTGATCGTCGGGCCGCGCATAGGCCGCTCCGTCGGCACGCCTGACGCCGAGCTCCTGCCATTTGGCGTAACTGCGGAAGGTCTTGTTGTCGGCGAGGCTGTTGAGGCCCGCGGGCAGTTTCGCTTCGCAGCCCCAGGCTTCGCCGCGCCGCCATTTGCCGCGCTCGACGAGATAACGCGCGGTGCCGGCCAAGGCATCGTCCGGTTTGCCGAACGGATTGGCGCGGCCATCCTTGTCATAATCGACGCCAAGACGCAGCCAGACTTCCGGCATCCATTGTGTATGTCCCATCGCGCCCGCCCAGGAGCCGATCATGGCGGACGGTTGCGCCCAGCCGCGGTCGATGATGGTGAGCGCATTGATCAGTTCGGTTTCCCAATACTTGCGCCGGCGCGGCTCGCCATAGGCGAGCGCCGCCAATGCCGGAATGATCGGCCGCATGTATTTCGGATTTTCAATGACGTCGCCGAACGACGACTCCATGCCCCACAGGCCAAGGAGGACATAACGATCGACGCCGTAATCGGCCTCAAGGCGCGTGAGAAGGCCGGCGAATTCCTTGGCGCGCTCCTTGCCGGTGATGACGCGCCAGTCCGAGCAGCGGCGGTTGATGTACTGCCACATCTGCTCGGTGAATTCGGGTTGTCTGCGTTGCAGTTCGTAAACGGCGGTGTCGGGCGTCACTGTGTTCATGACGCGATCATACGTCGCCGCCGACACGCCGCGGCGCAGCGCCTGGTCGCGGAAGCCGGCGACCCAGCGCGCAAAGCCCGGCGATTGCGCCGCGAAGGCGGCGCTGCCGAGGAGCATATTGGCCGCAACGCCAAACGCTCCACCGAGCAAAGCACGGCGGTTGAGATGCGGAACGAGCGGGGAAATGGCGTCGATTCGGTTCATGGCGGGCAGCATAGCGGTTGGCGGGACTCAAACAACAATACCGCCGCACAAACGAAAACGACTTCCGCGACAGTCTGCCGCGGAAGCCGCAATCGGCACGTGAGTGCTGTTCTTACTTGACCGTCCCGTTGACCGAGGCGCCGGCCGCGCCGGAACCCGTGGTGGTCTTCGATTTCTTCTTCGCAGCGGCATTACCGGACGCATCGGCGCCGACCTTGGCGTTTGTGCCGCCGACATTGGCGTTCACGTCCGTGTTGGATTTAACGTTCGCACCCGCGCTGCCGGTGCCAATATTGGCGCCGCCGGTCGCGCCGGTTCCGGCCCCAACGCCGATCTGAGCGAACGAAGCGGTGGTAGCAAGGGCGAAAGCACCGGCAAGCAGCGCCGTCTTGAACAATTTCATGGAATTCCTCCTCGGCATGTTGGCTGATCTGGTTCCCGCCACGGTATTTTGCGCGGTGAACCCTCTATCAACGGTCGAGGCACGGTTCGGTTCCGGCTGTTATTTGCGCTCTAACGATGACGTTTGCGCAAATGACGCCGTGTCTTTTTGCGCGGCTTTGCTTCGGCCGGCTTTTCTGCAGCCGCTTTTGCGTCGGCAGCTTTCGCGTCACTCTGCGGCGCCGGATTCAGGATGACCGGTGGCTTATCGGGAATGATGGGGGCCGGATCGCCCGGTTTAATTTCGGTGCCGCGGCCACCAATCAGCTTTTCATAGGCCAGTACAAGAGACATGTACGGATTGACCCAGACCCAGCCGAGCTTGGTCACCACCTGCATGTTGAAGTGCAAATGGTACGAGGTGCCGTTCTCGTAGTCGCCCCAAGTCGCGACCTTGCCGATGATTTCGCCCTGGCTGACCTGACGACCGGTCACCAGGCCTTCGTCGTCCATGAATTTTGGATTCATGTGCAAATAGCGAAAGCGGACAAAGTCGTTCTTGGTGTTCACCACGATATAGGCGCCGAGATTACCGGGCGTGCGCCAGATCAGTCCGTCGCGCACCGCTGCGAGGCGGTGTTGATAGGGCAGGCAGCGGTCGGCGCCTTCATTCTGCAAGACGCAATTGCCGGGGCGAATGTCCTGACCCTGATGGCCGTAGCCGCCGGGGCATTGGCCCACCAGGAAGTCGCGCAGTTCGCAGAAATTGTCCCGCCACGGATAGGTGAAATTGACCGCCGCCGACTCATTGAACGTCAAGGGAATGCCGTTCACCTTGCAATGATATTGGCTGTCTTTGCGGCCGAGCCGCCCGCTATGGCCGCTGCGATAGCAGTCGCCCCATGGCATGAAGGATTGCGACTTCACATAGGACGGAGCCTCGGCGAAGGGATAACGCATGTTGGCGTAGACGGTGTAGTCGGCGCGGCCCGGCATCTTGCGCCAGCCCGAATTCGGGATGAGATCGCCGGGACTGTAATAGGTGAAATCGGACGTGTCCGTCGGCTGGGTCAGATCGACCTTCGGCGCTTCGATCGTCTGCGGCGTGCCGCCGGCGGTGCGCAACAGGCTCAGGAATTTCACCGCGATTGGATCGGCCTCGCGGCAGGAAAGAAATTTCGACGAGGGCCGGCGGTCGTAGCACTGGATCGAGACGATATAGGGCACGCCGAAGCGTTCGAACACGTAGCGCACATGCGCCTCATGCAGGATGCGGCGGATGCCGGGGAAGGCATCCTGCAAATCCTTGGCCGGGAATGTTTCGTGGTGGTCGGGACCTTCGAGATTGTAGGTGTAACCGGCGCCGGTGATCTCGATGTCGATCGGCTTCTTCTTATAGGAAATCTTGAAGCCGCCTTCGCCACTGTTGATGGTGAAGGTGCCGGTGTAGCCGGCAGGTCCCGGGAGAAAATATTTGGTCGGCTGAAACGGCCCGCTGTCGAGCGGCAGCAGCACCGGCACGCTGCTTTTCGAAATGCCCGGAAAGCGCTTCTCTGTCTGCGCGTTGGTGCGGGCGAATTCAGCCGCGGGCTGCTCGCTGCCGCGATCTGGTAGCGAGGCCGCGGCAGCAGCCCAATCAACCTGGGTGAGGGTGACGCGGGGGGGCTGGATTTCGGCGGCGACGCTGCTGGCAACAAGCAAGGCCGCACTGACGATGACCGGAAACCTCAATACACGCCCCTCGAATGCGATCACGCCCGATACGGTTTTGAGCCTAGCGGTTCCGCCCCCAAGCGGACAAGGGAGCCAGGGTCGCAGCGCCGCACCGATCCAAAGGTCAGTCCAAAGCCTAATCTTTGGCGCGTTCGACGTAGGAGCCGTCCTCGGTCATGATGACGACACGGGTCCCGACAGTAATGTGGGTCGGGACCATGGTGCGCACGCCGTTCGACAGGATCGCCGGCTTGAACGAGCCCGACGCGGTCTGGCCCTTCATGGCCGGTTCGGTATCGGTGATCTCCAGCGTCATCTTCTGCGGGATTTCGATGGCGATGGCGGTGCCTTCATGCATCGACAACTGCACTTTCATGCCTTCCTGCATGTAGGGCGCGGCATCGCCGACGACGTCGGCCTGAATCTGCACCTGGTCGTAAGTGGCGTCGTTCATGAAATGGAAGCCGTCGGCGTCCTGATAGAGGTAGGAATATTCGACCTCTTCGACATGGGCGCGCTCGACCGGATCGGTGGTCTTGTAGCGCATCTGGGTCTTCACGCCGTCGGAAATCCGGCGCATATCGATCTGCGTGGTCGGCGTGCCCTTGCCGGGATGGAAGCTTTCGGCATGCAGAACGACGCAGAGCTTGCCGTCGAGATCGACGATATTGCCCTTACGGATTTGGCTGGCGATGACCTTCACGAGTGCAACCCTCAAATGTTTGGCAGGCGAATTTCTGGCCGGCCCCGCATATAGGGCCGGATTCGGGCCGCACCATAGCGATCCTGGCGCGCGACGCCAGCCCTTCGGCCTTCTGGCGGGGCTGTCCTGAATGGCCGGCCAAAGCCCTCCATTCTGGCTGCCGGGGCGGCACGCCGCCCGCAGGCCGTATTTGCTGGCGCGGGGGCGGATCGCTACGGCATTGCGGGCCTGGTTCGATAAGGCCGGGTTCCTTGAGGTGGAAACGGCGACCTTGCAGGTTTCGCCCGGCAACGAGACCCATTTGCACGCCTTTTCGACCGGCCTGATGGGGCCGGATACCGTGCGGCATGAGTTGTATCTGCGTACCTCGCCGGAATTCGCCTGCAAGAAGCTGCTGGCCGCCGGTGAGACCCGCATTTTCGATTTCGCCCGGGTGTTCCGCAACCGCGAGCGCGGCGCGCTGCATCATCCGGAATTCACCATGCTGGAATGGTACCGCGCCAACGAGACCTACGAGGCGCTGATGGACGATTGCGCGGCCGTGCTGGCCGAGGCCGCACACGCCGCCGGCAGCAAGCAGTTCTCGTTTCGGGGCCGGACCATCGATCCGTTTGCCGCGCCGGAACGGCTGACGGTGGCCGAGGCCTTCGCCCGCGATGCCGGGATCGACTTGCTGGCGACGATCCGGGACGGCGAGGGCGACCGCGCCGCTTTGGCCCAAGGCGCGCGCACGGCGGGCGTGACGATTGCCGATGACGACACCTGGGGGGACATTTTCAGCCGCATCCTCGCCGAGCGCGTCGAGCCGCATCTCGGCAATGGCCGGGCCACGATATTATATGAGTACCCGCTGCCGCAGGCGGCATTGGCGCGTGCCAAACAGGGCAGCGGCAAGGTCGCCGAGCGCTTCGAGCTGTATGCCTGCGGCGTGGAACTTGGCAATGCTTTCGGCGAGTTGACCGATGCCGCCGAGCAGCGCGCCCGTTTCGCGGCGGCGATGGACGAGAAACAGCGCATTCACGGCGAGCGCTATCCGGTCGACGAGGATTTTCTCGACGCGCTCGCTACAATGCCGCAGGCCTCGGGCATCGCGCTTGGTTTCGATAGATTGGTGATGCTGGCGACCGGCGCCGAGCGCATCGAGCAGGTGATATGGACGCCGGTTCAGGACTGATGAGACGGACATGAACAAGCACATTCGCACTTTGCGGACTTTGCGCACCGCGGGGCAGATCGTCGAAGACGGTTTTGCCGCGCCAGAACAGCGCGCCGCGCTTGAGCAAGTCGCCGCCCGCTACGCGGTGGCGCTGCCGCCGGCGCTGGCCGAACTGATCGACCGCAACGATGCGAACGACCCGATCGCGCGGCAGTTCGTGCCGGACGTGGCCGAGCTCGACAAGCGGCCGGAAGAACTGCTCGATCCAATTGGCGACGACGCCCATTCGCCGGTCGAAGGCATCGTGCATCGCTATCCCGATCGCGTCTTGTTGAAGCTGACCCATGTCTGCGCCGTTTATTGCCGTTTCTGCTTCCGCCGCGAAATGGTCGGTCCCGACAAGCCGAACGCGCTGTCGGCCGATGCGCTGGCCAGGGCGCTCGATTACATCAGGACGCACAAGGACATCTGGGAGGTCATCCTGACCGGCGGCGATCCTCTGGTGCTGTCGGCGCGGCGCTTGCGCGAGACCATGGAGGCGCTTGGCGCAATCGATCACGTCAAGATCGTGCGCATCCATACCCGCGTCCCGATCGCCGATCCGAAGCGGATCTCGCCGGAGCTGGTGCGGGCGCTCAAGATCAAAGGCAAAGCCACCTATGTGGCGCTGCACGTCAACCATGCCCGAGAGTTGTCGCCCGATGCTCGCGCCGCCATCGCGCGACTGGCCGATGCCGGCATGCCGCTCTTGGCGCAAACGGTGCTGCTCAAGGGCGTCAACGACAATGCGGAGACTTTTGCCGCGCTGATGCGCGCCTTGGTCGAATGCCGGATCAAGCCGTATTATCTGCACCATGGCGATCTGGCGCCCGGCACGTCGCATCTGCGCACGGATATCGCGGCCGGGCAGGCCTTGATGAAGGAAATGCGCGGCCGCGTTTCGGGTCTCTGCCAGCCGACTTATGTGCTTGATATTCCGGGCGGTCATGGCAAATCGCCGGTCGGGCCGGCCTATCTCTCGGCCGCCCAAGGCGACAGCTATTCAGTTGAGGATTTCAACGGCGCGCGGCACATTTATCCGCCCCGCCGGTAAGGCTGGTGGCGTATCGCCAAGGCTGCGTTTTGCGCCGGAAAGAGAAGCATCTCATACCGGAGAGCGTTATGGTCGAGGCAATCCGCATCGAGATCGACCTCCATGGCTACCATCCAAACGAAATCGACATTGCGGATCTGGTCAAACAGGCTTGGGAGACCGGCGCGTCTGAATTCGTGATCATCCACGGACACGGTCGGGGACGCGGAATTTCGCGCGGCCGCGGGAATACGAACACCGGCTTTTTCGGCATTCGCGTCCGCCGCGCGGTCCGCAACAACAAGGTGCTCAAGCCTTACGCCAAAATTTCCAAGGTTGGGTGTCGGCACTGGGGATCGACAAAAATCGAGCTCAAGAAAAACCCGAATCCGAGCCGTACCAGGATCGCCCTTGCGCCGCCGTCCCTGATCGCCAGTCGCAAGGGCTGAGGTGGCGCCGTCTCGTCGGCGCGGAACGGGGGCTTCGGGTTCGTCGCGTTCGAACAGGTTTGGGACATCCCTAGCGCAGGGCGCGACCGGCACTGCCCAAGTCCTTGAAATTGCTGGCGCGCCCGGCAGGACAGACTTCGAACCAGTTTTTGAGGTTTTTCGAGATTGGGAACATCAGCTCAGGAGCGCGCGCGGTAGCTTTGAGAGGCCGTCTCCATGAGAAAGGCCTCGGCATCGTCGAAAATTCGCCCAGCGCCCCTCTCAGTCCGATTCAGTGAGGCTGAAAAGACGCTCCTTCGAAGCCGTGCGGGCAATCAGCCGCTCGGGGGCTACATCCGCGAAGCCGTTCTGGGCGGCGAAGCGGAACGGCGGCAAGCGCGCCGGGCCCCCGTACGGGACGGGGAGCCTCTGGGCCGCCTTCTGGCCCTCTTGGGCCAGTCCCGAATGGCGAGCAACCTGAACCAGATCGCCAAGGCCGCCCATCAGGGCAGCCTCCCGGTCACGGAGAAGGTCGAGACAGACCTGCGCCGGGCCTGTGCCGAAGTCGCCGAAATGCGCCTCCTGCTGTTGCAGGCCTTGGGGCTGCGCCTCCCGGAGGAGGCAGCCCCGCCACTGGCCCAGGAATTCGCGGAAGCAGCCGGGGGATCGAGCCGATGATCCTCAAAGGTTCCCAACGCAGCGGGCCCCGGCAACTTGCGGCCCATCTCATGAACGAGCGGGACAACGATCACGTGACCGTCCACGAATTGCGGGGCTTCGCCTCCGGCTCGCTGGATGAGGCCATGACCGAGGCCCACGCGATTGCCAAAGGCACCCGGTGTCGGCAGCCAATTTTTTCCCTGAGCCTCAACCCGCCAAAGAACGCTGACATCAGCGTAGAGGGATTGGTCGCAGCGGCTGATAGGGCGGAAGAGACGCTCGGGCTTGCCAATCAACCGCGCGCCATCGTCATTCATGAGAAAGACGGGCGCAGACACGCGCATGTCGTCTGGTCGCGCATCGACGCCAGTACGATGAAGGCGATCAATCTGCCGCACTACAAATTCCGGCTCAATGGCCTGTCCAAAGAACTCTATCTGGAGCATGGCTGGGAATTGCCCAATGGGCACAAGAAAAATGGATGGAAGAATCCGCTCAACTTCACGCTTGCCGAATGGCAACAGGCCAAACGGGCGGATATGGACCCCAGAGAAGTGAGGCAGCTATTCCAATCCGTATGGGAGCGCTCGGATAATTTTTCAGCTTTAAAAAATGCCTTTGAGGAACATGGATATTACCTCGCCAAGGGTGATCGGCGCGGCGTAGTGGCTGTCAATTTGCAGGGCGAAATTTTTGCTCTGGCTCGCTGGATGGGCGTTAACACGAAGACCCTGTCCGCGAAGATCGGTTCTGAACCGCTGGAGATGGTCAAAGAAGTTCGTGCCGATCTGAGCGAGCGGCTGGATGACTACGTTCGAGCGCGCCTGGCTGAAGATAAAGAACAGAAGCGCGACGCTTTAATGCCCTTGGCCGAACGGCTTAAAGGACTCATCGCCAAGCAGCGCGCCGAAAGAAAAGACCTTCAGCGAAAGCAAGAGCAAAGATGGAAGCGGGAAGCGACAGACCGGGCAAGCCGCTTCCGGCGCGGTCTCGGCGTCGTCATGGACCTGCTGACGGGTCGCCTCTTCGCAGTCCGCAAGCAAAATGAACGAGAAGCTTACGAAGCGTTCCTGCGGGATCGGACGCAGCGAGAACACTTGATTGAGATGCAAGCGCGCGAGCGCGAGCCGCTGCAAACAGAATTCATCAAAACACGCACCACGCTTCGAAAAGCGCACATGCAGCTACTGCGCATGGCCGCGCTGCGAAGGCGCGAACAGAAAAGGCGTGTGGGGCTTGAACGATCCCCGCACGAGAACGGACGCAGCCTTTCCAGATAAAAGGGAGTTGAACATGAGCGACGTTTTCCCCCCACGCGGCACAGGCGTTCCCGGTGCGCACGAAGCCACGCCGTCGGCGATCTGGCAGGACCCGGCGAAACTTTCTCCGTCGTGGGACTGGCAGGTGAACGGTCAGACCCAGGAGTTATTGCTGGGCGGGTGGGAAGGCCGCTGGTTCGGACGCACCGATGATCGCCACATGGTGACGATTGCCGGAAGCCGCTCAGGCAAGACCAGCACCATGCTTATTCCGAACCTGCGTCGATACCGGGGTTCGGCGCTTGTGCTCGACCCCAAGGGCGAGCTGGCGCGAGAGACGGCGGCCTATCGGGAGGCGATGGGCCAGTCCGTCTATGTCCTCGATCCCTTCAAGGTCACGGGATTTCAGTCGGCGTCACACAATCCGTTCGATGAACTCGGAAAGCGGATGGACTCCGATATCGCGCCCGACGCGGCGCAACTGGCGGAAGCCCTGATCGTCGGCAATGAGAAGGAATCCCACTGGACGGACGCGGCCCGGAACTACATCCGGGGCCGGACGCTCTACATGAAGCTGGGAAATCCGAAGGCAGTGAACATGCGGGCGTTGCGCTCGCAACTGCACGAGGAAGGCGACGAACTCAAGAACACGCTGATCGAAATGGCGTCCGTGTCCGACGACGTGTTCAACGGGATCGTCCGCAATATCGGGCGCTCTTACTTAGGCAAGTACAATCGCTCCGGCACGGAATTGCAGGGCATCCTTTCGACCGCGCAGGAGCAAACCAGTTCGCTCGATGACGTGGTGAACGTCATGAAGCAATCCGACTTCGAGCTGGCCGATCTCAAGCGCAAGCGGATGACGGTCTATCTGGTGCTTCCGGCTTTGCGGCTGGGGACGCATTCACGCTGGCTCCGGCTTATCATTCAGCAGGCTTTTGCCGCGATGGAGCGGACGCCGGGAGAGCTGAGTGATCCGCCCGTGTGGTTCGTCCTGGAGGAATTCGCGGCGCTTGGGTATTTGCGCTCCATTGAAACCGCCGCCGGGTTCATGGCAGGATTCGGGATCAAGCTATGGTCGGTCCTGCAAGACCTGACCCAGCTAAAGACCCATTACCCGAAGTCGTGGGAGACGTTTCTCGGCAATGCCGGGCTGATACAGGCCTTCAGCAATCTCGACCTGACGACGACGGAGCATCTTTCGAAGCTGCTGGGACAGACGCAGGTGATCGAGTCACAGGACGTGTTCGTATCGAGTTCGCAAGGGTCGCGCGGCGACACGGGGAGCCGCGAACAGGTTCGTCAGTCCCGGCTGATCGAGCCGGATGAGATCACGAGGTTATTTGCGCGTGAGACCAATCGTCAGATCCTAATCGTTCCCGGCATCCGGCCCATGTACATGAACAGGCTGCCGCGCGAAGGCAGGGAGGTGCAACAATGAGCGCGATAAGGCAGACCAGTGAAACCGGACAGTTGCTGGCGGCAGGCTATGAATGGGCAGAGCTTTATCCGCCAACACGATTGCTTATGTGGGTCAGCGTAGCGGGAGGCTTCTTCCTCTTTGCCGTCTATAATGTCGATCAGAACGTCCAGATCGCACGGCTTTCCTTCGTGGGTGCTCTGGCGTTGTGGTTCGCCGCGCTGATGATCTACCTGTTCTGGCTGTACCGCTCGCGTTCCCTGATATTCACGATCGAGGGCGCGATGCTGACGCCGCACGGTCTGCCGGGCCTCTGGCGGCGCTTCGAGATCGAAGGGAATCACTCAGAAATCACGTCGATAGAATTGATGCTCGACGAAGAAAACTCGGACGAGACAAACAAGAATTATCGCGTGGCGGTGTATTCACAGTTCGGCAATATCATTCGCGTTTCGGCACCGCTGCATCACGACGATGCCTACCGGGTGCAGACGCAACTTAAGACGGCGCTCAAGGATATGCGGGAGGCGATACAGAAGGCGAAGGCGTTTCAAAGCGATGGACGCGGCGGTTCTGCGCCGCGTCCATCGGGTCGAGCCGTCATTCCGGGCTTGCCGGATTTGCCCGATCCGCGCTGAGTTGCGCATGGAGACGCGGCCAGCCTAAGGACACGCCTAAATCAGCCTTCACGCATGCGCGAACAGGCCTTGCCAGCCGTGTACACCCATGTAAATCCCGACAATAAGCATGAGGATTGCGGATGCATAAGGTGCGCGGCCCGCGAGTGTGCTGAAGCCGCTCCAGCGCTTCTGGATGTGCTTTACGCTTAAGGAGGCCGCGACGCCGGCCGCAACCATCGTCACCGCAAGGCCGATACTGAAACTTAAGACCAGCGCCGCGCCGAGCGCCAGTTCTTTCAGTTGCAGGCATAGCAGCAGAACGGTGATGGCGGCGGGACATGGTATGAGCCCGCCGGTCAGCCCGAACATGACGATTTGTGGCGTCGTCACATGGGTATTCTTGAAGCGACGCGCTATATCCTGCGCGTGGCTGCGCTCATGATCGTCGGCATAGCCTGCCGCCTGCTGGAGCATCAGGCCCGAAGATTCGTGCACATGCGGGTGGGGATGCGGGTGTTCGTGCGAATGACCGTGTTGGTCATGCGCATGCTCCTGCGCTTTCGGATGCTGGATGCGCCATGTGCGCCACGCCATCCACGCCGCCACCGCCAGAATGATCACAGCCGATGCCAACTGCAAATAGGGTTCGCTCGCCTCTACATCCATCCCGCGTCCGAGATACTGCCCGCCAAGGGCAATAATCCATACGACTGCCGTATGGGAGATCGTGGCGGAAACCCCGAGCAGCACGGCTTGCAGGATGGTGCCGCGTATCGCGATGATGAAAGCCGCCATCATCGTTTTAGAATGGCCGGGTTCGAGTCCATGCAGCGCGCCGAGCAAAATGGCTGTCGGTACGAACAGCCAGGCGTGTGCCGAGCCTTGCTGAAGGAGATCGGGGAGAGACGTCATCCCGCCTCCTAGAGATACTTCGTGATGGTTTTGAACTCATCCATCGAGCGGCGCTGCCCGTTGCCGGGCGCGACGGCGTCTTCAAGACAGTGATCGATGTGATCCTGAATGAGCGTCTTCTTGGCTTGAACAATGGCCTTCTCGACGGCGTAGAGCTGCTGGGCGATATCGACGCATTGGCGTCCTTGCTCAATCATTTCGATGACGCTGCGCAGATGACCTTCCGATCGCTTGAGGCGTTTGATCAGGGCGGGATGGGTGTGATGGGTGTGATGACCATGTGTCGCGTTTTTCATGTCTTGATCATATCCCCCCGGGGGGATACACTTCAACCTCATTTTTGAATCGGTTTGGAAGGACTGGATGAGAAGAGTTTCGTTTGCCGCAGCTTTGATGTTGCTTTTAGTGTTGAGCTGGAGCGCGCCCGCGCTGGCCCACGCGGTCGCCGAAGGCGACAAGGGCTATATCCAGGAAATCAGCGGGGTGAACATCATCCCGTTCATCTACCTGGGCGCAAAGCACATGGTCACAGGCTACGACCATGTGCTGTTCCTGTTCGGCGTGATTTTCTTTCTATACCGCCTCAAGGATATCGGCCTTTACGTAAGCCTGTTTGCCATCGGGCATTCGACCACGATGCTGCTGGGCGTTTATTTTAACGTCGGCATCAACAGTTACATCATCGATGCGATTATCGGGCTCTCCGTCGTCTACAAGGCGCTCGATAACATGGGCGCGTATCAGCGCTGGTTCGGCGTCCAGCCGAATACAAAGCTCGCGACCTTGATCTTTGGCTTCTTCCATGGTTTCGGCCTCTCGACGAAGATCATCGAATACAACATCGCGCCTGACGGGCTGGTGCCGAACCTGCTGGCGTTCAATGTCGGCGTGGAGATCGGCCAGTTGCTGGCGCTTGGGGCCATCCTGATCGCCATGAGCTACTGGCGGCGTTCGGACAGCTTCTGGCGTCATGGATATTCCGCGAACACCGCGCTCATGTGCGCTGGCTTCATCCTCATTGGCTATCAACTGACTGGCCTAGCCACCCAATAAACGAAAGAAGAATTTTCATGTACAACACAGACATTCCCACACGCGCAGAACTTCCGACTTCAAAGCAGCTTATCCGCTCGACCATCATCGCTTTGCTCGCCGCCATCGCGATTCTGGTGACCATCGTGCTGCCCGCCGAATACAACATCGACCCGACCGGCATCGGCAAAAAGCTTGGCCTGGCCGAGATGGGCGAGATCAAGCTCCAACTCGCGGAAGAAGCGGAGCAGGACCGATTGCGCGACCTGAATGTTCAGCCTGTGCAGAGCGACAAGCGGAGCGGGTTGCTGGAGCGGTTGTTCACCGAATTCGTGATCGGAAGCGCGTCGGCGCAAACAGCCCCGAAAACCCGCAGCGACGAAATGTCGGTAAAGCTTACACCCGGAGAAGGCGCGGAAATTAAGCTAACGATGATCAAGAACGCCAAGGTCAATTACTCATGGCAGGTGGCAGGCGGCGTCGTGAACTACGACCTTCACGGCAGCGGGGCTGACGGCAGCGAGACGAGCTACGAAAAGGGCCGGGCCGTACCGAGATCCGAGGGAATCCTGACGGCCCCGGCGGATGGCATTCACGGCTGGTTCTGGCGCAATCGCGGCAAGGGCGATGTGACGATCACGCTGCGCACAAATGGCGATTACAGCGAAATCAAAAGAGTGAAGTAGTCGTGTCGCCGATTCGGCTGCGCTCAAAGCGACGGGCGCGGCGGCTCAGCGCCGCGCCCATCGGATCGAGCGGTTATTCCGGGCTTGCCGGATTTGCCTGATCCGCGCTGACTTCGCGGATGACAACGTGTCCGAGGGCGGGATAGGAGTCGAAGACCAGGTTGATGCCCTTGTTGTCGCGGTTGGTCCAGCCTGCGCCGATCCTGATCCAGCGTGCTTTCGGGCTTTCGCCGATGACCTGGAAGATATCGTGGGTGGGCTTTTTGCTTTCCGTGGTGTTGCTCATAGTGATCTCCATTTTCATTGGGCCCGGCGTGATTGCCCGGCCTTATGGGACCCCTTGAACCGCAGGCCTGGACGCGGGTCACACGCGGCAACACGGGAGCGTTTGCGAATGGAGCGGGCGGCCCGTTGACCCATAGCGGACGGCCGGAGGTAGGACCCATCCTTAAGGCCGGGTGATTTGTTCGGGCGTTGTCGCCATGGAGATCCGCAGCAACCGGAAAGACCCAACCCGATCTGCTGAAGGTATAAGCACACGAGATGGATTGAGAGACGCGCAAAGCATCACCACATGCGGGCAGCAAACTCCTGCTCTTCGCACCCGACCGCCTGAAGGTAGATCGCCGTCGTCGTCATGCTGGCATGACCAAGCCAGCGCTGGACAAGATTGAGCGGCACACCGCTCCGGATCGCGTGTATCCCGAATCCGTGTCGCAGACCTTTAGGCGTTGCATGAATGCCCGCAGCGATGCCGGCGTTCGCCATTACTTGTTTGACCAGTTGCCATGCGCGGCTGCGCGACCAGGACCAGAGACGTAAGGACGGATCGGCGTCTTCCAGTTCGTGGACAGCATTCAATGCCCCGAGAAGCATGGCAGGCACGGGGACCTGGCGGATGATGACAGCGCCGCCTCTTTTCTTGAGCGAGCGGAAGGCGATGAACCGTTCCTCACATTCAATCGAGCGTGGCAATAACGCCAGCGCTTCGGAAATCCGGCACCCACTGTAGGCCAGCGTCAGGCAGAGCGTCTTCTGGCAGGGACGCGGACACGCCCAGGCGGCCTCGATGAAGCGGGCCCGCTCGCCGGGCGTCAGATATTTACGCAAACCGGACGGGGTAT
>LNFM01000655.1_pt1 | contig 83299 bp, 82 predicted proteins | sample 596031 | NCBI WGS metagenome assembly LNFM01 (sample SAMN04254537, study PRJNA301005) | activated carbon metagenome | isolation source: dual media filters at the Ann Arbor, Michigan drinking water treatment plant | place: USA: Ann Arbor | reverse complement strand
TGGCCCAGGCGCAGCTGCCCGTGCCGCTCTATGGCACGGTGGCCGGGCTGGATTACGTGTTCATCGGCTGAGGGCGGCGACGAGGCTTGACTGTCCTGGCTAGTAGTCTTGCCGAGCGTGCGCTTTGGTTGTTTCGAAAAGCGCATCCCGCGTCGAACCCGTCGCCGACACCCCCGAGGCCGCGGACGACGCAGCCACCATCCTGGAAAACACCGAGGCCACCATCGTCATCCTCGCCAATGACCGCGACGGAGATGGCGACACCCTCTTCGTCGCCAAAATCACCGGCGCCGCCATCGCGCAGGGCGAGACACGCCAAGCGCGCGGCGCGATGTCTTGCCATCGATCGCCACGATCTCGGGGCGGTGTCGGTCAGGCTGGCGACCCAGGCGGTGAAGCAGGCCGGGAAGCTCGCGGCATCGAGCGCGTTGAGCAGGTCGCACAGCGTGTCATGCGAGGGCACATCGCGGACGAAGGGCAGGAAGCCACGCAGGAAGGCCAGCTCCCGCGCCGCCGCGACGGAGATTGCGATGGTCACCAACCAAAATTCGCGGAGCGTGGCGCTGGATCATTCTGGCGCAGGACGGCCGACACGTGACGATGGGCCGCACCACGCCGCCCGGCGGCATTGGCCGCCTCAACCCTTGGGGCGGCCCATCAGTTTCCGATGGGGCAGCCTGCCAAGTCAGAAGCTATCCGCGGCGTATGGCTCTCCATTTCGCCGGAGTCCGGATGTGTCCGTTCAGCATGACCCGACCACGCTCCGAAGTGGGGCTCGCCCAGCCATGGAAGCGCAGCGTGCGACAGGTCGTTCGGCTCAGGCCATGCCGACGGCAGGCAGGCGCTCGGCCCGTGCATCGTCGGGGCGGGAGGCGATCATCGCCTCGAGCGCGGCGCGCCGCGCGGCATGGGCTGGATCTTCGGCGACATTGGTCGTCTCGAAGGGGTCGGCGACCAGGTCGTACATCTCGGCGGCGCCGGAAATGGCCTCGATGGTCAGCTTGTCGCGGGCCGTGCGCACGGTGCGCAGTTCCAGCGGCACGCCGCAGCGGCTGTCCGAGAGGTCCCATTCCGAATAGGCGAATTCCCGCGTCTCCTCGCCGCGCGCCACGCCGAGCAGGCTGCGCGAATGCCAGGATGGCGGACGCGCCACGCCGGCCATCTCGAGGAAGGTGGCGGGGAAATCCAACGAGGAGACGGGCTCGTCGCACACCGCGCCCCTCGGCAGGCCGGGTCCGCGCATCATGCAGACCACGCGCAGCAATCCCTCATAGGGGATCGGCCCTTTCAGCAGCAGCCCGTGATCGCCAAGCCAATCGCCGTGGTCCGAGGCGACGACGACCAGCGTGTTCTCCTCCAACCCCAGCCGATGCAGCTCGATCAGGATGCGGCCGATGTTGTGGTCGGCCAGCGAGATCATGCCGTAGTAGTTGGCGATCACCTCGGCGAGTTGTTCGTCGCTGAGCACCGGCGTGCGGCTGTGCTTGGCGCGGAAATCACGCAGTTCCTTGTCGGCCAGGTTCGGCACGCCCTCCAGGCTCGCGCGGTGCCACCAAGGGCGGCGGTCGAGGTCGAGGCTGCGGTGGGGTGGCAGGTCCACATCCTCCGGCCGGTGCAGCAGGCTCCAGGGCAGCGGGCAATCGAACGGGTGGTGCGGATCGGGGATCGAGGCCCAGAGACAGAAGGGCCTGTCGCGCGCCTCGTTCAGGAAGGCCACGCTACGGTCGCCGACCCAACTGGAATTGTGCCAGGCCGGCGGCAGGGCGGAATGCCAGGTCTGCGGCGCACCCTTCACATCGGGGCCGGCATTGGTGCGGTAGAGTTCGTCCTTCCAGGCGCCGCGACCATCGGCGTGGTACCAGGCCTCGTAGGATTGGCCGCCGGGCGGCGGCATGGGCGGGAAGGTGTTGTGGCCCTCCACCATCAACTCGACGCGCTGGAAGCCCTTGTAGGGGCCCGTCCAGTTCGGGCCGAAATCCTGCATGCTGAAACGGCATTCCGGCGAGCCGGTGGGCGCGAAGGTATGGGCGGTGGCGAAATGCGCCTTGCCGATCAGCGCGGTATCGTACCCCGCCCGAGCAAGCTCCGCGGCAAAGCCGCGCTGGGCCGGCGCCTCCGGAAGGTCGATGCCATTGTCGCAGACGCCATGCGTGCGCGGCAGCAGGCCGGTCAGGATGGAGGCGCGCGTCGGCTGGCAGACCAGGTTGGGGGTGATGCAGCCCCGGAACAGCACGCCATCGCCGGCCAGCCGGTCCAGATGCGGCGTGCGCACCTTGCGGCCCATAATGCCCAGGCAATCGGCGCGCTGCTGGTCGGTCGTGATGAACAGGATATTCGGGCGTTTGTCGCGCAAGCTTGCGTGCTCCTACTCGATGGTGACGCCGGAGGCGCGTGCCGTCTCGCCCCAGAAGATGATCTCGCTGGCCAGGAAGGCGCCGAATTCCGCGGCGTTGCCGCGGCGCACGGTCAGGCCGGATTCGCCCAGCTTGGCGATCACCTCCGGCCGTGCCTGGGCCCGAGCCAGCGCGGCTTCGACATGCCGGATCGCCTCGACGGGTGTGCCCGCGGGCGCCACCAGCCCGTACCAGACGGGCACGGTGAAGCCGGGCACCGCGGCCTCGGCGATGGTGGGCACATCGGGGGCGAGCGGCGAGCGGTTCGGCGTGCTGACCGCCAGCGCGATCAGCCTGCCCTCGCGCAGATGCGGCACCAGTGGCGGCAGGCCGATGGAGCCGACTTGCAACTGGCCGGACAGCAGATCGACCACCGCCGGCGCCCCGCCGCGATAAGGCACGTGGCTGACCCGAAAACCGAGGCGCCTGGCCAGCGCCTCCATGCCGAGGTGATGCGGGCTGCCGGCATTGGGGCTGCCGTAGAGCACGGGCTCGGCTTGCGCCCGGGCCCAGGCCGCGAAATCCCGCAGGCTGCGCACCGGCACCGCCGGGTTGATGACGATCACGAAGGGGAATTCCGCCACCAGGCCGATCGGCGCGAAGTCGCGCTCCGGATCGAAGCCGACGCGGCGATAGAGTGCCGGGTTGATCGCCATCTGCGCCTGGTCGGCCATCAGCAGCGTGTAGCCATCGGGCGCCGCGCGCGCGACCGCTTCGGCGGCGATGTTTCCGCCCGCGCCGGGCCGGTTCTCGATGGCGAAGCCGCGCGGAAAATCGGGGGACATTCCCTCCGCCAGCACTCGGGTGAGGATGTCGGTGGCGCCCCCCGCGGCTGCGCCGACGAGGATGCGCGAAGGGCGGGCCGGGTAGGACGCAGGTTGCGCAAACACAGCCTTCGCCATGGTCCCCATGGCAAGCGCGCCAAGCAGGCTGCGTCGATGGATCGTCTGCATGTTCAGCCTCCTCGCGCAGCTTTAATTCGCTTGGGATCGATGTTGGAAGCGAGGGCCGCCGCTGTCAAAGGCCATATCGCGGCCACAGGGCCATCGCCTGGGGATCACCGCCGACGCAGCTTGATCCCTTGATCAGCAGTCTGCCGCTGGCGGCACTGGACCCCTATGCCGAGAACGCCCGAACTCATTCCGTGGCACAGGTGGCGCAGATCGCCGCCTTCATCGCTGAATTCGGTTTCGTGAACCCGGTGCTGGTCGATGCCAAGGGCGTGCTGATCGCCGGCCACGGCGCCGGTCCTGCGGCTCGGCCACCTCTACCGGCGCAGGCGCGGGCGCTGCGCCTCGAAGATAACCCGATCGCGCTGAACTCCGGCTGGGACGAAGCGCTACCTGCCGCCGAGATCAACGTCGACCCGCCTCGGTTGCAGACCATCCTGCAGCGCCACATCAACGACCTGCTGACGGAGGCGGCCGATCGTTTCGATCCAGCAGGCCTTGGAGGGGATCGGTCTCCGCAGCCGTGAGCATGTGCGCCGGCGCGTCGGCGCGGTGCTGCGGCCGCCACCGCAGCTCACCGTCCCGGAATGGGCCGAGCGGCATCGCATGCTCGGCAGCCGCGCTGCGGGCGAGCGAACTGCCCGCCGCTGGGGATGTCGCTCACCCATCACCGCTGTCGCAGGCCGCGCCGGCGCCGACGTTCGACGCCCAATGCCCGCGCGGTTGGCTCACGCCGCGCAATGGCTGGCTTCGCTGATCGATTCTTGCGACAAATGCGGTGATCGGGGGTTTGCTGACTTCCCGCCAGGAAAGATCGCTCGAATGCGCTTCGCTGTGACGACATTGCTGATGTTGCTGTCGGTGGAGGTCGCTACCGCGCAGGGGCTTTCCATCCCGGGCCTGGGCGGCCAGGGCGGAAACGCGGCGGATGCCCTGCGTGGAGCCTTTGTCGAGCAGACGCCGGAACAGCGCCGTGCCTTTTGCGGTCGCGTATCCCAGGCGGCTATTGGTTGCGGTACAATAGAGCCGACAGCGCTTTCTGCCTGCCTTGTTCGAACGCTGCCCGTACAAGATTCCGCCCGCGTCGCGCGCGTCGCCAACGCCACGCGGGGGAATGTTGGCGGGCTGATGCAGGAATGCGGCATCACTCTGGGCCGCTGAAGACTGCGCAATACGCGGCACGCGTCATGCGTGCGGCTGGTGGCACCGGACCATTCAGCAGTTCATCAACCGCCGACCGTTCCTGCTGAGTACAACATCGCCATCGCGGATCGCTTGGCTGGGGAAGCCCGCGAAGGGCGAACGGTTCTGCCAGCAGTCGCTCCGGGCGCAACATCGCCCCCGCGCGCATCCAGATGGCGTCGGTGGACAATGCCTGGCACGGCGCCGGCCGCGCCCGGCCTATTCGATGCGGATACCACTCTCGCGGATGATCGGCGTCCATTTCGTGCGCTCGGCCGCAAGCGCCACGTTCAACTGGTCTGGCGTGCTCCAGCGTGGCTCGAGCCCGTTGCGGTTGAGCACCGCAAGCACCTCCGCCTCGTTCAGCGCCACGCGCATCGCGGCATTGATGCGGGCGATAGCAGCGTCCGGCGTGCCACGCGGCGCCATCACCGCATACCAGGACGGCACGTCAAAGCCCGGCAGGCCGGATTCCGCGACAGTCGGAATGTCCGGCATCAGGCGCGAGCGCTCGAGATGCGGGATGGCCAAGGCGCGAAGCTTTCCCTCACGCACCTGCGTCAGCACCGATGCGGCGGTGGCGAACGAGAAGTCGACCCGGCCGCCCAGAAGATCGGTCACCACAAGCCCACCGCCGCGGTAATGCACCGCGTTGGTCTCCGTCCCCGCGATGCGGTCGAACAGCAGCCCCGCGAGATGTGGACCGCCGGCGATGCCACTGGTGCCATAGGTCAGCCGCCCGGGCGCAGCCTTCGCCGCCGCAACCAGTTCGGCCACGCTGCGCCAGGGCCGGTCGGGCGGCAGCACCAGGATATTGAACAGGTCGACCGCCACCGAGACCGGCACCAGATCGCGCGCGGGATCCACTGCCAAGCGGATCACCATCGGGCTGACCACGAGGGCACCCAGCGTCGCCAGCAGCAGCGTGTGGCCATCTGCGGGGCTGCGCGCCACAATCTCCGTGGCAATATTGCTGCCCGCGCCGGGGCGGTTCTCGACAATCACGGGTTGGCCCAGCACCTCGCCCATCTTGGGCGCGATGGCGCGGGCCGAGATGTCGGTGGCGCCGCCCGGCGTGAAGCCGACGATCAGGCGCAGTGGACCGGACGGAAAGCCCACCTGCGAAAGGGCGGGGGCGGCAAGCGGCAGGGCGGCGGCGCTCAGCAGGGATCGGCGCCGCAAGTTGTATGTGGTCATGGCGTTTCATTCTCGGACGGAGATTATTGGTGCGGCTTATCGCATGAACCGCAAGGTCTGAGAAACAGCCATGCGGCAGGCCTAGACCATGCTGCGTTCACATGCGTTCACTGCGCATGGTCTAGCCGTTGCTGAGAGATGATTCAGCGTGTTCGGCGTTTCCGCCTCAACGCATCATGCTCTAATGGAGCGCCAGGTCGTCGAGGTGGATGATCTCGTTCCGCCTGCGCCAGTCACGGATTGCTTCGGGGTCCGCCAGCTCTTCATGCGCCCCGCTCTCCGCATGGGGGCATGACAGGATCTGGATAATCGCGCGTGAAAACATACTGCCGCTGGGGGCTGAAGCGGGTCAGACTGCTCGGGTTCCGGTTGAGGGCGGGTGAAAAAATGGCAAGGGGGGTGGGACGTGGGGCTACGCCCGTGCTGCCGAAAGGCCGGGATTGCAGCCCGCAATAGGCAAGTGGCGTGATGTTGGTGTCGCTGGAGCTCACGGTGACCCGGCTGGCTGCCCAGCTGCACGCCATCGGAAGCGACACCGCCTGGGGGTCATCGTGGACCAGAGCATCGGGCTGAGCCCGTCGGCCTGCCCGGCCGCCATTTCGGAGACCCGGCTCGCGAACAGGCGGGTCCTCGAAGACTCCGCCCGGCCGGATCGCCGCCATCATGGCGGCGCCTGGTTTTCCCGCTGGCTACTCCGCCTCAAGCGGGGCATTCAGCTTCACGCCGGGCACGCGGATACCGCCGGGCCGGCCGCTGGCATTCGCCCCCTGCCAATGCTTCGTGAACACCTCCGGCAAATCCGGCCCATCCGGGCAGGCCAGCCACAGGCGGAAGAGATGGCGGCGCCGCTCGGGTTCGGGGAAATCCTCGAAGGCGGTGCGCGAATGCATGATCCAGTGGTTGTTGAGAAATTGGATGTCGCCGGGCAGGAACTCCATGTCGAGATGGAAATCGGCGCTTTCCGCCATCGCGTCCATCATGTCGCATGCCTCCTCCATCTGCGGCGAGGTGCGCGGCACATCCTGGAAGCGCTGCGCCTTTCGCATCGCGCTGCGCACATAGGTCGTGACCAGTCCGCCACCCGGCATGGGGTTGAAGACCGGGACAGCGTACCATTCATGGGCACCCTCCGGCACCTCGCCACGGCGGTCGCGATAGGCCGGCTTGAGGAGTTCCGCCACCAGTTCCGGCCGCTTTGCCAGCATGGCGTTGTAGATTGCCGCGGAGCTCGCGATCGTGGACAGGCCACCCGACCGGGACGGTTTGAGGCAGAGCAACCCGACGATATCGGACGAGTCCGTGTGGTAAGGAAGTCTCGCGGCGGTCTGATAGCCGCGATTGGTCGGCCCGTTGTAGTCCAGGCCGATATCCTGCACATGGCCGAGGATATGGCCCTTGGCGTTTTGCGACATGGCCTCGCCCAAATGCGCGCCGAGGCCGAAGTAGGCGATGCCGCATTGCCGCTTCGTCCAGCGGTCGACCGGCACGCCGCGCACCAGGATGAAGCCGCGGCCATGCAGCGTCGCCCGGCGGATCTCGTCGATCAGGCCTTGCAGCGCGGGCACCTGAAAATCCGCCGCGGTGATGTCCGCAATGTCGATGCCGGTTGCGTCCAGCGCCTGCACCGCCCCGGCAATCGCGCCGATCTCGGCTTGGCTCAGCGGGCGAATCCAGTCGCTGCGCCGCGCCATCTCCGGTCCGCGCCAGACATGCTGGGCCTGGACGGGTTTCAGTTCAGCCTCTGGCATGGTGAGCGACATGGGCATTTTCCTTCTTGTCGACGGTTCAACGCTGGGCCGCGGGCATGCTGCGGACCAGTGCTCGATATTCCTCGGTCAGGTCGCGCAGCGTCGCGCGCAACTCCTCCGGAGTGGCGGGACTTGGCTCAATCCCGAGTTCGGCCAGGCGACCACGCGCGTCGGCATCCTGGGTATAGGCCTGCGTATCGGCCGCCAGGCGGCTGATGATGCGTTGTGGGGTGCCCGCTGGCGCGAAGAGAGCGAACCAGGCATCGGTTACGACTGTGGATTGGCCGGTCTCGAGGAAGGTCTGCACATCGGGCAAAAGACCGGAGCGCTGGCGCGCCGTGATGCCGATGGCCTTGAGCGCGCCATTGCGCACCGCGGCGAGAAGAACGGGCACCAGGGCGAAAACCATGTCCACCTGTCCGGCGATCGCATCGGTCATGGCGGCCGCCCCGCCTCGATAGCCGACATGCTCAAGCCGGAACCGGCTGCCGTGGTTCAACAGAGCGATCTGGAAATCAAGCTGCGCGCTTGCGATAGTAAGACCACCTGGAGCACGGCGCGCCATCACGATCAGCTCAGTGGCGCTGTTGGCGGCAAAACGCGGATTGGCGGCGACCATGTAGGGGATTCGCACCAGCATGCCGATCGGGTCGAGCGCAGTCTGCGGATCGACGCCGGGGATGGGCGGGCCGAAGACGGGATTGCTGGCCAGGGACGTCGCGCCGAACAGCAGCGTGTGGCCATCGGCAGGCGCGCGGGCCACCGCCTCGGTGCCGATATTGGTCTGCGCACCGGGCCGGTTCTCCACGATCATCGGCTGTGGCAGCCGCGTGCGCATGAATTCTGCGAACTGCCTTGCGACGATGTCGGTCGTGCCGCCTGGCGGATAGGGCACGATGATGCGCACCGGGCGTATCGGCCAGGCTTCCACCCCCTGGGCCAGGGCCGATGCCGGAAGGCCGGCAAACCCGCCCAGAAGAGCGCGGCGCCCCGGCGTCACAGGGCGTTGTCGTGTGCCATGCGGCGGGCATAGGCGGGGCCGAATTCCCTTGTGCGCGCAAAGGCGGGCGGCAGCGGCCGGCCGTTGGGCAAGGTCAGCCAGATCCGCAGCAGATGTCGGCGCAGCCCTGGATCGTCATGGTCCTGGTAGCGCGTGCGGGAATGCAGGACGGCGTAGTTGTTGCCGATTTGCACATCGCCTGGTTGCATCTCGAAGGAGAGATGGAAATTGGGATCGTTGCAAATCGCATCCACCATTTCCAACGCATCGATCTGCTCGACCGTCAGTTTCGGGACTTCCTCAAAGCGCTGGCCGGTCTCGATATAGCGGCGCTTGTAGAGCCCGCTCAGGAAGCCCGCATGATGGGTCATGATCGGCACTGTCTGCACGCGCGGCGCGCCCGAGAGCGCCTGGGCGCGGGCATCGAAATGGAAGGGTTCCTGCAGCACGCGGGCCAGTTCAGGCCGGCGGGCCAGAACCTCGTTGAACAGCGCGCCCACGCTCGCAAGCTTGCTGGTGCCGCCACGCTGTGCGGTGCGCAGGCATAGCAGCATGAAGGCATCGCCGCCGTCATTGTGGAAAGTCAGTTCGTCATTGGTCTCAAAGCCACGGGTGGAATCGCTGCCCTCCACCTTGCGGCCGGTGTCGGTGATGTCGTGCATCAGGCTGCCCCTGGCATCCTGCGGTTCGGGGTCGCCGAGGTGGCGGGCCAGGCCCCAGGCAAGGATGCGGGCCTGCTCCTGCGAATAGCGTTGCACCGGAATGCCACGCAGCACCTGGAAGCCGCGGCCCCCCTCGATTTCCTCGCGCAGCGCTACCAGCCTGTCGCCCAGCGACCCCAGTGGGAAATCCCGCCTGCCGAGGGTGAAGAGCGCCAGCTCGCTGGCCTGCGCATGTTCGATGGCGTGGTCGAGCTCGGCCAGTTCGGTTGTGCTGAGCACATGCACCCAGTCGGTGCGCTGGCGCATGGCGTCGCCGCGCCAGACGCTGGCATCGGTACGGGGCGTGGCGATCATCTCGTGCATGGTGGTTCCTGCGGGTCAGAAATGAAGGTTCGTGCGTTCGGCGATGTCGCGCCACACCAGCCGCTGCGCCATGATCCAGTCGTTGAACGCCGGGTTGGGCAGAAAGGCCGGCGCCACCCCCTGATCCTCGAGCCGCTTCGCGATCTCGGGGTCGGCCAGGGCTGCGCCGGTCAGCGCGGAGAGTCGCTCGATCACGGCGACAGGTGTGCCGGCCGGCACCATCCCGCCATACCAGGAGCTGAGGTCGAGCTCAGGCATGCCCGCCTCGGCCATGGTCGGGGCATCGGGAAACATGGGCTGCCGCCGGTCACCCGTGACGGCAAGCACGCGCAGATGAGGGCCGGTGAGCAGCGGCAGAAGGCCGCCTGCGGTTGGACACATGAGGCTGAGGCGCCCGGCCGCGACATCCTGCAACGCCAGCGAAGAGCCACGATAGGGCACGGGCTCGGCCGCAATGCCGTGGCGGCGCATGAACATCAGCCCCAGCACATGCGACAGCGTGCCGCTGCCCGACGTGCCGTAGCTGATCGGCTCCCGCGCGGCCCGCAGATAGGCCACGTATTCGGCCAGGTTGCTCACTGGCAGACTCCGTGGGATGGCCAGAACCGACCATGTGATGACCATGCGGGCCACCGTCATCAGCGCGCGGTCGGTATCGTAGGGGATGTTTGCCCGCATGACCGGGTTGCGCACCTGCCATGGATCGCCGCCGATCAGATAGGTATAGCCGTCGGGCGCGGCCGTGATGCCGGCCATCATCGCCAAATCCCCACCGGCACCGCCCCGGTTTTCCGCGACGAATTGCTGCCCGGTGGCTGTTGTCATCCGCTGCGCCACGAGTCGCGCGGCCAGATCACTGCTGCCGCCAGGCGCGAAGGGGATGATCACGCGCACCGGGCGGCTGGGGTAGCTCTCCGCAAAGGCCAAACGGGGGGCCGCGATCGTGGCCGCCAGCACCGCCCTGCGGGTGGCTGATGGCCGCCCGGCCGGATTGCCCGGCCCCGGACGTGTCCCGGCGGTCATTCCCTGCTCCCAGCCCCGGCCATCACACCGGCCTGTCGCCCTTCACCGTGACCCGGTTGCCGTAGCGTGTGGCCGGCCAATAGTCCCAGATGGCGCGGTGCTGCGCGCAGCGATTGTCCCAGAACGCGACGGAATTCGTCCGCCAGCGGAAACGGCACTGGAAGGTGGGATTGGCCATGTGCTCGAACAGATAGGCCAGCAGCCCCGTGCTCTCGTCCACGGGGATGCCCAGAATGCGCTTCGTGAAGCCCCTGTTCACGAACAGCGCCTTCCGTCCTGTTACCGGATGCGTGCGGATCACCGGATGCACGGCGCGCGGATAATTCGGTTTGTCCTTGACGCCGAAATTCGCGTAGGTGCCGCGATAATTCTCCTCGCCATCATGCACCGCGGTGAGGCCTTCGAGATTGGCCTTCATGCGGTCGGACAGCGCCTCGTAGGCGGCGTACATGTTGGCGAACAATGTGTCGCCGCCGACCGGTGGACATTCCTTGATGTAGAGGATGCTGCCCATCGGCGGTTCCTCGTCGCAGGAGACATCGGAATGCCAGCCCTCGCCATTGGCGCGCGGGCTGTCGCGATCGGCCTTGATGACCATCAGCCCGGGATGACCGCCCTCGGTCGGTGCGGCGGGGTGGATGTGCAATTCGCCGAAGCGCATGCCAAAGGCCAGGTGCTGCTCGGGCGTGAGAATCTGGTCGCGGAAGAAGATCACCAGATTCTCGGCCAAGGCGCGGTGGATCTCATCCATCTGCGCCTCGCTCGGGTTGCCGATGTCGACGCCGCCGATCTCGGCGCCGATGATCGGCGTCAGCTTCTCGACCGTGATGCTGCTGTAGGGCCCCGCCGCCTCGGACATATGCTTGTAGCGCGGCCCCATCGCGCGGGGATTTGGAATTTGGTTCATCGGTGTTTTCCTATTCGATGCTCATGCCGGCGGCGCGGATGATGCGTCCCCAGACGGCGATCTCGCTGATCGTGAAGTCCTGGAACGCCCCGGGGCCCGCCGGCGGCACGGTTGATCCGCCCATGCCGAGGATGCGCGCGCGAACCTCGGGCATCTGGTAGGCGGTGACCATGTCGGCGTGGATGCGGGTCAGGACCTCTCGCGGCGTGCCCTTGGGCGCGTAGATCCCTGACCAGGTGTTGAATGAATAGGCAGGCAGGCCGGCCTCGGCGCTGTTGGGCACCTGAGGTACGGCTGGGTGGCGCTCCACGTCGCTGAGCGCGACGGCATCCACCTCTCCACGGTCCACAAGCGGCTTGGCGCCGACCACGTCCACCGCCATCAGGGCAATGCGGCCGTTCACCAGATCGGCGAAGCCCGCCTGGTTGCCGCGATAGCCGACATGCACAACATCCGCGCCGATGAGCTGGCGATAAAGTTCGGTCGCCAGGCGGGATGGCACGGATCCCGCGCCGAAGCTGTACTTGCCGGGCTCGGCCCTCAGCCTCGCGCTCAGCGCCGCGAGACTGGTCGTGCCCAGACCCCTATGGGCCATCACCACGAAGGGCGAGAGCCCATAGCGCGCCACCGCGTCGAAATCGGCCACCGCGTCGTAGGGCGGGCGGGCATAGAGCGCCGGATTGGCCGCATGCGTCATGGCCGAGGTCGCAAGCAAGGTCAGGCCATCCGGCCGAGCGCGCGCCACCATCTGGCATGCGAGCACACCATTGGCACCACCGCGATTGTCCACCATCACGGGCTTGTCCCAGAGGCGCGACAACTGGTCGGCATAGATCCGCGTCGTGAGATCGACAGTGGAACCCGCCGGCAGCGAGGTGACGATGGTGACCCGCTCGCCAGGCCATGCCGCGCTGCCCTGCGCCAGCAGGGCGGGCGTGGCTAGCATCCCCAGGCCACCACCCAGCAATGCCCGCCGCCCGAGACATGCTGCCGGCATGCCACGCCGAGCGAGCCTAGCCCACTGATGGTTCACCGTTTTCTCCCAGCTCAGCAGACGGTCTTATGTGGCCGGCCCTTCGCCTCGTTCGCAGCAGCCAAGCGCAAGGGCTGCATTGTGTCTATTTCATTTATCTTGGCGATTGATAAGATGAGCGAATGAATCGCAACGTCACGCTCCGCCAGCTGCGCGCCTTCATCGCGGTCGGGCAGGAGGGCAGCTTCACGCGCGCCGCCGCGCGGCTGCACGTGACGCAAAGCGCACTGACCGCCGCCATCAAGGCGCTGGAAGCCGAGATCGGCCTTCGATTGTTCGATCGCACCACCCGTGCGGTCATGCCGACCCTGCACGGGGAACGGCTGCTGGTGATTGCCGGCCGCATGATCGACGAGATCGAGCGCGCGTTTGACGACCTTGAGGCCCATGCGCAGCGCGAACGCGGCCATGTCGTGGTCGCTGCCACCGCCTCGTTGATCAGCCACGGCCTTGCCCCGGCGCTGGGCTTGCTGGCCCGGCGCCATCCCGGGATCACCGTTCGCATCATCGAGGAAAATACCGGCGGCGCCTCTCGCCGCCTGCTGGAGGGCGAGGCTGACTTCACCCTCACCACGCTGCCAACACCCGACCCTGCCATGGAGTCGGTGCCGCTGCTGCGCGACCGCTTCGGCGTGGTCTGCCTGCCCGGCCACCCACTGCTGCGCGCCGGCGGGGATCTCCCCTGGACCGCGCTGCGGCAGTTCGATTTGGTTGGCCTGGGTGCCGAGAGCGGCATCCGCGCCGTCATCGATCGCCAGGTGCGCGACCGCTTCGCCCTGCCCCGGCCGCGGCATGAGGTCTCGAGCGTTGGCGGCTTGCGCAGCCTGGTGCGGCACGGTGTCGGCATCGCCGCAATGCCTGCCTTGGCGGCGGCATCGATGACGCAGGATGAAATCGTCTTCCGGCCGCTTGTGCCAGCGATTTATCGCGAGGTGTGCCTTGCGCGCCGGCCCGGTCGTGCGCCGACGCCTGCTGCTTCCGCACTGGTCAGCGCGCTCCTCGAACACCTCGTCACGCTCGACCGGGACGAGGTGGACATCCTGGTCGGCCCCAACGATCTGGAACGGCTGGGCTTCGAAGTGGCACCGGCCCGGCGCCTGTCCCGCAAGCCTCGGGGCGCATTGGACCGACCTGTCGGCCCCCGCTAGAGCATGATGCGTTGAGGTGGAATCGCCGAACACGCTGAATCATCTCTCAGCAATGGCTAGACCATGCGCAGTGAACGCATGTGAACGCATGTGAACGCGTGTGAACGCAGCATGGTCTAGACCGCACCCTGCTGGCCAGGAGCGGTCTGCCCAGTATCGCATTCCGACCGGCGTGATGCGCTCGGCCGCTCGATCTATCGCACGCTGCGTGTCGAGGGCAGGTGGGATTGAGATTGCACCGTTTCGATGGACGGTTTCTGAGCCTGCGGGAGGAGGTGCCGAATCTCCGTGCCTCGGCCTGCCGGTCGCCATCGCCGTGCTGACCGTGACCGCAAGCCTTCTGCAGGCCGGGCTCGCCATCAACAAGGGGTGCGGCGCCAGAATCGCTGCAGGCCGTGAACGGCTATCGTATGGTCCTGCGCTGCGTGCAGAATGGCGGCAATGGCTGGCCTCTGCCCTCACAGAGCCAATGAATGTTGCCCTGACATGATGGTGACCCTTCTGGCGAAGATCGTCACGCCGAGGCAGATCCTATGCCCCTGCTTTCCGCATTGACGCAGTGCAGCATCACCCGTAAAGCCCGGCTCCCCGAACCAGCGAAGCCCAAATCGGCGCAGCCTGACCGAGCGCCGGAGGCGCCGCTTATCCATGCCCATGACCTTCGCCGACCTTTCCCTTGCGCAGCCTCTGCTGCGCGCTCTGGCCGAGGAAGGATATTCCACACCCACCCCTATACAGGCCCAATCGATCCCCATGCTTCTGGAGGGCCGCGATCTGCTGGGCATGGCGCAGACCGGTACAGGCAAGACCGCCGCCTTCGCGCTGCCGCTGCTGCATCGCCTTGCAGCGGCACCCCGCCCGGCGCCGAAGGGCGGCGCCCGCATCCTGGTCCTGGCTCCCACGCGCGAACTGGTCTCTCAGATCGCCAACGGCTTCGAGAGCTTCGGGCGGCATCTGCGGCTCAGCGTGACGACAATCTTCGGCGGCGTCAGCCAGTTCCACCAGGTCAATGCGCTCAAGGCTGGCGTGGACATCATCGTGGCCGCGCCGGGGCGGTTGCTGGACCTGATCAATCAGGGCCTCTGCGACCTGTCGCAGCTTGAGGCGCTGGTGCTGGATGAGGCTGACCAGATGCTCGATATGGGCTTTGCCAAGCCAATCGAGCGCATCGTCGCGACGCTGCCCGGCGATCGGCAGACGTTGCTGTTCTCGGCGACGATGCCGAAATCCATCGCAGCCCTGGCCGAGAGCCTGCTGCGCGATCCGGAGAAAGTCGAGATCGCCCCGCCTTCAACCACCGTCGACCGGATCGAGCAATCGGTCATGTTCGTCGATGCGGCCGACAAGAAGGCTGCGCTGCTGGCGCTGCTGCGCCAGCCGGGGATCGGCCAGGCCGTGGTCTTCACGCTGCAGAAGAACATCGCCAACGAAGTCTGCGCCTTCATCACCGAAGCCGGCATCACGGCCGAGGCGCTGCACGGCAATAAGTCGCAGGGCCAGCGGGAGCGCGCGCTGGACGCCTTCCGGGCCGGAACCGTTCAGGTGCTCGTCGCGACGGATATCGCGGCACGCGGCATCGACGTCGATACCGTCACGCATGTCTTCAACCATGACCTGCCGAGCCTGCCGGAGAGCTATGTCCACCGCATCGGCCGCACTGGCCGCGCGGGACGCAGCGGCTTCGCGATCACGCTCTGCGATGCCGAGCAGCGTGCCTGGCTGCGGGATGTGGAGCGGGAAATCGGTCGTGCCCTGACCGTGCAAGTCGGTCACAAATGGCATTCGGAATCGGCGCGAAACTCGACCATGCGCCCACCCGTTTTGGGCGGTGCGCCGGTCAAGGACATCAAGCCGCAGGAAAAGCGCGAGCGCAAAGTCTGGACTGAGGAAGAGAAGCTCCTGGCGCGGGCAGCGGCCAAGGCGGCCTGAGAGAGAGTGCGAGCGGGGTGGGCGGAGGGCGCATCGGCTCCGTAGCGTTTCTGCACCCGGTCTTTTCGGCCGCGCATGTGAGTGACCATGGGCCTGCCTGGGACTTCCCGCCCCGCGCAGGACAGGCAATTGCCCTCTAAGGCGACACATGGCCGGTGAGAGAAAAACCAAGGGGCCGGGCATCTCGCAACCCGGCATGGACAAGCACTCCCCCGACATGACAGCCTCCCGGCCAATTCCCGGGAGGAACAACATGAACCGTCGTGCCGTGATCCTGGCCACCCCCACCCTTGCCATCGGCGCCGGGCCCTTGCGGGCGCAGACTTGGCCGAACCGGCCGGTGCGCTTCGTCGTGGGTTTCGCACCCGGGGGGGCCAACGACATCATGGCCCGGCTCCTGGCCGCCAAGCTGGGCGAGCGCATGCCCGGCAGCAGCTTCATCGTCGAGAACCGGCCAGGGGCCAGCACTGTGGTGGGAGCGGAACTTGTGGCACGCTCGGCGCCGGATGGAACGACCTTCCTGTTCACTTCGCCCTCCACGCTGATCGCCATCCTGGTGAACCGGATCACGACGATCGATCCGATGCAGGCACTGGTGCCGGTCGTGATGGCGTCCTCGGCCCCGCTGGCGCTGATCTGCCGGCCGGATTTCCCGGCCCGCACCGTGCCCGAATTCATCGCTCTCGCGCGGGAGCGTGGGCCGCGCCTCACCATCTCCAACCCCGGCACGGGGGCGGTCAACCACCTGGCCATGGCGCTGCTGACGCGCCGCACCGGAATCGAGCCGACGCTGGTGCCCTATTCCGGCAACCAGCCCTCCATCACGGCCCTCATCCGGGGCGAGGTGGATCTGGCGCATGACGGGCTCTTCACGCCGCGCGCCCAGTTGCAGGAGGGCACGCTGCGGGCGCTGGCCGTGACCAGCACGGAGCGTTCGCCGCTCTATCCGGATGTCCCCACCTTCGGGGAGACACTGCCGGGCTATGAGGTCGGTTTCTGGGGCGGATTGCTCGCCCCGCGAGGTACGCCGGATGCGATCATGGACCGCCTGGCCGAGGAGGTGGGCGTGGTTCTGCGCCAGCCCGATGTGATCACCCGCATCCGCGGCTTCGGCGCGGAGCCCACGGGCGGTGGCCGCGCCGCCTTCACCCGCGCCTATGCCGCCGATTGGGAGAAATGGAGCCAGGTGGTGCGCGACAATGATATCCGCCCGGGTTGAACGCTGCGGGGCTGAGCCACGCCTTTGGTGCATCCACCAAAGGCGGTCATCTTCGGGCGAGCCAGGCCCCAAACGACCGACCCATTGGCCGCCCGCACGGGTACCTCGCAGCTGTTGAGCGGCGCTGCGCTCAACCCGCTCCTACAAGATCGGCCGCCAAGGCGCGGCCACCAGATGATACCCCGCCGCGTCCCGCCGCATATGCCCGAACCCTGGGAAGTCCATATGCATCCCCGCCAGCAACAGCCGGTCCGCCACCGCCATGTCGAAGACGCGCCGCCTTGTGGCGATGGCGGCCTGGGGCTCCACGTCGAATGAGATGCCCCAATCCGGATGGCGCGTCTGGAGGGCGGGAAAATGCACCATGTCGCCGAACACCAGCAATTGCGCAGGGCCCGAGGCAATGCGGTAGATCGTGTGCCCCGGCGTATGGCCGAAGGCGTCCATCGAGGTGATGCCTGGGTTCACCTCACGCCCGCCCGCAACGCGGCGGATGCGGCCGCGATAGGCGGCCTCCACTTGCTTTGCATAGGCGAAGCCGCCGCGCGAGCCCTGTGGCACGCGGTTGATATTGCCCTCATCGAACCAGAAGGCGGCCTCGACCTCGGGGATGACGAGTTCGGAGGTCGGGAACAGCGCGGCGCCCTCGCGGCTGCACAGCCCGCCGGCATGGTCGCGGTGCATGTGGGTCAGCACCACGCTGTCGATCATCGCGGGTGTCACGCCCATAGCGGCCAGGTTCGTGGGCAGTTGGCCCATGGTCGGCCCCAGCGCATCGCCCGAACCGGTATCGATCAACGAGAGGCGGCCAGCGGCATTCACCAGGAAGGTGTTGAGTGCGCAGGGCACCGGACCTTCGGTGGGCAGGAAATTCTCGGCCAGGATGCGGCGCGCCTCGGTGAGGTTGGCTTCGCCGAAGACGGCGGGGGGCAGCGCGATGCTGCCATCGCTGACCGCCGTCACCTCGATGTCGCCGATGCGGCTGCGATACAGGCTGGCCACCTGGCGGCCCGCCGGCGGGGTCGCTGCCGGCGCCGGCCCGGCGGCGCTGGCGGCCAGGAGCGTGGTCCCGGTGATGATGGCGTGGCGCCGCGACAGCTTCATGTGGCTTTCCCCAAATGCGCCGGTCGAGCCGGCTTTTGCGCGGCGAGCCTAGCCAAGGTCGGTTCGCACTGGCAACGGGGCGGGCCGGATGCTTGCCCGGACTAAGCGCGTAGGAACGCCTTTGTTGCCTCATCTTCTGTCGGGCCAGGATTTAACTTTTCGCCTGCGGATAGACCACGACGACAACGGAACGCCCCCGTGGCGTCCTATGACCGCGGCGACCTGGCGCTGCTGCACAGCGATGAGGCGGGGCATATGCCGATGGGACGGGCCAGAGACTGGGGGATGGCGCCCACCGAAGCGGGGGGCACTCCACTTCAACAGCGCTCCAACATCGGGGATTGCAGCTTGCCATCTCGGCGCTTGCTGCGGGCCATGATCCAGGCCCGGCGTCCTGATCACACACCACACCGCGGCGGTTCTGTGCGATCAACACCCAATCGCAAGCGATTTCGACCTGCATTTTTTGGCGCCGGCCCGCGCGCCCTTGCCGATTGGTCAGCTCTGTGGTCGCGTAGGAGATCAAAGCTTGCCGGAGTTCAGCATGCGCCTCGCCTGCCTGGCCGCAGCCATCGTCGCCTTGACCCTCACGGCCCCCCAGGCGGAGGCGCAGACCGCGCCGCAGCGCCCGGTCCGCATCGTGGTCCCCTTCGCCGCCGGCGGCTCGGCCGATGTCCTCGCGCGCGTGACAGCGCAGGCCCTATCAACGCGCTGGGGGCAACAGGTGGTGATCGACAACCGCCTGGGGGCGGGCGGGCATATCGGCGCCGAGCATGTGGCGCGCAGCCCGGGCGATGGGCAGACGCTGCTGCTGGGCAGCATCGGCATCCACGCGGCCTATAGCGTCTATCGCAACCTGCCCTATTCGCCGGCGACTGAGCTCACCCCCGTCACCATCCTGGCCGAATTCCCCAACGTCATCATCGCGCACCCTGCCGTGCCCGTGCAGAATCTGCGCGATCTCGTGGCGCTGGCGCGCGCGCGGCCCGGCGAGTTGACCTTTGGTTCGGCCGGCAACGCCACCTCCACCCACATGGCGGGTGAGTTGTTCATGCTCGTCACCGGCCTGCGGATGACGCATGTGCCCTATCGCGGCTCCTCCCAGGCGCTGAATGACCTGATGGCCGGCAATATCCAGCTGATGTTCGAGAACCTGCCCACCGTGCCGCCTGTCGCCAGCGCCGGCCGCGTGCGCGCCTTGGCCATGACCAGCGCCGCACGCTCACCCGCGCTGCCTGATGTGCCCACGGCGGCCGAAGCGGGCGTAGAGGGCTATGTCGCCACCGCCTGGTTCACCATCGCTGCCCCCGCCTCGACGCCGCAACCCCTGCTGGAGCGGCTGAACGCGGATCTCCGCGCCGTGCTGGCCGAGCCCGCCCTGCGTGAACGCTTCACCACCATGGGCGCCACGCCCATTGGCGGCCCGCTTGATGAAAGCCGCGCCTTCCTGGCGTCCGAAACCGAGAAATGGTCACGCGTTGTGCAATCCGCAGGAATTCGACTCGATTGATGTTTGACCCGGTTCGGTTGGAGCTGCTCTGGACGCGGCTCGTCTCGATTGTGGATGAAGCCGCCGCCGCGCTGCTTCGTTCCTCCTTCTCCACCGTGGTGCGTGAGAGTCATGATTTTGGCTGCGTGCTGACCGATGCCGAAGGGCGCTCGGTCGTGCAGGCGACGGATAGCGTGCCGAGTTTCCTTTGCACCCTGCCCAACACGATCAAGCATTTCCTGCGCGAATATCCGGCGCAAACCCTCTCGCCCGGCGATGTGCTGATCACCAACGACATCTGGATGGGCACGGGCCACCTGCCGGATATCACCGTGGCCAAGCCGATTTTCCTGAATGGGCGGCTGGTGGCCTTCGCCGGATCCGTGGCGCATTCGCCCGATATCGGCGGCCGCATCCGTTCGGCCGAAGCGCGGGATGTCTTCGAGGAAGGTCTGCAGATTCCGCCGATGAAGGCCGTGGTCGCCGGCGTGCCGGATGCCACGCTGATGCGCATGCTCCGCCGCAACACCCGCGTGCCGGACCAGGTGCTGGGCGATCTGCACGCGCAATTCGCCGCACTTGACCTGATGGAGCGCCGCATCCTGGCCCTGCTGCCGGAGCACGGCCTGCCGGATCTTTCAGCGCTGGCGGCCGAAATCCAGTCGCGCTCGGAGCGGGCCATGCGCGCTTCCATTGCCGCCGTTCCCGATGGCATCTACCGCGCCGAAGTCCTGACCGATGGGCTGGAGCAGCCCTTGCGCCTCTGCCTCACGCTCATGGTGCAGGGTGATGCCATCACCTGCGACTATGCGGGTTCCGACCCGCAGGTGGCCCGCGCCATCAATGTCTGCCTTGCCTATACCTTCGCCTATACGGCCTTCGCGGTGAAGGCGGTGCTGTGCCCTGCCGTGCCGAACAACGAGGGCAGCTTCGTGCCGCTGACCGTCACGGCGCCCGAGGGCTGTATCCTCAATTCGCGCCATCCGGCGGCGGGCGGCGCGCGCGCGCTGACCGGGCATTTCCTGCCCGCCCTCGTCATGTCGGCCCTGGCCGAGGCGCTGCCGGAGCGCGTGGTGGCGGGCGTGGGTTCGCCCCTCTGGTGCCTCGGCTTCTCGGGCTTTCGCGAGGATGGCACGCCCATCGCCAATGCGCTGTTCCTCAATGGCGGCTATGGCGCCCATGCCCGGGGCGATGGCGCCAATGTGTTGAGCTGGCCCTCCAACGTCTCCTCCGCCTCGGTAGAAACAATCGAGCAATCGGCCCCTTGGCGCGTGCATTATCGCCGGTTGCGAACCGGCACGGGCGGCGCGGGCCGGCATCGCGGCGGCACCGGGCAGGAGACGCTGTATGAAAGCCGCTCCTCCCAGCCCATCGCCGTGACTTTCCTGGCCGAGCGCACCCAGCCCGGCTCGGCCGCCCCGGGCTTCGCGGGCGGCTCCCCGGGCGCGCCCGGCGCGGTGCTGATCGACGGCGCGGCAGTGGACCCGAAGCGGCAGCATGTCGTGATGCCGGGCGGCACGGTGGAAATGCGCACGCCGGGCGGCGGCGGCCATGGGCCGGTGGCGGCGCGGCCGCCCGAACTTGTGGTCGCGGATCGCGAGGATGGCGTCGCATGACCGAGTATGCGCTGGCCATCGACATCGGCGGCACCTTCACCGACATCGTCCTGCATGCGCCCGAGAGCGGGCGCTTCTTCGCGCATAAGGAACTCACCACCCCGGCCGAGCCGGCGCGGGGCGTGCTCTCCGGCATTCGGCACCTGCTGGCGCGTGAAGACGTGGCGCCGGCCAATATCACCCGCGTGGTGCATGCCACCACACTGCTGACCAATGCGCTGATCGAACGGCGCGGCGCCCCCACCGGCCTGCTGACCACCGAGGGCTTCCGCGACATTCTCGAAATCGGGCATGAGCGGAAATACGAGATCTATGATCTCTTCATTGCCCTGCCCAAGCCCCTGGTCCGCCGCGCGCTGCGGCTGGAAGCGCGCGAGCGCCTGGCGCCCGATGGCACGGTGGAAACGCCGCTGAATGGCGCCTCCGTGCTGGCGGCGGCCGACCAGCTTGTGGCGGCGGGCGTCACCTCGCTCGCGATCGGCTTTCTGCATGCCTATGCCAATCCGGAGCATGAACAACAGGCAGCGGCGCTGATCGCGGCCCGCCATCCCAGCCTCCATCTCTCGCTCTCCAGCGAGGTCTCGCCGCAAATTCGCGAGTATGAGCGGCTCTCCACCACGGTCGCCAACGCCTATGTGAAGCCCTTGGCGGTCGGCTACCTGGATGCGCTGGCGCGGGAGATCGCGGCGCTGGGCGTCACCGCGCCTTTGTTCCTGATGCTCTCCAATGGCGGGCTGACGAATGTGGAGGAAGCCAAGCGCGTGCCCGTGCGCCTGCTGGAATCCGGCCCGGCGGCGGGGGCGCTGGCGGCCGCGGTGTTTGGCGGGCGCAGCGGCGCGCGCGACCTGCTGGCCTTCGACATGGGCGGCACCACGGCCAAGCTCGCGGTGGTGCGTGATGGCGTGCCGCGTGTGGCGCATCGCTTCGAGGCCGCCCGGGAGCGCCGCTTCACCCCCGGCAGCGGCCTGCCGCTGAGCATTTCCGCGGTGGAACTCATCGAGATCGGCGCCGGCGGTGGCAGCATCGCGGCGCTCGATCCGCTGGGGCTGCTGAAGGTCGGCCCGCGCAGCGCCGGCTCCGACCCTGGGCCCGCCTGCTATGGGCGCGGAGGCGCGGAACCCACCGTGACCGACGCCAATCTGGCGCTGGGCTATCTTCAGGCCGAAGGCTTTGCGGGCGGCACCATGCGGCTGGATGAAGCGGCCTCTGGCGCTGCGCTGGATGCGCTCGGCATCGCCGCCGGCATGGCGCCGGGGGCCACGGCCTCGGGCGTACATGCCGTCGTGAATGAGGCGATGGCCGCGGCCGCGCGCGTGCATCTGGCCGAACATGGCGGCGAGGGGGCGGAACCCGCGCTGCTCGTCACCGGCGGCGGCGGGCCGCTGCATGGGCCGGAGGTGGCGCGCCGGTTGGGATTGCGGCGGGTGATCTGCCCGCCGGCCGCCGGCGTGGCCTCGGCGCTGGGCCTGCTGCTGGCCCCAGCGCGGGTGGACCGTGTGGCGACGCTGGCCACCAAGCTCGACACCCTGCCACCCGAAATGCTGGAGGCGCGCTTCGCCGCGCTGGAGGAGGAGGCTCGCGCCATCATCGCCGCCACGCTGGGCGCGGAAGCCGGCATCACCTTGGCGCGCACGGCCGATCTGCGCTTCGCCGGGCAAGGCCATGAACTCGCCACCGACCTGCCCGCCGGCCCCTATGGCGCGGGCAGCATCGCGGCGATCCGGGCGGGGTTCGAGACCGCTTATCGGGCTGTCTTTGCCGGCGTGCCGCCGGTCGCCACGGTGGAGGTCGTGAATATCCGCGTCGCCGCCACCGCCGCGACGGGCGAGGGCCGCCTGGATCCGGACATTCCCGCGACCGGGCTGACCGCGCCGCATGCGCATCGCGCCGTGCGCTTCGGCGAGGCGATGCAGAGTGTGCCTGCCTTCCGGCGCGCCGATCTGGGCGCGGGCCAGCGCATCGCCGGCCCCGCCGTGGTGGAGGATGGCATGTCCACCCTGCTGCTGCCGCCCGGCGCCACCGCCGTGTTGGAGGCCTGCGGCAACCTCGTCGTGGACCTCGGCGCATGAGCGAGGCGCGCGTCACCCTGGCCATCGCGGATGGCATCGCACAACTCACCTTCGACCATCCGCGCCGGATGAACGCCATCACCGCCGGCATGTGGCAATCCCTGCCCGGCCTGCTCGATGAGGTGGCCGCGCGGCCCGAGGCGCGGGTGCTGCTGCTTCAGGGCGCCGGCGATCGCGCTTTCTGCACCGGCAATGACACCTCGGAGTTCGAGGCGATCCGCGCCAGTGCCGCCCAATCCGCCGCCTACAACGCCTGGCAGCGCGCCGTGGCTGAGCGGATGGCCGCGCTGGAGAAGCCGGCCATTGCCGCGATCCATGGCCATTGCCTGGGCGCCGGGCTGGAACTCGCGCTGCAATGCGACCTGCGCTTCGCAAGCCGCGAGGCGCGGATGGGCGTGCCGGCAGTGAAGCTTGGCCTGCCTTACCGGCTGGAGGATATCGTCAAGCTGGTGGATGTGGTGGGCATCGCCACCGCGCGCCTGATGGTGTTGACCGGGCGAAGCTTCTCGGGCGAGACGCTGTCCAGCCTGGGTTTGGTCACGCAGATGCTGCCGGATCAGGCTGCGATGCAGAAAGCCGCGCTGGAGGCCGCGCGTGAGGTGGCGGGCGCGGCACCACTCTCGCTGCGCGCGGCGAAGGTGGCCTTCCACGAACTCGCCCGCCGCGATGGCCCGCCCGATCTGGCGCGCGCCCAGCTTCTGGCCGATGCCTGCTACGACAGCGCCGATTACGCCGAAGGCCGCGCCGCGCGGGCGGAAAAGCGTGTGCCACACTTCACGGGGGAATGACCATGCATCGCCGCCTGTTGCTCGCATCGCCCTTTCTCGCCGCGCCTGCCTTGGCGCAGCCCCGCGCGCCCATCCGCATCCTGGTCGGCTTCGCGCCGGGCGGGGCGGCCGATATCTCCGTGCGCATCGCGGCCGAAGCCGTCGCGCGCCGCGGCGGCCCGCAGATCATCCCCGAGACGCGCAGCGGCGCGGTGGGCTACCTGGCGATGCAGGCGGCGGCGCGCGCCGCGCCGGATGGCACCACGCTGGCCACCGCCATCATGGGCAATATGAGCGTGGCGCCGGCCGTTCCGGGCTCGCAGATCCCGCTGGATCTGGAGCGCGAATTGACGCCGGTCTGCAACCTGACGGGCACACCCATGGCGCTGATTGTGCCCGGCAGCGCGCCGGATCGCTCCGTGGCGGAACTCGTGGGGCGCGCCCGCGCCGCCCCCGGCACCTTCAGCTATGCCAGCACTGGCAATGGCTCCACCAACCAGCTTGCCGCCGAGTATTTCGCGGCGGAGGCAGGGCTTCGGTTGATCCATGTGGCCTATCGCGGTGGCGCGCCGGCCGTCGCGGATGTCGCGGCCGGGCGCATCAACCTGATGTTCGCCAACATCGCGGAGGTGGTGGAGCTGATCCGGGGCGGACAGGTACGCGGCCTCGCTCTCGCCGCCACCACGCCCACACCGCTGGCGCCCGAGATGCCGCTGCTGACGCGCGATTTTCCCGCGCTGGACATGAGCAACTGGTTCGGGCTTGTCGGCCCGGCGGGCCTGCCGGCCGAACTCGTCACCCAGATCGGCAGGATGTTCACCGAAGCCATGGCCGACCCCACGACGCAACCGGCCCTCGCCGCGCGTGGCCTGCAACCCATCAACGAAGTGGGCGCCGATTTCGGCGCCCGCATCAGGCGCGACCGCCAGCGCTGGGCCCGCGTCGCGAGCGCGAGCGGCATCCGCGCGGATTGAGGTTTCATGGCACTCTCCCTCGGCATTGATATCGGCGGCACCTTCACCGACATCGTCCTGCATGACCCCGTGACCGGGCGTGCCACCATCTTCAAGGAGAGCACAACGCCGGATGATCCAGCCCGCGGCGCATTGATCGGCGCGCGCGAGGTGCTGAAACGCGCCGGCCGCGCGGCGAGTGAGGTGGGCCGTGTGGTGCACGCCACCACGCTCTTCACCAACGCGTTGATCGAGCGCAAGGGCGCGCGCATTGGTCTGATCACCACCCAGGGCTTTCGCGACGTGCTGGAGATCGGCCGCGAGCGGAAATACGAGCTCTACGACATCTTCCTCACCATGCCGAAGCCGCTGGTGCCGCGCCCCTGGCGACGCGAGGCGCGCGAGCGTCTGGCCCCTGACGGTACGGTCGAGGTGGCGCTCGAACTTGACGCCGCGATGGTCGAGGTCGCGGCGCTGGTCGCTGAGGGGGTTGAGAGCCTCGCCATCGTCTTTCTGCACGCGCATGTGAACCCGGCGCATGAACGCGCGCTGGGGGCGGCGGTGGCGCTGCGTTTCCCGTCCCTGTCCGTCTCGCTCTCCTCCGATATCGCGCCAGAAATTCGGGAATATTCGCGGGCCAGCACCACCACCGCCAATGCTTATGTGCGCCCCTTGGCCGAGCGCTATCTGGCGCGGATGGAGCAGGCCCTGCGTGAGGAAGGCATTCGCGGCGGCTTCTTCCTCATGCTCTCCAATGGCGGTCTCACCCATGTGGAGGAAGCGCGGCGCGCACCCGTGCAATTGCTGGAATCCGGACCCGCCGCGGGCGCATTGGCGGGCGCTTGGTTCGGCCGTCAGGCCGGGCTGGACCGGGTGCTGGCCTTCGACATGGGGGGCACGACGGCGAAGCTCGCGCTGGTGGATGATGGCGCGCCGCTGGTGGCCTGGGGGTTTGAGGCCGCGCGAGAGAAACGCTTCCTGCGTGGCAGCGGCCTGCCCATGCAGATCGCAACGGTGGAACTGATCGAGATTGGCGCGGGCGGCGGCAGCATCGCGCGCGACAGTGGCCTGGGCACACTGGCCGTGGGGCCGGAAAGCGCGGGCGCAGCGCCCGGCCCAGCCTGCTATGGTCGCGGCGGTAGCGAGCCCACCGTCACCGATGCGGACCTTGCACTCGGCCATCTCGATGCCGGCTTCTTCCTGGGCGGCGAGATGCGGATTGACGCGGCTCTCTCCAGCGCGGCCCTGGGCCGACTGGCCACCCGGCTTGGTGTGGCGGCGGAGCGCTTGGCGGGCGGCGTGCATGATGTGGTGAATGAAAACATGGCCGGCGCTGCGCGCGTTGCCATCGCCGAGCGCGGGCGCGTTCCGCAGGATTATGCGCTGCTCGCCACGGGGGGGGCCGGGCCGGTGCATGCCTGGTCGGTTGCGCAGCTTCTGGGCATTGGCCGCGTGGCCTGCCCGCCCGGCGCGGGCGCCGGCAGCACCTTCGGCATGCTCATGGCGCCCGCGCGGGTGGACCGGGTGGCGCATCACGCGGCCCCGCTGGCCCGCGCCGATGCCGCGGAGATCCTTGGCATCCTGGCCGCGCTCGAAGCCGAGGGCCGGGCCGTGCTCGCGGCAACCGGCGCCGAGATGGGCGCGCTGAGCGCCATTCGCCAGGCCGATATGCGCTATGTCGGCCAGGGAAGCGAACTCACCGTGCCGCTGCCGGAGGAACTCACGCCCGAGGCGCTGCGCAGGCAGTTCGAGACCGCCTATCGGCGGCTTTTCGCGCGCACGCCACCCGGCGCGGCGATCGAATTCGTGGCCCTGCGCCTTTCGCTTTCGGCGCCTATGCCCGGTGCCGGCGGGCGGCTTGATTTGCCGCGCCACGCGCGCGGCCAGGCGCTGAAGGGCCATCGCCGCGTGGTGTTCGACGGCGTGGCGCGTGAGGCCGCCGTCTATGACCGCTACGCCCTGGGGCCGGGGGACAGTGTGAACGGCCCCGCCGTCTTCGAAGAAAATGAGAGCACCTTCGTCATCGGCCCTGGCGCCCGCGCCCGTGTGCTGCCCGATGGCACCATCCTCGCGGAGACCGACCCCGCATGAGCCGCAGCTTTGACGCGATCGAACTGGAACTCCTCTGGCGCCGGCTGATTTCGCTGGTGGATGAGGCGGCGGCGGCCCTGGTCCGCACCAGCTTCTCCACCCTGGTGCGCGAGAGCTACGACTTCTCCTGCATCGTGACCGATGCGCGGGGCGAGAGCCTGGTTCAGGCGACGGAGAGCATCCCCTCGTTCATCGGCACGCTGCCGGCCACGGTGAAGCATTTCCTGCGATTCTTCCCGGTGGACACGCTGGAGCCGGGCGATGTGCTGGTGACCAACGACCTGTGGATGGGCACGGGCCATCTGCCGGATATCACCGTGGCCAAGCCGATCTTCCTGGATGGGCGGCTGGTGGCCTTCAGTGCCTCCACGGCGCATGCGCCGGATATCGGCGGCAAGATCCGCAGCCCCGAACCGCGCGAGGTGTTCGAGGAAGGGCTGCAAATCCCGCCGCTGAAGCTTATGCGGCGCGGTGAGGCGGATGCCACGCTGGTCGCGATCCTGCGGCAGAATGTGCGCACGCCCGACCAGACGCTGGGCGACCTTTGGGCGCAGGTCGTGGCGCTGGATGTGATGGAGGAGCGGCTGCTGCACCTCATGCGCGGCCATGGCCTCCATGATCTGACCGACCTGGCGCGCGAGATCCAGGGCCGCTGCGAAACGGCGATGCGTACAGCCATTCGCGCGCTGCCCGACGGCACCTATCACAGCGCGTTGCAGACCGACGGGATTCTGGACACGCCGATCACACTGCGCATGGCGCTGACCATTCGCGATGACGAGATCATCATGGATTTCACCGGCACCGATGCGCAGGTGGACCGGGCGATCAACTGCGCCATGTGCTACACCTATGCCATGTGCATGTATGGCGTGAAGGTCTGCACTGAGCCACATCTGCCCAACAACGAAGGCGCCTTCCGCGCCATCACCGTCACCGCGCCGCCAGGCTGCATCGTCAATCCGGTGTTTCCGGCCTCGGGCGGCTCGCGCATGTTGATCGGGCATTACCTGCCCATGCTCGTCTTCGGCTGCCTGGGCCAAGTGGTGCCGGAACGCGTGATGGCCGCCTGCGGTTCGCCGATGTGGGGGATGAACCAGTCTGGCGTGCGGGCGGATGGGAAGCCCTATGCGAACATGTTCTTCTACAATGGCGGCATGGGTGCCAATCATCAGGGCGATGGCATCGCCTGCCTGTCCTGGCCCTCCAACGTCTCCTCCACCAGCATCGAGGTGAGCGAGCACATCGCGCCGCTGCGCTTCCGCCACAAGAAGCTGCGCGAGGAGAGCGGCGGCCCCGGCGCGCGGCGCGGCGGGATGGGGCAGGACATCCTGATCGAGGTCCGAAGCCCGACGCCCATCGCCGTCTCCTTCCTCGCGGAGCGCACCGTGATCCCCGCCTTCGGCATCGAGGGTGGCGGTGCTGGTGCGACAGGCGCCCTGCACATCAACGGGGAGAAGGTGGACCCGAAGCGGCAATATGTGCTGGGCGCGGGCGAGACGATCCAACTCTCCACGCCTGGCGGCGGCGGCCACGGCGCGGTCTGATTGTGAATCGGCGTGGAAAACGGACCCCGTTGGCGGGGTGATCGGCGTCCCATTGCCCCCCCTTTGGCGAAGGGGTTCACGTTGGCTCTCGTGATGATCGAGGGCCGGATTGGGATGTTTGTTGTGGAGATGATTGCGCGGATCCGTCGTGCCCATTTCGTCCAGGGGAAGTCGATCCGCCGGGAGCTGCGTGTCTCGCGCAAAGCCGTAGGCAAGGTGATCCGGTCCGAGGCGACGGAGTTCCAGTATGAGCGCAGCAGCAACACGGCGCGCGAACTCGGCCTGACCTTCAGTTCGACGCGGTTTATTGTGAGCGCGGCGACGCGGCCCATTGCGCCTGCGCTTATGGATGGCGTGCGCTCTGCGCATTCTCATCGAGGTCACCATCATTCACCAACGGTAAGACGCGCTGACTCATTATGAGGGATTCCCTCAGTCACGTCGGTTCTGATTCTCGGCCTTCGTTGAAGAAGTCGGCGCGATTGGCGGCGGTGGCGATCACGCGTGATGAACATGATGCGGCGTCGCTGCGGCGGGCTGCGGCGCGCAGTCGGGATGCCGACGCCTCGCGGCGGATACTGGCGCTGGCCTTTTTGCTGGAGGGCGCCACTCGGTCGGATGCCGCGCGGTTGCCCGACAACATCAGCCTGCCGCTGCTGCCGCCCTATTCACCAGAACTCAACCCGGTGGAAAACCTCTGGCAGTTCTTGCGCCAAAACCACCTGAGCAACCGCATTTACGAGACCTACGAAACCATCGTCGCCGAACCAGCACGCATCACCACCATCGCATCACGCGATTGGGAAGAGGTCAGAGCGTGATGCCGTTGGTATCATTCTGAGTCGCGCGATTCCGGCTTCCACCTCGGCCACCATGCGGCGAATCACCTCGCCCGCCGGCAGCACATCATGGATCAGGCCGACGCATTGCCCAGCCCAGACAAAGCTCTCCTCCAGCCGCCCCTCATCGGTGCCCAGGGCGTTGACCCGCCCGGCCACCAGCTCCAGCAGTTCGGATTTTTCGGCCCCCGCCGCCTCGCGCGCCACGATGTGCTCGGCGAAGGGCGAGCGCAGCGCGCGGCCGGGCATGCCCATGCTGCGCTTGATCAGCATGGTATTGTCCGGCGAGGCTGTGGCCAGCGCCTGCTTGTAGTTCTCATGCGCCCGGGCCTCGAGCGTGGCGACGAAGCGGGTGCCCATCTCCACCCCCTCCGCACCCAAAGCAAGCGCCGCCAGCAGCCCGCGGCCATCGGCGATGCCGCCTGACGCCAGCACCGGGATTTTCACCGCATCCACCACGCGCGGCACCATGACCATGGTGGTCTCGTCCGAGCGGCCGATATGGCCACCACCCTCGAAACCCACGGTGGCGACCATGTCCGCGCCAGCCGCCTCGGCCTTCTTCGCCAGTTCAGGGCCGGCGGTCAGCACCAGGGTGTGCACCGCATGCCCCTCGCAGCGGCGCAGATAGGGCGCGGGGTTGCCGGCGGTGAGCGCGATCACCTTCACACCCTCCTCCAGCGCCACATCCAACAGCGGGTTGAGGTCGTGCCGGTTGATCGGGAAGTTCACGCCGAAGGGATGGGGCGTCAGCGCCTGGCAGCGGCGGATTTCGGCGCGCAAAGCCTCAGGGTCGAGAAGGCTGGCGGTGTTGATCTGCCCAAGCCCGCCGGCATTGGAGACGGCGGCCGCGAGCTCGGCATAGGCCACGCGCGCCAGCCCCCCCTGCACGATGGGGTAGCGGATGCCCAGCATTTCGGTGACACGGGTTTTCATTGTCTATGCCCTCAATTCGCCGGCCTGGCGTCGAAACAACCCGGTCGCGCATGCCGGGAATGGCGCCCGGGGGCCCCGCATGCCTTGCGCGCGGCTGCCGCAGGGCTGTGGGTCATTCGGCGGTGGCACCGGAGATGCGCACGGCCTCGGCCCATTTCTCGACCTCGGCGCGCAGGAAGGCCGGGAAAGTGTCGGGGCCGATCGTGCCGGGGATGAAGCCCTGGCCCCGCAACTGCGTGGCGCGGGCGGCGGTGGCGGCCAGCACCGCCTCGCCCACCCGGCGGATCACGGCCGGCGGCGTGCCGGCCGGCGCCGCCAGGGATTGCCAGGCCAGCGCCTCATAGCCCGGCAGGGTCTCGGCGATGGCGGGAATTTCGGGGAAATCCGGCACGCGGGCGGCGGTGGAAACGCCCAGGCCGCGCAGCGTTCCCGCCCGCACATGCTGCGCCTGCGGTGGCAGGTTCTCCAGCATGGCCTGGATGCGTCCGGCCACCACCTCGGTCACCGCCGGCGCGGAGCCACGGAAGGGCACATGCGTGGCCTGGAAACCGGCGCGGTGGCGCAGCAGTTCCATCGCCAGGTGCGGAATGGTGCCCACCCCAGCCGAACCAAATGTGATGCCATTGGCTTGCGCCTTCGCGAAGGCGATGAATTCCGCCACATCTCGCGCCGGCACCCCAGGGTGCACTGAGAGCAGATTCGGCACCACGCCGATCACCACGACAGGCGCAAAGTCGCGCAACACATTGAACGGCAGGCTGCGGTAGAGCGAGGCATTGGCCGCATGCGCCGCCGCCATGACCAGAAAAGTCTGGCCATCGGGTGCGGCGCGCGCCACCGCCTCGGCACCGAGATTGCCGCCGGCGCCGGTGCGGTTCTCCACCACCACCGTCACCCCCAGCGCTTCGCCGATCGCCTGGCCCGCGAAGCGGCCGAGAATGTCTGAGGCGCCGCCCGCGGTATAGGGGCTGATGATGCGGATGGCGGTGGATTGCGCCAGTGCCGGTGTGGCGAGTGCCGGTGTGGCCAGTGCGGCCAGCAGAATTCTGCGTTTCATGCCCGCTTCGCCTCCGCAACCATGGTTTTGCCGATCAGCAGCCGCTGGACGTCCGATGCACCCTCGAAAATCCGGAACAGCCGGACATCGCGGAACAACTGCTCGACCACCGTGCCATGCATATAGCCCATGCCGCCATGCAGCTGCAGCGCGCGGTCGGCCACGCGGCCGGCCATTTCCGAACAGAACAGCTTGCAGCAGGCGATGTCGGCCACGATCGGCCCCTGCGCCTCACCTGCCGCGTCGAAGCCGCGGGCGGTCTCCAGGATCATGCTGCGCCCGGCGAGAATGTCGGCCCGGCTGTCGGCGAGTTGCGCCTGGACCAGCTGGAATTCCGCCAGGGCCTGGCCGAATTGCTTTCGGTTCATGGTGTAGGAGAGCGCTTCTTCCAGCAGCCTGTGCGCCTGGCCGACGCAGGTGACGGCCACGTGCAGCCTTGCATGGTTGATGCCGCGCATGGCTGTTTTGAATCCACCACCCTCGCGCCCGCCGATCAGCGCGCTGGCGGGCACGCGGACATCGTCGAAATAGACCTCGGAGGTGGCGGAGCCGTCCTGGCCCATCTTCCGGTCGGCCGCGCCGCAGGACAGGCCGGGCGTGCCGGCGGGCACGATGAAGGCGGAAATGCCGGCGGCGTCGCGCGAGCCCTCCACCGTGCGGGCCATGACGATGAAGACATCGGCCTGGCGGGCATTGGTGATGTAGCGCTTGGTGCCGTTGAGGATGAAGTCCTCGCCATCGCGGCGCGCGGTGGTGCGCAGGCCGCCGGCATCGCTGCCGGCCTCGGGCTCGGTCAGCGCGAAGCTGGCGGTGACTTCTCCCGATGCCATCCGCGGCAGCCATTCCAGGCGCTGCGCCTCGGTGCCGTTGTAGAGGATGGGTTGGCTGCCGAGGCCGATGGTGGTGGAGAAACGGGCGCGAAACACGGAGGAGGCGCGGGTGACTTCGAACATCACGCGGACCTGCTGCTCCATGGTCAGGCCCAGGCCGCCATAGGCCGACGGTATGGATATGCCGAAGAGCCCAGCGTCGCGTAAGAGCTGGGTTAAATCCTCGGGCAGGGTTTCCTGGCCATCGAGGCGGGGCTCGGCGGGGATGAGCTTTTCGCGGACGAGCCTGCGGATACCGTCGAGATAGGTCTCGAATTCCGAGGCCGTGGGCAGCAATGCGTCTGGCATTTTTTGGGGACCCTCCGACGCCAGCCTGGGCCGAGGCGGCCTCGGCGGTCAACCCGAGCGAGACCCGCCCCATGCAGGACGTGGTATCGCCCTCAGTGCACGCCGAGAAAACGGATCAGCGTCTCGGCAGGGCTCTCGGCGATGGGCGCGGAATGCACGATCTGCCCGCCCTCCAGCACCGAAACCCGGTCCGCGACGGCCAGCGCCGAGTAGAGATTCTGTTCCACCAGCAGCACGCCCAGCCCCTCGGCACGCAGCAGCGAGACCACGCCCTCCAGCGCCTGCACCATCACCGGCGCCAGCCCCTCGGAGGGTTCATCCATCAGGATGAAGGCGGGGTCGGCCATCAGCGCGCGTCCCACCGCCAGCATCTGCCGCTCGCCGCCGGACAGCTGGTTGCCGCGGTGGGTTTTGCGTTGGGCGAGACGGGGAAAGGCCTCGAAGACCCGCGCCAGCGTCCAGCCGGTGCGGGCCGAGGCCGGCTTGAGCATGGTCAGGTGTTCGGTGACGGTCAGCGAGGCGAAAAGCCTGCGCCCCTGCGGCACCAGCGCCACCCCCGCACGGGCGATGCGGTGCGGGGCCATGCCGTTCAGCCGGGTTTCACCGAGCATCACATCGCCTGCGGTGATGCGCGGCGTGGAGAGGCCCATCATGGCGCGCACCAGGGTGGATTTGCCCATGCCGTTGCGGCCGAGCAGCGCGTGCACGGCGCCGGGGGCGATTTCCAGCGAGACGCCATGGAGCACCTGCGCCTCGCCATAGCCGGCGTGAAGGTTGTGCACAGCCAGCATCAGGCGGCGCGCCCGAGATAGACTTCCTGGACCTGAGCATTGCCGCGGATATTGTCAGGCACATCCTCCAGCAGGACGCGGCCTTCATGCATGACGGTCACGCTGTCGACGAGGCCCAGCGCCAGGTCCATGTCATGCTCGATCAGCACCATGGCGATGTCGCGCGGCAGGGCGCGGACGATGTCGGCGACGGCGCCGCGCTCGACGGGCGAGAGGCCGGCGGCGGGTTCATCAAGCAGCAGCAGGCGGGGTTTCTGGACCAGCGCCATGGCGAGTTCCAGCTGCCGCTGCGCGCCGTAGGAGAGGTGTTTGACCTGTATGTCGCCCTGCCCTTCCAGGCGGGCGGCAGCCAGCGCCTCGGCGATGGCAGGGTTGCCGGCGCCGGCGTCGTCATCCCCCCAAAAATTCCACTTCGCGGCGGTCAGGCCACGCAACGCCACGCGCATGTTTTCGAAAATGGTGAGTTCGGGAAAGAGGTTGGTGATCTGGAAGGTGCGGCCGACGCCACGGCGGGCACGCGCCTCGGGGCAGGCGCGCGTCGCGTCCCAGCCCTGGATCAACACCCGCCCCTCCGACGGGCGGATGACGCCAGTGATGGCGTTGAACAGCGTGGTCTTGCCCGCGCCGTTCGGGCCGATGACGGCGCGGCGCTCGCCCTGTTCGAGGGAGAGCGATGCGCCATCCACCGCCCGCAACGCGCCGAAGCGCACCACGAGTTTGGTGAGTTCGAGGGCCTTCACCGGCGCCGCGCGCCCGCGGCGGTGACGGCGCCGCCGGCCATCAGCGCGGGCCCTGGAAGGCCCGCGAATAGGCCGGCTGGCGCATATAGGTTTCGGGATCGAAACCCCAGAACTGGTCGACCCGCGGATAGGTCTCGATCGGCGCATTCCACAGCTTGCCATCCGGGCGGCGCACCACGCGGCGGATGAAGGCGTCATAGACCGGGTTGCCATAGGCATCGAGCGAGACCGGCGCGCCGAGCGGGCTGCCGGTCAGCGTGGTGGCGCGCACGGCGGCGAGCAGCCGCTCGCGGTTCTCAGCCTCGGCGCCGATGGTCTTCAACGCCTCGGCCACCCACATCGCGCCGGAGAAATGCGAGAAACCATAGAGCGAGGGCAGCTTCTGGTAGCGCCGGTCGTAATCGGCGACGAAGGCCTGGGTGACGGGGTTGGTCGAGCCCTCGGCGAAATGTGCGGCCGAGACGATGCCCTCGGCCTCGGCTCCCATGGTCCGGATGACCGATTGATCGGTCGCGTTCATCGCGCCCATCAGCGGGATGCGCCCCTTCAGGCCGAAGCTGGCATAGGCCTGGATGAGGCGGGTGGCGTCGGCGCCGGTTTCCATGGCGAAGATGGCATCGACGCCGGCATTGGCCAGCTGCCCCATATAGGGCGAGAAATCGGCGGTGTTCAGCGGATGCCAATATTGCTGCAGCACCCGCCCGCCCAGCGAGGTGAATTTCTGGGCGAACCCACCGCATTGCTCATGCCCGAAGGTATAGTCCTGGCTGATGGTGGCAATGCGCCGATAGCCCTGCTTATAGGCCCAATCCGCCAGCGGGCGGCTGAACTGGCTGGCGGAATAGCCGGCCACGCGCACGACATTGGGAAGGCGTTGGCGCTGCGTCAGGTCATCGGCGGCGATGACCGGGATGAAATAGGGCGTGCCGGTGCCGCGCACGTAGTTGGCCACCGCGAGGCCGGTATTGGCCAGCAGATTGCCGAAGAGGAAATGCACCTGGCCCTGCTCGACCAGGCGGCGGGCCTTCTGCAGTGAGGTGTCGGGGTTGGAGCCGTCATCCTCGACGGTGATCTCCACCGCCCGGCCCTGGATTCGGTTGCCGATGGTCTCGAAATACATCTGGAAACCCTCGACGATTTCGCGCCCGCCGGAGGCCACGACGCCGGTCAGCGGCGCCATCAGGCCGATCTTGATCGGGCCCGAGCTGCCTTGCGCCTTGACCATGGCGGGGGCGGCGAGGGAGGCGAGAAGCATCCTGCGGTTCATGTCGATTTCCTTTTCAGCAGGCCAAGCAGGCCCTGTGGTGCGAAGAGCATGATGATGATGGCGGTGAGGCCGAGCACGGACATCCAGCGCTCGGTATAGGCGCTCACGAATTGTTCGAGGGCAATCAGGACGAAGGCGCCGACGAGGCCGCCCAGGATACTGCCCACACCGCCGATGATGGCCATCAGTAGCCCCTCGACCGATTGCGGCAGGGCGACGGTGGTGGGGCTGACGAAATCATTGAAGAGCGCATAGAGCGCCCCCGCCGCGCCGGCGAAAAGCCCCGATGCGACGAAGGCCGCCAGCAGATGCGAGGACACGTCATGGCCCAGCGCCGCCATGCGCGAAGGGCTGTCCTTGATCGCGCGGAGCGTGAGGCCGAAGGGCGAGCGCACCAGGCGCCACATTGCGAAGGTGAGCAGGGCGCCCACCGCCAGGATCAGCCAGTAGAGCCGCTTCGGGTCCGCCAGCCAGCCCTGGCGGAGGTCACCGCGCATGCCGTTCTCGCCGCCCGTCATGCCCGACCAGCGCAGGCAGATGCCCCAGACGATGAGGCCGAGCGCCAGCGTCAGCAGCAGAAAATACACCCCCGATGTCCGCACAGCGATGAGGCCGAAGAGCACCGAGAGCCCGCCCGCCGCCGCAACACCGCACAGGCAGGCCGCCCAGACCGGCAGGCCGGAGGCGGCGGACAGGATCACCACATAGGTCGAGGTCCCGAAGATCGCGCCGTGGCAGAGCGGCGTGCGCCCGGCATAGCCCGCCAGCAGGTCGATGGAGGAGGCGAGCAGGGCGAAGATCAGGATCTCCGTGGCGATGCCGAGCTGGTAGCTGGGCAGGACCAGCGGCGCGGCCGCCAGGGCGAGCAGCCCGGCCAGGATTGCCAGCGCCTTCATGCCGCGCGCCCGAACAGGCCATAGGGCCGAAAAGCCAGCAGCAGCGCCATCGGCCCGAAGACCACGAAATAGGAGAGCTCGGGGAACCAGACCTGCCCAAAGGTGTTGAGCAGGCCGATGAGCAGGGCGCCGATCGCCGCCCCTTCGAGGCTGCCGCGGCCGCCGATAATCACCACGGCCAGCGAGAAGACCAGGATCTCGGCATCCGCGCCGGGATAGAGCGAGAGGAAGGCGCCGCCCATGGCGCCACCCAGCCCGGCCAGCGCTGAGCCCAGCATGAAGGTGATGACGAAAAGCCGCCCCTGATCCACCCCGGTGGCCGAGAGCATTTCCGCGTCATCCACCCCGGCGCGGATCAGCGCGCCGTAGCGGGTGCGGTTCATCACCAGCCAGAGCACGACGAAAATGGCCACCCCAGCGAGGAGCACGAAGAGCCGGTATTTCGGGTAGAACACGCCCATCACGATGGCGGCGCCCTGCAGCGCTTCGGGCGTGGGCACGGTGAAGGCGTCGCCGCCCCAGATCACCAGGAACAGGTCGTTCAGCACCAGCCCCACGCCGACCGTGAGCAGGACCTGGCGCAGATCCTGGCCCTTGACGAAACGCAGCAGCCCACGGTCCAGCGCCAGCCCCGCCAGCGCGACGGCGACCATGGCGGTGACAACGCCCAGCGCGAAACTGCCCGTGCGCCCGCCCACCTCATAGGCGACATAGCCGCCGAGCAGATACAGCGCGCCATGCGCGAGATTGACGATGCGCAGCAGCCCGAAGACGAGCGTGAACCCCGACGCCACCACGAAGAGCAGTGCCGCGAAGGTCAGCCCATTGAGGAGCTGGAAACCCAGCATCAGGCGGTCTGCGCCCGCGCCCAGTCGAGAATCGCGCCGCCGGTCATGAAGACGGCGTCCGGACATCCCGATATATGCGCGATGGCCTCGCGGAAATAGCGCAGGCGGTGCGGCGCGCCCATGATGTAGGGGTGCAGCACCAGCGCCATCACCCGCGCGCCGTGGCGGGCATCGCTGCGGAGCTGCTCGAACTGGTCGATCGCGCGGTCGCGGTATTCCGAGGCCTTGTGATGCTGGATCAGCATCATGGCCACGTCGTTGCATTCCTGCGTGTAGGGCACGTTCGCCAGCGGGCCATTGCGGGTTTGCAGGGTCACGGGCTGGTCGTCCAGCACCCAGTCGGCGACGTAGTCATAGCCTGCCGCCACCAGCCGCTCAGGGGTTTCCCAGGTCTCGGTCAGCCCCGGCCCCAGCCAGCCGCGCGGGCGCTTGCCGGTGAAGCTCTGGATCGCCTCGGTGGTCAGGCGGATATCCTCCACCTCATCGGCCACCTTCTGCATGTTCTTTTGCGAAAAACCGTGGCCGATGAATTCCCAGCCGCGATCGCGGGCGGCCTCGGCGATCTGCGGATAGGCGGCGATGGCGCAGCCATTCACCGCCAGATTCCCGGGGAGTGAGAAATCGTCGAAGACGTCGAGGATGCGCCAGAAACCCACCCGGTTGCCATATTCATGCCAGGCCCAGTTGGGGATGTCGGGCATCGGCGCCCCGCCGGCGGGCGGCGTCAGCACGGTGCGTGGCATGGTCTCCAGCGGGTTCCATTCCTCGATGTTGACGATGATCCAGACGGCCACGCGCTTGCCATCCGGCAGTTCCAGGCGGCGGCGGCCGGCGATGGGGTCGAAGGCGATGCGCTCGCCGGGCAGCATTCCCCCGGGCGGCACCTGGTTCACGGATGCACCTTCGCCGCCGCGTTGTACCAGTTGTACAATTCCTCGCCGTTCATGTGCGCGACGCCGGCGTATTGCGCCACTTCCTCGTAGATTTCCTCAAGGTAGCGGATGCGGTGCGGCTGCCCCGAGATATAGGGGTGGATGGCGATGGAGATGATCTTCGGCCGGTCCGCGCTCTCCTCGTAGAGCCGCTTGAACTGGTCCATCACCCGGGTCTTCCAGTAGGCGCTCTCGTGGTGCTGCACGATCATCATCGGGATGTCGTTCAGCTCAACGGTGTAGGGCAGCGTCACCAGCGACCCCTTGGCGGTGCTGATCACCGTGGGGTCATCGTCATAGACCCAGTCGCCGATGTATTTCACCCCTGCCTCTGCCAGGTTCTCCGGCGTCTCATAGGTCTGCGTCAGCCCCGGCCCCAGCCAGCCCACCGGGCGCTTGCCCCAGAACGCCTCCAGCCGGTCCATGCTGCGAGAAATCATCGCCTTCTGGTCATCGCATTTGTGGATCGGCATCTGGTCCCAGGCATGGCCCATCGGCTCCCAGCCCAGGTCGCGGGCATGGGCGGCCACGCGCTCGTAATCATCGCAGACGCGGGCGTTGATCGACAGCGTCGGGCGGATCCCCAGTCGTTCATAGAGCTTGAAGAAGCGCCAGACGCCGACGCGCATGCCGTATTCGTGCCAGGACCAGTTCGGCACATCGGGCAGCAGCACCTGGCCCGTGGGTGCGGGAATCACCTGCCGCGCCATCGGCCGCGAAATGTCCCAGACCTCCAGGTTCACGATCGACCAGAACGCCATGCGGGCGCCGCCGGGCAGCGGCGGCAGCGGCGCGCGATCCACGATGGCGGTGAAGGGGTTGCGGGCACCCGGCAGGGTCGGTTCGGTCATGGCATTGCGAGGCGCGCGAGCGCCTCCTCCCCGGAAAGAACATGGGCGAAAGCGGTGCGCAGCAGCATCAGCGCGGCATCATGGTGGGCGGGCCCGTCCATCGTGTCCACGCAATCCTCCACGACCACCACGGCATAGTCGCGCACATTGGCGGCGCAGGCGGTGGCCAGTACGCAGGAATTGGTATTGATGCCGGTGATCAGCAGCGTATTGGCGCCGAGCGCACGCAGGCGAAGGTCGAGGTCGGTCGCCACGAAGCAGTCATAGCGCTTCTTGGTGTCGACCACGGAATCATCGGGGTGGCGCAGCCCGGGCATGATCTCGAGGCCCGGCATGCCCTCCAGATTGTGGCGAAGGACGTTCTTGCGGGTGGCGTTGGGGTCCTCGGCGCGGGTGCGCCAGAAGGGGTTCAGCGCGATCTCATCCGCATCGCGATAGCGCGTCACGCAATGGATCACCGGAATTCCGGCCGCGCGCGCGGCATCGAGGAAGCGCCGATTCGCTTCCACCAGCCGTGCCGCCACCTCCGGCGCCGCCGGCATGGTGGCGACCTGGGGGTCGAGATGCCCGCGATGCAGGTCGATGGCGACCACCGCGGCCAATGGCATATCCACCCCGAAACCGCTCACGCCGCACCCCTTGCCCGATGGCGGGATTGTGAAAGCTGTTCCCTGGGCGGTCAACGCACATTGTACACAATCCGCACCGCTGCCGCCGGGATTGCCGCCATGACGGGCAGGAAACTGGTTGCGATGCGGGCCGGATTGTATTCAATAGCGATGGACGGCCCCGCCCCCAACGTCGCGCCCCTGCTGCCCCGCGCGCTGCGCGTGGCCGATACCCTGCGCGAGAAAATGCTCGATGGCGGGCTCGCCGATGGCGAGAAGATCAATGAGGCCCGACTTGCCGCCGAACTCGGCGTCTCCCGCACCCCGCTGCGCACAGCACTCCATGCGCTGGCGGCCGAGGGCCTGCTGGATTATGCGCCCAATCGCGGCTTCACCGTGCGCGACTTCTCAGCCGAGCTGGTGGATGAGGCCTTCGAAATCCGCGCCGCCCTGGAAGGCCTTGCCTGCCGTTTCGCCGCGCGCCACGGCCTCTCGCCCCAGTCCCGCCTCACCGCCGAGGCCGCCCTGGCCGAGGGCGAGGCCGTGGTGGCAGGCGGCCAGTGTCGCGCGCAGGAGCTGGAACGATACCGCGCCGCCAATGTCGCCTTTCATGAGGCCATCCTGCAGGCCGCCCGCAACCGCCAGCTCGCCGATACGCTGCGTCTGGTGCTGAACCGGCCCGGCGCGTCGCTGCGCCGCATCGTCGCCTTCACGCCGTTGGAAATCCGCAGGCGGGTGGATGACCACCGCCGCATCCTCGATGCCATCATCAGCCAGGACCCATGGCGTGCCGAATTGCTGATGCGGGAGCATGTTAGCGGCATCCGGGGCGGGGCGGGGCGGTCCGGCCAGGATTGACCCGTTGAGGATCTGGCGCGTGCTCGGCCAGCAATTGACGCGCGACAAACATGTCGGTCGGGATGAAGCGATCTGAATCGGGTCTGCCTGAAGCCCCGGCCAGGCTACCGCGCGGCCTGTGCCCGCATCGCGGTCAGCAGCGCCGACACCTGGCCACCGCCGCGCTGGATGACGGAGGCGTATTCGCTGCGCTGGGTCAGCCGCAGGGAGGTGCCCTCGGCGATCAGATCGACGATCTTGGGCTGGCCGCCCACCTCGCTCACCCGCCAATCCAGGTTGAAGGGGTTCGATCCCGGCCGCGCCACCACGGTGCTGACCAGAGCGTCATCCTCGGTGCGCGACTGGGTGCGGCCCAGGGCGAAACGCACACCCTGATACTCGCCGAAGCGGGCCGCCAGGTTGCGGATGAGGCTGGCCTCGAACAGGCGCAGATAGTCATGCTGCTCGGCCGGCGTCGCGACCCGCCAGAAGCGGCCGAGCACGAAACGGCCCACCGTCTCGATATCGACACTGCGGCGCAGGATGGAGGCCACGCGTTCGTGCCGCGCCGCCGCATTCAGGCCAGGATTGTTGATCGCGGCCACCAGCTCATCGCCGGCGGCCTGGATGAAGGCCGCTGCCCTTGCGGTATCGACCTGCGCCCGAGCGGGCGATGCGAACAGCAAGGCGAGCGCCGGAATGGCGAGATCGCGACGGAATGGCAGTGGCATCATGCGTCCTCAGCGGGTGGGCGGTTGATGGCCCACGGCGTCACGATTGGCAATCGCGGTGGCGCGCGCCTGCCGGCGGGCGATGCGCAATGCCGCATAGGGGTCGAGCGAGGTGCGGTTCATGTCATCGATCACGTCGAAATAATAGTCGCGATTGTTCAGCACGATGGCGCCCGACCATACGCCGTTGAGGATGTTCACGGTCAGGCCCTGGCCCACCCAGGTCAGGGGCTGGAGGGCGACGTCCACGCCAAGCCCGAAGAGGTCGCGCGTATTGGAAGGCCCGAGCACGGGGATGAACAGGAAAGGCCCCTCGCCCACCCCGAAGGTGGCGAGTGTCTGGCCGAAATCCTCATAATGCACCGGGACGCCGAAATAGCTCTCCGCCACATCGAAAATACCGCCCAGCCCCACGGTCGAATTGATGAAGAAGCGGCCCAGCGTTTCGCCGGCGCGCACCGGCTCGCCCTGCAGCATGTCATTGAACAGCACGACGGGGGTGCGAAGGTTGGTCAGCACGCTGCTCACGCTGTTGCGCACGGGCTGGGGCAGCACACGATAGGCAACGTTGATCGGCCGCAGGATGGCGCTGTCGATCGCCTGATGCGCCGCGAACATGCGGCGGTTGAAGGGCTCGAGCGGGTCGTTGTTGGCGCGGTACTCCGCCAGGCCCTCCGGGTCGGATGCCGGGGGCGGGGTCGCGCAGCCGGCCAGCAGCGCGACGATCGCGCCGATGGCCAGGAAACGAATGGCAGGCAGGGGGCGCGGCATTGTGCTCGGTTCAACCTCGGGGCTTCAGGCATCTGGCGACGCGGGGAGCGCGACGGATAACACATACCGCAACGCTAGGCCTTCGGGAACAGTTGCAACGGTCACAGAGTGTAGCAGGGCAAGACTTGCGCGATTGGGATGGCTGGGCCATCTGCCGGTCATGGATCAGGCCGCCCCGAACCCCTCCCACCACGGCACCCTCGAGCGCTGGATGACCGGCCCGCGGATTCCGGCCCTGCCCGCCCCGCGGGAGATGCCCGCGCCGAAACTCAGCTTTGAATTCTTCCCGCCGAAGAACGCGGCCATGGAGGCCACGCTGTGGGACTGCATCCGCCGGCTGGAGCCGCTGTCGCCGCGCTTCGTCAGCGTGACCTACGGGGCGGGGGGCACGACACGCAGCCGCACCCACACCACCGTCTCGCGCATCGTGACGGAAACCACGCTGACACCGGCGGCGCACCTCACCACCGTGGGCGCCACGAAGGAAGAGGTGCATGATGTTGCCCGGGAATATTGGGCGGCCGGCGTCCGCCACATCGTGGCGCTGCGTGGCGACCCGCCGGTGGGGGCGGCGAGCTACGAACCCCATCCCGGCGGCTATGCCCAGGCCGAGGATCTGGTGCGCGGCCTCAAGACCGTCGCCGATTTCGACATCACCGTCGGCGCCTATCCCGAGACCCATCCCACCGCCATCTCGCCCGAGGCCGATCTCGATTTCCTCAAGCGCAAGATCGATGCCGGCGCCACCCGCGCCATCACCCAGTATTTCTTCGACACCGACATATACCTGCGTTTCATCGACCGCTGCCACAAGGCCGGCATCACCGCCCCCATCGTGCCCGGCATCCTGCCGGTCACCAACTTCGCCCAGGTCCAAAAGTTCTCGGCGATGTGCGGCGCCACGGTGCCGGAATGGATGGGGCATCTGTTCGAGGGCATCGACAACGACGTCGAGACCAGGAAGATGGTCGCCGCCATGGTGGCGGCGGAGCAGGTGCGGCTGCTGCAGGCCAATGGGGTGGATGAGTTCCACATCTATACCCTGAACCGTTCCGACCTGGCCTATGCGGTGGCGCATCTGCTCGGCGCCCGGGCCGCGGTGCCGCCCGCCGCCTGAACGCTGGCCCGCCGCCGGCTAGACCATGCTGCGTTCACATGCGTTCATTGCGCATGGTCTAGCCGTTGCTGAGAGATGATTCAGCGTGTTCGGCGATTCCGCCTCAACGCATCATGCTCTAGACGCCAGCCTCCAGCCCCAGCCGGAGCAAGAGCTTGTCCTGTGACACAGGCTTGGTCAGGTAGTCATCCATGCCGGCGTCGCGGCATTGCATTTCGACCGCGGAGCCGACCGAGGCGGTCAGGCCAATGATGCAGGTCGCGCGGTTCGGGCCATCACCGCTGCGCAGGGCACGCGTCGCGGTCAGCCCATCCATCACCGGCATCTGCACATCCATCAGGATGGCGTCAAATCGCACCTCGGCGGCGCGCCGGATCGCATCCTCGCCGTTATTCGCCATCACCAGCTCGACCCCCGGGCGGTCCAGCATGCGGGCGAGGACGAACTGGTTCACCGGGTTGTCCTCCACCACCAGCAGGCTGAGCCGGCCGCCCTGGGCCAGGGGTTGGGCCAAGGGATGGGCGAAGGGATTGGCCAGGAGCTTGGCGAAGGGCTTGGGCTGCTCCGCGGCGTCTGAGGGCATCTTTCGCTCGGCATGCTGCATCGCCTCACGCAGCCGCGCCGGCAGCACGGGCTTGATCATCACGGCGTCGAACAGGCCGAAGGGCGACGGCCCGTCCGCACCCTCGCCGATGCCCAGCTGGATCAGCCGCGGCGAAGCGCCCGGCCGGGCCCGGATCGCCCGCGCCAGGGCCTGCGCCTCAGGTGCTGCGATCGCCACGTCGATGATGACATGGTCGAAGCCCTGCCCCGCCGCCTCGGCCTGATCAAGCGCGGCCAGCACCGCGGCACCATCGCCCGCTTCCTCAGCATGATGGCCCAGCCGGCGGAGCTGGCCGGCGAGATTGGCGCGGCTGAAGGCCAGCGGCTCGGCCACCAGCACATGCCGGCCGAACGGCCCGGCCAGCGGCGCGGCCGCCGCCTCATCGCCGCGGACCAGCACCTCGCAGCGGAACACGCTGCCGCCGCCCGGGCGCGGCGCGGCCGTGACATCGCCGCCCATCAGCTGCGCCAGCCGAAGCGAAATGGCGAGGCCGAGCCCGGTGCCGCCGTAGCGCCTGCTGGTCGAGGAATCGGCCTGGGTGAAGCGGTCGAACAGCTTGGGGATCGTCGCCGGGTCGATGCCGATGCCGGTGTCGCTCACCGTGCAGCACAGGCGCCAGCCGGCAGCCCCGTCAGCCGCGGGGGCCGGCACCGCGCTCACCGACAGGCGCACCCAGCCGCTTTCGGTGAACTTCACCGCATTGCTCACGAGGTTGTAGAGCACCTGGCGCAGCCGGCCGGGGTCACCCCTGACCTGCGCCGGCACCTCGGCCTCGATCAGCCCGACCAGCTCCAGCCCCTTCTCGGCGGCGCGCGGCGCGAAGAGCTCCAGGATCGCGGCGAGCTGCGCCTCGGGCGAATAAGGCACCTCCTCGGGGGTGATCTCATGCGCTTCGAGCTTGGAAAAATCGAGAATGTCGTTCAGCACCACCATCAGGTGATCGGCCGAACTCTGGATGGTCTGCGCGTATTGTCGCTGCACATGGCTCAGCCTTGTGTCCATCAGCAGCCGCGAGAGGCCGATCACCCCGTTCATCGGCGTGCGGATCTCATGACTCATGGCGGCCAGGAATTCCTCCTTGACCTGGGAGGCGGCGCGCGCCCGGGCCTCGCTGGCGACCAGCCGGTTGCCCTGGCGCAGCAGCAGCAGCAGCGCGCAGCCGGCGATGAGGGTGACGGCGGCGCCGGTCATGATCAGGATGCGGTCCTGCTCGCGCGCCGTCTCCAGCACCAGGCGGCGCGGCTGCACCACCTCCACCACCACCGAGCCGAGGCGGCTGATGGCAAAGCTCGCGATGCCGGCACCCTCGGCCCCATCGAGCGCGATGGATCCGAATTCACGCCGCGGCAGGAAATCGCGGAACACCCAATTCTCCGCCATGGCCCGGCCGATGCCGCCCGAGCCGCCATCGGCGCGGGCGATCAGCCGGCCGGAAAAATCATACATCCGGGCGGTGACGCCGAAGACCTCGACCGGGCGGGCCGCCACGGCGGCGAGGTATTCCGGGTTCAGCAGCGCCAGCGCGGCCAGCGGCCGGCGCTCCTCCGGCTCTGCGGCCCGAGGGGGGGGACGCAGCGGGGTGGCCAGCGGGATCGTCCAGCGGCGCCAGGCCTGCTGCTCGGTCTGCGCGTTGCCGGGCGGCTCGAGCATCCGCCCGGGCTGCGGCGGCAGCAGCTGCAGCATGGTGCCTGGCGCGCCGGGCCGGGCGAGCTCGGCGAACCAGGGGCTGCCCGCGAATTCGGCGCCGATCAGCCCAGGCACGGTGGCGGCCATCACCCGCCCGCCGCGGTCGATGATCAGCACGGCGCGGATCTGCGGCATGTCGCGCGCCAAATTGGCGGTCTCCACGGGCAGCAGAACCGCCTCGCCAGCTGCGGCGCGGCCGCGAATATCGGTCAGCACCACGCCCACCGTCTCGATCGCCCGCGAGATCTGGTCGGTGATGCCGGCGGCGACGGCCTGGGTCAGCTTCTCCGCCTCGGTGATCGCGCGTGACTCGCGCTTGGCCGAGAGCGTGGCATAAGCTGCCGCCATCACGGCAATCACGAGGCCCACGGAAATGCCCACCAGCAGACGCGACAACAACATGCGGCGCCACAGGCCGATCGTGGCCGGGGCGCGGGGCTTGCTGAGGCGTTCAGAGGCGGTTTGGGGCATCAAACGGTTCGGCCAGGGGGGATGGCTCGGCATGCGCCGCGCCGTGCAGCTTCTATGCGCCATATTCTCGTTTTTTGGAATGGCCGCCTTGAGCCCTGACGCGAGGGCCCAGCCCGCCCCGACCGAGCGCCTGACGGCGATGCGCGCCGCGGGCGTGATGCGAGCCTGCATCTGGCCGGACTACTACTCGATCAGCTTCCGCAACCCCCGCAACGGCGCGCTGGAGGGCATTGATATCGAGCTGGCCGGGCTGCTGGCGGCGCGCCTCGGCCTGCGGCTGGAATTCGTCGAGACCAATTTCGCCGAATTCATGACCCGGGTGGAGGCGCGCGATTGCGACATCGCGATGTTCGGCGTGGGCATCACCCCGGCGCGCGTGGCGCGGGTCGCCTTCAGCGAGCCCTATCTGATCAGCCGGGTCTATGCCGTCACCCGGCGCGAAGGCGGCACGGTCAACCGCTGGGAGGATATCGACCAGCCCGGCAATGTCGTGGCGGTCGCCGCCGGCACCATCATGGAACCGCTGATGCGGCAGACCCTGCGGCAGGCCGAGCTGCTGGTGGTGCCGCCCACCCGCACCCGCGAGGCCGAGCTGCAGGCCGGCCGTGCCGACGTCTTCATGTCGGACTATCCCTATACCCGGCGCATGGTGCTGCTGCATGACTGGGTGCGGATCATCGACCCGCCCGGCCCCTTCGGCGAGACGCGCTATGGCTGGGCCGTCGCCCAGGGCGAGGATGCCTGGCTGGCCGAGGTCAATGCCTTCCTCGCCGCGGCGCGGGCCGATGGCAGCCTGCTGCGCGCGGCCGAGCGCGCGGGGCTGGCGCCAATCGTCACCCGCTGAACCGGCGCTGGCCAGCGGGGCCCAAAGCCGGCTCAGGCCGGCGGGAAAGACAGCCGGCTCAGGCCGGCAGGGCGTAGAAGAAGCGCTCCTCGGAGATCTTCCCGTCGGTGACGGTGTACAGCGCGATCTCGTCCATCGTCGTGCGGCTGCCGCCCTTGGGCGTCACCTCGAAGGTGAAGCGGATGGTGAACTGGTCGCCATGCACCCAGGGTCCCTCGACGCGGGTGGCGTGCACCTCGTGGTTGGAGACCCACCAGGCGGATTTCTCGGCGATCGCGGCGGCGCCCTGCAGCCGGGCCATCGGGCCGGGCATGTCCTCCAGCGCCACGATATCCTCGGCCCAATAGGTCTGGCTGGCGTCCTGGAAGCGGCCCTCGGCCAGAAGGGCGCAGAAGTTCCGGGCAATGTCATGCGTGGTCAAGTTCTTGTCTCCTCCGTTCGGAATCTTCCTTTACGCCCATCGCCCCCGCGCGCTGGGTGAACATGGCATGATTTCTGCCACCAACTGGACAAGCGGGGCAGGCCGCGCCAAACCGGCCACCCACAAGCGCACCAGCCGGAGTCACGCCCATGTCCAGCCCTGATCGCACCACCTATGACCGGATCGCCGCGATCATCGCCGAGACCGCGAATGTGGCGCCGGAGAAGATCAAGCCCACCGCGCATGTGATCAACGACCTGGGCATCGACAGCCTGGATTTCCTCGACATCGTCTTCGCCATCGACAAGGAATTCGGCATCAAGGTGCCGGTCGAGGCATGGACCGAGGCGGTGAATGCCGGCAAGGCGCCGGCCGAGCAGTATTTCATCCTGGGCCCCCTGGCGGAGCGGATCGACGAGCTGGTGCGGGCCAAGACCGCTTGAAACTGGAATATTTCTCCATGCTGGACCGCATCGTGGCGCGCGATGCGGATGGCCTGGTGGCGGAAGCGACCCTGCCCGATCAAAGCCCGATCTTCGAGGGCCATTTCCCGGGCTTCCCGCTGCTCCCCGGCGTCCTGATGATCGAATGCATGGCCCAGGCCGGCGGCTGGCTGATGCTGGCCCGCCAGGATTTTTCCCGCATGCCGCTGCTGGCCAAGGTGGGCCAGGCCAAGCTGCGCGGCATGCTGCGCCCGGGCGCGCTGCTGAGCGTGACGGCGAAGCTGGTCCATGACGGTTCGGGCTATGCGGTGCTGAATGGCCGGATCGACAGCGATGGCCAGATGGCGGCGGAAGCCGAATACACCCTGCGCATCCTGCCCTTCCCCAATGAAGAGCTGGCCGAGATGGTCCGCGGCCGTGGCGTGGTGCTGGGGCTGACGGCGTGAACCGGGTCTGCATCACCGGGGTCGGGCTGGTCTCCTCGCTCGGTGTCGGCCGCCCGGCGCATCTGCCGCCCGGCCCCGCCCGGCGCGATGATGTGGCCTTCGCCCCCTTCCCCATCCACCTCCTGCCGGCGGCGCTGGGGATGGAGAGCGTGATCCCGCGCCGGGAATACCGGCAGATGGAGAATTTCCAGCGGCTGGGCACCTATGCCGCGGGCCTGGCCATCGCCGATGCCGATGCCGGCGGGCTGGTGGCGGGCATGGATCTGATGGTGGCCGCCGGCGGCGGCGAGCGCGACTGGGCGCTCGACGAGGCCATCCAGGAGGAGTTGCCGGGCATAGCGCCCGAAGATCGCGAGGCATGGCTGCACCAGCGGCTGGCCAGTGGGCTGCGGCCCACCCTGTTCCTGGCGCAATTGCCCAATCTCCTCGCCGGTTCGATCTCCATCGTGCACAAGGTCGCCGGTTCCTCCCGCACGCTGATGGGCGAGGAAGGGGCGGGGGCCGAGGCGCTGCGCGTCGCCGCCGCGCGGATCGCCGCCGGCACGGCCGGGATGGTGCTGGTGGGCGCGGGCCTGGTCGCCGAGCGCTGGGACATCCTGCTGGTCTTCGCCGCCGCGATGCATCGCGGCGCGTGGTGCCCCGCGGCTGAGCGTGCGCGCATGGTGTTGGGCAGCCAGGCCGGCTTCCTGGTGCTGGAGAGCGAGAGCCATGCGAAGACGCGCGGCGCCCGCATCCTGGCGGCACTTCGCGATGTGCGGGTCGATGCCGGCCCGCAGGACGGCCGCGCCGCCCGCTTCGCCGCCCTGGCGCCGCAGGCCGGTGGGCTTTCGGTCGCGCCCTTCGGCGGCATGGCGGTGCGCGGTGCCGAGATGCTGGCCGACCGGCTTGGCGCCGGGCTGGAGGCCGCCTTCCCGGTGGGGGTGGCGCTGGCAGCGCTGCACGTCGAGGCCGGCCAGCCCGCGATCACGGTGCATGGCTTCGGCCACGGCCATGGCGAGTTTGCCGCGACCGTGGAGCCCTGCGCATGAAGGACCATCGCGGCCGCCCGCGCGTGGTGGTGACCGGCATGGGGCTGGTGACGGCCCTGGGGCGCGACCTTGCTTCGAGCTGGGCCGGGCTGCTGGCCGGCCGATCGGGCATCCGGGCCATCACCCGTTTCGACACCACCGGCATGCGCAGCCGGATCGGCGGCTGCGTCGATTTCCCGGGCGATCTGCCGGGCCGGCCGCTGACCGTGGCGCAGCGGCTGATCGCACTCGGCGAATTGGCGCTGGATGAGGCGGTGGCGATGGCCGGCCTGCCAAAACCCTTCCCCGGCCCGCTGAGCCTGGGCGTGCCGCCGACCGAGATCGAATGGCCGATGCGGGCGGATATTCGGGCCCGGGCCGGGAGTGGGACCAACCGTGACCTCGCCACCGCCTCGGCCGACATGCCCGCGGTGCACCAGATGCAGCAGGTGGTGGAGCCGCTGCGCCACCTCGCCCAGCGCTACGGCACGCGGGGCTTCCCGCAGGCCGTCACCACCGCCTGCGCCTCCGGTGCCTCGGCCATCCAGCTCGCGCTGGAGGCGATCCGCCGGGGCGAGACGGATTGCGTGCTGACCGGCGGCAGCGAGGCCTCGATGACGCCGGAGACGATGATCCGCTTCTCCCTGCTGCAAGCCCTCTCCGCCCGCAATGACCCGCCCCAGACCGCGTCCCGCCCCTTCAGCCTGACCCGCGATGGCTTCGTGATGGGCGATGGCGCGGCCGGCTTGGTGCTGGAGAGCATGGCGCATGCGACCGCCCGGGGCGCCACCATCCTGGGCGAGATTCTGGGCGTGGGCGAGCGGGCGGATACCTTCCATCGCACCCGCTCCAGCCCCGATGGCCTGGCGATTTCAGGCGCGGCGGAGAATGCGCTGCGCGATGCCGGCCTGGCGCCTGAGGCGATCGGCTATATCAACGCGCATGGCACCTCCACGCCCGAAAACGACAAGATGGAGGCGATGGCGATGCACCAGGTCTTCGGCGAGACCTGCCCGCCGATTTCCTCCACCAAGTCGATGCTGGGCCACACGCTCTCGGCCGCCGGGGCGATCGAGGCGGTGATCTGCCTGCTGGCGCTGCGCGACCAGATGCTGCCGCCGACCATCAACCAGACCGATACCGATGCGGGTCTGGGGCTGGATGTGGTGCCCGATGTCGCCCGGCCGCATGGGTTTGCGGCGGCGCTGTCGAACAGCTTTGGGTTTGGCGGGCAGAATGTCTGCGTCGTGCTGGGGCGCGCGGGGTAACGTGCTGGGGCGCGCGGGATAGCCCGCCTCAGCCCGCGGCGAGAAGCTGCGTGCTCACCGCGCTGGCCTCGATCCCGGCCCAGCCATAGCGCATCGGCGTCATGGCGCAGCTCGCCCAGTCCGCGTGCTGGTTGGCATAGTGGGGGCTGCCGGGATGGCCGGAGGCGCCGAGGAAGACGCTCCAGCGGCTGTTTTCCCAATCCCCGACATCGAAGGCGTAGCGCGCCAGGGCGCCATAGGTAGCGCGGGGGCCGAGCGGCGCCACCAGCCCATTGGCCCAGACCGTATCGCCATCACCGCCGATCGGCAGCGAGGGGGGGTCGAGCACCGCGGCGGCCGCCGGGAACAGGCCGGACAGGGGGTGGCTGAAGCGCGGCTGATGCGCCTCGCCCCAGGAACTCGCGGTGGCGGTGGCGGCCTCGTCCAGCGCCTCGGCCAGCAGCTGGTCCCAATCCGCGCCGCGCAGCAGCGTGGTGTCGTGGCTGCGCAGCAGGGCGGGCAGCGCCCACCAGAGCTGGGTGAGCGGCGCCACCCCCGGGGCCGGCGCCAGCCAGGGGTGGCCCGCCAGTGCGCCCAACCCGCTGGCGGCGGCGAAGCGCCGGGTCAGCGCCAGGCGGAAGGCGATGTAGAGGGTGGGGGTGGTGGCAGCGGGCTCCATCCTGCCATCCCAGTCCAGGATCTTCTCGCGCACCGCGGCACCGGGGCCCGCGACCTCGATGGCCTGCAGCGCGGCCTGGAAGGTGGCGGCCGGCGCCGAGAGCGTATCGGCATGGATCGCCCCGGCGGCGCCGGGTGCCCGCGCGCCGGGCGCCTTCAGCAAGGCCGCGATGCGCGCGGCGCGATAGGGCGGGTGGCAATCGGTGCAGAGGTAATCCGGATGGTCATCGGCCACCACGCGGTTGTTGGCGGTGACGATGATGCCGCCGGCGGGATTGATGACCTGCGGCATGGCCTCATGCTCGATCCAGCCATCCCATTCATGCTCGCCGGTCCAGCCCGGCATGGGCAGCCAGCCGTTTTCCCGGCCGCGGCGCGGCACCCGGGCACGCAGGAGAAAACCGGTATTGCCGGCGGTGTCGGCGGCGACGAGGTTGTGGTCGATCAGCCCCCAGCCGCGCGTCGCCTCGAACAGCCCGGCCACGGTTTTCGCCCGCAGCAGTTTCGGCAGGCAGTCGAAGGAAAGGTCGGTCTCGGCGAATTGCACGCTTTTCAGGGCGAGCGCGTGGCCCGAGGCTGGGTCGCCGGCGATGACCGGGCCGTGGCGGGTTTCCACCACCTCGACCTCGCGCGGGGCCTCGCCACGGATGGCGATGGTCTCCAGCCGCCGGCGCGGCGTCTCCCACTTGCCCTGGAACAGCGTGCGGCCGTTTTCGAAACGCTCGAGATAGAGGTCGTGGATATCGGCGAAGGTATGGGTCACGCACCAGGCGACACGGCCGTTCTGCGCGAAATGCGGCAAGCCCGGCACGCCAGGCACGGTCAGGCCCACCACATCAAAGGTATCGCAGGCGAGGTGTCCCTGCGCATACATGTTCGGCAGCTCGAAGAGCCGATGCGGGTCGCCGGCCAGGAAGGGGCGGCCGGTGGCGGATTGCTGGCCGCTCACCGCCCAATTGTTGCTGCCGCCGCCGGTCGCGTCGACCTCGGCGGTTTCCAGCAGCGCGGCGACGGCCGGCGCCAGGAATTCCAGCCCGGCCCGCCAGCGCAGCGATTCCTTCCCCTGCGGCAGGATCAGCGCATCGATGCCGCCATCATCATAGCGCAGCAGGGTGGTGCCTTTGCCGGCCACCGGCAGGGCGGCGGCGCGCCAGAGCTTGAACCAGACGCTGCCCATCAGCAGCCCCAGGCGGCGCATGACGGCGATGCTGTGCCAACCCTCCCAGGGTTCTGGGGTGGCGTTGAGAAGCTGGTATTCGATGGCCAGCGGCGCCCCTGAGGCAATGAAGGCATTCACCCCCGCGGCATAGCGCTCGATCATCGCGCGGGCCTCGGTGCTGAGGGCCGCGGCATCGCGCCGGCTGGCGGCCTCCACGCCCAGGCGGCGGGCCAGGGCGTCGGCGGGGAAGGCGGCCGCGCCGAGCCATTCGGCGCTACGGCCGAGCGCACGACGGCGGTTCAGCTCCATCTGGAACAGCCTGTCCTGGGCGTGGACGAAACCCTGGGCGAACCAGGCGTCACCGACGTTTTCGGCGCGGATATGCGGAATGCCTTCGGGATCGCGATACACGGTGACCTGGCCGGTGAGGCCCGCGACCCGCAATTCGCCCTCCAGCGGCGGGAGGGCGGCTTGCGCGGCGGCGCGGATCGTTTCGGTGTCCATTGCAACAGCACACCACGCTTGTCGGGCGCTGGCCACCATGCCTAGCCTGGGTTGTCAGAAGGAGGCGTGATCATGCGGATCGACCGGCGTTCGGCCCTGGGGGCGTCTTTGGGAACCATGGCCCTGCCCTTCATCGCCCGGCATGCCCAGGCCGCCGGCGCGCTGAATGTGGCGCTGGAGAGCGAAGTGGTCATCCTCGACCCGCACGCCACCACCGCCGCCATCACCCGCACCTTCGCCACCCATGTCTTCGACACGCTCTTCGCCATGGATGCCGAGGGCGTGATCCGGCCGCAGATGGTCGAAAGCTGGGAGATGGCGCCCGATGGGCTGCGCTGGGATTTCCTGCTGCGCCCCGGGCTGCGCTGGCATGACGGCCAGCCGGTCACGGCCACCGATTGCGTGGCCAGCCTGGAACGCTGGGCGCCGCGCGATGCGCTGGGCCGCATGCTCTGGGCCGCGAAGGCCGAGCTGGTGGCGACCGGCGCCCGGGGTTTCCGCCTCACCCTGAAGACGCCCTTTCCCCTGATGCTCGATGTGCTGGGCAAGCCCAATGCGCCGCTGCCGGTGATGCTGCCCGAGCGGCTGGCGGCGGTGCCGGTGGAGACGCGCATTCGCGAGATCATCGGCTCCGGCCCCTTCCGCTTCCGCGCCGCGGATTGGCGGCCCGGCGCCTCGATGGTGCTGGAACGCTTTTCTGACTACCGCCCGCGTGAGGAGCCGGCGAGTTTCCTGGCCGGCGGCAAGCGCGTGAAGATCGACCAGGTGACATGGCGCACCATGCCCGACCAGGCCACCGGCGCCACCGCGCTGATGGCGGGCGAGCTGGACTATATGCAGTACCTGCCCTTCGACTGGATCCCCAGGCTGGAGCGCGCGCGCGGGGTGCGCCTGCTTGGGCTGGGCGGCATCCATCAGTTCCAGGGCAGTTTTCGTATCAACCACGCCGCCGCGCCCTTCGATGACCCCGCGGTGCGGCGTGTGCTGTGGAAATGCCTGGACCAGGCCAGCATCCTGACCGCGATCGGCGTGCCCGAGCGGTTCCGTGCCCCCCCCTGCCCCAGCTTCTTCATGTGCGACACGCCGCTGGACAGCCGCCAGGGCGCCGAGGAGGCGCGGTTCGACCCGGTGGCGGCGCGCGCCATGCTGGCCGCCACCGGCTATCGCGGCCAGACCATTCAGTTCCTCACCACCCAGGGCGGCATCTCCCAGACAGCGGCGCAGGTGATGATCCAGGGCATGCAGCAGGCCGGTTTCTCGGTGCAGGAACAGGTGATGGATTGGGGCACGCTGCTGGCCCGCCGCGCCCGGCGCGAGGGCTGGAACATGTTTGCCGTCTACGCCAATGGCACGGACATGATCTCGCCGCTGACGCATTTCTATGTGGCCAATACCTGCGCGGATTTCCCGGGCTGGGATTGCGACCGGGGGATGCGCGGGCTGATCGATGAATTCGCAGCGGCGCGGGATGGGGCGGTGCGACGGGAACTGGCCGGGCGTATCCAGGCGGCGGCGGTGGCGCATGTGCCCTCGGTGATGTGGGGTCAGTTCACCATCCCGGCGGGCTATCGGGAGAGGCTGCGGAATCTGCCGCGCGCGGCCTATCCGATGTTCTGGGAGGTGGAGGTTTGACCCCGCCCGACGGCCCGCAAGCCCGGGCCGGGGACGGCGACGCCGCGCTGCGGGCGCGCGCCGCCCGGGTGGTGCCGGGCGGCATGTGGGGCCATCTCGACACCCGCCGTTTGCCCGCCGGCTACCCGCAGTTTTTCCAACGCGCCGAGGGCGGCCATATCTGGGACGCGAATGGCCGGCGCTATGTCGACCTCATGTGCTCCTGGGGCCCGATCGTGCTCGGGCACCACAACCCGGTGGTGGATGCGGCGGCGGCGAAACAGGCCGCGATGGGCGATTGCCTGAACGGCCCGGCGCCGGTGATGGTCGAGCTTTGCGAGGCGCTGGTCGAACGCGTGGCGCATGCCGATTGGGCGATGCTGCAAAAGAATGGCGGCGACGCCACCACCGCCTGCGTCACCATCGCACGCGCGGCGACGGGGCGGAACACCGTGCTGATCGCGCGCGGCTCCTATCACGGCGCCCTGCCCTGGTGCACGCCGGTGGCCACCGGCACGACGCCGCAGGACAGGGCGAATCAGGGCCGCTTCACCTATAACGACCTCGCCAGCCTGGAAGCCGCCGCCGATGCCGCCGGCAGCGATCTGGCGGCGGTGATCATCACCGGCTTCCGGCACGACAATGTGGTGGATCAGGAAATGCCGTCCCTGGCCTTCGCCCAGGGGGCGCGGGCGCTGTGCGACCGGCTGGGCGCAGCACTGATCATCGATGATGTCCGCGCAGGTTTCCGGCTGCATCGCGGCTGCTCCTGGGAAAGGCTGGGCGTGCAGCCCGACCTCTCGGCCTGGAGCAAGGCGATCGCCAATGGCCACCCGCTGGCGGCAGTGCTGGGGCGGGATTCGCTGCGCGAGGCCGCGGCGACCGTGTTCGTGACCGGCAGCTTCTGGTGCGGCGCGGTGCCGATGGCAGCCGCAGTGGCGACGCTTTCGGAAATGGACCGGATCGGGCTGCCGGAGCATCTGGAAGGGCTTGGCACCTATCTGCGCCAGGGCATGGCCAATCTGGCGCAGCGCCATGGCGTGGGGCTGCGGCAATCCGGGCCGGCGGCGATGCCGCTCTGGCTCTTCGACGATGATGCCGGCTTCGACAAAGGCAGCGCGTTTTGCCGGGCGGCGCTGGAGCACGGCGCCTATCTGCACCCCCGGCACAACATGTTCCTCAATGCCGCGCATACGCGGGCGGATATGGATGCGGTGCTGGCAGCGGCGGAGGCTGGGTTTGGCGCTATCGCCGCCCGAACAACCGCCTGAACCAGCCGAACAGGCTGCTCCGCCCCGTCAGCTTCTGATGCGCGACATGCGGCCGGCGCGCCGGCGGCGGCAGGGCGCTGGCCACGGTGTGGCGCCTGGCGTCGCCGCCATGGACCAGCTTCGTCTCCAGGGCCAGCACCTGGCGCACCGCCTCCGGCGGGTCGGTCACCAGCATGGCGTCGATGGCATCCGCCGCGCCATCCCAGGCCTCGGCCCGGCGCAGCGCATCCACCACCCTGACCTGCTGCTCGGCATCGAGGCCGGGGCCGGAGCGCCACAGCGCCACCGCCTCAAGCCGCCAGATGCGGGCCAGGTCCTGACGGTTCAGGTCATCGGCGGTCCAGGCGGCCTGCAGCATGGCCTCGGCCGCCTCGTGCATCGCACCGGTCTCCTCCAGCACATGCGCCCAGGCGAGGAAGCGGCGCGACAGCGGCGGGTGGGTGGCCTCGTTCACCAGCGAGCGGAAGGGTGCCGCCGCCACGACACGGGCGGCCGAGGGCCGGGCCTCGCGGATATCGGGCGCGGCATAGCCGCAGCGCGGGCATTGCTGCAGCCAATGGCCCATGGTCGAGCGCAGCGGCTCGCCCGGCCGCAGGTCGAGGTCGGGCGCCTGTTCGGGCGCGCCGGGGCGGAACACCACCTGCCGGCTGTCGGTGCTGCAGACGGCGCAGGTCACCTCGCCAGGGGCGGTGCGATGCGTCGTGCTGCGGGGTTGGGGCGCGGGAATGGCCATGATCGTGACAAAGTTAGTGCCTGTCGCGCCAAACCCAAAGGGGGATGTTGAATTGCGCGCTGCGGCATCGGATAAACACCTCATGCCCCGTGGCGACCTCTTCCCCGATATCGCGCCTTTCGAGACCGGCTTCCTGCCATTGTCGGACGGTCACGTCATGTATTGGGAGCAGGTTGGCAACCCGATGGGCGAGCCGGTGCTGTTCCTCCATGGCGGCCCGGGCGCCGGCGCGGGCGCGGTCCACCGGCGTTTTTTTGATCCGGCGCATTGGCGTCTCATCATTTTCGACCAGCGCGGCGCCGGCCGCTCCCGCCCGCTGGGTGAGCTTTCGGCCAATACGACGCCCCATCTCGTGGCCGATATCGAGGTGCTCCGGCATTTCCTCGGAATCCCGAAATGGCTGCTCTTCGGCGGCTCCTGGGGCTCGACGCTGGCGCTGGCCTATGCCCAGGCGCATCCCAACCGCGTGGTGGGCTGCGTGCTGCGTGGCGTCTTCCTGGGCCGGGACGCGGAGGTGGACTGGTTCCTCTATGGCCTCAGGCGCGTCTTCCCCGATGCCTGGTCGCATTTCGCCGAACATATTCCCGTGGCCGAACGCGGTGACCTGCTGGGCGCCTACCTTAAGCGCCTGACCGATCCCGAGCCCTCGGTCCATCTCCCCGCCGCGCGGAGTTGGAGCGCCTTCGAGGGGTCCTGCTCCACCCTGCTGCCCAGCCCCGATACGGTGGCGAGCTTCGCGCAGGACCGCACGGCGCTCGGCCTCGCGCGGATCGAGGCGCATTACTTCGCCCATAAGCTGTTTCTGCGCGAGGGCGGGCTGCTGGCGGGGATGGGCTCGGTCGCGCATATCCCGGCCGAGATCATCCAGGGTCGCTACGACATGGTCTGCCCGGCGGAAACGGCGTTCGATCTCGCCGCCGCCTGGCCGCGTGCCCGGCTGACGGTGGTGCCCGATGCCGGGCATTCGGCGCTGGAGCCCGGTATCCGCACCGCGCTGGTGGCGGCGGTGGAGCGGTTTCGGCGGCGTTGACCCAAGGGCCTTCGAACAAGGCGCTGGACATGCTGGCGGCGGCCGGGATCGCCTTTCGTGTGGTGGAGCACCGCGCCGTCTTCACCGTGGCCGAATCCACCGCTCTTCGCGACGATCTGCCCGGCCTGCATTGCAAGAACCTGTTCCTGCGCGCGGCGAAGGGCGAGGGGTTTTTCCTCGCCACGCTGGAGGCAGACCGGGTGCTCTCGGTCAATGCACTGGCGCGGGCGGCGGGCTGGCCAAGGCTGCGCATGGCCAGCGCCGAGGAACTGCTTGCCACCCTCGGCGTCACCCCCGGCTCCGTCACACCGCTTGCGCTGGTCAATGCCGCGCCTGGGCAGGTGAAATTCGCCCTTGATGCCGCCATCGCCGAAGGGCCCGCGCCGCTGTGGTGCCACCCCCTGCGCAACAATGCCTCGGTCGCGCTGGACCCGCGGGCCTTGCGCGGCTTCCTGGCCGGGCTGGGCCACCCCGTGCAGGTCGTGGCGCTGTGACGCGCATCCTGGTCGATGCCGATGCCTGCCCGGTGCGCGACGAGATTTTCCGGGTGGCCGGCCGGCTGGGTTGCGAGGTCGTGCTGGTCTCCAACGGTTCCCGCCCGATACGCCCGCCGGAGGAAACCTTCGTCCGCCAGGTGATCGTGGCCGAGGGGGCGGACGCCGCCGATGACTGGATCGTCGAGCAGGCGACCCCCGCCGATGTGATCACCACCGCCGACATCCCGCTGGCCGCCCGCGCGCTGGAAAAAGGTGCCCGCGCGCTCTCCTTCAAGGGCCATGACTGGACGGCCCAGAACATCGGCAGCGCGCTGGCCGGGCGGGAACTCGCGCGGCACATGCGTGAGACCGAGCTCGCCCGCGGCGGGCCCAGCCATGGCCCCAGCGCCATGGCCACGGCCGACCGCTCGCGCTTCCTCGACGCCCTCGACCGCGCCATCCACGCGGCGCGACGGGGGCCGGAGAAACCCATGCTCCGCATCCCACCCGGCGGGTTCTGAAACCGCCGCCGGGCTGCTAGACCACGCTGCGCCCACATGCGTTCGCTCCGCATGGTCTAGCCATTTGCTGAGAGGATGATTCACCGTTTCGGTGATTCCACCTCAACGGATCATGCTCTAGGAAGACCTGATGAACCGCCGCCACCTCCTGCTGTCGCTGCCGCCGCTGGGCCTGCTCGCGTCCTGCGCCGCCACGCCCCCGCCCGCGCCCGAGGGGCCGGAGATCAGCTATTCCTACCTGCCGAAGCTGCGGCTGAACGTCGCCAGCATCGAGATCGACCCGACGCGGCCCAATGCCGGGCCGACCGATGTCGGCCGCGAGCTTCGGCCCACCCCGCCCGAGGCCGTGCAGATCATGGGCCGCGACCGCCTGGCCGCCTTCGGCACCGAGAACGCCGCGCGTTTCGTCACCCTGCGCGCCGCTATCCTGCGCGAGCGGCTGCCCGGGCAATCCGGCCTCTTCGCCGGCGACCCGGGCGAGCGGCTGAACTGCACCCTGACCTGCCGCCTTGAGATCCGCGGCGCCAACGACCAGCGCCTGGGCTTCGCCGAGGCCACGGTGAGCCGCACCGCGCCCACCGAAAGCAGCGTCGCCGCCCGCAGCCGCACCGCCACCAGCCTGCTGCGCCGCGCGACGTTTGACCTCAACACCGAATTCGAGTTCCAGCTCCGCCGCGCCCTGCGCGACTGGCTGGTGGAGGGCGAGCGCGCCGCCCCACCGCCGCCGGGTGGCGTGGTGCGGGAGAGCCTCTGACGGCTTGATCCGCGTCAAGGCGAGACCAGGCCCGGCGCCATAGCCTGCCCCCGCAACGGAGGATGCGACATGGCGGCGAATATCCTGGAACAGCGACGGATGGCCCTCGAGGAGGCGTTCTTCGCGCGGCATAATGCGGCACTGCTGCAGCGCATGATCGCGGCCGATGACGCGGCCGCAGCGCATGCCGCCCTGGCCGAAGCTTCGGGCATCGCCGATGAGGGCAAGCTGGCGCTGCTGGAGCAGCTGGGCATCGGCGCGGGCACGCTGGCGGCGCTGGTGCTGGCGCCGCTGGTGCTGGTGGCCTGGGCCGATGGCGCCGTCTCGGCCGCCGAGCGCGAGGCGGTGCTGGGCTGTGGCGCCGCCGCCGGCCTGCCGCCGGGCGGCCCGGGGATGGACATGCTGGAGTCCTGGCTGCAAGCCGCGCCGCCAGCCGCGCTGGAGGCCGCCTGGGCGGCCTATGCCGGCGCGCTGTCCAACCGCCTTGCGCCCGAGGCCAATGCGGCCCTGGCCGCGCATCTGCTGGGCGATGCCAGGGCTGTGGCGCGGATCTCCAGCGGGTTTCTCGGGCTGGCCTCGCGGATTTCAGCCGCTGAACAGGCCGTGCTCGACCGGTTGCAGGCCGCTTTTCACCGGTAGATCATTGCGAGGTACCGGCTTACATTCCCGTGAACCAAAGGGAATTCTCCATGCCGATCACCCTGAGCAACCCGGCGGGGGTGCATAAGCCCGCCTCCAACTACTCACACGCTGCCCTGGTGACCGGGCCGGGACGGCGGCTGGTGATCTCGGGCCAAGTCGGCGTCGCGCCGGATGGCAGCGTGCCCGAGGGCAGCGTGGCGCAGATGGACCAGGCCCTGGCCAATATCGGCGTCATCCTGGCCGCGCATGGCATGACGCCGGCCAATCTGGTGAAGCTGAATGTCTATCTGCTTAATCTCGGCTGCATCCGCCATTGGCGGGCGCAGCGCGATGCCTTCCTGGGCGGGCATGCGCCGGCCAGCACACTGCTGCTGGTCTCGGCCCTGGCCGACCATCGCTTCATGGTCGAGATCGAGGCCGAAGCGGCGGACTGACCCGCCGCTTCGGCGTCAGATCATGTCGATGAGAAAGGTCTTGGCCATGAAACCGGCCAGGGCGGCTGCGGCCACCGCACCACCGGTGCCCAGCCGCGCATGCGCGGCGGCGTAGATCACCCCCGCGGCGATGATCCCCCAGCCCAGCGGCGAGGCGTATTGCAGAGCGTCCGGGATCTGGAGCATGGCAGTTTCCTATCGTTGGTTTCATGACGATAGTGATACATGTCGGCCATGCCAAGCAAAATCAGCCCGACAGGCTGGTCTTTGCCGCCCCGTCGGGGGCGAAATTCGCATCCGCCAGCCAGGCCTCGATGCGGGCCTGCACCGCCGGCCATTCGGCGCCCAGGATGCTGAACCAGGCGGTGGAGCGGCTGCGGCCCTTCACCACCAGCATGTCGCGCAGCGTGCCCTCATAGGTGAAGCCCAGGCGGCCGGCGGCGCGGATGGAGGGCGCATTCAGCGCATTGCATTTCCAGGTCAGGCGGCGATAGCCGAGATCCTCCATGGCGTGGCGCATGAGCAGGAACATTGCCTCGGTCGCCGCGCGGGTGCGCTGCATGCGCGGGCTGAACCAGATGTTCCCCAACTCGATATGGGCGTGGGCGGGGTGGATCTCCATCAGCGTGAGCCAGCCATCGGCGGTGCCGCTGCGGTGTGGACGGATGGCCCAGGCCAGCGGGTCGTGGGTGGCGGCGAAGTTGCCCACGAAGCTGCGCATGGCGGCGGCATCGGCGAAGGGGCCGTAGCCCAGATAGGCCCAGCCGGAGCCGTCACGGTCGGCCTGCGCCGCGGCGAAGAGTTCGGCGGCGTGGCGGACATGCAGCGGTTCGAGATCGACGCTGCGGCCCTTGTGCGGGATGCGGGCGGGGATCGGGCGGGGGGTGGTGTCGCCCTGGGGGCCGAGGGGCGGGTTGGTTTCGGGGTCACTTGGAACTTGCTGCATTCGGCTTCCCTATCCTGCCGACGCGCACAAGCGCTATCCCCATGCCCAAAGCGAGGGCGCCGAGTTGCACCGCCGTAGCCTGGATCAGCGTCACGATGGTGGCGCCGGTGATGGTCTGCGACGGCACGGCCGCGGGCGCGACGATGCGGCCGATGAACTCGCCCAGCCACATCACGGCGACGAAGGCCAGCACCGCACCATTCATCAACAGGAAGGTGTTCAGCACCTTTTTGATTTGCTCGCGGGTGAATTCCTGCCAGGCAAGTTCGTTGGCGGAAAATTCCTTCCAGGCCCGTTCGTCTGCCAGAACGTCCCCCGGAGCGCTGGCCACCAGATCGTAGGCCGGAGCGACGGCCACGATACGCCGAACCTTACGCCTGCCACCCGCGGTCGAGGCCGCATCGGGCGAAGGCTGGACAGTTTCGCCAGCCGGCGAATTCACATCCTCGGGTCCTGACACGGAACCTCAGGCCGCCCTTTCCGGCCGCCGGGGCTCGGCTTCCGGCTGCCGGGGCTCGGCAACCCGAACCGTGATCGTTTCCGGCTGCTCACCATCGGATCCGGTGTCCACTAGGGTCAGAACGCCACGGTCGGCAAGCGGCGCGATTGCCACATAAGTCCCGATGGCGCGCGCCAGCGCGGCTTCCAGCGTGTCGTCACCGAAGATGCGGCCGGCGCGCATCAGCATGTGGACGGATTCTGGTCCAAGCGTGACGTATCGAACATCGCTCACTGCTTCACTCCTTTATACGACGGACGCCGCGATGGCGGCCGGTGTGGCTTCGGGGGCAATATGCTCTGGTTGATCACGTTAGCCGTTCAAATCTGGGGCAGAACTACGTCGATGTGCCGCCCTGCAATGCTGAACGGCCCCGGTCCCTTGGCTCCAGCTCGGTCCAACTCCGCGGCGATCCTGCCAGCGAGGCCTTGCTCGACGCCCAGGCTGGCTGCCGCCGCCATGATCCAGGACTGGCCATGCCAGGCAACGGCCTGATCGGGCGTGGCATCAGGCCTTGGCAGGGTTCCGTTCCGAACCGCATCGCTTAATGCCCGTGTCGTTGTCTGGAGGATGCGTGCGGCCTCAAGACGACCGAATCTGTTTTCCTGGCCAGGCAATTTCTCAACCTCTTCTGCAATGCAGAACGCTTGTCGCCTGTCCTCGCTGGGTTTCGCAATGCCGATTATGCGCCGAACGCTTCCGCTTGCGCCCCGCACGCCTGCGCAGCATACCGCTCCGATGAGTGACACCGCCACCGCAAAAGCCCTCGCCGCCTTCTACCAGGAGGAGGTGCTCTGGCTTCGCCATTGGGATGACAGGCTGTTCAGCTTCCGCTGCACGCGCGACCCTGCCATGCGCTTCGTGGCCGGGCAATTCGCCATGATCGGGCTGATGGTCGAGGGCAAGCCGCTGACGCGGGCCTATTCCATGGTCTCGCCGCCATGGGATGAGGGTTTGGAGTTCCTCTCCATCAAGGTGCAGAACGGGCCGCTGACCTCGCGCCTGCAGCACATCCAGGTCGGGGAAAAGGTGCTGATCGGCCGCAAGCCGGTGGGCACGCTGGTGGTGGAGAACCTGGCTCCCGGGCGCAACCTGTGGATGCTCGCCACCGGCACCGGCCTCGCCCCCTTCATGAGCCTGATCCGCGACCCCGACACCTACGAAAAATTCGACCGCGTGGTGGTGGCGCATACCGTGCGGCAGGTCAGCGAGTTGGCCTATCGGCAATACATCACCGAGGAATTGCCGGCGCATGAATTGCTGGGCGAATGGGCATCGGAAAAGCTGGTCTATGCGCCGAGTGTCACGCGCGAGCCCTTCCCGGTGCAGGGCCGCATCACCACCCGCATCGAGAGCGGCGCCGTCTATGCCGAAACCGGCCTGCCGCCGCTGGACCCGGCGCTGGACCGGGTGATGATGTGCGGCTCGGAGGCGTTCAACGCCGATACCGAGGCGCTGGTGGAGAAACTCGGCTTCGTCGAGGGCACCAACAACCAGCCCGGCAGCTATGTGCTGGAGAAGGCCTTCGTCACGAAATAGGCTTGGCCGTGCCGAACCCCGCCACCAGCTCGCGGATCCGCGCCGGATCGCTCTGCTCCATCACCCGCCGTGCGAACCGCGCGCAATCATCGATATCCAGCGCCCGGATCGCCTGCTTCACCCGCGGGATGGAGCTGGCGTTCATAGACAGGCTGCGGATGCCAAGCCCCAGCAGCAGCGGCACCAGCCGGGGGTTGCCCGCCATCTCGCCGCAGACGCTGACCTGCATGCGCATCCGCAGCGCCGCTTCGGTGGCGAATTGCACAAGGCGCAACACCGCGGGGTGCAGCGGGTCGTAGAGATGCGCCACATCCGTCTCCGCCCGGTCCACCGCGAGGGTGTACATGGCAAGGTCATTGGTGCCGATGGCGAAGAAATCGGCCTCCAGCGCGATGGCGTCCGCGGCCAGCGCCGCACCGGGCGTCTCGATCATGGCACCCAGCGGCGGCAGTTTCTCCGGCAGCGCCTCGCCACGGCGGCGCAGGCGGCGGGCCACGCGTTCATAGATCTCCCGCGACTGGGCCACCTCCTCCGGGATGGTGATCATCGGCAGCATGACGCGCACCGGGCCGCGGGCGGAAACCCGAAGAATGGCGGCGAATTGCTCTTCCAGCAGCTCGGGCCGCTTCAGCAGCAGGCGGATGCCGCGCAGGCCGAGTGCCGGGTTCGGCCCGCCGCTCATCGGCACGCCGGCGGCCAGCGCTTCCATATCCTTCTCGCCGCCCCAATCCAGCACGCGGATGGTCACGGCATCGCCCGCCATCGCCTCGACGATGCTGCGATAGGCGTCGAACTGCGCATCCTCATCGGGCAATTCTGCGCGGTTCATGAACAGGAACTCGGACCGCAACAACCCGATGCCCTGCGCGCCGGCCTGGGCGATCAGCGGCAGCTCGGCCGGAATTTCCAGATTGGCCTGCAGCTCGACCAGCTCGCCATCGGTGGTCTCCGCCGGCAGGCGGCGCAGCTTGCCGAGCTTGGTGCGCTCGCGGGCATAGCCGGCCAGGCCCTCGCGCGCGGCTGCCAGCGCGCCCTCGCCGGGGTGGAGGACGACCTGGCCGGTGCCGCCATCGAGCACCGCGTGATCGCCACGCGCCGCCGCCTCGGTCAGCCCATGGCAGCCCAGCACGGCGGGGATGCCGAGTGCGCGCAGCATGATGGCGGTGTGGCCATCGGCGCCACCCTCCTCGGTGGCCACGCCCGCGATCCGCGCGGGGTCGAGCAGCGCGGCATCGGCCGGGGTGATTTCCTCGGCGATCAGGATCGCGCCGGGCGGCACGTCCTTCAGCGACCGGAAGGGGGTGGCGGTGATGGTGCGGATCAGCCGGCGGCCGATCTCGCGCACCTCGCCCGCACGGCGCAGCAAGCCGGCCTTGTCGTCATCCTTGGCCGCCAGGATGATCGCCGCGATCTCCTCCGCCTCGTCCAGCACCGCGGTCTCGGCACCCAGGCCCGCATCGCCGATGCGCTTGCGCGCCCCGCGCAACAGCCGCGAATTGCCCAGCATCAGGATATAGGCGTCGAGCAGGGGCGCGAGTTCCTCCTGCGCCTCCTCGGGCAGGATGTTCAGCCTTGTCTTGAGCTTGGTGACCTGCTTGCGGGCGGTGACGGCGGCCTGGGTGAGTTTCTCCCGTTCGGCCTCGACCTCAGCCGCGGTGATCATGCGCCGCGGCGCATCGGCCGCCACCTCGCTGGTGTCGTGGATCGGCCCGATGGCGATGCCGGGCGAGACGGCGATGCCGCGAAAGACGGTTTCCTTGGTGGGTTTCCTGGCGCGGGGCCTGGGTTCAGTCTTCATGGAACCCGGCCTCGACCAGGCCGGCCACGGCTTCCATCGCCTCCTTCGCGTCCCAGCCCTCGGCGGTGATCTCAACCGAGCTCCCCTGGCCCGCGCCCAGCATCATCAACCCCATGATCGAGCAGGCCGGCACCACCTGGCCATCGCGCAGCACATGCATGCAGGCGGCGTAGCGCTCGGCCACCGCCACCAGCTTGGCCGCGGCGCGGGCATGCAGGCCGCGGGAATTGCGGATCAGCACATGGCGGCGCAGCACATGCGCGCCGGTGCCGGGTTCGGGGCAGCCGCAATCCACATCTGCACTCGGGGCGGCGGCGGGCAGCTGGTCCATCAACGTGTTCCTTTATGGCCGTTGCCGCCCGGCGCGTCATTGCCGGCGGTGATGTATTTGCGCCCGGCCTGGGCGGCGTGATCAACCGCCTCCCCAAGGGGTTCGCTGCCGCGGATTTTCGCGAGTTTCACCAGCATCGGCAGGTTCACCCCCGCAATCACCTTCACTCGGCCGTTTGAGAGGGAAAGGGCGAGGTTCGATGGCGTGCCGCCCAGGATATCGGTCAGCAGCACCACGCCATCGCCCTGGTCGACCGCGCCGATGCTCTCGCGGATATCGGTCCGCCTGCCCTCCAGGTCATCCTCCGGGCCGATGCAGACGGTGGCCACGGCGCGTTGCGGGCCCACCACGTGCTCCATGGCCAGGCGCAGCTCCTCGGCCAGGCGGCCATGGGTGACGAGCACGAGACCGATCATCGGGGGCTTCGGAAGGGTTGGGTCATTCAACAGTCGTCATATGGGTGTCACACGGGGCAATGTCACGCGGGGTCGCCGGGGGGGCGATCTCGAAGTGCGGCGTGTTAGACCCACGCGCCGCCTCGGGCAATTCCCGATGGGACAGTTCCACCCGCCATCCGTGCATGGCCGATGTGCTGGCCAGGTGGGCTGCCAGCTTTTCCGCCACGAAAACCGAGCGATGCCGCCCGCCGGTGCAACCCAGCGCGATGGTGAGGTATTTCTTGCCCTCGGCGACATAGCGCGGCAGCAGCGGGTCCAGCAGCGCCGTCAGATTCTGCCAGAAGGCGGGGAAGGCCGGGTCCTCGGCCACATAGGCGGCCACCCCGGCATCGCGCCCGGTCAGTGGCTTGAGCGCGGCTTCGTAATGCGGGTTGCGCAGGAAGCGCAGGTCGAAGACCAGATCCGCCTCGCGCGGCAGGCCCTTGGGGAAGCCGAAGCTCTGCACGGTGATGGACAGTCCGGGCGCGCCCTCGGGGCGGAAACGGGCCTCCATGCGGCGGCGCAGCTCGGGCAGCGGTACGTCGGTGGTGTCGACCAGCAGGTCCGCGGCCTCGCGCAGCGGGGCCATCAGCAAGATTTCGCGCGCGATGCCGTCCTGCACCCGGGTACCCAGCGGCCCCCCCGGTGCGAGCGGGTGGCGCCGCCGCGTCTCGGTGTAGCGGCGCAGCAGCACCGCATCCTCGGCGGTGGCGAAGAGCAGGGTGGGCGAGAGGTCGGGCCGGAGCCGCAGGCGCTCGATGATCAGCAGCAGCTTCTCCGGGTCGAACCCGCGCGAGCGGGTGTCGACCCCGACGGCGATGGGCAGGTCGCCATCGCCCAGCAGGGCTTCGAGCACCGCGAGCGGCGGGTTGTCCACCGTCTCATAGGCCAGGTCCTCGAGCATGTTGAGGATGGAGGCGCGGCCCGCCCCCGAAAGCCCGGTGATGATGACCACCGGGCGGGTCACGGCGTGAAGGCGCCCGCGCGCTGGTGCAATGCGCCCGTCGCCGCGCGCATCGCCCAGATGGCTTTTTCCGGCGCGGCGACGTCTTCGGGGTCCAGCGCGAATGCCGGCAATTCCCGGTCCAGCGCCTGCCAGCGCATGGGCTCAGGCAGGCGGGGGATGGCGGAGGCGGGCCCGAGCCGGGCCACCGCCGCCAGGACCGCCGTCTGGAACGGCAGGGACTGGAACACGCCCAGGCCACGCACCTCGAAACACCCGGCCAGGGCGGGCGGCGCGCTGGCCGAAAGCCCCTCCGGCGTGGCGGCAATCGCCACCTGGTCATCCGCCACCAGGGCCCAGCCGCGCTCCATCAGGCGCAAGGCCAGGGAGGATTTTCCGGCACCCGGCAGGCCCAGCAGAAGCAAGCCCGCGCCGCCCAGGGCGACACAGGAAGCATGGAGCAGCATGGGACACGGTCCGGCTGGGGGGTCATCAAGAACAGTTTATGGCGTAAATGTGGGAGGTGGGGAAGGGCTGGCGGCAGCCCGGGATTGATCGCGGCTCGATCGCGGCGCCAGGAAACCTGGCTTGCCCGGGACCGCAAATCCCCCATCACAACCCTCTGTCAGCACATGATTACCCTGGGTTCACAAACCCGGCCTTGGCGGCGGCCGCCGCGGCGGGCATGCAGCAGCGCCATGAGCATCACCCGCACCTCCATCGCAGCCGCCCATGCCCGGATCGGGGCCGATATCCGCCGCACCCCCGTTCTGTGGCTCGAGGATAAGCTTTGCCTGAAGCTCGAACAGCTCCAGCGCGGCGGCAGCTTCAAGGCCCGCGGCGCCTTCAACCGGCTGCGCCAATCGGCCGATCTGGGCGCGGGCGTGGTCGCGGCCTCGGGCGGCAATCATGGCGTGGCCGTGGCGCTCGCCGCGCGTGCCCTGGGCGCGCGGGCGACGATTTTCGTGCCCGAGGTCAGCAGCCCGGCCAAGCAGGCCCGCATCGCCGGTCTGGGCGCCGAGTTGGTGGTGGGCGGTGCCGGCTACGCCGAGGCGCTGGAGGCCGCGCAGCGCCACGTCGCGCGGACCGGCGCGACCACGGTGCATGCCTATGACCAGCCCGAGGTGCTCGATGGCCAGGGGACCGTCGCGCTGGAATGGCAGGAGCAGGCGCCGGAGCTGACCCATCTGCTGGTCGCCGTCGGTGGCGGCGGGCTGATCGGCGGCATGGCCGCCTGGCACGCCGGCAGCCCGACCGAGATCGTGGCGGTCGAGCCCGAGACCAGCCATGCCCTGCACGCCGCCCTCGCCGCCGGCCGTCCGGTGGATGTGCCGGTCAGCGGCATCGCCGCCGACAGCCTGGGCGCCCGCCGGGTCGGCGCGCTGATGTTCCCTATCGCCGCCGCGCATGTCGGGCGCTCGCTCCTGGTCAGCGATGCTGCGATCATCGAGGCGCAGCGCTGGCTCTGGGCGGAATGCGCTGTGGTGGCCGAGCCGGGTGGGGCGGCGGCGCTGGCGGCGCTGCGCAGCGGCGCCTTCGTCCCGCCGCCCGGCGCGCGGGTGGGCGTGCTGGTCTGCGGCGGGAACACCGCGCCGGGCGGCGTGGCCTGACCGCCCCCCCCATCCGCTTCGCCGCCGCGACCTTCATCGCCGCCGCGACGCTCGCCTTCGCCGGCGTCTGGATGAGCACGCCACTCGCCGCCGTGCTGCTGACCGAGGCGGGCGCCTCGCCGGCGCTGGTCGGGCTCTATGCCGCCTCGGTCTGGGTCGCCGCCCTGGTGACGGCGCCGGGCACGCCGTGGTTCGCCGGGCGCATCGGCGGCGCGCTGCGGCTGCACCGGCTGGCCGGACTGGTCTCGGCGCTGGCGCTGCTGTCCCTGGCCTTGAACCCGCCGCTCTGGCTGTGGTTCGTCATTGGCCCGGTGCTGGGCGCTGCCTCCTGCCTGACCTGGACGACCGCCGATGCGATCGCCGGCGCCATGGCCCCGCCGGGCCGTGAGGGCCAGTTTCTCGGCCTCTATCAGACCTTCGTCTCGGCCGCGATCGGCGGCGGACCGGCCATGCTGTGGCTGACCGGCGTGCAGGCCAGTGCCTTCGCCGGCTGCGCCGCATTGATGGCGCTGGGTTTTCTTCTGACGCTGCGCCTGGGCGAAGTGGCCGGCGCGGTGCCGCGGCGGATGCGCATGAGCATCCCCAGGCTGCGCCCGGTGGCACTGATGATGCTGGCCCCGGCCGGCGCCGCCCTGCTCTGCGGCGCGCTGGAGAGCACGGCGGGCGCCGTCTTCCCCGTGCAGGGGCTGGCGCTCGGGCTGGGCGCGGTGGCCGCGGCCTCCATCGTGGTGGCCACCGGCTTTGGCAATATGCTGTCGCAATACCCGGTGGGGCGGATGGCGGACCGCTTCGGCTCGCATCGCGCGCTGCTCGGCTGCGCGGTGGCGGTGGCGCTGGGCTCGTTGCTCTGGCCGCTGCTGGCGCCGGGCTGGGGGATATGGCCTGTCCTGGCGGTCTGGGGCGGGGCGGCGGGCTCGATCTACACCCTGGGCATGGTGCGCGCGGTGCAGCGATTCGCAGGTCCGGCCCGGGCGCTGGGGATGGCCGGGCTGAACACCGCCTATCTGCTGGGCGGCGCCGTGGGCGCGCCGCTGGGCGGGCTTCTGCTGGAGGCCATGCCGGGCTGGGGCCTGCCGGTGGTGCTGGCGGCGATCGCGCTGGGCGGGGGCCTGGCGCTCAGCCTGGCGGCGCTGCGACGCGGCGGGTGAAGGGGGCGGCCCCGAGGTCGAGCTTTTGCAGATCCGCGACCTCGTCGATGTCATGCCAGGGGGCGGTCAGGTGGACCCGCAACCCTCCAGCGGCGGCGAGCGTGGCGGAGAGCGTCTCCGCGCTGCTCCAGGGAATGCCCCGGAACAGCGCCGGCGCCGGGGCACGCAGGGCCACCGCGCAATAGCCGCCATCATGGGCGGGGATGAAGGCCGCGTCATGGCTGGCCATGGCCGAGAGGGCCTCCTCCAGCAGCGCCGGCGGCAGGTCGGGGCTATCGGTGCCCATCAGCAGCGCGGGGCCACCCTGGCTGAACAGGGTGGCGAAGGCCGCCAGCATGCGCTGGCCGAGATCGCCCTCCACCTGCGGCGCCATCGCCATGCCCGGCGGCAGCAACGGCATGATCTCCGCCGCCGCATCGGCCGGCGCGAAAAACGCCGTGGCCTGGCCGAGACCTTTGGCCAGGCGGGCGGAGTCGGCCAGAAACCCCGCCGCGTATTCCGCCGCCCGCAAGTCTCCCAAGGTGGCGGCCAGCCGGGTTTTGGCATAGCCAGGGCGCGGCGCCTTGCACATCAGCCCGACCATCCGCATCCAAACCACCCCGTCGAATGTAACCAGTGCGACCCTCGGAGCGAAAGCCAGCCATGCCCCGCAAACCTCACCTGAAGAACGGCGTGCTGCAAGCCGACCTCTGCATCATCGGCGCCGGCTCCGGTGGCCTCAGCGTCGCCGCGGGTGCAGCCCAGATGGGCGCCGCCGTGGTGCTGATCGAAAAGCACCTGATGGGCGGGGACTGCCTCAACACCGGCTGCGTGCCGAGCAAGGCCCTGATCGCCGCCGCCCATGCCGCGCAGGCGCAGCGATCGGGGGCGCGTTTCGGCGTGGCGCCGGTGGAGCCCCAGGTCGATTTCACCCAGGTGATGGCCCATGTGCATGGCGTGATCGGCGCCATCGCCCCGCATGACAGCGTGGCACGTTTTGAGGGCCTGGGCTGCACCGTCATCCAGGCCGCCGCACGGTTTTCCGGCCCGGGCGAGGTGGAGGCGGGCGGCCAGCGGATTGCGGCCAGGCGCTTCATCATCGCCACCGGTTCGCGCGCCGCGCTGCCTCCCATTCCAGGCCTGGCCGGGACGCCGCACCTCACCAATGAGACGCTGTTCGAACTGACCGAACTGCCGGCGCATCTCGCGGTGATCGGCGGCGGGCCGATCGGCCTGGAAATGGCGCAGGCCTTCCGCCGGCTGGGAAGCGTGGTCACGGTGCTAGAACGCGCCACCATCCTGCCGAAGGACGAGCCCGAGGCGGTGGCCGTGGTGCGCGCGGCCCTTCTGGCCGAGGGCGTGCGGATCATCGAGGGCGCCTCGATCAGCCGCGTCGATCCCGGCCGCATCACGCTGGCAGACGGCGTGGTGGAGCCCAGCCATATCCTGGTCGCCGCGGGCCGCCAGCCGGTGATCGCGGGGCTGGGGCTGGAGGAGGCCGGCATCGCCTTCACACCGAAAGGCATCACGGTGGATGCGGGTCTGCGCACCACCAACCCGCGCGCCTTCGCCATCGGCGATTGCGCGGGCGGGCCGCAATTCACCCATATCGCCGGCGCCCATGCCGGCATCATCATCCGCCGCGCGCTCTTCGGCCTGCCGGCGAAGACGGATTACCGGGCGCTCCCCTGGGTCACCTATACCGACCCCGAACTGGCCCATGCCGGGCTGACCGAGGCCGAAGCCCCGGGTTGCAAAACGCTGCTCCAACGGCTGGACGGCAATGACCGCGCCCAGGCCGAAGCGGCCACGGAAGGCCTGGTGAAGCTGGTCCTCAGCCCGAAGGGCGTGATCCTGGGCGCGACCATCGTGGCCCCGGGCGCGGGCGAGATGATCGGCATGTGGGCGCTGGCGATCCAGAAGCGGCTGAAGGTGGGCGATATCGCCGCCACCACCCTGCCCTATCCCACCCTTGCCGAGGCCGGCAGACGCGCGGCCGGCGCCTGGTTCACCCCCAGCCTGTTTGGGCCGAAGGTGCGGTTCTTCGTCGGGCTGACGCAAAGGTTCCTGCCATGAAGAAGCTGTTCATCGTCCTGGCCGTCGTGGCGCTGCTGCTGGCACTGCGCTTCACCGGGCTGGGCGAGCTGCTTTCGCTCGACACGCTGGCCCGGCACCGCGCGGTGCTGACCGACTGGGTGGCGGGGAACCCGCTGATTGCCGCGCTGGCCTATGTCGCCATCTATACGGCGGCCACCGCCTTCTCGCTGCCCGGCGCCCTGGTGCTGACGCTCAGCGGCGGCTTCCTGTTCGGCGCGGTGCTCGGCACGGCGCTGACGGTGGTGGGCGCCACGGCCGGGGCCACCTTGGTCTTTCTCTTCGCCCAGCGGGTGTTCGGCGCCGATGCGCTGCAAAAACTGGGGCCAAGGGCCGAGGGGCTGGCCCGCGGCATCCAGGCCAATGCCTGGTCCTATCTGCTGGTGCTGCGGCTGGTGCCGCTGTTTCCCTTCTTCCTGGTGAATCTGGTGCCGGCGTTCTGCGGCGTGCGGACTTCCGTCTTCGTGGCCACCACGGCCTTGGGCATCATCCCCGGCACGGCGGTGTTTTCGCTCAGCGGCGCGGGGTTGGGTCGGGTGCTCGACGCCGGTGGCGCGCCGAGCCTCGCGGGCATTCTCACGCCCGAGATCATCGCCGCCCTCTGCGGCCTGGCCTTGCTGGCCTTGCTGGCCATTCCGCTGAAAAAGCGCTTCAGCGCGGGATGACCGAAGGCGGCAGCGCCGGAGGTCTGTTCCCCCGCCCACCGGCCTAGCGCTTGCGGTTGACGAAGCGCGCCATCATCTCGCGCGGCTCGCCCGTGTTCCAGCTGGCGGCGAAGGCGGGAATGCCGGCTTCGATGGCCTGGGAGAGCGGCAGATCCTCCCACTGACGGATCAGCGCCTTCTGGTTCCGGATGGCCACAGGCCCGGCATGGGCGATGAGGTCGCACCACGCGTCGCAGGCCGCGTCCAGCGCATCGGGCACCGCCACGCGCTCCAGAAAACCCCATTCGGCCATCGTGGAGGCGGAAAAAGTCTCGCCCAGCAGCAGCAGGCGCCGGGTGCGACCCCAGCCGATCAGCCCCGGCAGCAACGCGGCCTCCACCACCGAAGGAATGCCCACCCGCACCTCGGGCATGCCGAATTGCGCGGTATCGGCCGCAATGCGCAGGTCGCAGGCCGCGGCGATCTCCAGGCCCGCGCCCAGGCACCAGCCATTGATCCGGGCGATCACCGGCACCGGGCAGTCGCGGATGGCGGCGCAGGCGGCGTGCACGCGCTCGATGAAGGCCTGGCCCTGGGTGGGCGTTTCCACCTCGGCCATCTCGGTGATGTCGGCGCCGCCGATGAAGGCGCGGCTGCCCTCCCCGGTCAGCACCACCGAAAGGGCCGTGTCCGGCACGGCGGCGAAGGCCTCGGCCAGGGCGACCAGAAGCGCGCTGCCCAGCGTGTTCAGTTTGCGGTCATTGGCCACCGTGATCCGCGCGACGGGGCCGGAAAAATCTCGCGTGATCAATGCATCACATCCCCGCCATTGGGCGAGAGCGTGGCGCCGGCGTAATTGGCGCCGCCCGGGCCGGCCAGCAGCAGCGCGGTCCAGGCAATGTCCTCCGGCACGCCCATGCGGCCGACCGGCAGGCTGGCGGCCATCATGGCGTTCCATTCCGGCCCGCGTTGCGCGGTCAGGTCTGTGGTGATGGCGCCGGGTGCGATGGCATTGACCAGCACGCCGCGCGGCGCCGCCTCATGCGCCAGCGCGCGGGTGAAGCCGATGATGCCGGCCTTGGCGGCGCAATAGGGGATGATCTGGGCCTGGCCTTTGAAGGCAAGCTGCGAGGCGATGTTGATGATCCGCCCCGAGCCGCGCGCGATCATCGCCGGATAGACCGCCTGGGCCATGACGAACATGCCCTTCATGTGCACGGCCATGATGCGGTCGTAATCGGCCTCGGCAAAACTCTCGAAGGGGCCGCGGATGTTCATGCCGGCATTGTTCAGCAGGATATCGGGGGCACCCAGCGCCGCGGTCGCGGCGGTGGCGAAGGCGCGAACCGCCATGCTGTCGGCCATGTCGCATTCCAGGTGGAACACGCGGCGGCCCAGCGCCGCAACCTCGGCGGCGAAAGCCTCCGCCCGCGCCGTGTCGCCGAGATGGTTGAAGGCGATATCCGCCCCCTCCTGCGCGAAGAGCAACGCGCAGGCCTTTCCGATGCCGCGGCTGCCGCCGGTGACGAAAGCGATTTTCCCTGCCAGCTGGCTCATGCCCAGATCTCCCCCATGGCCTTGATGTATCCCTCGCGGATGGTGCGAGCATGGATGTGCTGGCCGGCTTCCACCAGCACCCGTCCCGCCACCGCCACGCTCTTCACCACGCCGCGGCCGGGGCCGAAGACCCAGGCATCGAGCGCTGCATCGCCGCTGAGGCCCAGCAGGTCGGGGTTGGTGGTGTCCAGCTCCACCCAGTCGCAGCGCAGGCCGGGGGCGAGGCCGCCGATGGCCGCCCCGGAGGCCTGGGCGCCACCGGCCAGCGCGGCGTCGAAGAGTTTTCGCGCGGGGTGGGGCGAGGCCTCCGAGGTGACGACGGCGCGTGCCTCCAGCTTCAGCCGCTGGCTGGTCTCGAGCTGGCGCAGCTCCTGCGCCGGGTCGAGACAGACCTGGCTGTCGCTGCCGATGCCAAGCCGGCCCCGCCATTCCGGCAGCCGAAAAATGCCATCGCCGAGCGAAGCCTCGGTCTGCGGGCAAAGCCCGGCCACGGCGCCGCTTTCGGCCAGCCCCGCCACCTCCGCATCGTCGAGATGGGTGGAATGGATGAAAACCCAGCGCGGGCCGGCAAAGCCATTCGCCAGCATCCAAGCGGCGGGGCGCAGGCCGGTCGCCGCCTCGCACTCCGCCACCTCGCGCCGCTGCTCGGCCAGGTGCATGTGGATCGGCAGCCCAGGCTCGGCGGCAATGGCTGCGAGCATGTCGGGCGTGACGGCGCGCAGCGAATGGGGCGCGAAGCCCAGCGCCACCAGGGGGCCGGTGTGGCGGCGCAGATCGGCCATCATCGCCAGGTAGGCATCCAGCCCGTTCAGGAAGGGGCGCTGCCCCGGCACCGGATCGGCGCCAAAGATCCCGCCATGGCGATAAAGGCTGGGCAGCAGCGTCAGGCCAATACCCGTGCGTCCGGCGGCGGCGATCTGGCGCAGGCCCATCTCCTCCCGCACGGCATAGGGCGTGCCGTCGGGGCCATGGTGGAGATAGTGGAATTCGCAGAGATGGGTATAGCCGCGCTCCAGGCATTCCATCTGCATCTGCGCCGCCACCGCCTCGGCCCGGTCGGGGTTCATGCGGGCGACGACGGCATACATCGCCGCGCGCCAGGTCCAGAAGGTATCGAGGGTCGCGCCCGGCTCACCGGGCGCGCCGGTGCTGCGCCGCTCCGCCCTTCCGGCCATGGCGCGCTGGAAGCTGTGGCTGTGCAGGTTGGGCATGCCCGGCACGACCAGGCCCAGCCGCCGCGCGCCCCCGGCCGGCACGCCCGGGCGCAGCGCGGTGATCGTGCCGGCCGCATCGGCCTCGATCAGCACATCGCGGGCCCAGCCTTCCGGCAGCAGCGCCTCGCTTGCCCAAAATGACATCATTCGCCCCTCCAGGCTTTTCTGTAACCCGCTTGCGCCGGGCGCGCGATGCGTCAGCATGGGGGGATGATCACCCGCCGCCTCGCCCTCACCGCCATGGCCGCGCCCGCCCTGGCGCAAAGCCCCTTCCCCGCGCGACCGGTGCGCCTCGTCGTGCCATTCTCACCCGGCGCGTCGAATGACGCCACCGCCCGGCTCTTCGGCCGCTTCCTGGAAGCGCGCTGGGGCCAGACCGTGGTGGTCGAGAACCGCACCGGCGCCGGCGGCACCATCGGCGCCGAGGCGGTGGCCCGCGCCGCGCCGGATGGCCTGACCCTGCTGGTCTCGCCCGCCGGGCTGATCACGGTGAACCCCAGCCTTTATCCGAACCTGGCCTTCTCCATCGAGAATGACCTGACGCCGGTGGCCATGCTGGGCACCCTGCCCAATGTGATGGTGGTGCCGGCCGCGGGTGCGGCGGGCGTGGCGGCATTCGTCGCCGGCATGCGCGCGGCGGGGCGGCCCTTCACCTATGGCTCGCCCGGCGCGGGCAGCCTGGTGCATCTGTCGGGTGAGCTGTTTTCCCGCGAGGCCGGAATTGCCTCGACCCATGTCCCCTATCGCGGCAGCGCGCCGGCGCTGGTCGACCTCGTGGCCGGCCGCATCGATGTGATGTTCGAGAACCAGCCCGGTGCCCTGCCGTTGATCCGCGATGGGCGGCTGCGGGCGCTGGCGGTCACCTCCGCCGCGCGCAGCACGGCACTGCCCGATGTGCCGACGATGGCCGAGGCCGGGTTGCCCGGCGTGGCGGCAGTGGCCTGGTTCGCGGTTTTCGCCCCTGCCCATACGCCCGCCGATGTGATCCGCAGGATCGCCGCCGATATCGCCGCCGCCCAGGCCGATGCCGGCGTGCAGACCGCGATGGCCGGCCTTGGCCTGACCCCCGAAACCCTCGGCCCGGCGGAATTGCTGGCGCTGATCACCCGCGAGCGCGCCGTCTTCGGCGGAATCGTCCGCGCCGCCAATATCAGGATCGATTGAGCCATGGCAGGTTATGAACAGGTCCATATCGACTTCATCAACGGCCCCGCCATCGAGGCGCTGGGCCTGACCGATGACGAGATCATGGGCGCGATTGAGAAAAGCCTCGCCGCCCAGGGCCGCGGCCACACCGTGGTGGACCCCAGGCTGCACCACATGCCCGGCGTGGCGAATGGCCATTTCAACGTGCTGCGCGGCTATGTCGGCGAGGAGATCGGGCTGTCCGGCGTGAAGGTGGTCGGCGATTTCGTCGACAACTACAAGGAAAACCTGCCCAGCGAACTGGCCACGCTGCTGCTGCTCAACCCGACCAATGGCATGCCGCTGGCCATCCTCGACGCCTCGCATATCACCGACATGCGCACCGGCGCGGTCAGCGCGATGGGTGCCAAGTATCTGGCCCGCAAGGGCTCGAAGGTGCTGGGACATATCGGCGCGCGCGGCACCGCCTATTGGAATGTGCGGCTGATGGACCGGCTGTTCGATTTCGACGAGATCCGCGTCCATTCCCGCCGTCCCGAAAGCCAGGAGGCCTTCGCGGCCAAGCTGGAGAAGGATCTCGGCAAGAAGATCACCCGCTGCTCGGATTGGGAAAGCGTCGTGCGCGGCGCGGATATCGTGGTCGAGGCCTCGCGCCTCGACAAACCCACGCCGCTGCTCAAGACCGAATGGATCAAGAAGGGCGCGCTGGTCATGCCCTATGGCACCATGTCGGCGGTGGAGCTCAGCCTCACCGACATCATGGACAAGATGCTGATGGATGACTGGGGGCAGGCGAGCTCCGGCAAACTCGGTGCGCTCCGCGCGCATGTCGATGCCGGCAAGCTCTCGGCCGAGACGCTGCATGCCGAGCTCGGCCAGGTCGTCGCCGGCCTGAAGCCCGGGCGGGAGCGGGATGACGAGACCATCCTGCTCTGGCATCGCGGGCTGTCGCTGAGCGATATCGCGCTCGGCCATGCCATCTGGACCAAGGCCCGGGCACAAGGCTTGGGCCAGCGCCTGCGTTTCTTCTGAGGATACACCGATGAGCCAGGCCACCCCCTTCGCCGCCGGCGGCTTCCGCTTTCTGCCCGGCGGGCAATTCTCCAATGGCGTGGCGGCCGAGCCCGGTTTCGCGCTCCGCCGCCTGCGGTTTCTGGCACCCCTGCCGCTGGCCCAGGGGTTGGCGGCGGCGGCCCGCATCATCGCAGCCGCGGGGCGACCGCTGGAGGCCCTGGCGCTCTGCGAGCTCCGCTCCCCGCTGCCCCTGCCGCGCGATGAATTCCTGGCCTTCAACGAGCGGTATCTGGGCGCCCTGCGTGCGGCCGGATTCTCGGCCGAAAAGCCCTATCCGATCGGCCGCAGCAACCTGGCCCCCATTCTTGCGCCGCCCGCCGAGGTGGTGCTGTACGCCGTGACCTTCACCGTGCCGGTGGCCGCCGGCGGCCAGGATTTCTTCATCTCCGGCAAGCCGGAAAGCCGCCAGGGCGTGCCCTGGGAGCAGGGGATCGTCGGCGGCGATGACGTCTCCGAGGCCGGGCTGCTGTTCAAGGCGCAATATGTGATGGAGGAGCTGCGGGCGCGGATGGCCGAGATCGGCGCCGATCCGCGGCGCATCAGCGGCGCGCAGGCCTATACCGTACATCCCCTGGCGCCGGTGCTGCATGAGGTGCTGGGTGCCGCACCCATGAACCTGGGCGGGCTGACGCTGGTGCCGGCGCATCCGCCGGTCACCGGCCTGGCCTTCGAGGTGGATGTTCGTTCGGTCAGCGAAGAGACCATCGCCGGCCCGCAGGCATGAGCCAGCCCATCCGCCTGGGGCTGATCGGTTTTGGCATCATGGGCGAACGGCTGTTGCGGGCCGCACTCGATCATGCGCAGGAATTCGTCATCCCCAGCGGCGTCTGGGACCCTTCGCCCGCGGCCGCCACGCGGCTGGCCGGTGTGGCCGGGGCGCCGGCCATGCTGGCTTCGGCCGAGGCGGTGATCGCGGGGTGCGACTGCCTCTATGTCGCGGCGCCGCCCGCCGCGCATGTGCCCCTGGCCGAGGCGGCTTTGGCCGCCGGCCGGTCGGTCTTCCTGGAAAAGCCGCTGGCCACCGATCTGGCGCAGGCCCGGGCCTTCGTGGCGGGTGCTGCCGGCGCGCGAGCGGCGGTGAATTTCCCCATGGCCTCCTCGCCGGCGGTGGCGCAGCTCATGGACTGGAAGGCGGGGCTCACGCCGCAATCACTGGCCATCGAGGTCGCCTTCGCCCATTGGCCACGCGGCTGGCAGCTGGACGCCGCGAGCTGGCTGGCCCGCCGCGCCGAGGGTGGCTTCACCCGAGAGGTGGTGTCGCATTTCCTCTTCCTGACCCGCCGTATGCTGGGGCCGCTGGCCCTGCTCGAGGCCAGCGCAACCTTCCCTGATGGCGATGGCGCGGAGACCGCGATCACCGCGGTTCTGACCGCGGGTGCCGTGCCGGTGACGCTCTCCGGCGGCGTCGGCACAACCCCGAAGGACGACCACAACACATGGACCCTGAACGGCAGCATCCGCCTGCGCGACTGGTCCTTCGCCGAGCGCCTGGCCGACGGCATCTGGGCCCAGGCAGCCGATGCGCTGCCGAACGAAAAGATGCGCCCGATGGTGCTGCGCGGCCAGCTCCGCGCCGTGGCCGCGATGACGCGCGGCGAGCCGCACAACCTCGCAACACTCGCCGAGGCGCTGGAGGTTCAGGAGATCGTCGAGGCGATCCTCAGCCCTGCACCCAGGCCACGCGGCTGAGATAGGTCTGCAGGAAGCTCCGGATGCGCGGCTCCGCGGCTTCGGAGAAAATCTCCCGCGGGGAGCCGGTCTGCACGACCTGGCCGTGGTCGAGAAAGACCACGCGATGGGCCAGCCCGGCCACGAAACCCATCTCATGGCTCACCACCAGCATGGTGGTGCCGCTGGCGGCGAGGTTGCGGATGACGTCCAGCACCTCGGTGGTGAGTTCCGGGTCCAGCGCGGCCGTGGGTTCGTCGAAGAGCAGCACGCGCGGTTCCATCGCCAGCGTGCGGGCGATGGCCACGCGCTGCTGCTGGCCGCCGGAGAGGGCCGCCGGCTTGCGCGCCGCCAGGGCCGCGAGGCCGACCTGGGCCAGCGCCGCCTCGGCCTTTTCGGCCGCCGCCGCTGCCGGCATTTTGCGCACCAGGCGCAGGGCGAGGGCGACATTTTCGCGGGCCGAGAGATGCGGCCAGAGATTGAATTGCTGGAACACCATGCCGATCGCGCCATCGCCCGGGCGGGTCGTGCGGCCCTCGACCTGCACGCTGCCGCCGGCGATCTCGTCCAGCCCCGCGATGCATCGGAGCAGCGAAGATTTGCCCGAGCCCGAGGGGCCGATCACGCCGATCACCTCGCCCGCCGTCACGTCGAGATCGATGCCGCGCAGGATTTCGGTGGCGCCCACGCGGCGTTGCAGCCCGCGCACCTGCAGGATCGTGCTCATGCCGCGAGCGCCCTGGCGATCCGTCGTTCGGCCGTGCGGGCACCCCAGGCGGTCAGCTCCGACAGCGCCCAATAGACCAGGGCGAGCACCAGCAGGGTCTCGGCGAAGGCGAAGGTGGAGGTGCCCACGCCCTGCACCCGGAAGGTGAGCTCGGGCACGGTGATGATCGACAGCACGGCGGTCTCCTTGATGAGGATGACGCAGAGATTGGCCAGCGACGGCAGCACGCCGAGTGCCATCACCGGCAGCATGATGCGCAGCACGGCCTGCGGGCGGGAAAGGCCGAGCATGCGCGCGACTTCCAACTGCCCCGGCGGCACGGCCAGGAAGCCGGCGCGAAAGACCTCGGAGAAATACGCCGCGCCATAGAGCGAGAGCGCCAGCAACCCCGCCGTCACAGGTGCTAGGTCGATGCCGATGAACGGGCCGCCGAAGTACAGAAGAAAACACTGCACCAGGAAGGGCGTGCCACGAACCGCCTCCACCGCCATGGCCAGCGGCAGGGCCAGCGGCCAGGGCGCGAAGAAGCGCAGCGCGCCGACCAGGAAACCGCCGGCCATGCCCAGGGCCACCGCCGCCAGCCAGATCGCCAGGGTCACCGGCAAGCCCTGGGCGGTGGCGACGAGACTGTCCTGCAAGGCCTGCATCATGCCGGACGGCCCATGGTCTTGCCCCTGGCCAGCGTCGAGAGCGCCACATTGATCACGAGATAGATCGCGCCGCACAGCGCATAGGCGGGCAAGGGCTCGAAGGTGCTCGACGCCAGGGCCTGGGCGCTGCGGGTGAGTTCGAGAATCCCCACCACCGAGATCAGCGAGGAGGCTTTCACGATCAGGATCGCCTCATTGATGATGGCCGGGCGCATGGCCTGCACCGCGATGGGAAGCTGGATGCGCAGCAGGATCTGCCGCGGCGAAAGCCCCAGCAGCCGCGCCGCCTCAACGCCGCCCTTGGGCACCAGGGCAAAGCCGCCGCGCAGGATCTCGCCCATATAGGCCGCGCAGCACAGCCCCACCGTGCCCACGGCGGCCACGATCGCGGGCAGGTCGATGCCCAGGAAGGGCAGCGCGTAATAGGCCAGCAGCAGCTGCACCAGCAGCGGCACGCCGCGGAAGAAGCTGATGTAGATCGCCGCCCAGGTTTTTCCGCGCGCGCTCGCGACCGCAATCGGCACCCCCAGCGAGAAGCCGATGGCGATGCCCAGCGCCGAGATCCAGATGGTCGCCCAGGTCGCCGCCATCATCGATGGCAGCGCCTCGGCCAGGAATTCCCAGCTCAGGCGTTCGCTTCCACCACGCGGGCCGGGACCTCGAAGGATTGGCCGAACCACTTGGTTTGCAGCGCGGCCAGGCGGCCATCGCCGCGCATGGCGTCGATCACACCGTCGATTGCGTCGATCAGTGGCGCGGTGTCGGCATCCTTGCGGCCGAGATAGCCGAAATAGACCCGCGCGCCGAAGGGCGGCGCCACGACCGAGAACATGCCGCGCCGCTGCTGCGCGACATAGGCGATATTGGGCAGGGAATTGGCCACCGCCACGATGCGCCCAGCGGCGAGGTCGGCGTAGGATTCGCTGAAGGACTGGTATTCGCGGATCGTCACGCCGGCCAGGTTCTCCCGCGCGATGAACTGCTGCAATTGCGTGAGCTGCGCGGTCGCCTGGGCGCTGCCCACCACCTTGCCGGCAATGTCCTGCGGGCGGGCGATGGTCGCGTCGCTGCTGCGCTTGAGGAGTGCCACGGTGGCATCGGCGATGGGGGCGGTGAAGCGGTAGCGCTCCATCCGCGCGCGGGTGATGGTGGCGGGGCCGGCGACGAGGTCGAAGCGGCCGGCCTCAAGCCCCGGCAAAACACCCGGCCAGGGCAGGTCCTGGAAGCGGATGCGCACGCCCAGCGCCGCGCCCACCACGGCGAAGAGCTCGCTGTTCAGGCCGGTCTGGCGGCCGGCCTCGGTGAAGTCGAAGGGGGCGAAGTGGAGTTCGGTGGCGATCATCAACTCGCCGGCGCGCCGCGCCTTTTCGAGGTTGTTGGCGCGCGCGCCAGCCAGCGGCGCGAAGATGGCGGGCGTGGCGAGGCCGAGGGTGCGGCGGGTGATCTTCACTTGGGTCATCATGCTCTCCTGATCTCTGCCCGGCCGGTTGACCTGACAGGCCACGTGCCTAGTTTGGCTGACGATCGATCAAGGATGCACCATGCCCGACCATGCCGTCCAGAAAGCCCTGCCGGTGATCGATCTGGCAGGCCCCGATTTGCCCGCGGTTGCGGCAGAGATCAGGGCGGCCTGCACAGGGCCTGGGTTTTTCTATCTGCGCGGGCATGGCGTGGCGCCGGAGGTGATCGAGGCGGCGGTGACCGCGGCGAAGCGCTTCTTTCACCAGCCCGCCGAGGTGAAGCGGCTGACAAAGGCCAATCTCGTCCATCGCGGCTGGCACGCTGCCGGCGGCGCGGTGATGGAGGGCGCGACCAAGCCCGACCTGAAGGAATTCTTCTCCATCGGCCTCGATCTGCCGGAGAACCATCCGGCGGTGCTGGCTGGCGAGAAGCTGCGCGGGCCCAATCAATGGCCCGAGGCTGTGCCGGAGCTTCGCCCGGCGATGGAGGCCTATTTTGCCGCCATGGCCGCCTGTGGTGCCAGGCTGCTGGAGGCGGTGGCGCTGAGCCTTGAGCTGTCGCCCGACTTTTTCGCCGAGCATTACACGCTGCCCCTGCAACGCACCCAGGCGATCTTCTACCCGCCGCAGCCGCCCGATGACCTCGACGGCTTCGGCGTGGCGCCACACACGGATTTCGGCTGCATCACCCTGCTCTGGCAGGACAACAGCGGCGGGCTTGAGGTGCGCGAACGCAGCACGGGCGAATGGATTCCGGCCCCCCCCCTGCCCGGCACACTGGTGGTGAATGTGGGCGACCTCTTGGGCCGCTGGAGCAATGACCGCTTCGCCAGCACGCCGCACCGCGTGGTGAACCGCTCCGGGCATGAGCGGTTTTCCATCGCCACCTTTTATGACCCGAATTTCTCGGCACCCATCGACCCGCGGGCGCTGGGAGCCACCCAGCCGATCTACGAACCCACGACATGCGGCGCGCATATCCTGGGCCGGTTCGCGCAGGCTTTTTCGTACCGAAAGGGCGCCTGATGAACACAAGACTCCGCAACGCGCCCGCCATCCGCAGCCCGCGCGGCCTCACACTGAACGCGAAGCACTGGTCGACCGAGGCGCCGCTGCGCATGCTCATGAACAACCTCGATGACGAGGTGGCAGAGCGGCCGGGCGAGCTCGTGGTCTATGGCGGCATCGGCCGCGCCGCGCGGGACTGGAATTCCTATGACCGCATCGTGGAAACCCTGAAGCGGCTGGAGGAGAACCAGACCCTTCTGGTGCAGTCCGGCAAGCCGGTGGGCGTCTTCGAAACCCATGCAGATGCGCCCCGCGTGCTGATCGCCAATTCGAACCTCGTCCCGGCCTGGGCGAATTGGGAGCATTTTTCCAAGCTCGATCGCCTCGGCCTGATGATGTATGGCCAGATGACCGCGGGGTCCTGGATCTATATCGGCACCCAGGGGATCGTGCAGGGCACCTACGAGACCTTTGTCGAGGCCGGGCGCCAGCACTTTTCCGGGAATCTCAAGGGGCGCTGGATTCTCACCGGCGGCCTGGGCGGCATGGGCGGCGCGCAGCCCCTGGCGGGGGTTTTCGCCGGGGCCTCGGTGCTGGCTGTGGAATGCCAGGCGAGCCGCATCGAGAAACGGCTGGAAACACGCTACCTGGATTACCGCGCCGATGACCTGGACACCGCGCTGGCGATGATCCGCGGCGCCGAAAAACCGATTTCTGTGGGCCTGCTGGGCAATGCCGCCGAGATTTTCCCGGAGCTCGTCCGCCGCGGCGTGGTGCCCGATATCGTCACCGACCAGACCTCGGCGCATGACCCGGTGAACGGCTATCTCCCCGCCGGCTGGACCGTGGGCGAATGGGAGGCCAAGCGCGAAACCGACCCAGCCGCCGTCGCCGCCGCCGCGAAAAAATCCATGGTCGTGCATGTCCAGGCCATGCTGGATTTCCAGAAGATGGGCAGCGCCGTGCTCGACTACGGCAACAACATCCGCCAGGTTGCGCGTGATGAGGGCCTGCAGAACGCCTTCGATTTCCCGGGCTTCGTGCCGGCCTATATCC